>Ga0222424_100367_pt1 | contig 29038 bp, 22 predicted proteins | sample 2B2ome_FD_182468 | JGI IMG/M metagenome (GOLD analysis project Ga0222424, IMG submission 182468) | Enriched microbial communities from leaf-cutter ant dump, University of Wisconsin, Madison, United States - 2B200A (version 2) | ecosystem: Environmental > Terrestrial > Nest > Insects nest > Nest... | reverse complement strand
TCAGGAGCTGTGATTTCATTAAGGTAAATCGTACTTCATTATGGCAAGTATTAATTTAATTGAGGCATTTCAGGATTTTAAGGATGCAGAAAATATAGATCGTCCCACAATGATGAAAGTTGTTGAGGATGTATTTAAAACATTACTCCGTAAGAAATACGGTAGTGATGAAAATTTTGATGTAATTGTAAATGCTGAAAAAGGTGACCTGGAAATAGTGAGGCACCGGACCATTGTGGAAGATGGAGAAGTGGAAGATCCCCTGGCCCAGGTTGCATATTCTGAAGCCGTAAAGCTGGAGCCGGATTATGAAGTAGGAGAAGACCTGTATGAGGAAATTGATCTGATCGACTTTGGCCGCAGGGCGATCCTTGCCGCCAAACAGACCCTGGCCGGGCGTATCAGCGATCTGAAGAAAAACGTGCTGGCCAAGAAGTATGAAGACCGGATCGGGGAAATCATCAGTGCCGAGGTATACCAGGTATGGAAAAAAGAGATCCTGTTGCTGGACGAAGAAGGGAATGAACTGATCCTTCCTAAAAGCGAGCAGATACCACAGGACTATTTTAAAAAAGGCGAAAACATTCGCGCTGTAGTGACCCGGGTGGATCTGAAAAATAACAACCCGGTGATCATCCTGTCCCGGACGGCCCCCGATTTTCTGGCAAAGCTGCTGGAAATTGAGGTGCCGGAGATCTTTGATGGTTTGATCACCATTAAAAAGATCGTAAGAGAGCCGGGCGAAAGAGCAAAAGTGGCGGTGGAGTCCTATGATGACCGGATTGACCCGGTAGGAGCCTGCGTGGGTATGAAAGGAAGCCGGATACATGGTATTGTACGGGAACTGAAAAATGAAAATATTGATGTGATCAACTGGACCACCAATATGCAATTACTGATCCAGCGGTCCCTGACCCCTGCTAAAATTACCAGTATGAGCCTGGATCAGGATGGCAAACATGCCAGCATTTTCCTGAAACCCGATCAGGTTTCGCTGGCTATTGGTAAAAGAGGGGTAAATATCAAACTGGCCTCAGATCTTACCGGGTATGAATTGGATGTATACCGCGATACAGAGGATGAGGAAGAAGAATTTGATGTGGACCTGGAAGAATTTGCGGATGAAATTGATGAGTGGGTCATTGACGCCTTGAAAAAGATCGGATGTGATACCGCCCGCAGCGTATTACGCATGTCTCCCGGGGAGCTTGAAAAACGGGCAGACCTGGAGAAAGAGACGGTTGACGATGTTCGGAAAATTTTACAAGAAGAACTGGAGCGGGAATAATGGTGCCAATTGTGTATCATTGACGGACTTTGTGAGAACGATAAACAAAAGGTTCTGCAGAATGCGGAACAATGGATAAAAATTTTATGGCAGAAAAAAAACTTCCAAGATTATTACAAGCGGCTAAGGAATTTAACATTGGCCAGGATACACTTGTTGAGTTCTTAGTGGGCAAGGGGTTTGAAAGAGAGGAACTGAAACCTTCCACTAAGCTTTCAGACGCAATGTATGCTGCCCTGCAACAGGGATTTCATGGGGATAAAGCCGCAAAAATTATCAGCGACCAGGTTGATTTACCAAAGGGACTGGGTGGCGAGAACAAAAAACGTCGCGAAGAGGAAGAGACGCCAAAGCCGGCACCTCGCCCGGTTAGTAAAGAAGAACCGGTTGTTGAAACCCCTGCTGTTCCTGAACCCGCTCCGGAGCCGGTAGTGGTACCGGAAGCCCCGGTTAAAGAGGCAGAGGTTCCGGCAGCGGAGCCGGAACCTGCTCCGCAACCTGAGGCCGCAGCAGAGAATACAGAGGCGCCCAGCGAGCCTCCTGTGGCAAAAGTACAGGCGCCTGATATCGGAGGACCGAAGATCATCAGCAAGATCGATCTTTCGGCGATTGATTTTTCAACACGGCCTAAAAAGGTCGTAAAGAAAGAAACGCCTCCGCCAAAGGTAGAAGAGCCCGTTGTTGCCCGCGAGGAACCCGTAGCAGCGGAACCAGCTCCTGTTGTTGAGGAGAAGCCCGAGGTTAAGGAAAACCCCGCCCCGGTTGAAGAGGAAAAACCTGCAGAAGTGCAGATCACCAATATCCAGGCCGAAAAGATCGAAGGTCCGAAGATCCTGGGTAAGATCGAACTTCCGGTAGATAGCGATACCCGCCCCAAACGGGATGAAAAACGGAAACGGAAACGGATCCCTATTGAGAAGAAAGAAGTAAAAGCCGATCCGGACCAGCGCAGGACACACACTGGTGGCCAGCAGGGCCAGGGCGGCCGGAGCGGCGGCCAGCATCATAGCGGTGGTGGGCATCACGGAAAAGGAAACTTCAGAGACCGGCACCGGCCGCACCGTGAAGAAAAGCAGATCGACGAAAAGGAGATCCAGGAAAAGATACGCGAAACCCAGGCCAAGCTCAGCGGCGGCGGCGGCAACAAGCAAAAAAGCATGCGTGCCAAGGCAAGAAGGGATAAACGCAATGAAGCAGCTGAAGCCATGGAGGAAGAAGGCGTGGATAAAACATTGCGGGTAACGGAATTCATCAGCGTGAGCGAGCTCGCCAGCCTGATGGATGTGAGCTTTGCGGATGTAATCAGTAAATGTATGAGCCTGGGGATTATGGTATCCATCAACCAGCGTCTGGATGCAGAAGTAATTGAACTGGTAGCCAGCGAGTTTGGATATGATGTATCCTTTATTGATATGGAACAGCAGATGGAAATGGAAGAGGAGGCGGAAGAAGAAGACGATGAATCAGAACTGGTTCCAAGAAGCCCGATCGTGACCATCATGGGGCACGTAGACCATGGTAAAACCTCCTTGCTGGACTATATCCGCAACGCAAATGTGGTAGCGGGTGAGGCCGGAGGTATTACGCAGCATATCGGAGCCTACCGGGTGAAGGTAGCCGATGGAAAGGAGATCACGTTCCTGGATACTCCGGGGCACGAAGCGTTTACCGCCATGCGTGCGAGAGGTGCCAAGGTTACAGATATTGCAGTGATCGTGGTGGCCGCGGATGATGCCGTGATGCCGCAGACAAAAGAAGCGATCAGCCACGCACAGGCTGCCGGTGTGCCCATGATCTTTGCCATCAACAAGATCGATAAAGATGGCGCCAACTCCCAGAAAATTTATGAGCAGTTATCGCAGATGAATATCCTGGTGGAAGAATGGGGCGGAAAATTCCAGAGCCAGGAACTGAGTGCCAAGCAGGGACTGAACGTGGATAAGCTGCTGGAAAAAATATTACTGGAAGCCGAACTGCTGGATCTGAAAGCAAACCCCGACAGGGAGGCTACAGGTACCATCATTGAAGCTACCCTGGATAAGGGAAGGGGATATGTGGCTACGCTCCTGGTAGAGAACGGTACCCTGCGCCCGGGTGATGTGATCGTGAGCGGTCAGTATTTTGGCCGGGTTAAGGCAATGTTCAATGAGCGGAACAAGCGCGAAGATGCCGCTGGCCCTTCTGCACCGGCAGTAGTGCTGGGGCTGAACGGAGCGCCGCAGGCAGGTGAGAAGTTTAAGGTTTACGAAGAAGAAGCGGAAGCCAAAAGCATTGCAAACCGCCGTTCCCAGATCCTGCGCGAGCAGGGCATGCGCACCAAGAAACACATTACACTGGATGAAATTGGCCGACGCCTGGCATTGGGTAACTTTAAAGAACTGAATGTCATCATCAAAGGGGATGTGGATGGTTCCGTGGAAGCCCTGAGCGATTCCTTACAGAAACTTTCTACAGAGGAAATCCTGGTAAATGTGATCCACAAGGGTGTGGGACAGATCAATGAAAGTGATATCGTACTGGCAGAGGCTTCCGATGCCATTGTGATCGCCTTTAATGTACGTCCGTCGCAACAGGCTTCCCAGCTGGCCTACAACGCGGGTATCGAAATCAAGATGTACTCGATCATCTATACAGCCATCGATGAAGTGAAGAGCGCGATGGAAGGTATGCTGGAGCCCACCATGAAAGAGAAGATCGTGGGTAATGTGGAAATCCGGGAAGTATTCAAATTTGATAAGGCCGTGGTGGCAGGATGTTTTGTACTGGATGGCCGCATCAAGCGCGATAACAAGGTCCGCCTGATCCGCGATGGTATCGTAATTTATCCTACCGGAGAGAATGCAGTGGCTGAACTGGGCTCCCTCAAGCGGTTTAAAGATGATGCCAAGGAAGTATTAACCGGAATGGAGTGTGGGTTGACCATTAAGAACTATAATGACATTAAAATAGGGGATGTGGTAGAAGCGTATGAACTGGAAGAAGTAAAACGCACCTTGTAACCCATTTCCGCTACCGGAATACAAAACATCAGCCGGCACAACCGGCTGGTGTTTTTCGTTGAAATGGCAACAAACTTTTGTTAAATACGGAACTGTTTGGAGGCGGAAGCCTCTGGCAGAACTATTTTTGAATTATGTTTATTATGAATAGAAGAACAGGTCTTTTTTCAATAAAAGGGATGCTGACTGCTTTAGCTATATTGCTTTCTGCCGTTGCTATGGCTCAGGGCCAGTCCAGCAAAGAGGTTGTTGATAAAATTATTGGTGTGGTGGGAGACCGGATCATCCTGCAATCGGATGTTCAGAACGCGATCAAGGATATGGAGCGTGGCGGTGAAAAAGTGCCGCCTGCTGCCAGCTGTATGATCATGGAGCAGGCCCTGCTTTCCAAGATCCTGGCACTGCAGGCAGAAAGGGACTCTATTCCCCTTACCGATGAAGAGGTGGAGGCCCAAATGGACCTTAAAGTACGCACCTGGATTATGCAATTTGGCAGCCAGGCAGAACTGGAAGCAGTGGCCGGCAAAACGGTATATCAGTTAAAAGACGATAGCCGGCCCATGATCAAAGAACAGATGCTGGGAGATGCGATGCGGAAAAAGGTGGTGAACGGAGTGCATATTACACCTACAGAGGTAAAAGCCTTTTTTGAAAAAGTTCCTGCGGACAGCCTGCCCTTCCTGGAGTCTGAAATAGAAGTTGGACAGATCTCCATCCTGCCTCCGGCATCCAAGGATGTGGATGAGTATATCTACAATGAAATGCTGAATTATAAAAAACAGATAGAGTCCGGTGCCACTACGTTTGATGCATTGGCCAAGCGGGTTTCCGAGGATCCGGGCAGCCGGGAGCGCGGAGGCAGCTATGAGGTGAACCGTTCAGACAAATCTACCTGGGACCCGGTATTTCTTTCCACGGCGTTCCGGTTAAAGGCCGGCGAAATTTCGCAGCCGGTAAAGTCGAACCGTTTTGGTTATTTTCTGATCCAGCAGGTAAGCCGGCGTGGTGATAATGCCCAGATCAAGATGATCCTGCGGGTTCCGCCCGTTACGGAAAATGAGTTGAAAGAGGCCCATGCCCGGCTGGACTCTGTACGTGCAGAGATCGAATCTAAAAAGATCGGTTTTAAGGAAGCGGCCTATAAATACAGCGACGATGAAAACGTAAAGAACTATGGCCCCTTCGTTTTAAACAGGGACGGGTCTACCTACGTAACCATCGATGCCCTGGATAAGGATATGGTGAACACGATAAAGGATATGAAAGTAGGAGATCTGTCGCAACCCGTAAACTTCACGAATGAACAGGGTAAGAAAGGGGTCCGCCTGGTGTACCTGAAGTCGCGCTCCGAGCCGCACCGGTTAAATCTGAACGATGACTATGCCAAGATCGCAGATATGGCACTGAACCAGAAAAAGAATGAGGAACTGGATAAATGGCTGGAGAAAAAGATCCCGACTTTTTATATCCTGGTAGACAAACAACAGGCTAACAGCTGCCCCAGTCTTTTAAAGTACCAGACAACAGAGAACCGGGGGTTTTAACCACCACCACCACGGGGAGGGAGACCGGTTTCCGGAGTTGCGCAGGTGGGGGTTTTTTGACCTGGGCGGCCCTGCCGGGAAGCGGTATGATATTGTTTGCTCAGTCGGTATAATTTAGTATTTTGCAGTTGCATGGTATTCAATAATCGTCCGTTTTTATATTCTCCTGTTCACTCCGGCTCAGGCGAGCAACACAAAATTATTATACTTACAGCACCATCGGGTGCCGGTAAAACCTCCATAACCCATCATTTATTAAAAAAGATACCCCAGCTATCTTTTTCCATTTCTGCGGCTACCCGGGAAGCCCGGGCCGGGGAGGTAGATGGCCGGGATTATTATTTCATCAGTGAAGAGGCATTTACAGCAAAGATCAAAGCCAATGAGTTTGTGGAATGGGAAATGGTTTATGAAGGTAAATACTATGGAACCCTGAAAAGTGAGCTTCAGCGGCTCTGGAAAAAAAACAAGTACCCGCTGCTGGATATTGACGTAAAGGGGGCCATTCATGTGCAGCAACAGTACCCTAAAGAAAGCCTTTCTATTTTTATAGAACCGCCTTCTGTAAAAGAACTGAGAAGACGCCTGATTTCCCGCGGAAGTGAGAGTGAGGAATCGTTACAGACCCGCCTGAACAAGGCGGAATATGAACTTTCGTTCATCAATCATTTTAACAAGGTGGTGGTCAACGATGATCTGGAAGAGGCCTGCGCAGAAGCAGAAAGCCTAGTGCGAAAATTCCTGAATATACCCGCCTGAACAAAAGCGAATCATGTAGCATTTTATATATCTTTATCTTATGGAATGGCAGCTATTAATGTGGATCGTTTCTTTGCTGTTCATGATCTTCTTTGCCGGCGTTGAAATGGCGTTCTTTGGCGCCAGCAGGCTGAACATTGAGCTGAAAAGAAAACAAGGCACCTTAACGGGACGGTTGCTGGGTAAATTTGTGGATACACCGGCAATTTTCTGGGGAACTACTGTAATAGGGTATATCACGGCCCTTACCATCTTCGTATTGCAGACCAGCGAAGTACTCATCCCTTTCTGGCAAAAAAGCGGCATCAACTCCAGAACGGCCCAGATCCTGCTGGAGATCGCTTTTAACACCCTTATTATCCTCATATTTGTGGAGTTTATACCAAGAGCGGTCTTCAGAGCCAATAGCAATACCCTTTTGAGCCGCCTGGCGGTGATCATTAACTTCTTTTTATGGCTGCTGTATCCCATTACAGCGGCTTTGTTCCGGTTATCCAACTGGATCCTGAAATATGTATTCAACGTACGGCTGGATAAAGGGAAATCGCCTTTTGCCCGTAATGACCTGCAATTTATGTTCCGCGACAGCCGGACCACCCTGCGGGAGGAAACCAGCACCCATCTTCTGGAAAATGCGCAGGAACTGGCCAATATTAAGATACGGCAGAGCATGGTACCCCGTAAGGAGATCATTGCGGTTGATATTAATGCCCCGGTTGAAACGCTGATCCAGAAATTCATTGAAACAAAAAGAAGCCGGATCATCATTTATGAGTCGAATATTGATAATATACTCGGGTTTGCGCATGAGCTGGACCTTTTTAAGAAACCGGCGGATATCGAATCGATATTGATCCCCATTATTGCGGTTCCGGAAAGCATGACGGCTGTGGGGCTGATCAATAAATTCAGCAAAGAGTCGAAAAGTATTGCCTGGGTGGTGGATGAATTTGGGGGGACGGCCGGTATCATTACGATGGAAGACGTATTGGAAGAGTTGTTTGGCGAGATATGGGATGAGTATGATACCCAGCTTTTTGTGGAAAAGCGGATTGCAGAAGATGAATATATCTTTTCCGGAAGGATGGAGCTGGACTACCTGGAAAAAAAATATGATTTTGAATTTGAGGACAAAGAGGATTCGGAAACGCTGTCGGGATATATCATCAATTTTTATGAAACCATCCCTGCACAGAAGGAACGGATCATTATCGGCGATTTTGAATTTGACGTACTGGGGGTAAACGACACCCGGATCGAGATGGTCAAAATGAAAAAATTAAAATAGATATACCAAAAGCCTGACTTTTGAGCATTTTATACGCATCTTTGTCCTCCATTTTTAATATACGATGGCTTTACTGGATTTTTTAAAGAAAAGGAGTGGTGGTGAGGATGAGATGTCCTTTATAGATCACCTGGAAGTTTTAAGGTGGCATTTGATACGCTGCGTGGTCGCTGTGATAATCTGCGCGATCCTTGTTTTTGCGTTTTCTAGTTTTTTTGTAGATGATATCATTTTCGGACCAACCCGCGCAGATTTTATTTCGGTGGAGTGGCTTTGTAAAATTGGCCAGAAAGTGGGTATCGGTGACGGGCTTTGCTTTAAGAGCGAACCCAAGTTCCAGGAAACCACTATGACCGGGCAGTTCATTGCCTCATTTACAGTAGCCTTTGTGGGCGGATTCATACTGGCATTTCCCTATATCTTCTGGGAGATCTGGCGTTTTGTGAAGCCTGCGTTATCGGATAAAGAACGGAAGGGGACCAGCGGAATTATATTTTGGGTGTCCGTTTTATTCTTTATGGGCGTGGCTTTTGGCTATTTTATCCTGACACCGCTGATGGTGAATTTCTATTTCAACTATAAGCTGAGTGAGCAGATCCAGATCATTCCTACATTTTCGGACTATCTGGAGAATGTGATCTATACCACAGTGGGCATCGGGGTGCTGTTTCAGTTACCTTTGCTGGTGCTGCTGCTCGCCAAATCGGGAATCCTTACAGGCACCGTATTGAAGAAGTACCGCAGGCATGCTTTCGTGGTTATCCTCATAGCAGCCGCCATCATCACGCCAACAACGGACCCTTTCAGCCTGGCGGTTGTAACAGCTCCCCTGTACATACTTTTTGAGGTGAGTGTGGCACTGGCTTCAAAAATTGAGCGGAAGCGATTATTGGAGAATCCACAGGAGTGGAGTTAAAAATACCGGTTATGGAAACAATCTTTGATCTTACAAAACCCGTGGCCATCGGCAGCGATCATGCGGGTTTTGAGTATAAGCAGTATGTCATTTCCTTCCTGGAAGGAAAGGGACTCTCATTTAAGGATTTTGGCGCACATTCAACAGAATCGGCCGATTATCCGGATTTTGCACATCCCGTTGCGGCAGCGGTTGAAAGCGGGGACTATGCTTTTGGTATCTTACTCTGTGGCAGCGGCAACGGTGTTGCCATTACCGCTAACAAACACCAGGGTGTGCGGGCGGCGCTTTGCTGGGATAAAGAAATTGCCGAGCTGGCCCGCAAACATAATAACGCGAATATTTTATGTGTACCGGCCCGGTTTATTCCGGAGGATGTAGCCGAGGTAATGGTGGAAACCTTTATTTCTACTGAATTTGAGGGCGGCCGTCATGAAAACCGGGTGTCCAAGATCAGCTGCTGATAAGCGGGAGGCTGGAAATACAGAAAATGAGAAATTATGATGAAACATCTGTTCACCCTGATCGTTGTTTGCGCGGTTGCAGCAGCAACAGCTCAAAAAAAGGCTGACCCTGCGATCTTTACGCGTACCATCACCACATCGGACCTGAAAAGCCATCTGGGCGTAATAGCGAGTGCAGAAATGGAAGGGCGGGATACGCCTTCGCCCGGCCTGGAAAAAGCGGCAGAATATATTATTGCTTATTTTAAAAAGCTGGGATTACAGCCCGGCAACAACGGAAGCTACCGGCAAACCTTCCGGTTATCAAAAGACTCCCTGGCAAAACTGTATCTGTCTGTGAACGGGATACAGTTTGAGGCCTTTAAAGATGTAACGCCATTATGGGTACAGCGCGAAAAGATCCATCTGGATTATAAGGAGTATGCTTTTGCCGGGTACGGGATCGTGGATAAGGGCCGGGATGACTATGCGGGCATGGATGTTAAAGACAAGCTGGTGGTGATCATAGCCGGCAGCCCGAAAGGATTCAACCCATCCAGGGATGGACGACAGGCCTCAACCACACTAACCGCAAAAGTAGCCAATGCCCTCATGAAGGGCGCCGCGGCTGTGCTGATTGCTACAGACCGGATACCGCCCCGTTCGAAGAGCCCTGTTACATACCGGCCAGACTGGGAAAAAAATGCCCCGGCCGATAATCCCCCGGTTTTTTATATAAGTGCCGGTGTTGTTGAAAAAGTAAGCGGGCATAGCTATGCGGAAGTGAAAGCGGCCCTGGATAATGGTCGGGCCCTGCCGGGAATCAGCGAGGCCTCACTGACGTTGGATTACCAGTTACAGCGCGACCGGGCTACGGCCTCCAATGTACTTGGGGTAATTGAGGGGACCGATAAAAAAGATGAATACCTGTTCATTACGGCGCATTATGACCATGTAGGAAAGGATGCCGAGGGGAATATTTATTACGGAGCCGATGATGATGGCTCCGGAACGGTGAGCGTTCTTGAGATGGCTGAGGCATTTGCCCGGGCAAAAAAGGCAGGAAAAGGTCCGCGGAGAACCATTGTGTTTATGACAGTAAGCGGTGAAGAAAAAGGACTGTGGGGCTCGGAATATTATTCGGAAAACCCGGTATTCCCGCTGGATAAAACCACGGCAGACCTGAATATAGATATGATCGGCCGTATTGATACCGAGCGGATGAGCGCCGATACCCTGAATTATGTGTACGTGATCGGGCATGATAAACTGAGCACCGATCTTCCGGTGATCAACGAAGGCATGAATAAGAAGTACACCAAACTGGTGCTGGATTATAAGTTTGACGATCCTAATGACAAGGAGCAAATTTATTACCGCAGCGATCATTATAATTTTGCCCGGAAAGGCGTTCCCATTCTTTTCTTTTATGACGGAATGCTAAAGGCCGATTATCATAAACCTACTGATACCATCGAAAAGATCAACTTTCCGCTGATGGCCAAAAGGGCGCAGATGATCTTTTATACGGCCTGGGAAATGGCCAACCGGGATCAGATGCTGAAACGGGATCTGAAGTTGCCGGAGCAGGCGCGGTAGTAATGTGAGCTTTAAAGTTCTGGCCGGATTCGTTTTTATGCTTGATGTCGGGCACCTGGGATACCCGATTCTTAACGCCTTGTTTATTTCTGGTCTGCCGGTCGTTTTTAGTGACGGAGCGGCGAATAAGACCGCCTGCTGGGCTGGATCTGGTCTCATACTCAACAAGAATTTCTTCCGAAGCTTCGGAACTGATAGCTGATCCCGATAGCTATCAGGACGGATCGCTGACAACGCTGATACCTGACGGCTGAAAGCTTCTATCTGGATGCAAACAGCAGCTCGCAGGGTTTTAACCCGGTAAGCCGTTTAAATGCGGTGCTGAAATGCGAAATGGAGGAATAGCCCAGCATCATCGAAACGTCGGTTACGCTGAGGCCTTTTTCATAAAGCAGGTATTTGGCATGTTCCATCCGCTGATTCTGGTAAAAGTCAAAAATGGTGGTGCCGTACATTTCCTTAAATCCTTTTTTAAGATAGCATTCATTCATGGCCACCTTCCGGCTTAACTCTTTAATGGTGATCGGCTCGCCAATATGTTTGATCAGGATCTCCCGGGCTTTTTCCACCTTATCCTTATCGGCTTCGTTCGACAGGAATTTGCAACTGATCACCTCCAGTTGCTTATCATCCGCCATCGAATCCATGGTCAGCAGCAGCAGCATCTGCAATTGGGCATTTACATAAATGTTTTCCAGGGTGCCGTTATAGCTATGTTCCAGCAAACCCTCAACCACGTTCTTGGTTTTGCAGCACAACGGCAGTGTGCGGGTAAAGGAAACCTTATGTTTGAATTTCAGGAGCGAATCGCTGAAGCTGTTACTGGTTCTTGTTTTTATAAACTGGGATAAATGTGCCGGTGTAAACTGAACGCTAATCACATCAATACTCTCTGTGCTGTCTTCACAGTCCTTTGACCGGCCTACCGTGCATTTGCCGCAATTCTCCCGGGAACAGTACATGTTGCCGGCAATGCAGAATTTTAATTTCAGGTTATTTTCCTTTGGCTTCTGGCTGTTGTATTCATACACCAGCATTCCCATATCTTCTGTTAAAATATTTACAGCCCGGCTGTACCGCTTGATCTCGTACTGCACGGCACCCGGGATCTGCTGTGCCCGGTGCACCATTAGTTCCAGCGAAGAAGGATGATCCAAGTCCTTGAAACTTAATCTTATAATTTCTTCAGTATCGCTCATAACACGGCAGCAAAGGTATTGGCAATTGGTTATAAAGCCAACAAAAGAATGTCAATTGTTGGTAATAATCCCTGATTTGCAGCCCATTATTAAAAAAATAATTACAATTAATCATTGAATGTCTAAATTTGCGCCATTATTTAATATTGGTTGACTCTGTAAGTACATGATCCATTTTAACTCATATATACATCCGGATGCCAAGGTTGCACGGAATGTAAAGATAGACCCGTTTACTGTGATCCATCAGGATGTTGAAATTGGTGAGGGTACATGGATCGGCTCCAATGTGACCATACTGGAAGGTACCCGTATTGGAAAAAATTGCAAGATCTTTCCGGGAACAGTGATCGGTTCTGAGCCCCAGGACAAAAAATTTGACGGGGAAAAGACTACGGTAGAGATCGGTGATGATTGTGTAATCCGGGAGTTTGTGACCATCCACCGCGGAACCCGCGACCGATGGAAAACAGTCGTGGGCAAGGGGTGCTGGATCCTGGCCTACAGCCATATCGGGCACGACTGTGTTATCGGGGATTATTGTACACTCAGCAACAGCACTCAGATCGCAGGACATGTGATCTTAGGCAGCCATGTAGGCTTTGGCGGTGTTTGTGCCGTGCACCAGTTTGTAAAAGTAGGCTCTTTTGCATTTATCAGCGGCGGGTCATTGGTAAGTAAAGATGTACCTCCATATATCAAGGCCGCCCGGCAGCCCCTGAGCTACGCGGGGATCAACTCCGTGGGGCTCAAACGGAATGGCTATTCTGTTGAAAAGGTCAACCATATACTGGATATTTACCGCGTTATCTATAACCGGGGTCTGAATGTGACCCAGGCCGTACAACTTCTGGAAGAAGAGTTCCCCGTTACGGATGAGCGGGATGAGATCCTGACATTTGTTCAGGAAAGCACACGCGGCATTATCAAACGATACACCAAAGGGAATGGCGATGACGATAGCCTTGAATAAGGCTGGAAAACGGTTCAACCGCGACTGGATCTTCCGGAACCTCTCCGGCCATTTTGAATCCGGGAACAGTTATGCCATTATTGGAGCCAACGGTTCCGGGAAAAGCACTTTTTTACAGGTTATAGCCGGTGCCCTTCATTTAAACGAGGGCAATTGCACCTGGACCTCAGGAGCCCCTGTTCCTTCAGAAAAGGTTTACCGGTATGTTGCTTGCTGTGCTCCTTATCTTGAGCTGATAGAAGAGATGACCCTCCTGGAATTTCTCGGGTTTCATCAGCAGTTCAAACCGTTTATGGCGGGGATCACGCCCAAAAAGATCGTGGAAGAGCTCGGCATGCAGGCCGCAGCGCATAAGCGCATCCAGCAATTTTCCAGCGGAATGAAACAGCGGGCCAAGCTGGCGCAATGCATCTACTCCGATACCCCTATTGTATTGTTAGACGAACCCTGTACCAATCTGGACCGGCAGGGCATCGACCTTTATTATACGCTGATCGATCAATACTGTAAGGACCGGCTGGTGCTGGTAGGCAGCAACGACGAGGTGGAATATAAATTCTGCCGGGAGCAACTCAGCATGATGGATTATAAAGTGTTTTAACAGCCATGCAGTAATCTAAGCTTTAACGCTGCGGACCGGACTTTTGGAGCTGCTGCTTCCTTTTTTCAAAATGTAGGGAATCGGTTTGCTTTTCTTCAGGGGTATTGGCGTAAGCAAACCTTCCGAGATAAATGGTCTTTTGCCCGACCGTATGGGACTGATCCTGGTAAAAACTTTTATCCTCTTTAAAAGTGATCATGCCCCATTGTTTTCTGATCTCCTTCCGTACGTTGTTTTCGTCTTTTGGATGATAATAGTAAGCTACCAGAATGCGCCCCAGGTCATCTTTCTGCAGGAACAAAAGCTTTGCCTGCCTATATACGGACCTGTAAGGGGTAGAGGAATCCGGGTTCTTGTTAAAAATGTACCCTCTGTCTGCATTTATTTTTCTTAATTCGCCCGGGGCAACAGACATACAGGTCAATCCGGGATCGGTATTGCAGCACGCAATGCTGTCGAACCGGTTGTTCATAGTCGAGACCCATGCGGCGGGGTCATAGTCCGGGGAACGCATAAAAACGGGAGGTGCTGCAAACCAGCTGGTGCTATAAACCGCAACCACGATATCGTTCTTTATAAAGGCCGCTTCTTCAAAATTACCGAGCCCCCAGTAACCCCATCTCGTTTTTGGGATCTGTATATATTGTGCCGGCGGCCTGAAAATGGCATTTACCATGGCCACCTGTTCCTGTGCGCTTTTTAATTGTTTGGCAAGGCTATCAACGGGCTGGGCAAACATGCTGTTGAAGAAAGCAAAAATAAAGAGGAGTAGAACTGCAATCGGTCGGGTCATCAGTATCTGTTTTTTTTAAGATGCAGGAATGCTTCATAATCCATAACCGGCACTGCTTTTTATCATTGTTCCGGAACCTGATATCGGCATTCTTAGGCTTCGCATCGGCAGAACAATGTATAAACAAATTGAAAAATTCAGTCTAAATTTGTAGGGGCAGGTATGGAATTTGTATTCAATATAGCGCGCCCGCCTGAATTTGATAAATGATTGCGAACGCTAAAAGATCCAAAAACCAAAGCAAACATTCAGTTTAAAAGACAACAAAGTCATTTACATGGAGATACCCAAACCTGACGAAACCTTCGTTCCAATCTCTTTTTGAATTTAGCATGCAAGCCATACCCCTGGTTATATTTTTTGCTTTATGCTCGTTTTTTTCAACAGGGCAGGACCTTCCCGTGGCGGATTGGGTGAAAAGACTGGATGATAACAGCAAAACGCAAGTTATCAGGCATTATTCTGTTTATTACGATATTACGAAGATCGACTCTGCTTCAAAGATCAAAGCGGCCATTGAAATAGAAAAAGCATGCGCTAAGAGAAACAAACGATTAAGATTATTAGGGAGATCGGTAAAAGCAAAACTGTTTTTTTATCATGTCAGGGAAGGCGATTCGATATATGCCGCACAGATGAAAGACTGCCTGAATGAGGCGATAGCAATGGAGGATCCCTATTTGCAGGCCGAATTTGGCCGGTGGTACGCCGAAATGCTGAATTCCATGAACCAGACAGCACTTGCTGTGCAATATGCCACCACTTCGTTACAGCTGCATCATTACCTTGGCCTGGAAAATTTTGCGGCAGTAAGTATTTTTTACATGTGGGTGGGGGAGGCCCTGTTGGTTGCCGGTTACCCACGGGATGCGATCGACTACCTGCGTACGGGTTTAAGGCTTGCAGATACGCTGGTGAAGCCGTTCCGTTTTATGTACACCTATAATAACCTGGGACTGGCTTACCGGAAACTGGAAAAGCATGATTCGGCGCTTTTTTATTTTGAAAAACTCCAGAAATATTGCCTGGAGATCAAAAAACCCGCCTGGCGGGAAATAGCTTATAAGAACCGCCTGCCTTCATTTGTTGCATTGGGCATGCTGGATAGCGCAAAAGTGGTGGATACCCACCTTTTTGAAATTGCCAGACACAGTAAAGAACCGGACGATTCATTGATCGCTTACGAGATGATGGGTAAAATGGCAATGAAGGAAAAAGACTTTCAAAAAGCGATCCCGGCCCTGCAGAAAAGTGCCGCATTGAACAATGGAAGGAATAACGAATTATTGAACCGGGTATATGAATCGTTAGCTGCCTGTTATGAAGCCATCGGACAGCCAGGTAAAGCATATCCCTATTCAAAATGGGCTGGTATTTATAATGACAGTGTAAGCCATGCCCGGGAAGCGAGTAATAACCGTTATGTTTTTGTAAAAGCAGCCTATGAAAAAGAGCAGCTGGCATTAAAGAGCATGACGGAAGAAAAACGCAAGGCCATTAATAAAAGAAATATGGGTATTGCGCTGCTTGTTTTTATGGCGGCCATAACGGCCTGGTGGCTGAACCGGAACCGGAAAAAAGCTGAAAAGCTCCGGCAGTTGGCGGCCAAAGAACTGGAACTGTTCAAAGAAGAAATCATCAAAAAGAACAGCCGGATCGAAGAGCTGCAGGCAAGCATCGAACAGCAGCAACATCGGCAACAGGACGCCCAAACCATTGAAGAGCTGGGCCACCAGATCATACTCACCGAAACGGACTGGCAAAATTTCAAATCGCTTTTTGAAAAAACATACCCCGCTTTTTTTAAAATACTCCGCGACAAAGCGCCTGGTATTACCGAGGCTGAGCAACGGATGGCTGCGTTGATAAAGATCCGGCTCAATACCAAACAGATTGCGGCTATGCAGGGCATCGGAGTAGACAGTGTGCACAAAACCCGTCACCGCCTGCGGCAGCGTTTTGGTACCACCACCACCAATGAGCTGGAAACCATTATTGCTGCGATCTGAATCAATCGGAACGTAAGATCCCGGCAAAACTTTTGCTCTCTCTTTTTCATAATTTGTTTATTATCAGTTCTCTAATTTCCTTGACAGGATTTTGACAGGTAACTGACAGGCAATTGCCAGCCAAAAAAATAGCAGACCGGCTCACTGTGGGTTTAAATTAGCTGAAACGTACCATGCACTTTTTCAGAAAATACAGCAGTCTGATCATTATACTGCTGCTCTTACTGGTATTGATCCTGCTGCTGATCATTTTTACAGATATACATGTGGCAAAAATTAACCGGGAAATAAAACAAACCTCCGTAATAATTCAGGATGAAAATCCCATCCTGCAACTTTAAAACTTTTAAACAATAACTATTATGCGAAAAATTTTATTCACCTTACTGGTCATTGTACTGGTAACGGCGTGCAAAAAAGAAACAACCAATACCCCGGCACAGGAAGCGCAGGAAGCATCTTACACTGCCCTTGATGCAAAAGGAAAGGTGCCTGCCAATAAGATCAACATTTGTCATTACGATGCTAAAAAAGATACGTGGACTATGATCCGTATCAATCCTTCGCAATGGGAGCGTCACGGGTTACATGGCGATGTAAGGCTGGATGACCCTGATCTTGATGGCTACGTACCCACCAATAGTTGCGGATTTGGGCATATGGGGGACTGCAATGATAATGATGCGGCTATTCATCCCCTGGCCACAGAAATACCCGGCAACGGTATGGATGAAAACTGTAATGGCATGGCTGATGATCTGCTATCGGTAGGCGAACGTTACCAGGGTGGTACGATTGGTTATATTTTACAAACGGGCGACCCCGGTTATGATGCCGGCCAAACACATGGTTTGATTATCGCCCCGCTTACTTCGCCCTCATCGGCTAAATGGGGTTGTTATGAAACCGTCTTTACCGGTGCCACCGCCAACGCCATTGGCACCGGCTCGCAAAATACCAGCGATATTGTGAACAATTGTTCTGAAGCAGGCATAGCCGCAAGGATTTGTTACGACCTTGTTGTAAACGGCTACGGCGACTGGTACCTGCCAAGCACGGATGAAATGTTGAAACTGTATGCGAACAGGGCTGCTAATGGCCTGGGTCAGGACTACTACTGGACTTCAACCCAATACGGCGACAACGGCTCGGCCGTGTACACGAATGCGATTCTTCCTAACGCTTTTGGCTACACGTCAAAAAATGGCAGCCTTTCTTTTCGGGCGGTGCGGTCTTTTTAGTTGCAGATGGTTATGTATTTAGTCGTTACCGCAACTCATTCATTACTTTATTAACCCAACAGCAGTACTACTATGTGACTTTTCTTGCGTCGCACATTTCAACAGCAGCACTACTATCCACAAAACAGCACATTACAAACTAAATACAGCGCCGAATAAATAATGGATGCCGCAAGCAAAAAAAGCTCAATGTCGAATAAGAGGGAGGGAGTTATGTCGTGCAATGCGGCAATGACCTTTAAAAATTAAAAATAAAATAATTTCAAAAACGGACTAGTCATACAAAACAATATAGAACCAACTCTAAATCAGGTATAACATTTTTCGCAACAAAAATATATTCAGAAACCATGAAGCGCTTATTATTACTTATAATTAGCTCAGTTTTTCTACTAACAGCCGCACAGGCCGACGTCCGCTATGTAAAACAAAACGGTACAGGTAACGGCTCATCCTGGGACAATGCCTCCCCCGATTTGCAGGCAATGATAAATGCTTCTGCCGCAGGCGACGAAGTATGGGTAGCCGCAGGCAGTTACCAACCAGTAACAAGCGGTACCAGTTTTTCCATGAAATCAGGAGTAAAAATATATGGCGGTTTTCCCAATATAGGCAACCCTGTGATGGCCGACAGAAACGGAACAACAAATATGACCACGCTGCAGGGCAATGGCAATAGTGTGGTTAGCAATAATAATGTAGCAGCTACTGCACTGCTGGATGGGTTTACTATTACCGGTGGGGCTACTGGTTTGGGCGGCGGAATGCACAATGCCTCCTCCTCTCCAACGCTGACCAATTGCACTTTTTTGGACAATAAGGCAACCGACAGCGGTGGCGGAATGTTCAACGGCTCATCCTCCTTTCCAACGTTGACCAATTGCCGCTTTTGGGGCAATACTGCAACCAACTATGGCGGCGGCATCAGCAATGATAACGCCTCGCCCGGCATCAGTAATTGTACCTTTTCGGATAATACAGCCGGCAACTCCGGCGGCGGCATCAGCAACGATCACGCTTCGCCCGGAATCAGCAATTGTACCTTTTCGGGCAATACAGCCAGCTCCGTTGGCGGCGGTATAGACAACTTCTCCTCCTCGCCTACCATCAGCAATTGTGCCTTTTTGGGCAATACAGCCAACTATTACGGCGGTGGCATCAGCAATACTTCCTCCTCGCCCACCATCAGCAATTGTATCTTTTCGGGCAATAAAGGCAGGTCCTATGGCGGCGGCATCTACAACTACTCCGGCTCCTCGTCCACCATCAGCAATTGTACCTTTTCGGGCAATACAGCCAGCTCCGGCGGCGGCATCAGCAACACCTCCTATTCCACGCTCACCATACGTAATAGCATTATTTTGGGTAATAATACCGGTGTTTATAACGCCAACTCCACCACAACTATCAGGTACAGTCTGGTGCAGGGTAGGGCTGCCGATGCCGGCAATCATAACTTAGATGGCAGCAGCATTACCGCGGCCGACGTATTTGCAGGGCCCGTGGGTGCCGATATGGCGCCTACCACAGCAGGCGATTATCGTCTAAAAGGAGGAAGTATCGCGATAAACGCGGGAAATAATGGTGATGTACTGGATAATAGTACAGATATAACCGGCGGTCCACGCATAGTGGGCGATGCTGTCGATTTGGGCGCTTATGAATATACGACCGTATTGCCTGTGAATTTTTCGCAGGTGTTTGCGTATATCCAAAACAACAGCTTATACATTAACTGGCGTACGACAACCGAAACGAACAACGATCATTTTGACATAGAAGTTGCTGCTGATGGCCGTTCGTTTTATAAAATAGGCACCGTGCTTTCTAAAGCCACCGGGGGCAATAGCACTATGGAGTTAAACTATGCGTTTTCTGCAGGCGCCGCCTCCTTATTAGCTGCACCCGCCATATTGCTATTCGTATTGGCCGGGTTTAAAAAACGCCGCAATCAATGGGCCATGGCGCTCGCATTGGGCGGCCTGCTGTTGGTTATAAGCTGCACCAAAAACGATGCTGCTATAAATGCCAATGCAAAGGAGCTATTCATAAGGATAAAACAGGTAGACAAAGACGGCAGATCTGAATACAGTAAAACAGTAAGAGCGGTAACGGAGTAATGGCTGTAGCAGTAGGATGGGTACACCGTATACAAGGGCAAAACGAGGAGGCATAGAAGCTCCGGACCCTTGATCGCACTTCGATTATAAATTCAACATTAAAAAATCAGGAAAATGAGCAACTGCCTGGCATAGCAACTAAATACATACATTTGTATGCATGAACAGACCCATTCGTGTTTTAGTTGCCAAGATCGGCCTGGACGGTCATGACCGTGGCGCCAAAGTGATCGCCACTGCCCTGCGTGACGCCGGTATGGAAGTGATCTACACCGGTTTGCGGCAAACACCGGAAATGGTCATTCATGCGGCTATCCAGGAAGATGTGGATGTGATCGGGATCAGCATCCTGAGCGGTGCGCATATGACGGTGTTCCCCAAAGTGCTGGAGCTGATGAAAACAAAACAGATGGATGATGTGCTGCTGGTGGGCGGGGGTATTGTTCCGGAAGATGATGCCGCACAGCTAACCAACATGGGCGTAGGCCGGATCTTTGCGCCGGGCAGCACTACCCAATCCATTGCAACCTATATTCAGGATGAAGTAGCGAAAAGAAGGAACTTTTAATTTTTGTTCCAAGCTTCAGGTTCCAGGTTATATCCGAACCTGAAACCTGAAACTTCAAACTTGAAACATTAATAGGCTCTTGCAAACAGCACCCGCTCTTTAGACGGCCTACCGGATAAAATACAAACGCCGTCTTCCTGGGGATTGTCGAGCGGAATGCAGCGGATCGTAGCTTTTGTTTTTTCTTTGATTGCCGCCTCCGTTTCCGGTGTGCCATCCCAGTGTGCGGCTACAAAACCACCTTTTTCATCCAGCGTTTTTACAAAATCATCCCAGGTGTCTACCCAGGTCGTTTTTTCTTCGGTAAATTTCCGCGCCCGCTGCAGCATGTCGAACTGTATTTTTATCAGCAGCCCGTCCACATATTGCGAAATACCATCCAGGTTGATGGTTTCTTTTTCTTTTGTATCGCGCCGGGCCACTTCGATTTTATTGTTTTCGAGGTCACGTGCACCCAGCACCAGCCGCACAGGAACGCCTTTCATTTCATATTCGGCAAATTTCCATCCCGGGCGGTTGTTGTCATTATCGTCATACTTTACACGGATGCCCTTGCTTTTCAGATTTTCCATGATCTCGTTGGTCTTTGCATCGATCCGTGCTTTCTGATCTGCTCCCTTATAAATAGGGATGATCACTACCTGCAACGGTGCAATTTTAGGCGGCAACACCAGGCCTTCATCATCGCTATGTGCCATGATCAGGGCGCCTACCAGGCGGGTGCTTACACCCCAGCTGGTAGCCCATACATATTCCAGCTGATTTTCTTTATTCAGGAATTTTACGTCAAAAGCCTTTGCAAAATTCTGCGCCAGGAAGTGAGAGGTACCGGCCTGCAACGCTTTGCCATCCTGCATCAGTGCTTCAATACAATACGTATCTTCGGCCCCTGCAAAACGTTCGCTGGCGGTTTTTACGCCTTTTATAACAGGAACCGCCATATACTCCTCGGCAAAAGTGGCATATACATCCAGCATTTTACGCGCTTCTTCCACTGCCTCGTCCTTTGTGGCATGTGCGGTATGCCCTTCTTGCCACAAAAATTCCGCCGTGCGCAGGAACAGGCGGGTACGCATTTCCCAGCGTACCACGTTGGCCCACTGGTTTACCAGGAGCGGCAGATCGCGGTAGGACTGGATCCAGTCTTTATAAGTGCTCCAGATAATGGTTTCGCTGGTAGGCCGCACAATCAGCTCTTCTTCCAGTTTTGCCTCCGGGTCTACCACCACGCCTTTGCCGTCCGGATCATTTTTTAGCCGGTAGTGGGTCACCACGGCACATTCTTTGGCAAATCCTTCCACGTGTGCCGCTTCCTTGCTCAGGAAACTTTTGGGAATAAACAGCGGGAAATAGGCATTAACGTGCCCTGTATCCTTAAACATTTTGTCCAGCGCATCGCGCATATGCTCCCAAAGGGTAAAGCCATATGGTTTAATGACCATACAACCCCGTACAGCAGAATAATCGGCCAAACCACCTTTTATCACCAGGTCATTATACCATTGCGCATAATCTTCAGCCCTCGAAGTAACTTCCTTGCTCATATAATAGTTAATAGTTAATAGTTCACCGCCCGGACCGCAATCCGGGTTCCGGATCACCGCCGGAACCAAATAAAAAACAAAGGCATCCGGCCTGTTGCTTTTTGAACCTTTTTTACGTTAAATACGTTGTGAATTAACAACATATTATGCATCTTTTTTAACAAAAGAACGTCAATATTAACGTAACTTTATCAGCAATTGCAAATGTATATTTAAAAGGGTAACAATTAGCTGCAATTGGTGATTAATTATAACAATCTGATTCATAAACTATTTAAATATCGCCAAAAAATGAACATCAGAACATTGATACTGCTGCTCGGCTGCGCTTTCTTTATTGGAGGCTGTACCACAGCATACAAGACCGGCCAGACACCTGACGATGTTTACAATTCTCCGGCTCCGCCACAGGATGAATATGCCAACGTTAAAAAGTCTGACGAAAAACGCTACCGCGACTACGAATCGTATGATGATGACGAGTATGCCGATTACGACGACCGTTATTTGCGCATGAAAGTGCGTAACCGCTACCGGTGGTCCGATCTGGACGACTGGTACTATTACGGGAACCGGTACAATTTCAGTTATTACAACAACTGGAATTACTGGAACGATCCGTTCTACTGGAACAGCCCCTGGAGCCCGGTGAGCTATTGGAACATGTATTATAACCCCTATTACTCCGGCTGGTATGGCGGCTGGGGAATGGGCATGGGATTTGGCTGGGGTGGCGGCGGCTGGTATAACCCCTGGTACAGCGGCTATTACGGCGGCTGGGGCTATGGCTGGGGTGGCGGCTGGTACGATCCCTGGTATACCGGCTGGTGGGGGAATCCTTACTACTACGGTTATGGACCGGGCGTTATTGTAGGCAACCGTGTTAACTATGGGCCACGTCGTGTTAATTTAAACACTTACAATCCGAGGGTTTTAAATGGCAGCAATCCCAACTACAGTGAGCGGAATGCCACAATGAGGAGGGGCACAGCCAGCAACAACGGGTCATATGGTATACGTACCAATACAAGCGTGAATACCAATTCCGGCAATTCTTCCAGTAGTGGCAGAGCCGCAGCATTGAGGAACAACTACAACAGCAGGTATGGTAACAGCAACTCTTCGTACAACAACAGCAGGTCTGACAACTATAGCTCACAGCGCCGTTCTGAAAGTTATACGCCGCCTGTTCGTTCAGAAAGTAGCCGTTCCTCAACACCTTCCTATTCTCCCCCTGCATCTTCCGGAGGCAGCAGTGGTGGCGGTGGAGGCCGGAGCAGTGGCGGATCCGGAAGAAGATTTTAATTTGTTAAAACTAATTATCAATGAAGAAACTAATAATTGCGGCTATCGTTTTAACATCTGCGGGAACCGCGGTTGCTCAAACACCGGAAGATGCCTTACGCTACTCCTGGCAAACAGCATCCGGAACCGCACGTGTGCAAGCTCTGGGGGGAGCCAGCGGATCTATTGGGGGAGAAATCTCCACTCTTTTTTCCAACCCGGCCAATCTCGGTTTCTATAGGACCGGTGACCTGGTGATATCGGGAGGATTGAATATGCTCAGTAATAAAGCCACCTATTATGATGGTACAGAAACTGAGAAAAAATCAGCAGGATTCCTGGGTACCACGGGCGTTGTTTTTGGCAGCCAGAGCCGGGGCAGCAGGGCTATTAAAAGTTCCTCTTTTGGTATCGGGATAAACAGGACGGCGGATTTTAATAACCGGATCAGTTTCTATGGTATCAACAATAAGAGCGCGATGGGCGATATGTTTGCAGAAAATGCAAATGCATTCGGAAGTGCTGAAGCGGACGAATATGCAGCCGACCTGGCCTATCAAACCTTTTGGATCAATAAGGATGCAAATGGCAAGTACTCCTCACCCGCAGGCAGCATTGCCCGGAGTACAGGGCTGTACCAGGAAGGTACACTGAAAACCAATGGCGGGATTACTGAAATTGCGATTGGCGGTGGACTGAACCTGAATGACAATGTATACCTGGGGGGATCTGTAGGATTACCTACCCTGAGATATGGTGCTACCAGAACATTTGGTGAGTTTGATCAAAGTGACAATACCACCAATCAATTTGAGTATGGCTATTTTGAAGATGACCTGGTAACCAAGGGGATGGGGGTAAACGTAAAATTGGGTGCCGTGTTTACTCCGTCGCAAAACTTCCGGATCGGTATAGCGGCACATACTCCTACCTGGTATAGTCTTACCGATCATTATGATGCACTTGCCGAAGCAGGATCCGAAAATAATCCCGACAATGGCGGAGGAGATGGTGTAAAGCAATACCGGCCGGAGGAAGAATCCGTCTTTGATTATTCGCTGCAAACCCCGTATAAACTGATAGGAAGCCTTACATATCTTTTCGGCGATGTGAACAATGTTACCAGTCAGAAAGGGCTCATCACAGCAGATGTAGAATATGTAAACCATATGGCATCCCGGTTCAAGGCCTATGATGACAACGGAATTGCTGATAAAAGTTATTTCCGCGAGCTGAACGACCGGCTGGGAGATACATACAAAGGCGCGGTAAACGCCCGGTTGGGTGCGGAGTTAAAGTTCAACACCGTTATGGCCCGGGTTGGGGGTGCCTATTATGGTAACCCTTATAAGAACCTGGCTGGTGAAAAAGGGAATATTTACCAGGGAACTGCGGGTGTGGGGTACCGGAACCATGGGTTCTTTATTGACCTCGGGTATATTTACACCGCAAAAGATGATGTGTACTATCCCTATCGGTTAGAGGATAAAAGTGCGTTTAGCCCTGCCACTATTAAGACAAACGGCTCAAGAGTGGTGCTCACCCTGGGCTTTAAGATCTAAATAGTTGATCGCTGATGATTTAGTTATTAGCCTCCGGACTCATCCGGGGGCTTTTTTTCTACCTGTTCGATTTTAAAACCGAACAGGAGGTTTACTACCTTCCGAACATTTTTTCGATCTGATCCTGTTTAAACTCCATGTAGGTGGGATTGCCATCCGGTGCGGTATTGAAGGGCTCACATTGAAAAAGGTCGGTTACCAGTTGCCGCATTTCCCGTTCGGTTAACCGGGTACCGTTCTTTACCGCCCGCTGACGGGCCAGGGAGCGGATCAGTTTTTCCCGGTTGGAAACGCGGATATCGCTGCTGAAATGTTTGTATTGTTCCAGTGTAAAATCGATCAGATGTTTTTCATCCGCATCTTCCAGGTCGGCGGGTGTGCCCTGTACAACAAAGCTGTCCTTCCCAAAGGGCTCAATCTCGTATCCCAGCATCAGCAGATCCGGTAGCAATTCGTTCAGCAGTACCGCATCTGCCGGGGAAAGCTCCAGGGTAGCGGGAAACATGCTTTTCTGGATGGCCACCGGTGCACCTGCCGCTGCCAGCTTCATCTGCGCATACAGTACGCGTTCATGTGCCGCCTGCTGATTAATGAGTAAAAAACTCTTTTCTGCAGGCATGATGATATAGGTATTCAATACCTGTGAAAGTTCGGTATTGCCGTCTATTTCAAACCGGTTTTTCTTATTCTGAATGACCAGGTTTTGTTGTTGCGCAACTTTTTCATAGTCAAAAAGCGCTTCTTCTGCCGGCAGGGGCGCATAAAATTCCTTCCAGCTTTTTAATTCTTGGCCCGATGGTTTTTCAATAAAATGTGCCTGGTGCTTTTGGGTAAAGCCCTGGTACAGGGAAGACCCGGACGCCTGTACCTGCTTTTCGCTGGTAAAAGGCTGGCTTACGGAGGGCAGTTGCTGAATGGAGGCATCCAGGTCAAAATCCAGGGTAGGAGTAATGCTGAACTGGGCCAGGGCATGTTTTACCGCTGCCTGTACAAAAGCATAAACGATCTTTTCGTCTTCAAATTTGATCTCCTGTTTTGTGGGATGTACATTCACATCTACCTGTGTAGGGTCCAGGTCAATAAACAGAACATACATCGGAAAGCTGTCCGCAGGCAGCAGTTCCTGGTACGCGTTCATTACAGCATGGTTCAGGTAAGCGCTTTTAATAAAACGGTTATTGACAAAAAAATACTGGTCCCCCCGGGTTTTCTTGGCCGTTTCCGGTTTGCCGGTAAATCCGTGGATGTTCATATAATCCGTTTGCTCACTAACCGAAACCATTTTTGCATTATAGCTATTGCCCAGTAGCTGTACGATCCGCTGTTTCAGACTTCCCGGCTCCAGGTGCATCAACTGTTGCCCGTTGCTGGTAAGGGTAAAGAGAATATCGGGGAAGGCCATGGTAACCCTTGTAAACTCCTCCACAATGTGCCGCATTTCTGCGGCATTGCTCTTCAGGAAATTCCTCCTTGCGGGCACGTTAAAAAAAAGGTTTTTCATGGCGATGCTGGTGCCGTTGGGTGCAGCAACCGGTTCCTGGTTTGTTACCACGCTGTTGGCAACTTCGATAAATGTGCCTGTTTCGTCCTCTGCCCGTTTGGTTTTCAGCTCTACCTGTGCCACGGCGGCAATAGAGGCCAGCGCTTCTCCCCGGAACCCCATGGTGTGAATATGAAAGAGGTCGTCGATATTCCGGATCTTGGAAGTGGCATGCCGTTCAAAACACATACGGGCATCCGTTTCGCTCATTCCGCTCCCGTTATCAATAACCTGTAATAGTGTTTTACCGGCATCTGTCACGATCAGCTGTACGGCAGTGGCTCCGGCATCCACAGCGTTTTCCAGCAACTCTTTTACCGCGCTGGCCGGACGCTGGATAACCTCACCTGCGGCGATCTGGTTAGCAATATTATCAGGCAATAAAAGGATCTTATCAGGCACAGTATCTTCTTTTTTGAACCGGTAAAGGTACGTTTTACGGCCTATATCTTCCCGGGTGAGCACAGGAATTTTGATCAATGTAGGATGAGATCAGAAAGCGACCGTTTTGCGAAGCAATTTTGACCGGATCTTTCCTTTTTTGCTTTCCTGTAAAACGAACTTTTTCCCGTCGGAATAGTAGCTGATCACTTCTTTATCAGCAGAGTTCATAATAAAATACTCCTTAACCCCAAAGGTCTCATAGAGCTGTTTCTTGAGCTGCAGGTCGTGTTTTTTATTGCCGGACAGTACTTCCACCACGAGGTCGGGTGCTCCCTTCACTTTTCCGTCCTGGATGATGGAAAGGTTTTCTTTTGCAATGAAAACAATATCCGGCTGCACGGCATTGTTATGACCAAGGTACACATCCACCGGCGAGAAAACGCATTCTCCTAAGTCGTTTTCCAAAATATAGACGCTCAGGTATGTGAATAGGGAAGCCAGTATCCGCTGGTGTTCAAAGGTTGATGCGGGTCACATATAGAGCATATTATTGATCACCTCCGCCAGGGTGCCTTCCGGGAGCATTTCGTACATTTCCATAGCTGTTCTTGGCGGTGGCTGGTATTTTTTCTGTGCCATTGTAAGTCCCGCAACAACAAGTTACAAAATAATTTCAGAAACGCTTGTCCACCGGAGGCAGTTACGGCTGTTTTGACCTAAATTTAGATATTCATTTAAGACACCATCGCTATGTTAAAAACGGTTATTAAAACAACAGCGTTGCTGCTGGCCTGCTGCTGTTTGCAGCATGTTATTGCGCAAAACAGGTCGTTCTCTGCCGGATCTCCGGTGGCCGGAATCGGTTTCGGAAATTCAGAAAATTATTCAGGCCTGCGCTTCAATATCCGGGATAAACATGTGGCCCGCATCAATGGGATCAGCATTGCCGGTATATCCAAGGCGCAAATAAAAAAAGGACTTAATATAGGATTTATTATAACCGACAGCATTTCCTCAGGCATTGCCATAAGCCCTGTTTTTGCTGGCGCAACAACCTTAAGCGGAGTCGGTATTGGTGGTATTGCCTGTGGTGCAGATGCTATAAACGGCCTGGGCGTAGGCGGCCTGGTGGTTGCTAACAACAAAGCCCGTGGCATTACGCTTGGTATTATTACCATTGCGGATACCATGCAGGGAATAACCCTTTCATTATGCGGTGCGTTTTCAAAAAACGATGCAGGACAGGGCAATGTAACAGGACTCATCACTTCCATGTATGTAAACCGGTTGTATAGCTTAAAAGGTCTGTGCATCGGGACATTTAACAGCATGGAATGCCAGGAAGGGATGGCTATTGGTGTCTACAATTGCTCAACCGACCTGCGGGGCATCCAGATCGGTGTGTGGAATGTTGCAAAGAATAAGAAAATCATGAAACAAATGCCATTCATCAATTTCAATTTTAAAAGAAAGCGTGTTACCGCCGGGGCTTAAACCGGGTGTCAGATATCCAAAAATTAATCCTGTAAAAACGGGCATTCCTGTATTTTTGCGGTTCGCAATGTCTCACCTTATTGTGATCTGAAGGCGGAGTAAAAATTCAAAAAAATTATGAGTAAAGGACCTGTTTCTCAATTTATTGAACATCATTACAGACACTTTAATGCTGCAGCCCTGGTGGATGCTGCCAAAGGCTATGTGACCCATCTTGAAGAAGGTGGAAAAATGATGATTACCCTTGCCGGAGCTATGAGTACTGCGGAGCTGGGTATTTCGCTGGCCGAAATGATCCGCCAGGACAAAGTACATATCATTTCCTGTACGGGAGCCAACCTGGAGGAAGATGTGATGAACCTGGTGGCACATTCGCATTACAAACGGGTACCCAACTACCGGGATCTGACACCGCAGGATGAATGGGACCTGCTGGAAAATCATTATAACCGGGTAACGGATACCTGCATTCCTGAAGAGGAAGCATTTCGCCGTTTGCAAAAACATCTTGTAAAGCAGTGGAAGGAGGCCGAAGAAAAAGGCGAGCGCTATTTTCCGCATGAATTCCTGTATAAAACGGTTTTGAGCGGCGAGCTGGAACAGTACTATGAAATAGACCCAAAAGACAGCTGGATCATTGCTGCTGCCGAAAAGAATATTCCTATTGTGGTACCCGGCTGGGAAGACAGCACTACCGGAAATATCTTTGCCAGCTATGTGATCAAGGGTGAACTGAAAGCCAGTACAGTGAAAAGCGGTATTGAATACATGACCTGGCTGGCCGATTGGTACCGTAATAACAGTAGCGGTAAAGGCGTGGGCTTTTTCCAGATCGCGGGTGGTATCGCGGGCGATTTTCCCATTTGTGTGGTACCTATGATGTACCAGGA
>Ga0222424_100366_pt1 | contig 29131 bp, 16 predicted proteins | sample 2B2ome_FD_182468 | JGI IMG/M metagenome (GOLD analysis project Ga0222424, IMG submission 182468) | Enriched microbial communities from leaf-cutter ant dump, University of Wisconsin, Madison, United States - 2B200A (version 2) | ecosystem: Environmental > Terrestrial > Nest > Insects nest > Nest... | reverse complement strand
TCAGCCGGCCAGCGTTGTCGTAGGCGTAGGCGTGCTGGCGCTCGGTGCCGTCCACCTGCTCAGTCTGTGCGGTGATGCGGCCCAAAGGGTCGCGCTGGTAGTCGTATGCCAGAGGCACGGTGACGGGCGCCGCCCCGCCAGCGGTCACGCCGAGCTGGATGGGTTTGCCGTGGCGGTCCACGCTGGCGTCAAGGCGTGCGTTCAGTGCACCGCTCCATTCAATTCCGGTGAGCGCGAAGCCGGTGCGGCTGTAGGCCAGGCGCGTGCCGCTGGGTGCGCTATGAAAACCGTAGGTCACACAGTTCACTTGACAGCCCCCAAGAAGAAGATGCAGAGAAATTACAGCCGGTTGATTTCAAGCGGGAACTCAATTTGAAAAATACTTTATCTCCCAACAAACCAATTAAAATAAACTTCTGCAATTACAAAAGACCGGATCTCCTGCATAAAAAGCGCCCAATCAACTTCATCAAACCATATAAAACAAGATAAACAGTCGTCAAGAAAAAAAACATAATCAATGTCAGCCATACATGCTCAGGCGACATCCATTCAACATCTTTCATCACACCAGGATAAATAAAAAACCCGAGCATTTGATGAGCGCACACAGCCAACGCAGCCAACCCGAACACAAACCAAATCGAGAAACCAAGATCAGAATGCATTGCCAATTGAAAAATCACCAAAACAAGACCAGCAACAACAAACAGTAGCAAAATAGGTTTCCCAGCATAGGCCACCGAAGATGCCGCGACCACCGGGAATCCAACGATTCCGAATGTCTGTATCATCGCCCCGAGAATTAATAAAGTGATACGTTTCTTCATGGAGGCCCCATGAATACATCAACTGGCCCTCTGATATTACGAACACGAGAGAAAAAGTCCTCATCACCACTTCCAAGATCTATGCACCCTTTTGACCCAGGTTTCCGTCCACCATGGATGAAAAATCCATCACGACCAAAGGTTTTTGTGCCGCTTGCTGGTTTCAAAGGAGCCCGATATTTACCCCAATCGCCCAATAGGTTGCGAAAGACCCCTCCCTCACTAATTTCTGATGGATCGAATGTATATTTACCAGGTGGCAGGGGGCCTGCGTTGCGAGCACTCGGATCGGTCGCTCCCTCTACACCACTTGTATAAGGATAACTGGAAATTAGCTTCCCGCCATCAGAGTAAAGATTAGCGATACCACGCCCCACCACTAGAAATTCCAGCCCTAATGGATCCATAAAATTAATCGGGTCCTGCAACACATACCCGTACAGGTTCGTGTCTCCCCCATTGAACAAGATCGGATCCTTGGCCGTCCACCGCCCCACCTCTGCATCGTAGTCCCGCGCACCAAAGCGCGTCAGCCCCGTGTCCGCGTCGTAGATTCCCCCGGCGTACCCAAACGGCTGGAATCCGGGGTTGCTGTCGTAGGTGATTTTCCCCCAGGCGTCGTAGTCCATCCGCTGGGCCACATCGCCCGTGTCCGCATCGATGACCATCCGCACGCTGCCCAGGTGGTCGCCGATAAGCCGGTAGACCTTGCCGTCCCGCAGCATGCCTTCCGGTGCATGGGTTTCGCCGTACAGGAAGATGCTGCGGATCGTCCCGTTCGGCTGGGTTTGGGCAATGGGCCTGAGCTGATCCTGGTAGATCAGTCCGTATTCCAGGCTGCCGTTCTTCTGCTTGCCGATGCGCCGGTTCTGCGGGTCTATCAGGTAGGTGATGGTGTTGCCATTGGGCAGGGTCACGCTGCGCAGGTTGCCCAGGCTGTCGTACTGGTAGCGCGTGGTGCCTGCTGGGCTGGTTTTTTGCGCGAGTTCGCCTGCGGGGGTGTAGCTGTAGGTGCTGCCTTTCCACGTTTGCAGCCGGTCTTCGCTGTCGTAGCTGGCAATGGCAGCTCCGTTTTCGTGCGTGCGGTTGCCATTGGCGTCGTAGCCCCAGGTGGTGGGCTGGCCATCTTCTGTGTGCTGGGTCAGCCGGCCAGCGTTGTCGTAGGCGTAGGCGTGCTGGCGCTCGGTGCCGTCCACCTGCTCAGTCTGTGCGGTGATGCGGCCCAAAGGGTCGCGCTGGTAGCTGAATTGGGCAGGGAATCCCGAGCGGTCAGTGGCTTGCGCCAGTTCGTCCACGAGTTGCAGCACGTCGTCGTACAGGCGGATGACTGTGGCGGTGTTGTAGCTGGCGCTGTCGGTAATCAAATCGGCTCCTGAGCCTCCGCCCAGCGCAGCGATGGCTGCCGCGCCTGCAGCCGTGGCAGTGCGCAATTCGATGGTTTGGTCGCGCACCTCTTCGGCCCAGGAGTCGTCGGTGTCCGGTCGGGAGGCTGCAGACTCGATCCGCCCGAATCTCCAGCCCACCGTCTCCACGCAGTAGTCGGGGTTCCGAAGCTGTGGCGCCCCATACGCGGCGATCAGTTCGGCGCGCCGGCTTTCATCCAGGCTTGGGCTGTCGTAGGTCCAGGCCCATTCTGGGACTTCGAACGAGGTGAACGGGTCGAACCAGCCGCGCAGGCGGCAAGCGCCGCGCTCGGTGATGCCGGTGATGATTTCGGCGGACAGGCTGCGCACCTTTTGCAGCAGCATCACCCGCGTGGCTTCGCTTTCAGGGGTGGCGTGGGTGCGGCCTGTGTACCGTGCCTGTGCTAGTTCACCCACGCCGTTGTAGCGGAGGTCGCTGGCGGATTGGCCCATGGTGGCGCCGACCGCCAAGCCGGTGCGGCTGTCGTGCTGGATCGACAGGGGGCCGATTTGCGCAAGCTGGTCGGCGTAGTCGTATGCCAGAGGCACGGTGACGGGCGCCGCCCCGCCAGCAGTCACGCCGAGCTGGATGGGTTTGCCGTGGCGGTCCACGCTGGCGTCAAGGCGTGCGTTCAGTGCGCCGCTCCATTCAACACCGGTGAGCGCGAAGCCGGTGCGGCTGTAGGCCAGGCGCGTGCCAGGGGCCTGCCTGCTGGCGACCCGCCCTGCGGCGTCGTATGCAATGTGGGTAGGGCCTGCATCGCTGTCTATCGACGTTAGCCTGGCGCCGGTGTCATACCCGAAGGTGATTTCCTGGCCGCCAGGTCTGCGGATGCGCGTGAGTTGCCTATCGCGGTTGTATTCCCACTGGGTGCTGGTGCTGGGGGCTGCGTAGCCTGCGGGCTGGTGCGTGGCCGTGTAGTTGAAACCGTGGCTGTTACCCGCAGGTGTGACCAGGCGCGTCAAGTTGCCTACCGCGTCGTAGCCATAGGTAGCGCTGCGGCCATCGGGCAGGGTCATCCGCGTCATGCGGCCTGCCATGTCGTAGCTGTATTGCGTGGCCTGGCCCAGCGGGTTTGTTACCTTTGCGATTTGCCCCGCGCCATGGCTGCCATGGGGGTGGTACTGCAACTGCGTGGTGCGGGTGGCGACGTCGTCTGCGAAGGATTCGATCTTTTCGAGCTGCCCGCGCGGGTTGTACGCAAGATCGACGGTACCTCCAGCGGGGTCATTCACGCGGGTGGGCTGCATCCACTGGTTGAAGTCGATTTTTGTTTCTACTCCGTTAGGGTTGATTGCCGTTGCGGTAGAGCCGTATGACAGGTTTTCAAAGCGGATTTTCGAGACTTTGTTGTTTTCAATGAGGGTGCGTGTTCTGCTGGAGAAATTGCTACCCATCCATTGCCCCGACCGTCTTTCGGACGTGTACCAGCTCAGTCCGTCGTTCCATACGGAAAAACTCTGCTCAGGAGCAATCGCACCAAATAATTTATCAGCGATTCGATGCAAATTAACTGAGGTGCCGTCAGGGTACGATATTTCTTTGTCATTCTTGGAAAAACTGGTTTGCTGCGTCGTTTTCGCCCCATCAAACCCAATGGTTGTTTTTGATACCGCCTCGCCTTGAACCAACTGCTGTACGGATTTGCTTCGCCCCAGCGCAGTCGTTGCGGTAATCGTGTTCGTGGCGCTGTCACGGCTCAAGGCCCATCCGCTGCCGTCCGGCGCCTCATTGCGTACCAGCTTGCCGCTGGCGTCGTAGCTGAAACGATCCACTCCGCCCAGGGGATCGTGGTATTCCGTCAGCAGCCCCGTGCCGTTGTACACCATGCGATGTGTAGCGCCGCCTGGCTCGACAACCGCCGCCAGCAGCCCCTGGCTGTTGTATGTCAGAACGGTTTCTTGCCCGTCCACGCCCACCACTTTGGTTATGCGGTGGTTCCCGTCACGGTGCAACTTCATGGCATTGCCATGGGCATCCGTTACGGATGCAAGATAGCCCTGTAGGGTGTATTGGTAACTTGCCAGCGTTTCTCCTGTATGGGCGCTGTTCAGCGTCTGTGGAAGTCCACGGGTGTCAAATATCTCATAGCGCTCACCATCCGGCTTGGCAACAAGATAGACTTCCGCCCCCGAATAAGGCAATCCAGAAGAAACACGTGCCATCCGTTTCCAATTATCCGCCACGATCAGGCCCGCATCCTGGCTGTAGCCAATCAGCCGCCCAACGGATGCATCCTCTTTTGATACGGGTAGTATGTTCATACTCCCATTGGGACGAATAATGGAAACACCCCAACTGGGCATTGCAATCAAACTATCGCCAGATCCGGAGACAGCCTCAACAAACATTGGAAATGCGATCACATAATCCAAAATTCCCGCCTTCGTATATTTATAGACATATGTCTGATCGGATCCCAACTTATCGAGAAGCACCCATGCTTCGCCATGAGGTGATGGAATGGTCTTGAATGCCCGATAGCCAGGGGGTATTTCCAAACGCACCAGCATCCCACCTGGCGTCAGCCGAAGTAGCTCACCCAAATCCGTGACCATCAAGACGCTCATGTCCGGCAGTGGCGCAAGAGAGCGTGCACTGACAGAAACCGCTGTGGCCCGTACGGGAGTGCCGACTTGCAAACTAGCGCCGGATGGGCCATTGGCACCATTGCCAGCCACCGTATCGATGATTCCGTTCGGCGTCACGCGCCGCACGCGATAGTTACCTGTGTCCGAGATATAAATGCTGCCATCAGCGGCTTCCGCCACGGCACGGATGGCTTTGAATTGGGCTTCACTCGCTGGCCCGCCATCGCCGCCATATACCGCTTGACCTTCCCCTGCAAATGGCTGCGCAGTTTGTGACGCCGCCGTCACCCCAGGATAGGACTGCAAATGGTTTTCAGAGAACGCCAATACTTGGCCGTTGCTCAATAATGTCGCACCCAATCCATTTTGAAAAATAGGTTTTGAAATCGCTTGAATACCCACGGCCATCTTCATGGCATCTTTGACCTGACCGCCAGCCTCATACAGCAGTTGCTTGTCGGGATCATAGAACCGCATCCCACGCAAAACCCAGCCGCCCATATTGGCTTGCGCTACGTCGAGGCTTCTTTCCGGTGGCGCCTTGATCAACCTTCTTTCTTTGACACGCTGAATTTCTACAATCGGTTTTTTCCCGTCAATCTTTGAGAAAACTATTCCTGACCCTGACCTCGCCGTATCAAATGCCCTGGCAAAATCTGCTGGTGCGCTGTAGTACACCGCAGCGTAGCCGTATTTCACCGTTGCCTGCAAAGTAGCGACTCCGCCACTGACTCGTCGGCCATATGCATCCGCTCCATCCCAACTGCTTTCATCAAATTCAGGGGCGGAAGCGAATTCATCCAGTTTTTTCGATTTAATAATTCTCCTGCCGGCTACAAAAAATTCCGTCTGCGCATATTGCAGAGCAGGATGAATATCACCGGCAGAAGATTTGATGCGCGTTCTTATCTTTGTTGGTGCAATAACAGGCTGACCAGTATCCGCACGCCTGTCGCTGCGATAGTACAGGTCGAAAGCCGTTCCACGCAGAGGAATGGATTGGCCCACAGCGCGTTGCTTGACGTAGATATCGCAGCCGCATTCAATGTCTTCTTCCTCCTCTGTATCGTCCTCGTTATCCGGGTTTTCCGGATCCGGCGGCTGGCTCTCAGGCGGGCGCGGGCCACCAGGCGGGCCATCGCTTGGCGGGCCGTCAGGCGGCGGCGGCGGTGCATCAGGGGGCGGCCCCCACGGCCAATTGCAATCCCACGGCGTGAAGTGCTCCATGGGCGTGCGCCAGAGCGACGCTCCGGCGGGGTACATCTGCGCCAATGCTTCCAGCTCATCGCCGGTGATTCCCAATTGCGCAAGCTCGGATTCGGTGGCTGCGCGATTGGCTTGCGTGACCCGCAGTACCGCCTTGTCCCCTTCAATGGACAGGATTTGCACCACGCGCCCGTTGTCCGCGCCAATCCAGGCTGTGCGTTCAAAGTCATACCAGCCTGCCGGCACCGCAGTGCCCACGGGCGCGCCGATGAAATTGTCGGTATAGGTATATACAGGGCGGTCGAAGCGAACGTGTGTCGCGTCCAGCGCTTGTGCTTCATCCACCGAGAAATTGGCCGCCCAGGTGTAGCCCACGGTAGTGGGTAACTCGCCGGGCATGGTTTGCGGCCCTTTTTCGCCGAGTGTGTATTCCGATACCCGCACGGTGAGCTGGCTCAGGCTTTGCGTGCTGCCGTCTGGCAGTTCGGCTGTGGCTTGGGTGCCTGCCGGGAAGACGATGGTGGTGCGCCGTGTGCCCCGGTAGTCGGTATTTTCCGTGCCCCAGTAGGTTTGCAGCCGGTTCTGGGTCAGGTCGATCTGGCTGTATTGCCCATCGACCGGGATCAATACCACATCGTCGGCCACGGCCCAGTCCCGCCATGGCGTGTGGATTTTGCGTTGGGCCGAGAGGTGGCCGGTTTTTTCGTAGTGGATCGTCAGCCACCCTCCGCCATTGACCACCATGTCAAACCAGCCATCCGCACGGGTTCTGGTGTTGCCGAACTCTGGATGACCGTGAACGCGTACGTCCACTCCGGCAAGCGGCGCACCGGCTCTGTCAAGAACCTGTCCACGCAGCACCGCCGCGCGCAGTGGTTCGATCACGCCCGGCGCCACCCCCTCCTGGATGGGGTCCGCGTCGTCGTAGAGGAATTGCGTGCTTTTGGCAAACGGCGTGATGACGTTCGCGGGAATGGGCGTCGCCCTGGTCACCGGGTCGGCAGGCAAGCTGCTGTCGTCACTCACGCCCAACAAGAAACTTTGGCGCTGCGTCTTGCCATTCGCATCCCGCACGCGCAGGACAATGGGGTGCATGCCCGCGTCGGCGGGCGTCCATTGCACCGTTTGCTCTGGCGCGTTCCCGGCAATGGTGACTCCGGCAGGGGATTCCGTGGCGACAACCTCAACGGCAAGGGCCTTGCCTTGGCCATCTACCGCTTTGACGCCATAGCTCCAGGGTGTGCCAGCCCGCGCAATCAGTGCGGGATAGGTCAGAAACCTGGGCAATCCATTGCTTTTCTCAAACGGAGAGACATCCCGATTGCCGTGGAGGACTGGCTGACCGGGGGTGCTGTCCGGATCGTCACGGCCTGCATTGGCATCGATGCGGAATACGAGCTGGTTTCCCGACTGGGCAATGTAGAAAGCGAGCAAGTCCGGAGTGCCTGGCATATGGTCATCGGCCGGATCCGTGGCGACCGGAGGAATGCCTGCCCAGTCTGCGATGTGCCCATCGTTGATGCTGATCGCGCGAACGGCAGCCCATGCAAGACTGCCCGACACCAAGACAGCCATTCCCCCCATCAAAACCAGCGAAAATAGAGAGTTCCCCACTCTCTGGCGAGAGCGCCAGCCCCACGCCGCAATGATCACTGTCAACGCGAATGTGGCGACAGACCCGATAGCGGGGATCGACACACTCCCCGTTGGCTGGATGGGTGCAGGGACGAACTGAATGGCGCCCCCGGCAGCCTGCACAAGATAGTCGCCGCTGGAAGCCAAGGAGAAAAAGGCGGCGCGACCGCCCAGCAAATTCAAGCTACCGGGAGAAACCGCCAGTTCCAGATGCTCGATCAGTTTGCCATTCTGCGGTGTGTTTGCGGTGGGCCGCAGGCTGGCATCGATGGCACTGGCTGCCCCAAAACTGTTGCCGGCACCACAAGCCGCCAGTGTTACCGGCCCTGTTTGCGAGCCCGCCTGAACTTGCAGAAGGTATTCCGCACCGACAACCGGCGAGGAGCCATTACGGTCATGAACGATGGCAGAACAACCCGTGGCGTTGTTGCCATCGCTATTGACATAGATGCTGTACGTATGAACGGGGGCCTGCGCCTTGGAGGTTGAAGCCAGCGTGATCAGCAACAGGGCGAAAAGCAATCGCAAGCAGCTCACGAAGCCGCGCCAGAAAGCGCATGGTGAATTACCGCAGGCTTCCTTCTTATGGGCTGGGGAAAATATCGAAGTCACATCCGTTGCGGATGTGCATTCCCCCGTGGATAGCATTTGCTGCGGCGCCATAGCTCCCCCTTGATCGAATTGCCGCGAGTCTACCTGGGGGTATCAAATGAGTAACCAGTCGCCTTTAAAAACCAACAAACTATTGATCTAACTTGGTATTGGAGAAAGTAAGCACCACTCAGTTTCAGGCCAGCGCTTGTTACTCAATCCGCAGTGGCCTGGGCAAATCGATCCAATGCCCAGGGCGGGCTCAATACCCGTGCTGCTCCCGAAACGCCCGCGCCTGCCCGAAGTGCCCGCAGCCGATGAACGGCACCGGCGGGCGCAGCGCCGACAGTGGCGAGGGGTGGTTGGCCGTGAGCACCAGGTGCCCCCGGTCACGCGGGATCAGCGCGCGCTTGGACTGCGCGTGGCTGCCCCAGAGCATGAAGACCACGGGCCGCGGCCCCTCGGCCACGGCGCGGATCACGGCGTCGGTGAGCAGCTCCCAGCCCTGGCCAGCGTGGCTGGCGGGCTGGCCCTCCTCCACGGTCAGGCAAGTGTTGAGCAGCAGCACGCCGTTCGTGGCCCATTTCACCAGGCTGCCGCCGGGCTGCGGGAACGGCGGGAAGGGCACGCCCAGGTCGCGCTGCATTTCCTTGAAGATGTTCTGCAACGAGGGCGGCAGGCGCACGCCCGGCGCCACGGAGAACGCCAGCCCCTCGGCCTGCCCCCGGCCGTGGTACGGGTCCTGCCCCAGGATCACCACGCGCACCTTGTCGGGCGGCGTGAGCTGCAGCGCGCGCAGCGGCTGCGGCGGGAAGATGGCGGCGCCCGCCTGCAGGCGCTGGTGCAGGAAGTCCAGCAGCGCCTGCCCGCGCGGGCCGGCGAAGAAGCCGTCCACCTGCGGCTGCCAGCCGGGCGCGACGGGCCACCCGGCAGGATCGGCGCTTTGCAACTGGGTCGGGTTCTCATGCATCGAATAGGCCTCCAAGGCGCTTGCATCATGCGCAAGCAGCTATTTTTACGATAGCACATCCGTACCGTCGTCGGCACGGTTGCGGCCGCGCTGCTTGGCGCGGTACAGGTGGGCGTCGGCCTGCGCCAGCAGCGCCTCGGGGGTGGAGTCGCCATCGGGCACCTGGCTGGCCACGCCGGCGCTGATGGTGACCACGCTGGCCACCAGCGAGCCCTTGTGCTCCAGCCCCAGCGCCTGCACGGCGCGGCACAGCGCCTGCGCCTTGTGCCGCGCCCCGGCCAGGTCGCACTCGGGCAGCAGGCAGACGAACTCCTCCCCGCCGTAGCGCGCCACCAGGTCGTGCGGGCGGGCCAGGCCCGTGCGCAGCGCCGTGGCCACGGCCTTCAGGGCCTCGTCGCCCTGCTGGTGGCCGTAGCGGTCGTTGTAGAGCTTGAAGTGGTCAATGTCGAGCATGACCAGGGCCAGCGGCTTGCCGCTGCGGCGGCAGCGGCGCCACTCGGCCTGCAGCGTCGTATCGAAGTGGCGGCGGTTGGCCAGGCCGGTCAGCCCGTCCATGTAGGCCAGCTTGCGCAGCGCCTCACTTTGCGCCTGCTGTTCGGTGCGGTCAACGAAGGTGGCCAGGAAATGCTTGCCGAAGACCAGGCCGCCGATGGCCATGGTGCGCAGCGTGCCGTCGCGCGCGACGATGCGGTAGTCGCGCACCGGGATTTCGCCGCCGCCCTGGGCGGCCAGGGCCATGGCCTGCTTCCAGGAATGGCCGACGACGCGGCGGTAGTCATCCTCGGGGTAGGCGCGCAGCGTCCATTCGTGCAGCGTGGGTGTTTCGGCCTCGGTGTGGCCGAAGTCCTCGAGGAAGCGCCGGTTGCGGAAGTAGATGCGGTGCGCCTCGTCAACCATGCACAGGCCGATGGGCATGTCGTTCATCAGGTGGCGCAGCACGCGCTCGGTCTCCTGCAGCCGCAGGGCCTGCCGTGTGGCCTCGGTCACGTCGCTGCTGGTGCCGATGACGCGCACCGGGCGGCCCTGCGCATCGTGCGCGATGGCGCGGCCCCGGTCGTGGATCCAGCGGTAGCTGCCGTCCTTGCAGCGCACGCGGTGCGTGGTTTCGTAGAACGGGGCCGTGCCGTCGAGGTGGCGCTGCAAAGCGGCCCGCGTCTGGACGGCATCCTCGGAATGCAGGCTGGACATCCACTGGTCGAGGCGGCCCTCCAGATCGCCCTCGGCATAGCCCAGCATGGTTTTCCATACGGACGAGAAATACACGCGGCCACTGGCCACGTCCCAGTCCCACACGCCCTGGTTGGTGGCCTGCAGCACGGCCAGCCAGCGTGCCTGCAGCGCGGCCTCCTGCGTGGCCAGCGCCTGCGCGTAGCGCCGGGCCTCGATGCGCCGGCGCTGCAGCAGGTGCAGCCCCGCGGCGGCGGCCAGCCCCAGCAGCACCCAGGCGCCCCCCAGGCCCCAGGCGACGGTGCGCCAGCCCGAGAAGATGGCCTGCCAGTCGCGCCCCGCGGCGACCACCAGCGCCTTGTCCATGTGCAGGCCGGGCGGCTGGATGGTGTGGATGGCCACCAGCCGATGCGCTCCGCCGGGCTGTGTCACGCCCCGGTACACGCCCGCCGCCTGGCCGTGTGTGCGGTGCTGCATGAACACCGTGCCCGACTGTGCCAGGTCGGCACCGGGCGGTTCGGGGTGCTCGGCCATCATCAGAAAGCGCAGCCCATCGCCATGCGCCAGCCCGGCCAGCATGTCGGGCGCGTAGCGCACCGATTCGAGCAGGGTGGTGAATTCCTCGGGGTCGAGCGTCGCCGTGACCACGCCGCCAAAGGCGCCCGTGGCGTCCGGGACGGGGCGCGCCAGGATGATGGCCCACACCCCCAGTTCGGTGCGGAACGGCGGGCTGACCACCAGGGTGTCTGCCGCTGCAGCCGTGCGCGCGGCCTGGAAATAGGCGCGCGCCGCGAAGTTCTTGCCCAGCAGCGCGGTGCGGTTGGTGGCCTGCGCGGTGCCCTGGGCGTCGAGCCACGCCAGCGTGCGCACGCCGGTCATGGCAGCGCTGAAAGCGGCCAGCCGCTCGTTGAGCCGCTGCGGATCTTCCGGGGGGGCGCCCTGCAGGTCGCGCGCCAGCGTGGCCAGGACGTGGTTCACCGCGTCGAGCTGGCGCGCCAGATTGGCGTGGATGATGCGCGCCTGGTGCGCCAGGCGCAGGCGTTCGCGCGCCTCGATGTCCTGGCGTTCCAGCCACAGGCCGGCAGCCAGCAGCACGCCCAATGCGAGCCAGCCCAGCGCCAGCGCGTACCAAGTGCGGCGCAGCAGCGTGGCGGAAGGGTTCTGGTGCGCGGGCAAGCCGGCCTCTGTCGGCGCGCTCAGCCGAACAGCCGCGCCAGCGCCAGGCCGGGGTCGTCGGCACGCATGAAGGCTTCGCCCACCAGGAAGGCGTGGATGCCCGCGTCGCGCAGCGTCTTCACGTCGGCGGGCGCGAGGATGCCCGACTCGGTGACCAGCAGCCGGTCCGCCGGAACGCTCTTTTGCAGGTCCAGCGTGGTCTGCAGCGTGACCTCGAAGGTGCGCAGGTTGCGGTTGTTGATGCCGACCAGCGGCGTCTTGAGCGCGAGCGCGCGCTCCAGCTCGGCGCCGTCGTGCACCTCCACCAGCACGGCCATGTCCAGGCCGTGGGCGATGGCTTCGAGGTCGCGCATCTGCGCGTCGTCGAGGCAGGCGGCGATGAGCAGGATGGCATCGGCCCCCATGGCCCGGGCCTCATAGACCTGGTAGGGGTCGATCATGAAGTCCTTGCGCAGCACCGGCAGGCCGCAGCTGGCGCGCGCCTGCTTGAGGTAGTCCACGCTGCCCTGGAAGAACTGGCGGTCCGTCAGCACCGACAGGCAGGCCGCGCTGACGCGGCCGTCGCCCTCGGCGTAGCTCTGCGCGATGTCGGCGGGAATGAAGTCGGCGCGCAGCACGCCCTTGCTCGGGCTGGCCTTCTTGACCTCGGCGATTACGGCGGCCTGGCCGGCGGCGATCTTGGCGCGCAGCGCGCCCTCGAAGTCGCGCGTGAGCACGCGGCTCTCGGCGTCGGCCCGCAGCGCGGCCAGCGAAACGCGCTTTTGCGCGGCGGCTACTTCCTCGCGCTTGACCGCGACGATTTGGTTCAGGATGTCACTCATGGGAATCTGCCTTGTCAGCCGCTGGCGGCGGCTGCTTGAGTATCTTGACGAACACGCGGTGCATGGCGAAGCCGACGACGATGAACAGCGCCGAAATGCCCAGCGCGATCCACAGGCCGGGGTCTTGCCACATATCAGTTATCGATGGCGCTGGCGCGCCACCCGCAGCCCATGAAACCGGCGCGCCCCAAGCGCGGGCAGCCGCGCAAGGGCCGCCCCGCCGCGCTGGCTGCGTCCCCCTCCCACGCGCAGCGTGAGAGAGGGGGAAGGCGCCGAAGGCGACTCAGGGGGTGCTTCATTTCAAACCGCCAGCGCGTGGGTGCGCGTGACGAGCTGCTCCAGCTTGGCCCGGGCCGCGCCGGTGTCGATGGCGGCGCGCGCGCGCGCGATGCCTTCGGCGATGCCGCCCACGACGTTGGCGGCGTACAGCGCCACGCCCGCGTTCAGGCAGACGATCTCGCGCGCCGGGCCTTGCTCGCCCGCCAGCACGCCCAGCAGCAGGGTGCGCGACTGCTCGGGCGTATCGACCTTGAGCGCGCGGTTGCTGGCCATGGCCATGCCGAAGTCCTCGGGGTGGATCTCGTACTCGGTGATCTCGCCGTTTTTCAGCTCGCCCACGATGGTGGAGGCGCCCAGGCTGACTTCGTCCATGCCGTCGCGGCCATAGACCACCAGGGCGTGCTCGGCGCCCAGGCGCTGCAGCGCGCGCACCTGGATGCCCACGAGGTCGGGGTGGAACACGCCCATGAGGATGTTGGGCGCGCCGGCCGGGTTGGTGAGCGGGCCGAGGATGTTGAAGATGGTGCGCACGCCCAGCTCCCGGCGCACCGGGGCCACGTTCTTCATGGCCGGGTGGTGGTTGGGCGCGAACATGAAGCCGATGCCCACCTCGGCGATGCACTGGGCGATCTTCTCGGGCGTGAGGTTGATGTGCACGCCCAGCGCCTCCATCACGTCGGCGCTGCCGCTCTTGCTGGAAACGCCGCGCCCGCCGTGCTTCGCCGTCTTGGCGCCCGCCGCCGCCGCCACGAACATGGCGCAGGTGGAGATGTTGAAGGTGTTGGCGCCGTCGCCGCCGGTACCCACGATGTCCACCAGGTGGCGCGTGTCGGGCACGTGCACCTTGGTGGAGAACTCGCGCATCACCTGCGCGGCGGCGGTGATCTCGCCAATCGTCTCCTTCTTCACGCGCAGGCCGGTGATGAGCGCGGCCGTCATCACGGGCGAGAGTTCGCCGCTCATGACCATGCGCATCAGGTGCAGCATTTCGTCATGGAAGATTTCGCGGTGCTCGATGGTGCGCTGCAGCGCCTCCTGGGGGGTGATCTTGTGCATGGCGGTCTCTATGGTTTTGATAGCGGCTGGCGCTGGCCGGGTGGGCGGCGCGGGCCGATGGCGCACGATTATCGCGCGGCCATGGCGATACAGGCGAAAAACGCCTCCAGCCCTTGCCTGGCAAGCGCCAGCAGCTAGCAAAAGAAGAGCACAGCCACGCAGCAAGCGGCGCGTGCCGGCGCCCGGGTCACTTCGCCGCGGCGCGGTCCATGGCCTGGCCCGACTCCAGCAGCGCCGCCGCTTCGCGCGCCGCCACGCGGCCTTCGTCGGTGGGCACGACCCAGATTTCCACGCGGCTGTCGGGCGCGTGGATGGCCCAGGCGGCGTGGCCGTCAGCCTGGCGGTTGCGCTGCGGGTCGATGCGCAGGCCCGTCCACGCCAGGCGGTTGCACACCTGCTCGCGCAGCACGGCGTCGTTCTCGCCGATGCCGCCGCTGAAGGCCAGCACGTCCAGGCCGTCCAGGCAGGCGATGAGCGCGCCGGTCTCGCGCACCACGCGGTGCGTGAACTGGGCGATGGCGCGCTGCGCATCGGCGCTGCCGTCGGCGCGCAGCGCGCGCATGTCGGCCGAGATGCCGGACACGCCGAGCAGGCCGCTTTGCTTGTACAGCAGCTTCTCGATGCGCCCGTGGTCCCAGCCCTGCTCCAGCAGGTACAGCAGCACGCCGGCGTCGAGCGAGCCGCTGCGCGTGCCCATCATCAGGCCGTCGAGCGCGGAAAAGCCCATGGTGGTGGCCACGCTCACGCCGTCCTTGCAGGCGCACAGGCTGGCGCCGTTGCCCAGGTGGGCCATGACCACGCGGCCACGCCCGCGCAGGGTCTGCGCGTGCAGCACCGACATGACGTACTGGTACGACAGGCCGTGGAAGCCGTAGCGGCGCACGCCCTGCTCACGCAGCGCGCGCGGCAGCGCGAAGGCGTAGTCCACCTCGGGCATGGCGGCGTGGAAGGCGGTGTCGAAGCAGGCCACCTGCGGCAGCTCGGGGAAGGCGGCGCGGAACTGGCGGATGCCCGCCAGGTTGTGCGGCTGGTGCAGCGGCGCCAGCGAGTTGAAGCGCGCGAGCTGCTCCAGCACCGCGTCGGTGACGTACACGCTCTCGGTGAACACGCCGCCGCCATGCACCACGCGGTGCGCCACGGCCTCGATGTCGGCGCCCTGCAGCGACTGCACCAGCACGCGCAGGCGCTCCAGCGCCACGGCGAAGGGGGAAGCCGCCCCGGCGGGCACGGCCAGCGCCTCCTGCTGCTTCTGGCCCTGGTACTTCCAGTCCATGGCCGGGCTGCCGCCCGGCTCCAGGCCCTGGACGCAGCCGGAGAGCACGTGGGGCTGCACCTGCCCGTCCTTGAGCGGGTGCAGCGAGAACTTGAGCGAGGAAGATCCGGCGTTGACGGCGAGGATGGCCATGGTCGATTCCTTGGATGCTTTTAAAACAATAGCTGCCAGCGCTTGCCCCTCAAGGCTTTTCGATTGAAAAGTACCGCAAAGCCTTGAGGAACGAGCGCCAGCAGCTCATCTTTTTGACGGATCAGCCGTGCTTCCAGGCATTCTCGGCCTGGCGCTTGCGCTGGTCGTGCGCCGCCAGCAGCGCCAGCACGGCCGAGGCCACGCGCGCCATGGGGCCGTCGGCGCGGCTGGTCAGGGCGATGGGCACGCGCGCGCCCAGCACCAGGCCCGAGCCGCTGGCGCCGGCCATGTATTCGAGCTGCTTGGCCACCATGTTGCCGCTCTCCAGGTTGGGCACGGCGAGGATGTCGGCCTGGCCCGCCACGTCGGAGGCGATGCCCTTGATGCGCACGGCTTCCATGGAGATGGCGTTGTCGAAGGCCAGCGGGCCGTCGAGCAAGCCGCCCTTGATCTGGCCGCGGTCGGCCATCTTGCACAGCGCGGCGGCGTCGATAGTGGAGGGGATCGACGGCGTGACGGTCTCCACCGCCGAGAGGATGGCCACCTTGGGCTGCTCGTTGCCCATGATGCGCGCGAACTCGATGGCGTTCTGGATGATGTCGGCCTTCTCGGCCAGCGTGGGCTGGATGTTGATCGCCGCGTCGGTCACGATGATGGGCTTGGGGTACAGCGGCACGTCGAAGCGGAACACGTGCGACAGACGCCGGCCGCTGCGCAGCGCGGGCTGCGACAGGATGGCCTTGAGCATCTCGTCGGTGTGCAGGCTGCCCTTCATGACGATCTCGACCTCGCGGCGCGCGGCCATGGCGGCGGCCAGCTCGGCGGCGGCGTGGCTGTGCTCCACGGAGACGATTTCGGCGCCTTCGAGGCTGATGCCGGCCTCTTCGGCCACGCGGCGGATGCGGCCCTCGGGGCCGATCAGCACGGGCTTGATGAGGCCGTGGCTGGCGGCGTCCATGGCGCCGGAGAGCGAGCCCTCGTCGCACGGGTGCACCACGGCGCAGCGCACGGCCTCCAGGCCTTCGGCGCGCGCCAGCAGGTCGTTGAAGCGCGCCTCGGGGTCGAACAGTTGGATCTGCGGCGCGTTCACCTTGGGCACGCGCACCTTCTGCGTCGGCGGCATCAGGTTGGCGTCGCCCTTGAGCACGGTCTCGCCCTTCTGGTTGGTGACCAGGCAGCCCATCTTGACGCGCTTCTTCTCGTCGTCCTTCTCGGTCACGGTGGCGACCACGGTGAGCGTGTCGCCGATGCGCACCGGCTTGGTGAACTTCAGCTCCTGGCCCAGGTAGATGGTGCCGGGGCCGGGGAACTGCGTGCCGAACAGCGCCGAGATCAGCGCCGCGCCCAGCATGCCGTGCGCGATGACGCCGTGGAACATGGTGGCGTCGGCGTACTCGGGGTTCAGGTGGGCGGGGTTGATGTCGCCCGAGACGGCGGCAAACGCCTGGATGTCCTCCAGCGTCACCGTGCGCAGCAGGCGCGCGCTGCTGCCCACGCTCAGCTCGTCATAGGTGACGTTTTCCATCCACTCGATATCGCTCGCATTGGTATTCATATGCACTGCTCCGATTACAAAAACTCAAAAAGACACACACCCTCAAAAACCGGCGCGTCCCAAACCAGTGGACACCGAGCAAGGGCCGCCCCGCAGCGAGGGTGTCGTCCCCCTGCCCGCATGGCGCAGCCATGCGAGAGCGGGGGGAAGGCGCACAGCGCCTCAGGGGGGTGTCGTCAGTCCATCGCGTGGACGCCCGCGTCCACGTAGATGGTCTGGCCCGTCATGCCGCTGGCCGCTTCCATGCACAGGAAGGCGCTGAGCTGGGCGATTTCCTCCAGCTTCACCAGGCGCTGCAGCGGCGCCTTGGCCTGGGCCGTGGCCATCAGCTCGTCGAAGCTGGCAATGCCCGAGGCGGCGCGCGTGAGGATGGGGCCGGGCGAGACCGCGTGCACGCGGATGTTCTTGCTGCCCAGCTCCAGCGACATGTAGCGCACCACCGACTCCAGCGCGGCCTTCACCGGGCCCATCAGGCCGTAATGCGGCACCACCTCGCCCGAGCCCAGGTAGGTCATGGCCAGCATAGCGCCGCCGTCGGGCATGTGCGGCGCGCACAGCTTGCCCAGTTCGGCGAACGAGTGGCACGACACGCTAACGGCGCGCGCGAAGCCGTCGCGCGAGCTGTCCACCACGTCGCCGTGCAGGTCCTGCAGCGGCGCCCAGGCGATGGAGTGGATGACGAAGTCGAGCTTGCCGAACTTCTGCACGGCATGCTGGACGATGGCCTCCAGCTCGCCGTCGGCCTCCACGTCGCAGTTCACCAGGTCGATGCCCAGGGGCTGCGTGTGCGGCTCGACGAACTTGCGCGCCTTTTCGTTCAGGCACGACGCGACCACTTCGGCGCCCATTTCACGCATCAGGCGGGCGCAGCCGAAGGCGATGCTGCTGTCGTTGGCGATGCCGAGGATCAGGCCTTTTTTGCCGGCCAGGTTGAACAGGTTGGTGGAGTTCATGTGTTTCCTAGAAAAACCATCGGTTGCCAGCGCACAGGCCGCATGGAACCGGCTCCATCCCTGTCGGCGAACGCCGCGCAAGGGCCGGGGCCGGCCACACTGCCACGCCGCGCTGGCGGCGCTCCTCGCCCCGCAGCACGCCGCGGGAGAGGGTGGAAGCGGCAAAGCCGCTCGGCGGGGTGTCTCAAGCCCTCAGTCTTCTATACCGTCAAAAAACGGGCGCAGGTTCATGCCCGGCGCCTCGGCCGGGAAACCCTTGCACAGCAGCCGGTCGTTGGCGCTGAGCAGGATGTCGCGCGCGGCCTGCGGGCCGACGTCGACGTTGTAGGCGAGCTGCTCGAACGTGTGGTAGCGCAGCACCAGCAGGGCGCGCAGTTCCTCGCGCATGCGCGCCTCGCGGCCCTGGTCGCGCGCGCCGTCGCACTGCAGCGCGGCCTCGATGTCCGAGGGCGTGCGCAACGGCACGCCCAGCGACTGGGCCAGCATGGTGATGCGCGCACCCATGGTCTCGAACTGCTTCACGAAGTGCCGCAGGTGGCGCTCGATGACGTCGCGCTCGCTGGTGTGCTTAATCGGCATAGCGCGTCATCACGTAGGTGCCGGGAGCGTCGCACACCGCATGCTCGGCCGGAATGGCCTTGGCGGCCACCGGCTTGCCCGAGCGCTCGGTGACCCAGGCGTGCATCGCCTCCCACCACGAGCCCTGCCGCACCGGCGCCTGGGCCTTCCAGTCGTCGGGGTCGATCCAGCCGGTGTTGTCCTCCACGCTGGCGATCTGGTAGCTGCGGCGCGGGCGGCCGGGCTCGCTGACGATGCCCGCGTTGTGCCCGCCCTCGGCCAGCACGAAGGTGACGTGCGTGTCGGTCTGCAGGTGGATCTTGTAGACCGACTTCCACGGCGACACGTGGTCGCGCGTGGTGGCCACGACCATCATCGGCGCGTTGATGTCCATCAGCGCCACGGTGGCCCCGGCGAAGCGGTACTGGCCCGCGGCCAGCGCGTTGTTGAGGAACAGCGAGGCCAGGTATTCCGAATGCATGCGCGCGGGCAGGCGCGTGGTGTCGGCATTCCAGCTCATCAGGTCGAAGCTGGCGTCGTCCTCGCCCAGCAGGTAGCGGCGCGTGTTGCGCCCCCACAGCAGGCCGCGCGACGCCAGGTAGACGAACGAGCCGCCCATCTGCTTGCCCGAGAGGTAGCCGCGCTCGTTCATGGTCTGGCGCAGCGTGGCGAGCTGATCTTCGTCGATGAACACACCCAGCTCGCCGGGCTCGGTGAAGTCGGTCTGCGCCGCCAGCAGGATGACCGAGGCCAGCTCGGGCATGTCGGCCGGGATCAGCGCCTGCTCCTTGGCCGTGCGCTCGGCCTTCTTCTTGCGCGCCAGCCGGCCCAGCGCAGCAGCGGCGATGGCCAGGAAGGTGCCACCCAGGCAGTAGCCCACGGTGTGCAGGCGCTCGGCGCCGGTGCGTTCCTTGCACGCGGCCATGGCGGCGAGCACGCCGGTGCTCAGGTAGTCCTGCATCTTCAGGTCGCGGTCGGACGCGTCGGGGTTGCGCCACGAGATGATGAACACCGTGTGGCCCTTGTCCACCAGGTACTTGACCATGGAGTTGTGCGGCGACAGGTCCAGGATGTAGTACTTCATGATGCACGAAGGCACGATGAGCACCGGCTCGGGCAGCACCTTGTCGGTGGACGGGCTGTACTGGATCAGCTCGATCAGGTGGTTGCGGAACACCACCTTGCCCGGCGTCACGGCCACATCCTTGCCCACGGCGTATTCGAGCGGCGCCAGCGACTCGGCGGGGGTGTCGGCGTTGGCGCCCAGGTACTCGCGGAAGTCCTGCAGGAAGAACTTGAAGCCCTCCTGCAGCGAGCGGCCCTGGGTCTCGCGCGCCACGCGCAGCACCTCGGGGTTGGTGACGGCCCAGTTGGACGGCGACAGCGCATCGAGCGCCTGCCCCGTGAAGAAATCCACCATGTGCTGGTGGTGGCGCGACACGCCGCCGCCCTGGTGCGCCACTTCGCGCCACCAGGCGTCGGTGGCCTTGAAGCCTTCCTTGACGGCGCTGTAGGGCCACTGGCTCCAGCCGGTGTCGGCGAAGCGGCCATCCTTCTCGGGCGCAGCCTCCTCGGGCGTCACGCCGGTATTGCGCCAGGCCTGCAGCGACAGTTCCAGCGCGCGTTGCGCCAACTGCGTCTGGCGGCCCGGCGAGGCCAGCATATGCAGGGCCCAGTCGGCATGGGCCAGGGCCAGGGCGATCGGCGACAGGCCGCTGAAGGCGCGCGCCATCTGCGCTTGCACCGACTCGTCGAGCGTGCGTGCGGCAGCACGCTGGCGCTCCTGGAAATGCTCAGATCCGGACGAGGTTTCCGTGGCCATGACCAACTCCTTGATGTAACAAAAACAACAATTGACGGCATTGTGATGACTTCCATCAAGAATTCACTTGATTGATGTCAAAACGGCAGCCCATGCCCTATAAATCCCTTTGAACGGATATGAAATTATACATACATGCATGAATGTATATTTCTGTAGCCCCATTCTGGGTTCACAATATAAAAAACCCCACCCCGGGGACGGTCACCCGCGCGTCACCGGCCGCACTGCCGGCAAGGGAACAATTCCCTACGACAGCTCTTATCACATGCTGGAATGAATGTAGTCATTCTTTACAGACAGTAACTGACCCATAGCAACCAACCCTTTCACTCCACCATGACTTTCTCCTGGAACCAGTTGCGAATCACCCAGCGCTTCATCATCGTCCTGTGCGCCTTCGTGCTGTCGGTCGTGGCCGTGGCCGCCACCGGCCTGTGGGGACTGTCCTCGGCACGCGACAGCCTAAAGTCCTTGCATGACGAAGCGATGGCGCGTTCCCTGCTGGCCAGCCAGTCGATCGAGCGCACGCTGCAAAACCGCATGCAGGTGCTGCTGGCCTTCCAGCACGCCCCCGCGGGCGGCTTGGCCAGCATCCACGACCACCCGGCCACCATGCACCTGGAGGCCATCGCCGCCAACCAGAGCGCCAGCAACGCATTGCACAAGACCATGGAGCAAGGCATGGCCGACCCGCGCGAGCGCGCGCTGTACGACGCCGCCATGGAAGCGCGCAAGCCCTGGCGCGCGGAGCTGGACAAGGCCGTGCAGGCCATCCGCAAGGAAGACTACGCCGCCGAGACCATGGCCGCCTTCCTGGCCGCGGGCCGCAAGGAGGGCGAGGCCGTGGTGAAGACCATGGACGCCCTGCGCAGCTACCAGGTGGAGCATGCCAACGCCGCCTACCAGGCCGCGCAAAAGCGCTACGAGCTGGCGCTGTGGATCTTCGTGCTGGCCGCCGCGCTGCTGGTGCTGCCCTCGGTGCTGCTGGCCCTGGCGCTGCTGGCGCGGCTGAAGAACGGCTTCACGGCGGCCAACGCCGCCGCCGCCCACATCGCCGCGAGCGACCTCACGCACGACATCGCGTGCCAGGGCAGCGACGAGATCGGCCACCTGTGCGCCGAGATGGAAACCATGCGCAGCCACCTGGCCGAGGTAGTGGGCCACGTCAAGGCCGGCACCAACGCCATTGCCGGCGCCTCCACGCAGGTGGCGGCGGGCGCGCTCGACCTGTCGTCGCGCACCGAGCAGCAGGCCAGCGCGCTGGAGCAGACCGCCTCGGCCACCGAGCAGCTCTCGGGCACCGTGCAGCAGAACGCCGACAGCGCCGCCCAGGCCAACCAGCTCGCGGCGCAGGCCAAGGAGGTGGCGGCGCACGGCGGCGCCGTGGTCACCCAGGTGGTGCAGACCATGCAGGCCATCAACCAGTCGGCCGCGAAGATCGTGGACATCATCGGCGTGATCGACGGCATCGCCTTCCAGACCAACATCCTGGCGCTGAATGCCGCCGTGGAAGCGGCGCGCGCGGGCGAAGCCGGGCGGGGCTTCGCCGTGGTGGCCTCGGAAGTGCGGGCGCTGGCCGGGCGCAGCGCGGAGGCGGCGCGCGAAGTCAAAACGCTGATCACCGACTCCGTGGCCAAGACCCAGGCGGGCAACACCCAGGCTGCACAGGCGGGCACGGCTATGCAGGAGATCATGGACGGCATCCAGCGCGTGGCCGGCATCGTCGATGAAATCGCCCTGGCCAGCCGCGAGCAGGCCTCGGGACTGTCGCAGATCAACCAGGCCGTGGCCCACCTGGACGGCGTGACGCAGCAAAACGCCGCCCTGGTGGAGCAGACCTCCGCCGCGTCGAGCGCACTGCAGCAGCAGGCCCACGACCTGGCCGCGCTGGCGGGCACGTTCCGGCTGCCGCAGCAGGGCCTGCGCGCATCCACCGCGCCCGCGCTGCCGCGTTGAGAGTTTGGATGAAATTCGCGCCAAAGCCTTATGCATAAAGCGCTGGCAGCTATTGTTTTCGTAGTTTGATACAGGGAGTCCCATGCTCGACAAGCACTACCTCACGCCCTTGTTCGCCCCCAGTTCCATCGTGGTGCTGGCGGGCAGCGCCGACGCGCCCGAGACGCTGACGCCGCAGGCCGCGGCGCTGCACGCCGCGCTGCGCGCGCAGCGCTACAGCGGCACGCTGGCCTTCCTCGACCTGCAGAACACCAGCGGCACGCTGCAGGACCTGAAGCAGACGCGCGCCGACCTCGCCGTGATCGCCCTGCCCCCGGCCGAGCAGGCGGCGGCGCTGGAGGTGGCGGGCCACCTGCACTGCCGCGCCGCGCTCATCGTCAGCAGCGGCATCGAGGCGCAGCAGGCCGCGCAACTGCAGCGCATCGCGCGGCGCGAAGGCATCCACCTGCTCGGGCCGAACTCGCTGGGCATCCAGCGCCCGTCGCTGCAGCTCAACGCCAGCACCGCCGGCACGCTGGCGCGCGCGGGCACGATGGCGCTGGTCAGCCAGTCGGGCGCGCTCACGGCGGCCACGCTCGACTGGGCCAACGGCAACGGCGTGGGCTTCTCCAGCGTGGTCTCGTTCGGGCCGCACGCCAGCATCGGCCTGACGGAGGCGCTCGACTTCCTGGCCAACGACCCGCATACGCACAGCATTGCCGTGTGCATGGAAGGCATCTGCAACGCGCGCCGCTTCATGAGCGCGCTGCGCTCGGCGGCCTACTCCAAGCCGGTGGTGGTGCTCAAGTCCGGGCGGCGCACCGCCGGCAGCGCGGCGGCGCTGACGCACAGCGCCACCATCGTCGGCAGCGACGACGTGTTCGACGCCGCGCTGCGCCGCGCCGGCGCGGTACGCGTGCACTCGTTCGTGGAACTGTTCTCGGCCACCAAGTGCCTGGCCTCGCGCTACCGTCCCGTGGGGCGGCGCCTGGCCGTCATCACCAACGGCGGCGGCCCGGGCGTGCTGGCCGCCGACGCGGCCAACGACATCGGGCTGGAGCTGGGCGTGCTGTCCGAGGCCGGGCGCGCAGCGCTGGCGCCGCAGTTGCCGGCGCAAGCCACGCTGCAGGAGCTGTTCGACCTGTCGGAAGACGCCACGCCCGCGCAGTACCGCGCGGCCATCGATGCCGCGCTGGCCGAGCGCCAGATCGCCGGCGTGCTGACGCTGTTCTCGCCCAAGCCCGGCAACGACGCCAGCGCCGTGGCCCAGGCCCTGGCCGACGCCAAGCGCCAGGCCGAGAAGCCGCTGCTGTCGTGCTGGCTCGGCGACGCCACCGTGGGCGAGGCGCGCGAGGTGCTGCGTGACGCCAGCATCCCCACCTTCCGCACGCCCGAGGCCGCCGTGGGCGCCTTCGGCAACATCGCCAACTACCACCAAAACCAGCAGTTGCTGCAGCAGACGCCGCCGTCGCTGGCCAACAGCCTGGCGCAGCCCGACATCGAGGGCGCGCGCCTGGTGATCGAGGGCGTGCTGGCCGAGCGCCGCAGCGTGCTCACCGAGATGGAGTCGAAGACGCTGCTGGCGGCCTTCCACATCCCGGTCACACGCACGCTGCTGGCGCGCAGCGCCAACGAGGCCATGATGATCGCCACGCAACTGGGCTTCCCGGTGGCGCTGAAGATCGACTCGCCCGACATCACGCACAAGTCCGACGTGGGCGGCGTGATGCTCAACGTACAGAACGCCACCGCCGCGCGCGACGCCTACGAGGCCATGGTGCAGCGCGTGGCGCGCGCCGCGCCGAACGCCCGCATCCACGGCGTCACGGTGCAGCCCATGGCGCGCGCCACGCGCGGGCGCGAGGTCTGCATCGGCCTGGTGCGCGACGACCCGTTCGGCCCCGTCATCACCTTCGGCGCGGGCGGCACCATGATCGAGCTGATCGGCGACCGCGCCATGGAGCTGCCGCCGCTGAACCAGTTCCTGGCGCGCCGCCTGATCGAGCGCTCGCGCGTGGCGCAGACCCTGGGCGAATGGCGCGGCGCCAACGCGGTGGACCATGCGGCGCTGGAGCAGGTGCTGCTGCGCGTGTCCGAGATGGCCTGCGCGCTGCCGCAACTGCGCGAGATGGACATCAACCCGCTGATCGTGGACGAGCACGGCACGGTGGCGGTGGACGCGCGCATCGTCGTCACTGAGATCGGGCAGACCACGGGCACCGGCCACCACGGCTCCTACGGCCACCTGGCCATCATGCCCTACCCCGAGCGCCTGGAGCAGACCTGGCCGCTGCGCGGCGGCGGCGAGTACCTGGTGCGCCCGATCCACCCGAGCGACGCGCAGATGATCCAGCGCCTGGTGCGCGAGCTCTCGCCCGAGAGCCGCTACATGCGCTTCGCCTCGCGCATCGCCGAGCTGCCGCCATCGCTGCTGGCGCGCTTCACACTGATCGACTACGACCGCGACATGGCCCTGGTGGCCGTGCACCGCGAGCGCACCACCGGCGAGGACGGCGAGGTGCACGTCACCGAGCGCATCGTCGGCGTGTCGCGCTACGCCATCAACCCCGACCCGAGCAGCTGCGAATTCGCGCTGCTGGTGGCCGACGACTTCGCCAGCCAGGGCCTGGGCGCGCGCCTGATGTACAGCATCATGGACGTGGCGCGCGAGCGCGGCCTGGCCGAGATCCAGGGCCTGGTGCTGGTGGAGAACGCCAAGATGCTCAAGCTCATGCGCCGCCTGGGCTTCGACGTCCGCGCCTACCCCGAGGAGCCGGAGTTCAAGCTGGTGGTGCACGCGCTGTAAAGGCAAACACCGGGCGGGCGAAGCGGCACAATCGGCGCCATGCCCGCCCCCTTGCTGTTCGAAGCCCGCGACCTGCGCAAGCGCTACGGCGCCACGACCGTGGTCGATGGCCTGTCGTTCGCCATCGCCGCCGGGGAATGCCTGGGCGTGATCGGCCCCAACGGCGCGGGCAAGACCACCACCGTCCGCATGTGCCTGGGCCAGACCGCGCCCGACGCGGGCCAGGTGCGCTACCACCCGCCGCAGGGCGGCACGCCCCTGGAGATGCCCCGCGACGCGCTCGCCATCAAGGCCCGGCTCGGCGTGGTGAGCCAGTTCGACACGCTCGACCCCGACTTCACCTGCGCCGAGAACCTCGAGGTCTTCGGCCGTTACTTCGGCCTGCAGCCCGCCGCCATGCGCGCGCGCATCCCGCGCCTGCTGGAATTCGCCGCCCTGGCGCACAAGGCCCAGGCGCGGCCCGGCGAACTGTCGGGCGGCATGCGGCGGCGCCTGTCGCTGGCGCGCGCGCTGGTGAACGAGCCGCACCTGCTGTTGCTGGACGAGCCCACCACCGGCCTCGACCCGCAGGCGCGCCACCTGATGTGGGAGCGCCTGCAGCAGTTGCTGCAGCAGGGCTGCGCCATCCTGCTGACCACGCACTTCATGGACGAGGCCGAGCGCCTGTGCGGGCGCCTGCTGGTGCTCGACCACGGCCGCAAGATCGCCGAGGGCCGGCCGCGCGAACTCATCGCCGAGCACCTCGAACCCGAGGTGGTCGAGGCCTACGGCAACGGCGCGCTGGCCCTGGCGCAGGACACTGCGCTACGCGCGCTGGCGCAGCGCGTGGAGGTCAGCGGAGAAACCGTCTTCTTCTACACGCAGGATGCGCGCCCGCTGCTGCAGGCCCTGGCCGCGCACGCCCACCTGCGCACCCTGCACCGGCCGGCGAACCTGGAGGACCTGTTCCTCAAGCTCACCGGCCGCCAAATCCGCGAGGACGGCTAGGCATGAAGAAACACCCCCCTGAGCGGCTGCGCCGCTTCCCCCCGCTCTCGCATGGCTACGCCATGCGGGCAGGGGGACGACGCCAGCGCACGCAAACGAAGCGCCGCATGCACGACTTGGCGGCCCTTGCGCGGCGTCTGCTGGCCTGGCCGCGCCGGTTTCATGGGCTGCGGGTAGCGCCCAGCACAGTAGGAAACTGACATGGATACTTCCGCCTCGATCTGGCGCCCGCCCGACCTGTCGTGGCGCTGGTGGCCCGTGTTCCTGCGCAACCTGCGCGTATGGCGCAAGCTCGCCATCCCCAGCCTGGTGGGCAACATCGCCGAGCCGCTGATGTGGCTGGTCGCCTTCGGCTACGGCATGGGCGCGCTTGTCGGCCAGGTCCAGGTGGGCGGCCGGAGCGTGCCCTACATCCTGTTCCTGGCCAGCGGCTCGATCTGCATGAGCGCCATGAACGCGGCGAGCTTCGAGGCGCTGTACTCCGCCTTTTCGCGCATGCACGTGCAAAAGACCTGGGACGGCATCATGAACGCGCCCATCGGCCTGGACAACGTGGTGCTGGCCGAGATGCTCTGGGCCGCCTTCAAGGCCCTGTTCACCGCCACCACCATCCTGGGCGTGATGCTGGCGCTCGGCATCAGCCACGCGCCGAAGCTGCTGGTGGCCTGGCCGGTGCTGCTGTGCGTGGGCATCATGTTCTCCAGCATCGCGCTGATCTTCAACGCCCTGGCCAAGGGCTACGACTTCTTCACCTACTACTTCACTCTCGTGCTCACGCCCATGATGTTCCTCTCGGGCGTGTTCTTCCCGCGCGAGCAACTGCCGCCGCTGGTGCGCGCGGTGTCCGACTGGCTGCCGCTGACCAACGCCGTGGAGCTGGTGCGCCCGCTGTTCATGGACCAGTGGCCGCAGCACCCGCTGCGCCATGGCCTGGTGATGGTGCTGACCACCGCCACCGCCTACTGGGTGGCGCTGGCACTCACGCGCCGGCGCTTCCAGGGCTGAGGCGGCGCAGGCGGGCTACGCGGCAGCGCGCAGCAGGTCCACCGCCTTCTCGGCGATCATCACCGTCGGCGCATTGGTGTTGCCACTGACGATGCGCGGCATGACCGACGCATCGACCACGCGCAGCCCCTCCAGGCCGTGCACGCGCAGCTGGCTGTCCACCACGTCCAGCGGCCCCGGCCCCATGCGGCAACTACCCACGGGGTGGTAGATGGTGTCGGCGTACTGGCGGATGTACTGTTCGATCTGCGCCTCGGTCTGCGCCTGGGCCAGCGCCTGCCCCTCGCGCCCGCCGTACTGGGCCAGGGCGGGCTGCTGCAGGATGGCGCGCGAGATCTGGAAGCCCCGCACCATGCGCGCCATGTCGTCGGGGTCGGCCAGGAAGTTCGGATCCACCAGCGGAAGTTGCAGCGGGTCGCCGCTGGCCAGGCGCACGCTGCCCCGGCTCCTGGGCTGCAGCAGGCAGACGTGGCACGAGTAGCCGTGGCCGAACACGGTCTTGCGCCCATGGTCCACCAGCTTGCCGATGACGAAGTGCAACTGCAGGTCCGGCGCCTCCTCCTCGGGGCGGCTCTTGAGAAAGCCCCCGGCCTCGGCGAAGTTCGACGTGAGCAGGCCCGTGCGCTGGCTGCGCCACTCGCGGATGCCGCGCAGCACGTTGAGCCCGCCGCGCAGCGACAGGCCGAACAGGTCGGTGAGCCCGGGCGCGTTCACCACCTGCACCACGTCGGGATGGTCGTGCAGGTGCTGGCCCACGCCGGGCAGGTGGTGCAGCACCGCGATGCCGTGGCGCTGCAGCTCGTCAGCCGGCCCCACGCCCGAGAGCATGAGCAGTTGCGGCGACAGCAGCGCGCCCGCGCTCAGCAGCACCTCGCGCCGCGCGCGCGCCTGCTGCAGTTGCCCGCCCTGGCGGTATTCCACGCCCACGGCGCGGCGCCCTTCGAACAGGATGCGCGTGGCGTGCGCGCCGGTGACGACCTGCAGGTTCGGCCGCGTGAGGTGCGGCGTCAGGTAGCCCTTGGCCGTGCTGTGGCGCTCGCCGTTCTTGTGCGTGACCTGGTACAGGCCCACCCCCTCCTGCGTGGCGCCGTTGAAGTCGCGGTTGTGCGCGTGGCCGGCCTGCACCGCGGCATCGACAAACACCTGGCTGAAGCGGTTGGGCGAGCGCAGGTCGGCCACGTTGAACGGGCCGCCCTGGCCGTGCCAGGCATCGGCGCCGCGCTCGTTGTGCTCGGCGCGCTGGAAGTAGGGCAGCACGTCGCTCCAGCCCCAGCCGGGGTTGCCCTGCGCGGCCCAGTGGTCGTAGTCGGCGTGCTGGCCCCGTATGTAGACCATGGCGTTGACCGAGCTGGAGCCGCCCAGCACCTTGCCGCGCGGCTGGTAGCCGCGCCGCCCGCCCAGCCCGGGCTGCGGCACGGTGGAGAAGCCCCAGCCGAACATCTCGTACTTCGCCATGGCAGCGAGCCCGCCGGGGCAGTGGATGAGCACGCTCTTGTCGGCCCCGCCAGCCTCCAGCAGGCACACGCGCACCTGGGGGTCCTCGGTCAGCCGGCCCGCGAGCACGGCCCCCGCCGAGCCGCCGCCGATCACGATGTAGTCGAACATGGGAAACCGTCTCCTTCTCGGTGTCAGGCGCAAGACATTGCCCGACTGATCGATTCACGATAACCGAAGCTCCCTGCGAATGCCGGTACCATGCCCGGTGTTCGTTTCACTTTGAAGAGAGTTCTCTATATGACGATCCAAACCGTCGGCATCATCGGCGCAGGCACCATGGGCAACGGCATCGCCCAGGCCTGCGCAGTCTCTGGCATCAACGTGGTCATGGTGGACATCTCCGATGCCGCCGTGCAAAAAGGCATCGCCACCGTGGCCGGCAGCCTCGACCGCCTGATCAAGAAGGAAAAGATCACCGCCGCCGACAAGGACGCCGCGCTGGCGCGCATCAAGGCATCGACCAGCTACGACGACCTGAAGGCCGCGCAGCTCGTCATCGAGGCCGCCACCGAGAATTACGAGCTGAAGCTCAAGATCCTCAAGCAGGCCGACGCGCTGCTGGCGCCCGAGGTCATCATCGCCTCGAACACCTCGTCCATCTCCATCACCAAACTGGCCGCCGCCACCAGCCGCGCCGACAGGTTCATCGGCATGCACTTCTTCAACCCGGTGCCGATGATGGCGCTGGTGGAGATCATCCGCGGCCTGCAGACCTCCGACGCCACGCACGACGCCGTAAAGGCCCTGGCCGAGCGCCTGGGCAAGAGCCCCATCACCGTGAAGAACGCGCCCGGCTTCGTGGTCAACCGCATCCTGGTGCCCATGATCAACGAGGCCTTCTTCGTGCTGGCCGAGGGCCTGGCCACGCCCGAGGACATC
>Ga0222424_100365_pt1 | contig 29133 bp, 30 predicted proteins | sample 2B2ome_FD_182468 | JGI IMG/M metagenome (GOLD analysis project Ga0222424, IMG submission 182468) | Enriched microbial communities from leaf-cutter ant dump, University of Wisconsin, Madison, United States - 2B200A (version 2) | ecosystem: Environmental > Terrestrial > Nest > Insects nest > Nest... | reverse complement strand
ATCACCGACCCGCTGGACGCCGTGGGCAACACCACCAAGGCCGTGACCAAGGGCTACGCCATCGGCTCGGCGGGCCTGGCCTCGCTGGTGCTGTTCGCCGACTACACGCACAAGCTGGAGACCTACGGCAAGCACATCAGCTTCGACCTGTCGGATCCGCTGGTCATCATCGGCCTCATCATCGGCGGCCTGATCCCCTACCTGTTCGGCGCCATGGCCATGGAGGCCGTGGGCCGCGCCGCGGGCGCCGTGGTGGTGGAAGTGCGCCGCCAGTTCAGCACCATCCAGGGCATCATGGAAGGCACGGCCAAGCCCGAGTACGGCAAGGCCGTGGACATGCTGACCAGCGCCGCCATCAAGGAAATGGTGGTGCCGAGCCTGCTGCCCGTGGCCGTGCCCATCATCGTGGGCCTGCTGCTCGGGCCGAAGGCGCTCGGGGGCCTGCTGATGGGCACCATCGTCACCGGCCTGTTCGTCGCCATCAGCATGTGCACCGGCGGCGGCGCGTGGGACAACGCCAAGAAGTACATCGAGGACGGCCACCACGGCGGCAAGGGCAGCGACGCGCACAAGGCCGCCGTGACGGGCGACACCGTGGGCGACCCCTACAAGGACACGGCCGGCCCGGCCATCAACCCGCTGATCAAGATCATCAACATCGTGGCGCTGCTGGTGGTGCCGCTGGTGGTCAAGTTCCACGGGGGTTGAAGGACCGCAAGGAGAAGGCAAAAAGGGGCTTCGGGCCCCTTTTTGCCGCGTACGATGGCGGGCAACGGTATTTCCCTGAAAAATGGCCTCGAACCCTACCGCTCCACCCGCCCCCTCCGCCGCGCTCCAGCAAGCCATTGGCGGCGTACTGGCCGATGCCAAGCACCTGATGGAGCGCATCGTCGAGGCCACCCGCCTGTCCCTGCAGGCGCGCGAGAACCAGGCCCGCACGGCGGGCGAACACCAGGCCATGCTCGAAGCGCGGCAGCAGCTCACGCGGCTGGCCTACGTGATGGGCGACCGCTACCCCGAGGCGCTGCGCAAGGCGCTGGACAAGGAGGCCGGGCAGCGGGAGACCTCCTCCACGCGCTCGCTGTTCACCATCCATTTCGACGAGCTCGAACTGATGGACGAGACGCAGGTCAGCGAAAGCGTGGAACGCGCCCGCGCCCGCCAGATCCTGGCCTCGGCCGTGGAAGGCCCGCTGGCCGACTTCGACGCCCTGGTGAGCGCCGCCCAGGGCCTGCCCAAGGTGCTGCCCGAGAACAACCCCCTGCGCCCCGAAATCTTCCTACAGGCGCTGCAGACCGTGGTGTCGCAGATGCAGGCCAGCGAGCAGGTGCGGCACGACTGGATGGGCCACATGGCCCAGGCGCTGGGCGGCGAGCTGCGCACGCTCTACACCACGCTGGCCGGGCGCCTCAAGCAGGGCGGCGTGCGGCCCGTGGGCTATGCCATGCGCCAGGCCGACGGCCAGTACGTCTACGTGGCGCAGGCCGAGGGCGGCGCGTCCCCCGGCTTCGCCGCCGAGGTGGACCTGCCCGCCGCCCCGGGCGCCGCCGACCCGCTGCTCACGCTCGACCGCCTGCGGCGCCTGCTGCTGGGCGAGTTCACCGAGGCGCCCCCGCCCGCAGCAACGGCGCAGGCAGCAGAGGCCACGGACGAGACCTTCGCCGAACGCTTCGCGCGCGAGTTCGAGGCCCCGGGCGCCCTCCCCGCCATCGACGCGCCCGCCACGGACTTCGCCATGACCGTACCCGCCGCCTTCGAGGCGCTGCAGGAGATGAACCAGGTCGGCCGCATGATGGAGCGCCTGGGCAGCCAGCCGCAGCCCGCCCAGCGCCAGCACGCCGGCAAGCTCGCGCAGGCGCTGAGCATGGAGGTGGTGGCGCTGATGGTGGACAACATCGCGCGCGACGAGCGCCTGCTGTGGCCCGTGCAGCAGTTCGTGCGGGCGCTGGAGCCCGCCCTGCTGCAGCTCGCGCTGGCCGACCCGCGCTTCTTCAGCGACAAGGAGCACCCCGCGCGCCGCCTGCTGCAGGAGATCACCGACCGCAGCCTGGCCTTCGACAGCACCGAGGCGCCCGGCTTCCAGGGCTACATGCGCGCGCTGATGAAGGTGGCAGGGCCGCTGTCCACGGCCACCATCGAGGGGGCCGACGATTTCGAGCACGTGCTGCAGCAGCTGCAGGCCACCTGGGCCGAGAGCGAGCAGGCGCGCAAGCGCGAGCGCCTGCGCGCCATCGAGGCCCTGCAGCACGCCGAGCAGCGCCACCTGCTGGCAGCCAAGATCTCGCGCGACGTGTGGCTGCTGCCCCAGATCGGCGACGTGCCCAACGAGATCTCGCGCTTCCTCATCGGCCCCTGGGCCCAGGTGCTGGCAGAAGCGCAGCTCACCGACAAGACCGGCAGCCCCGACCCGGGCCGCTACCGCGAGCTGGTGGACGCCCTGATCTGGAGCGCCCAGCCCCGGCTGACCCGCATGAACACCGGCCGGCTCGCGCGCCTGCTGCCCAAGCTGCTGCCCATGCTGCGCGAAGGCCTGGCCACCATCGGCTACCCCGCCGCCAAGACCGAGGCCTTCTTCGACCTGCTCATGCAGCTTCACCAGCAGGCCTTCAAGCCTGGGCCCGGCGCCGCGCCCGCGCCCGCGCCAGCCCAGCCCGCCAGCCCGGCCCCTGCCGAACCGCCGGCCCTGCCCGCCGACGAGGAGCCGTGGGTCGCGCCGTCCGAAGCCAAGGAATCGGGCTACATGGAATCCTCGCTGGCCCCCGAGTCCGACGCGGCGCAGAGCAGCGCCCCCGCGCCCCTCGCGGGCGACGCGCCGGCCCAGCCGCCGCTGGCCGTCGGCACCTGGGTGAACCTGCTCGTGGGCGGAGACCAGTGGGAACGCACCCAGCTGTCCTGGATCGGCCCGCACGGCACCATGTTCCTGTTCACCAGCGCCTCGGGCCGCACGCAGTCGATGACGCTGCGGCTGGTCGAGCGGCTCATCCAGCAAGGCGCCATGCACGTGCTGACGCAGCAGACCGTGGTGGACGGCGCCCTGGACGCCGTGGCCCAGGCCGCCATGCGCAACAGCGTGGACAGCCAGCTCGGCGATTGCTCCTGAAACAGTAGCTGCTTGTGCTTGCTGCATAAGCGCTGGAGGCCATTTTTATGATGACTCAACGATGAAGCCAACCCCCACCGCCGCACTCCTGCTGGCCGCAGCCCTCCTGCCCGGCGGCGCCCGGGCGGACCACGCCCCGCCCGCCCACGTGGCCGCCTGCGGCCTGGAATTCGACCTGCCCGCGGGCTACAAGATCACCCGCCCCAAGCGCAGCGGCAGCCCGCAGGACAGCGCATCCTGCGAGTTCGACATCGTCCAGGCCCGGCCCGCGCCGCCCCAGCGCGGCGAATGCAAGGACAAGGAAGACGGCGGCCAGCCGCCCTACAACGTGTGCGACTGGATGATCGCCGCAGGCCCCGCCACCCCCAGCGTGCGGGTGGTGCGCGCACCGCCGGGCGCGAAGCCCTCGCTCAATGCCTTCGCGCCCGGCGACGACGGCCGCTGGACGGTGAGCAACGCGCAAGCCGGAGACCAGCCCGCCCAGCCCTTCGACTTTTACGGCAAGCCCGCGTGGAAGGGCGAAACCATCGTGCGCGGCTACTGGTATCGCCAGCGCGTCAAGCACTTCAACGGCATCTACGCAGGCTCCTTCGGCGGCGACGTGACCCTGGTGCAGTTCGCCCCCAGCCTGTTCGTCGAGCTGCAAGACCCGCCGCAAGATGAAGGCGGAAACTGCACCACCTTCTGCGCCAGCCTGCGCCTGGGCTCACGCACGCAGGACCTGCCGTGACATGACCGCCACCGCCAGCACCCAGCGCATCAGCGCCCTGCTCGCCCGCCTGCACGATCTGGCGCAGCGCGACGACCTCGCCGAAGTCGCCTGGTGCGGCCCCAGCACCGAACAGGCCATCGCCGCCGTCGAACACGCGCTGGGCGTGCGCATCACCGGCTCGTTCCGCGACTTCATCCTGCGCACCGGCGGCGGCGGGCTGGACCTGTTCCCCATCTCCACCATCCCTGCGGACGCGCCGCTGAACGGGCGCGGCACGGTGCATGGCGACACGCTGTACTGGCGGCACGACGCAGGCGGCACACCGCTGCCACCGCACCTTGTCGTCATCCAGCGCGACGCGGACGACAACGAGCCGTTCTGCCTGGACACCTCGCGCGTCGTCGGCGGCGAAAACCCCGTGGTCCTGTTCTACCCCAGCTCGCGCAGCGGCCACGTGGACCGCATCGCGCCCGGCTTTCTCGACTTCTACGAGGACTACCTCGCTCCCAACTTCGGCGGAGAGGCCGAATGACCTTCCCCCACCCCCTGCTCGCCGCCACCACCGCCCGCTGCCAGCCGCGCAGCGGCCCCACGGGGCAGCCCGCCATCACCATCGCGCTGCAGCCCTTCCTGCTGGACGGTCAGGCCGTGGACACCTGCATCCGCCTCGACACCATCGCGCTCGACCTGGATGACCCGCGCGCCCAGGCCCGGCGCACCCACCGCTTCCCCGTCAACCCCGAGCCCGGCTACATCGACGGCAGCATGTACCTGCTGCACCGCCACGTGCCGCTGGACGTGACCGAACTCGCCTTCGGCACCCCGGACGAGCACACGCTGCCCGCGCGGCTGACGGGCACGCTGGCCTTTTCCGCCGCGGGCATCGCCGACTGGCCCGACACGCCGCTGGACCTGGCCTTCGCACTGGAGCTGCCGCCCACCCCCGCGCAGCTCGACACCGCCATCGCCCAGGCCATCGCCGCCACCGGCGCGCGCAGCGCCCGCGACGCGGGGCGCGCCATGGCCTGGCTGGTGCGCCAACACCCCGGCTGGGACGACCGCGCCGCACTGCACGCCCGCCTGTGCCAGCACCTGGCATGACACCCCTCGTCTTCACCCCCGCCCCCGCCAGCCCTTCGGAACCCCACCTGGGCGGCGGCGCGCTGATCGGCGGCGTGTCCGACTGGCCGCACGGCCCCACGGGCCGCCCGCTGGTGCTGGCCGCATCGCTGCCCGCCGCCTTCCTGGCCGAACACGCAAGCATCACCATCGGCGCGGGCCGCATCGCCTCGGTCTTCACCACCTACGCGCCGGGCACCTACTTCCTCGACGAGATCACCTACCACGGCGACCCGGCCGAGCTGGCGCTGCTGCGCCGGGGCACCACGCAGGTGCTGGTGCATGCGGCCGGTACCCTGGCGCGGGGCGCGCTGGAGCTGCCCGCGCACGGCATCCAAACGCAGGCCGACAGCGGCGATGCGCGCTCCTTCATCGGCGGCACGCCGCAATGGCTGCAAAACGAAGACCTGGTGCTGGACGGCCTGGCCTTCGCCCTGCAAATCTACGGCGGCGACCTGCCCGTGCCGCTGCGCGACCTGTTCTATCTGGCCGACGGCGTGGGCTACCTGTACCTGCCCGCGCAGCCTTCTGAAGACACGGACCGCAGCGGCCTTTTTTTCGCGCAGGTGACCTGATGGAACTGCCCGACGACGTGCATGCCCACCTCGCCGCCGCCTTCGCGCCCGGCGAGCTGGCGCAGGCCATCGCGCTGCTCGCCAGCGCCCACACCGAGGACGGCAGCGTGCCCACTGCACGCCTGCTGCGCTGCGCCGCTTTCGCCAGCAACGGCCAGTTGCCGCGCCTGCGGCATCTGGTGGCATTGATGGCTCTCGACTGGCGCGACGTGGTGACGGCCGGCGAATGCGACAACGTGCATGGACACCCGCGCCACGTCCACGATTTCACCCAGGCCATGGCAGCACCGCACCAGGAATCCACCGCGCATGATCGACGCTGAACAACTGCAATCCCTCGGTCTGCCCCCTGACGCCGCCGGACGCGCCGCGCAGGCCCTGCAAGGCGGCGACCTGCGCGGCTACGTGCACGAACTGCTGCTGCATGGCCTGTGGAACGAGGTGATCGACGAAGCCCAGCCCCAGCCCGAGTGGATCGCCCGGTGGCAGCAACTGGCCGCCAGCGGCTTCCCCATCATCGACACCGCCGCACTGCAACGCCTGCTGGACGCGGGCGTCAACGTGCACGACCTGACCGGCGTGGTGCGCTCGGCGCAAATCCTCGCCCTCTACAACACCGCACAGCGGCTGGACTACCCCGCGCTGGGCCTGGGCTGGGACCTGCCCGACGCCGCCACGCCGCACCTGGCCTGCGGCAGCGCAGCCGGTGACGGCACGCAGCGCCTGCACGCACTCGCCCCCTGCCTGCTGCAAAACGACCCCGCCGGGCGCTTTGGCGAACCGCAGCCGCTGGCGCTGCGCCAATGGCAATCGCTGCCCGAAGGTGTGCGCGGCGACATCCGCACGCTGCTGCACGAAGGCCGCAAGGCACAGGCCGCCGCGCTGTGGAAAGAGCACGTGGGCGGCGCGCTGCGCGCCTGCCTGGAGGCCATAGATGTGCTGAACGACTACATATAAAAACAGGCTCCATCGCCCGTCCAGAAAGCGCAAGCAGCTATTGTTCCGAGAGCAAATCACCGGCATCCGCATAGCGCACGCCCCCGCCGCCAAAGCCGCTGCGCGGTTCGTAGTGCGCCCAGATTTCGCCCCAGCCATACACGCCCACCGGGCTGCCGTGCGCGGCCAGCCAGTCGCGCAGGGCGCGGGCGCGCTGGCGCTCCCTGCGCTCGCTCCAGTCGTCCCAACTGCTGCCGTACAAGGCATCGTCGTCGTGCCACAAATGGCATTCGGCCAGCAGGCCGTGGCGGAACATCAGGTCCACACCCAGGCGCAGCCCGCCGTCCACCCACGGATGCAGGCGGTGCGTGGCCCAGCCGTCGCGCGGCTCGCTGCGTTTTTCGGCCAGCGCCGCATGGCTGCCCATAAGCTGGGCGGATGCCAGCCCGCGCGCAATGCGCAGGCCCTGGGGGTGCAGCAGTTCAAACGGGGCGGACATGGCAATCAAGGTGCGCATAATTTTGCATGCCCCAGCCACCCCTGGCGCATGCGGGCAACCGCGTGAACATCCTCGATACGGCGCTGGCCCATCTGGAGCAGTACGCCGCGCTCACCGGCCACCGACGGAGACCCGCTGCTGCGCCGCGTGCTCGACCGCGCCCTGGCCGTGCAACCGGCGCGCGAAATCCTCGCGCACGAGTTTGGTAAATCCGAATAAAAAGTGCCTCCAGCGCCCGCTGCATAAGCGCTACCAGCTATATTTTCAAGAGCAAAATACCGCCATGCAGACCTATACCATCGAAGAAGTCATGACTGGCAGCGACGACGGCCTGCTGTGGCTGAGCCTGGGCTTTGCCTCGGCGCACGACCCGCTGGACGTGCTGCACATCGCCTGCGGCGCAGTGCTGACGGGCGATGCCGAAGCCGACGCGCTGTACCTGGAGCGCACGGACCAAAGCCTGGCCTGCACCGGCCAGGTGCTGCAACTGCAGGCGGAAAAAGACCGCATCGACCTGCACCTGACACCCGCAGGCGCTGCCGCACTGCAACTGGCCGAGCACACGCGCTTTCACTTCAGCGCCCAACCCGCGCTGCACGCGCAGGCGCTGGCGCAACTGGCGCGCATGACCGGTGCCGGGCAGGGCTGCATTTCTGCGCCTTGACCATGGCGTACACACCTGCCAACCACCGTCCTTCAGCAGGGCCGCACCGTACACGCCGGCCAGCAGGAGAATGCCTGCCCGCGAAGACAGGTTGCCGGCGCAGCCGGATAATTCCGCCGGCAGCGCGTTGCCTGATCTGTGCAGCCCGCGGTCTTGCTGCGCCAAACCCTGCGACAGAAGCCTTTGATCAAAGCCATGCGAGATTTTCTGCGCATCGACCATGACAATCTCATCCAGCCCCAGCTTTGACGTGGGGCGGAGCAGGCCGTCGATAGCGATCAAGCTGACCCAAGTTGAGCAACATCCCATGACCACGCCACCCCTGCTCACCCTGCGCCAAATCCTGCGCCAGCCCGACGCCCACGCAGGCTGGCTGTACCTGAAACCGGGCGCATGGACGCTAGACACGCAAGGCTTCTTCTACGACGCCGACCTGGATCTATCGCCAGAAGACGAGGCTGCCGCGCGCGCCGCGCTCGATGCCGCAGGCTGGCAATGCACGGTGAGCCGCGAGGACATCGAGGACGCCATCGCCAACACCAAGGACCAGCTCGAAGCGCCCACCGAAGCCGATCTGCTGCAAGCCGTGCGCCATTTCTTCGACCACGATGCCTTCATGGAGTGGCCTGAATGAGCGCCCTGCAGCGCGAGACGATGCGCTCAAGGCGGCACCTGGCGCGAACTTCTGTATTTCAGAGTCTTTGGCCAGGTGCCAGGGCAGCGGCATCCCACTCGAACACCGTCCCGGTAGAACGCGACACGGCAAACCAGCCTACCAGGCTGCTCCCTACCCAATCCGGATGGGCTCCAGGCGGCAAAGGATGTTTGGCGCGCAGCGCAAAGACGAAATAGCGGCCACGGCCTTCGCCCGCTGCCGGTTCGCAGCGGTATTCGCTGGCGCCGTGGCGTGGCGATTGCTGTTGAGCAACCGCAGCCTTGAGGCGGGCGCAGGCGGACGCATGCGAAATGGCCGGGCCAGAAGCCAGCACTGGCGCGCAGCACACCAGCGCCAGGCAGGCCGGGAGGGTTCGGATGGCAAGTTGCATGATTGTCCTGGGTCAGCGCTTGGAAAGTTCTTCGGGAAAAGTATTCGATGAAAATTGCCTCCAGCGCTTTTCCAGCAATCGCCAATAGCTATTATAAATATAGCAATCACTGTGCATCCGGCACCTGTTTCAGCCGCCCGGGCAGATAGCCCTTGCTGCGCCAATGCGCCAGCGCAAAGCCGTCGTCGCGGTTGGGCGGCTCGCCCGCGAGCAGTTGCGCATTCGCCCGCACCAGGTTCCGCTCGGCCGTGTCGAAAAAGCGCGCGGCCCGGCCCAGGCTCGCCGCGTCGCCCACGTAGCTGAGGCAGACCCGGTCCTGGTCCTCGCCCGGCTTGTGGTCGATGCGCACGCACTCCGATCCGTCCAGGTGGCGTTGCAGTTCGAAGAAGTAGTGCCCCACCTCGCCGCCGCGGCCCGCCGCCTCCGCGGACACGCGCAGCAGGGCGGGCATGGGCTCGCCGTCGAACGGAGCTCCGTCCTGCCGGAAGGCGCAATAGACGCTGCCGGCCCACAGGCCGTTGCGGTCGTCGTCGTAGAAATCGTCGTAGGGCTCGGCCAGCGGCAGGGCCAGCAGGACGCGCAACCGGGCCGGGTCGATCAGCGTGCGCGCATGCGCATAGGCGCTGGCGCCGTCGAGCAGTTGGTTCCAGCCTTGCTGGATGAACGGGGCGAACGGCCCGGTGCCGAGGCTGTCCAGCGGATGCCATTCGGTGTCGGCGCCGGTCATGCTGCGGGCCTTGGCGGCGATGCGCCATGCGGGGCCCTGGGCGCCGCGCAGCCGGGCCCACAGGCCGCGCCGGGGCGGCTCGGCATCGACCCGGATGCTGACGGCCTTCTCGCTCCCGTCCTGGAAATAGACCGTGCGGAACGGATGCGGCTCGCCGTCGTCCTGGTCGGCGCTGGCGCGGCAGAACAGCTCGCCGGCCCAGAATTCGTACCGGCGCGCCAGGCCGGACTTGACGGCCTCGGGCAGCAGGGCCGGGGCAGTCAGCCGCTCGATGTTGGCGATGGTGAGCTGCCTGTCGGGAAAGAGGGACGCCATGGCGGGCGGGGCGGCCGGAGCATCCAGCCGGTCAAGGCGGACCACGGCCCGGCCCGCCTCGAAGTGCTCGCGCATCTTTTCGCGCCAGAGGATGGGGCCGTCCTCGCCATCAAGGATGCAGTCGGGCACGAAGATGTCCTGCAGCATCCGGCCGTCCAGGTCGCACCAGTCGCCCACTTCGTCCCACTGGCTGATGCGGCGGCGCGCCTGGATCGCGCCCGCCACTTCCAGGTGGTATTCCTCGGTGTCCGCCAGCACGGCGGCGCTGGCGTTGCCTTGGACCTTCAGCGTGCCGTGGTTGTAGTCGCCCCAGCACAGCTCGGCCACCGCGAGGTCGCCGGTGACGTAGATCTCCTGCCCGCCCACGACCATGTTGCGGGCGGACAGGTTGCCCAGCACGAGGAGGCCGCAGGCGCCGTCGGTATCCTGGTTGTAGATGTGGCCGTCCACCGCCAGATCGCCCTCGACGAGGATCAGCAAGGGCGTTTCGTCCGGGCCCGCCGGCTGGCCCAGGTCGAGCTTAGGCAGGCGCAGGCTACCCGGGTGGTACAGCACGTCCTCGTCCTCGAACTCGCCCTGGCGGCGCTCGTCACGCCAGCGGGCCCAGCAGTCGCGCGGAAGTTTTTCACGAATCTCCGAGAATTTCATGCGCCGGCAGGGAAAGCTTGTCATAGATTCACGCCTCTTTACGATCACATGCTGCCAGAACCACGGCCATGAAACTGCTGATCACCCTCTGCTGCCTTGCCCTCACCGGAGCCCCCGCCATGGCCAGCGCCTTCCAGCCCGTCACGCGCCTGGCCTGCCCGGGCGGCGAATTCATCGCCGATGCCCGCCCCTGGGGCGAGAACGAGGCCGGCGGCTCCCAGCGCGAAATGCGCTACCGCTACCGGGGCGTGGTGCTGCAAGCCATCGGCTACGAGGCGCACTACAAGAACCTCGACCCGTGGCTGCGCCAGGGCAGCCCGCGCATCTACAACCTGGGCCTGAACCTGGACACCAGCGGCGCCAGCAGGACGCACGGCTACGACCAGGGCGACACGCTGTACCTGCCGCCCGAGTCGTTCACGCAGGCCGAGGTGGAAGACCTGTTCGACTGCCTGGGCCAGCACCACGCCGCGCTGCGCCGCGACTTCGAGAACGCGCAGATCACCAGCAGCACCTTCCTGGGCCTGATGAAGACACGCACCGGCACCCACCGCAACGGTGTGGCACGGCTGGTGCACGCGGCCGCGCCGATCACCGCCATCTACGACGGCGGCGTGCTGCTGATCCTGGTGGAGCGCGGCGGCCGCGTGCTGCTGCACACCGACTTCACCGCCAACAACCCTGCCGAATCGGCCGTCTGGGGCGAGGTGCTGGCCGATGCAGGCCAGCGCCCGCTGCTGCGCGTGCTGCGCCAGGTGTCCATCTACGGCCAGCGCCGCGACGGCAGCGACTTTCTGACCGCGCCGCAATGGCGCACCGGGCGGCGCTTGCAGGATGATTTCCGCATCGAATGGAAGTAGCCAGGAACCGCATGCTCCCCGCGGCTGCACAAGGCGTTCTACAACCAGCAGCGGCAACAGCGCGGACTGGAACCCGTGGAATGACGCCGCAAGCGCAGCAGCAGCGCGGGCACCCCATTACTGACTCCATCGCGGGCCTGCTGCTGTGCATTACCGCCCCCGCCGCACATGCCGCCTGCCTGTGGGGCCGGCCCGCACTGACCGACGAGTTCGCGCAATCCACCGTCGTCGTGGCGCAGGTGCGCACGGCGCGCTACGTGCAGGACGACCCGGACGACCCCGCAGGCATCAGCGCCACGCTGTACCGCCTGGCCGTGCGCGAACGCCTGCGCGGCACCCCGCCGCGTGGGCTGGAACTGCGCTCGGACAACACCTCCAGCCGCTTTCCGATGGAGCGCGGGCCGCGCTACCTGCTGTTCGTCCAAACGGCGCGGGATGGCACGCACTACGTCGATGCCTGCGGACACTCGGGTACGCTGCCGCAGGCGGGCGACGCGCTCACACAGGCCCGCCAACTGGCAAGGAAACGCCCATGACGCCTGCCATGCCCACGGCCATCCGCCGGTTCGTCGAGGCCGCCATCGTCTCCGGCGACATGGCCCTGCCCTTCCACTCCAACCGCGCAAACAGCGAAGGCGCATCCGCATGAACACACACCATGGGTTCTCACCAGCGCAGATGGATGAGTTGCGCACGCACGGCATCGAGCTTTTCGCGGGCCGCGTGATCTTCGACGCGCAGCCGCCCATGGCCGAGGCGGACATCGCCGCCGTGCAGGCCCAATGCCGTGGCCCGCTGCCGCCAGGCCTGCTGGCGCTGTGGCGCCAGACGGCGGGCGGGCGGCTGGCCTACGACCTGGATGTAGCCATGCGCACCGCAAATGGCGAACGCATCGAGGCCATCAGCTGGGCCGAACTCTTCTACGAAGGCAGCGAGCGCTACCACGACCTGTGGGGCTGGATCGAACACGAGCAGCAGCAAGTGTTCGAGCTGGCCGAGGAAGCAGGCCGCGACCATGACGGCAAGCTGGACTACCTGCCCTTCGGCGGCTTCGAGTATTGCGACCGCATCTACGTGGTCACCACGCCCGGCGCACCCGACTGCGGCGGCGTGCTGGCCTGGAAGATGGGCCTGCCGCCCGCCTGGGCGCCCGCCATGACCGAGGATGCAGTAGCGACCTTCGCGCCCAGCCTGCACGCCGCCTTCGCGCAATTGGCCTTGCACCAGGATCCGCTGACTGTGCACGACGACTACCACCCCTGCGTGGAACTGCTGGAATACCTGGACGAACGCCGCGAGCACGGACTGCCGGCGGAACTGGCCGACGCCTTGCTGGCGTTCTACCGCCGCGCCTACATCGACTGGCCCGGCCTGCTGCAGGCCGGCACGCTGGCCGCGCACCCGCGCGCACTGCGGCTGGCGCTGGCACATGCTGTGGAATGCGACGATGCCGGCCTGCTGCGCCGCATCGCGGCCGCCGGCTGCCCGCTGGATGGCCTGGTGCGCGGCAGCGACGACGCGCTGGCCCATGCGCGGTTCCTGAACAAACCCGCAGCGGCCGAAACGCTCGCCGCGCTCATCCGCCTTGGATAAAAAGTGCCTGCAGCGCTTGATATACAAGCGCCAATAGCTATCAATAGAGAAGCAAAAACCACCACACGCCCATGCTCCCACCCGCACCGCCCCGGCTGCCCACTGCACGCATCGTCCATGAAGGGCGCGGCGGCCACGTCGAGATCGAAGGCTGCCGCTACGCCATCGAGATGTTGGAAGGCGGGCGCTTTTGCATCCATTTCCCCAGCGGGCAGCGCCACCCGCAGCGCGCGCTGCACCGGGACGTGCTCACGCAACTGGCACAGGCACGGCAACCGCCCTGGTGGGTGGAAGATGCGCGCCGCCCTACCGAAGAAGAATGATCTCCATGAACCTTCACGCCTTGACCCGCGACATCCGCGAAGCCGCCCGCCGGTCGTTCTCCGACCTGCTGGCCCAGCATGGCGACGAGCATTTCTATGCCTTCGCGCTGAACACCACCAGCGCCATGGAATGAGCGCCGCCATGCCCGCGACCGATTTCACCCACCTCGAAACGCTGCTGCGCGACCTGGCGCTGCACACCCTGGCCGAGGCGCGCCGCACCTGGGGCGATGCGCCGCTGGCCGGTTTCGCCTTCAATGGCAGCGCGGCCTGGGGCTTCCTGCATGTCAGCCTGTCCTTCAACCCGCAGCGCGCCGCGATGGAGCCGCCGGACTGGGAACACGAATGCGCCGAGGATGAGTTGCCCGACAGCCGCACACGCTGGCGCACGCAGTACGAACCCCTGCGCCAGCGCTACGACGCCGAGTGCGCCGCGCACCCCCACCACCCCGAACGTTTTTTGCACACCCTGCGCCGCGTGCTGGCGGGCATGGAGCGCGACGGCGTATTTGCCGGCACGCCCGGCATCCGCCTGCTGGTCACCGAGGTGGATGCCGACACCGACGCCGAACAAGCCGCGCTGGACGAGGTACGGCGCGCCATGGGGCTGCGCGCATGAGGCCCGTGCCTTCAGGGGCCGCTGTTCGCGTTGGCATGGCTGGAAGAACTATGGCACCCGTAGCCGCGCCTTCCATCCTTGGCATAAAAGCAGGTCCCAGCGCCTGCCAGCCAATCGTCAATAGCTATCAAAAATGGAGCAACCGAATATGACCGCCCACCGCCTGCCCGCCACCGACTGGCCCGCACTGCTGCGCTGCGCCCCGTATTTCAGCCGCGCCATCGTCGATGCGCTGTGCGAACGCGGCCCCGATGGCTTTGCGCCGCACATTGCCGCCGTGTATTGGTTCGACCTGTTCGACGCGCAGGTGTCCAACGGCGGCGTGGATCAGTACTTCGACAATGTGCTTGCGCAGCAGGACGATGCCGACGCGGTGCCCGCCCTGATCGCCGCCAACCCGGTGTATGCGCCCGCGCTGGCACTGATCGAGGAAGCGCACGCGATCTGGCGAGACGTGGCGCAGGCGTACCCAGGCGAAGAAGACGACGATGAAGAAGATGACAACGACGACGAGGATGACGCCTGGGACGCATACCAGGACCTGCTGGCCCCGCACGAGGACCGCCTCGAAGCCATCGCCACCGCCTTCTTCGCCCTGCACCACACCCTGCGCCAGCGGCTGGAGCAGGACATCGTGCAGAACCCGCACCGCTACTTCGCCATCGCCCCGGTGCCAGGGCTGCGCGGCAGCGGCGTCGAGCACATCGCCCTGGCAGACGGCGCGCACCGCCTGCGCTTCGAGGACGGCTTCCCCATTGGCCCCAACAGCTTCGAGAACGAAGACGGCGGCTGCGACGTGATCTGGTTCTCGCGCGACCGCGCGCTGCTGCAGTGCGAGACGGCCGGCTGGGCCGCGCAGCGCGACCGCCACTTCATCCACTACCCCAGCCAGGGCAGCAGCACCTGGACCTCGAATGCGGACCTCGGCGGCAAGATCCGCTCCATCCGCAGCGACCAGCATGCGCTGGGCGGCCACCGCCACGGGCTGCACGAGACCTTCCACCCCAACGGCCAGCGCGAAAGCGCTGCATTGCACTGGCACGGCCAGGAGCTGTGCAGCGAACACTTCCACGAAGACGGCTCGCCGCTGCTGCGCATCGAGCCGCACGGCAACGGCCAGCAGCGCTGGCTGCGCTACTGGCCCGGCGGCGCGCTCAACACCGAGAGCCTGCAAGACCGCGACGGCCGCGACCGCTACCTGCGCTGCCTGGACGAGCACGGCACCGACCTCGCCCCGGGCGGCACCGGCCGCCTGCACGAAGTGCTGGGCCAGCACGGGGAGATCGTGCAATGGCGCGAAGGCGAGCTGGTGGCGGGCTTCCTGCACGGCCCCGTGCGGCGCATGGCCTGCCGGCCCGACGGCAGCGGCACGCGCGAAACCGAATGCACCTTCTACAAGAACGGCCGCGCGCAATGAGGCAAGATCACACCATGGCATCCGACACATCCAGGCTGAAACGCCCCCAATATCCCATGCCCGACTTCGTGTCGCAGGCGCTCGCCGCCCGTGGACTGGAGCAGGCCTACCGCAGCCGGCCCGCCTACCAGCAGAACGACTACATCGGCTGGATCACCCGCGCCAAGCGCCAGGAAACCCGGGACAAGCGGCTGGCCCAGATGCTGGACGAACTGGCGGCGGGCGGCGTCTACATGAACATGAAGCACGCGGCATCGGCCAAGCCCTGACGGCCGCCTGCATGCGCCAGGGGCGGCGGCACGCACCTGTCGTGGGCAAGCCTTTTCATCGCGCCCATTCTTCCGTGGTCAAACGGCGCGCCGGGTGGTACGCTGGCGCAGCAGCCCACTCCAGGGGCCTTGCCAGCATCCCCAGCGATGATTCAAGGCCTTCGCCCGCTTCGGCGGGCTTTTTTACGGCAGCCTCTCTGCTACCAAAAGAGAAGCTGCCAGCGCTTGCTGCATAAGCGCCAACGGCCGTTTTCATTCAAAACTCTGCGGAGATAGCCGCCCGCAGCAGCGCGCTGGCGGGCTCCACCAGCTCCTGCAGACGCGCCTCGCGCCCCTGTTCGATGGACTGCAGCACCATCTCGTTGATGCCGCCCACCACGGCCATGGCCATCGTGGGCTGCAGGGGCGCCTTGCGCTTGCGCTGGCCGGGGCGGTTGTTCACGACATCCAGCATCAGGTCGGCCAGTTGCTGGTTGGCGCGGCGGCGCGCGGCCAGGCCCGGTGAGCCCAGGCCCAGGATGTCGATGAACAGCGTACGCAGCAGCACAGGGTTGCGCGCCAGCACGCCCAGGTAGGCGCCCATGGCCTGCTCCACCTGCGCCTCCCAGTCGCTTCCCGGGTCGATGGCGGCGCGCAGCACGGCGATGGCGTTGCCGCTGGCGGCCTCGTACAGAGCGACCAGGCATTCGGCCTTGTCGGCGAAGTGCTCGTAGAAGGTGCGGCGCGACACGCTGGCCTCGCGCACGATGTCGGCGATGGTGGTGTCGGCGTAGCCCTTGGCGGCCACGGCGCGGGCCATGCCTTCGAGCAGGCGGGCGCGGTGTTCGGTGAGGTCTGCGGCGGTATCGGCTTCGGTCATGGCAGGCGCAGTGTGTTTCGCTGTCGGTACTTGACAGTACCACATTTGACCTGCATCATACCGCCTCGGTACTGAGCAGTACCAAACCACACGACCGCCCCACGGAGCCCGCCATGACCGAACTCGTCGTCCGCCGCCTGCTGATCGATCTGGAGACGCCCATCGCGCGCCACTGGTGCGGTGGCGACGCCTTCCGCACGGCGCTGTTCAATGCACTGTCGATGAGCTTTCCGGTGGGCGAGCAGTTCTTCATCGACGCGGTGCGCGAAGGCCACAAGGCCCTGCCGCCCGAGCGGCAGGCGCAGTTCGCCCAGGAAGTGCGCGGCTTCATCGGCCAGGAGGCCACGCACCGCCGCATCCACGCGCTGTTCAACGGCCACCTGGAGAAGCAGGGCCTCGTCAACGCCTGGGGCCCCCGCGCGCAGGAGCGCATGAAGCTCTTCGCCGGCGCCGACCCGCGCCATCCGCTGGCCGTGACCGCCGCCAACGAGCACTTCACCGCCCTGCTGGCCGAATGGCTGCTGGCCCACCCCGAGGTGCTGGCAGGCGCCGAGCCGCGCCTGGCCACGATGTGGCAGTGGCACTGCGCCGAAGAGGCCGAGCACAAGAGCACGGCCTTCGACCTGTACCAGGCGCTGGGCGGCAACCACGACTGGCGCATCACCTGGTTCCGCCGCATCACCCTCGTCTTCCTGGGCGACGTGCTGCGCCAGACCTTGCACAACCTGCGCCGCGATGGCACGCTGTGGCGATGGAGCACCTGGGCCAGCGCCGCACGCACGCTCTTCGGGCGTGGCGGCTTGGTGCGCGAGACCTGGCGGCCCTGGCGCGAGTACCTGCGGCGCGACTTCCACCCCAGCCAGCACGGCAGCGACCGCTCGGAACGCTGGCTGGCCGAACACAGCAACACCTACACGCCCGTCGGCGGGCAATGAACCCATGAAAAACGCCACCACGCCCCGGTTCGGCAGGCATCGGGCAGGCGCAGCCATGCTGTGCCTGTCCTGCGCCCTCGCCCTGCCCGTCCAAGCCGCCCCCCTGGCCTTCGACGCCGCGCTGCAACAGATGCAGCAGCGCTCGGACCAGCTCGCCGCCTCGCGCAGCGCCATCGAAAGCGCCCAGCTGCGCCGCGACGCCATGCAGCGCCTGGGCGGCCCCGTGGTGAACCTGAGCGGCGCGGCCTACGCCTACAACGCCAACCTGGACGTGGATCTGAATCCGCTCAACCGCGCCCTGCCCGGCGTGCTGTCCCAACTGCCGCCGCAGCTCGCGGGCCCGATCGCGCAGCTGCCGCACCTGCCGTCGAGCTATACCCTCAACCGCCACAAGAGCGACACCACCGCGTCCGTCTCCGCCGTCTGGCCGATCTACCTGGGCGGTGCCAGCGACGCGGCGCGCGGCCTGCTCGACGCCCAGGCGCACGAGGCCGAGGCCGACGCCGCCAGGACCGGCCACGAGGCCACCACGGTGCTGGTGCAGCGCTACTTCGGCGCCCAGCTGGCCGAGCGCGCCGCCGTGCTGCGCGAGGCGGCCCTGGCGACCATCGAGCAGCACGACGCCGCCGCGCAGAAGATGCTGGACGCCGGCGTCATCGCCCGCGTGGAGCGCCTGCAGGCCCGTTCCGCGCTCGAAGAAGCCCGCCGCAATGCCCGCAAGGCCCGCGACGACGCCGACCTGGCCGCCACCGCCCTCACCCGCACGCTGCGCGCCGAGGAGCGCGTCACGCCCACCAGCCCGCTGTTCGTGCTGAACCAGCCCCTGGCGCCGCTGCCCCACTTCATCGACACCGCACTGGCCCGCCACCCGGGCCTGGACAAGGTGGCCGCCAAGAAGGAGCAGGCCACGCAATTGCACGCCGCGCAGGAAGCGCTGCGCAAGCCCCAGGTCTTCGCCTTCGGCCAACGCCAGCTCAAGACCGGCAAGGATGCCGACTGGGTGGCCGGCGTGGGCGTGCGCTGGACGCTGTGGGACTCCATCGACCGCAACGCGCTGGCCGAGTCGTCCCACCGCCAGATCGAGCAGGCCGAGCGCACCGGCGCCCAGGCGCGCAACGACATCGCGCTGCTCGTGGAAAAGCGCTGGCTGGCCGTGGAGCAGGCGCGCCGCCAGTTCTTCGCGCTCGCGCCCGGCCTGGAGCTGGCCGACGAGGTGCTGCGCCTGCGCAGCTCGGGCCTCAAGGCGGGCACCAGCACCATGCTGGATTTGATCGACGCGCAGACCAACCAGGCCAAGGCCCAGACCGAACGCGCCCAGGCCGCGCACGACTATGTGAAGGCCCTGGCCGAGCTGCTGGAAAGCTGTGGTTTGTCCGATGAATTCGGCAGCTACCTGGCACGCGCCGATGTGATGAAAGTGGAGTGAAGAACATGAGCAGCAAGAAAAAGACAGCCGTCATCGGCACGGTGGCCTTTGTGGCCGTGGCCAGCTTCGTGGGCTTTGGCCTGTGGAAGGCATCGCAGCCCGCGCCCGAGGTCTTCCAGGGGCAGATGGAAGCGCAAGAGGCCGACATCGCCCCCAAGGTCACCGCGCGCATCGCGCAGATTCTGGTGAAGGAAGGCGACCAGATCGCCGTGGGCGCGCCGCTGATCCGCATGGACAGCCCCGAGGTGCAGGCCAAGCTGGCGCAGGCCACGGCCGCGCAGGAAGCCGCCCAGGCCGTGGCCGCCAAGGCCGAGCGCGGCGCCCGCCCGCAAGAGGTGGAGATGGCCCGCCTGAACTGGCAGCGCGCGGTGGCCGCTGCCGACCTGGCCGAATCGTCCTTCAAGCGCGTGGACGGCCTGGCCCGCGAGGGCCTGGTGGCCGCGCAAAAACGCGACGAGGCCGAGGCCAACTTCAAGGCATCGCGCGACCAGGCCCTGGCCGCCAAGGCGCAGTACGAGCTGGCCCGCTCGGGCGCCCGCGCCGAAGACCGCTCCGCTGCGAGCGCCCAGGCGCGCCAGGTGGCGGGCGTGGTGGCCGAGGTGCAGGCCGCCCAGGCCGAAACCGAACTCAAGAGCCCCGTGGCGGGCGAGGTCGCCAAGGTACTGGCACGCACCGGCGAACTGTCGCCCCAGGGCGTGGCCGTGGTCACGGTGGTGAACCTGCAGGACCAGTGGGTGGTGCTGAACGTGCGCGAGGACCGCCTACAGCGCTTTGCTATTGGCAGCGAGTTCGATGCCACGCTGCCCGCGCTGGGTGGCAAGGCCGTGAAGTTCAAGGTCTATCACACCGCCGCCCTGCCCGACTTCGCTACCTGGCGCGCCACGCGCGCGGGCCAGGGCTTCGACGCCCGCACGTTCGAGGTGCGCGCCCGGCCCGCTGCGCCCATCGAAGGCGCACGCCCCGGCATGACGGTTCTGGTCCAGTAAAGACTTCAAGTCAAAAGTGCCTCCAGCGCTTATGTAGCAAGCGCGAGCAGCTATGAATTCAATAGTCAACAGCTTCCGCCGCGAAGCCCGCCGCCTCTGGGCCAGCCCGTGGGACCTGGCCATGGTCACCTGGGTGCCGCTGCTGGCGGTGGCGCTGCTGTGGTGGATCTTCTCGGCGGGCCTGCCGCGCCACCTGCCCGTGGGCGTGGTGGACGACGACCACAGCAGCCTGTCGCGCCAACTGGTGCGCATGCTGGACGCCACGCCGGGCATGCAGGTCACCCACCACTACGCCAACGCGGCCGAGGCCGAGCGCGCGCTGCGCGGCATCGAGGTCTATGCCGTGGTCACCATCCCGCGCGACTTCGCCCGCACCGTCAAGCAGGGCCGCGCCGCCCAGGTCACGCTGCTGCACAACGCGCAGATGGGCACGCACTCGGGCCTGCTGCAGCGGGACGTGCGCACCGTGGTGGGCACGCTGTCGGCCGGCATCGAGATGGCGGCGCGCAACAAGCGTGGCGAAAGCGCCCAGGCCGTGCGCGTGAGCATGGAGCCCATCCACACGCAGATGGTGGCGCTGTTCAACATCGCCACCAACTACGAGCAGTTCCTGGGCGCGGCGCTGATCCCCGCGCTGCTGCACATCCTCGCCATGACGGCGGGCGCCTGGGCCGTGGGGCGCGAGCTGCGCGACCGCACGGTGGGCGAATGGCTGGGCGCGGGCGGGTTCTTTCACATGGCTGGCGCATTGCTGGGCAAGCTGGCGCTGCCCTGGGCCACGCTCACCCTGACGGGCCTGCTGGCGCTGGCGGGCATCACCTGGGGCCGGGGCTGGCACCCGCCCGGCAACCTGGCCTGGGTGGCGGCCGCGCTGGCGCTGCTGATGTCCGTGTCGCTGGCGGCGGGCGCGGCGCTGGCGGCGGTCACGCGCTCGCTGCGCACGGCGCTGTCGGGCGCGGGCTTCTTCGCAGCGCCCGCGTTCGCGTTCAGCGGCGTGGCGTTTCCGCTGTCGGGCATGCCCGCCAGCGCCCGCGCCTGGGCCGAGGCCATGCCGTTCACACACTACATCCGGCTGCAGATCGAGCAGTTGCAGATGGGCGCGCCGCTGGCCGCCAGCGTGGGCACCATGGCAGGCCTGATCGTCGCCACGGGGGCGCTGTGGCTTATCGCATCCATCGGTCTGCGGCTGGCCGTGCGGCGTCCGGACACTTGGGGAGGCCGCTGATGCCGCAAAACACAACAACAAGTCTCTGGCGCGCCTGGCTGCAGGCACTGGCCACCATCGGCCGCGACAAGGGTGTGCTGCTGCTCCTGGTGGGCGCGCCCGTGCTGTACGGCTTCTTCTACCCGTGGTTCTATGCCGACGAGGTGCTGACCCGCGTCCCCGTGGCCGTGGTGGACATGGACCACAGCAGCCTGTCGCGCCAGATCACGCGCTTTGCGGCGGCTGACCCGCGCATAGAAGTGCGCATAGTCACCGGCAGCGAGCGCGAGGCGCAGCAGGCCTTGTGGCGCGGCGAGATCGAGGGCTATGCGCTCATCCCCGCCGACCTCAAGCGCAGCGTGGTGCGCGGCCAGAACGCCGTCGTCAGCATCGAGGCCAACGGCGCCTATGCGCTGCTCAACAAGGCCGTGCAGTACGGCTTTGCCGAGGCAGTGGGCACGGTGTCGGCCGGGGTGGAAATCCGCAAACTGCAGGCCGCGGGCCAGAGCGCGCAGCAGGCCCAGGCCAGCCGCGCGCCGGTGCAGTTGCAGATGGTGGCGCTGTTCAACCCCACCGAGGGCTACGGCAGCTTCGTGGTGCCCGCCGTGGCGCTGCTGATCCTGCAGCAAACCTTGCTCATGGGCGCGGCGCTGGTGGCCGGCACCTGGGTGGAGACAGGCCAACACCGGCCCGGGGCTACCGCGTGGCTGGGCCGCCTGCTGGCGCTGTGCACGCTGGGCTGGGCCAGCGGCCTGTTCTACTTCGGCTGGATCTTTGTGCTGCACGACTACCCGCGCGGCGGCAACCCGCTGGGCGCGCTGGCCTTGCTGGCCTGCTACGTGCCCGCCATCGCGGCGCTGGGGTTGCTGTTGGGCCTGTGGTTCGGCAACCGCGAACGGGCGCTGCAGGTGCTGCTGTGGACCACGCTGCCGATTGCCTTCGTCGCAGGCTTTTCGTGGCCGGTCGAGGCGCTGCCCGCGCCGCTGCAGTGGCTGCGGTGGATGCTGCCCAGCACGTCGGGGGTGCAGGCTTCGCTGCGGCTCAACCAGTTGGGTGCCCCACTGGAATCGGCCTTGCCCTACCTGTGTGCGCTGGTGGCGCTGGGTGCTGCGTGCACGGCGGCGCTGCTGTGGAAGACCCGCCACATCAGCCCCGCAAACACGTCCTGAGCACCCCGCCAATCGCGCACTGCACGGCACAATAGAGCGCATGCGCATTCTGTTTATCCACCAGAACTTTCCGGGCCAATTCAAGCACCTGGCGCCCGCCCTGGCAGCGCAGGGGCACGAGATCGTCGCCCTGTGCATCAACAATCCGTCCGCGCCCACACCAGGCGTCAAGGTCGTTCGACACCATCCTCAGTTCACGGCGCCTGCGCCTGGCGGAGATGCAGACGCCACGGCGCTGCAGGAGCTTCGCAACAAGATGGAGCGCGGGGCTTCCGTGGCCCGCGCCCTGCAGGCCCTGCAGCGCGGCGGGTTCACCCCCGACCTGATTTACGCCCACTCGGGCTGGGGCGAAGCCTTCTACGTCAAGGACGTGTACCCTGCCGCAAAGTTGCTCGTCTATGCCGAATACTTCTACCAATCCCACGGCGGCGACTCGCACTTCGACCCCGAGTTCAGCCACCCCAGCGAAGGCAGCCAACGGCGCCTACACACCAAGAACGTCCACCTCATGCATGCGCTCACGCATGCCGACCGTGGCCTCTCGCCCACCACATTCCAGCGCGACCGGCACCCCGCCCCCTTACGCGAACGCATCGAGGTCATCCACGACGGCATCGACACGCAGCGCTTCGCCCCATCGGCGCAGGCGTACATCTCGCTGCGCAACGCCGGCGTCCGCCTGACGGCCCAGGACGAGGTCATCACCTTCGCCGTGCGCGAGCTGGAACCCTACCGGGGCTACCACATCTTCATGCGCGCCCTGCCCGAGATTCTGGCGCGGCGGCCCCAGGCCCACGTCATCATCGTCGGAGGCAACGGCGCCAGCTACGGCGCCGCAGCACCGGCAGGCACCACGTGGCGGCAAATCTTCCATGACGAAGTGGCGGCCCGCCTGGACCACCGGCGCGTGCACTTCGTGGGCAAGCTGCCCCACGCCACGCTCACCCAGTTAATGCAGGTGTCCACCGTGCACACCTACCTCACCTACCCATTCGTGCTGAGCTGGTCGCTGATGGAAGCCATGAGCGTGGGCTGCCTGATCGTCGCCTCGGACACCGCCCCCGTGCGCGAGCAGATACGGCATGGCGAAAACGGCCTGCTGGTGGACTTCTTCAACCCGCAGGCCCTGGCCGACACCGTGGTGCAGGCCATAGAGCGGCGCGCCGAACTGCAGCCCCTGCGCGACGCCGCCCGCGCCCACGTGGCGGCCCGCCACGACCTCGCCAGCATCTGCCTGCCCGCGCAGATGGCCCTGGTCTCCCGCCTGGTGGGCGCCGCCGCCTGAACCACCCACACCACCCTACGCACACCATGCCCGTCTTCCTGCACATCGGCTGCGGCCAGAACCGCAAAGCGCGCACCACCCGCGCATTCAACATCCCGCAGTGGCAAGAACTGCGGCTGGACATCGACCCCGCCGTCGCCCCCGACATCGTGGGCAGCATGACCGACATGCGCGCCGTGGCGGACGGGTCGGTGGACGCCATCTACTCATCCCACAACATCGAGCACCTGTACCCGCACGAAGTGCCCCTGGCGCTGGCCGAGTTCCACCGCGTGCTCAAACCCGAAGGCTTTGCCGTGGTCACCTGCCCAGACCTGCAGGCCGTGGCAGAGCTGGTGGCGCAAGACAAGCTGTTGCAGCCCGCCTACCAGTCGCCCGCAGGCCCCATCGCGCCGCTGGACATCCTGTACGGCCACCGGCCCGCGCTGGCGCGGGGCAACCTGTTCATGGCGCACCGCACGGGGTTCACCTTGAACAGCCTCATCCAGACCTTCGGGGCCGCAGGTTTTGGCAGCTGCACCGGGCGTCGCCAGCCGCCGCCCGCCTACGCGCTGTGGGTGGCGGCCACCCGGCAGGCCATGGCCGGGGCGGACCTCAAGCAATTGGCGGCGGCGCACTTTCCGGCATGAGTGTTTTTGGCCTGCAGCGCCCGTCCAGCAAGCGCTGACAGCTCTCTTTTCAAGAGCAAAACTAGATCAGGCCACCAGCACAATGTCGGAGGCCAGCAGCACCGGGTGCGTGCTGATGCCCAGAAGGGCGATGGGCTTAGCGGCCTCGCCGCCTGCGCCGTCGGCGTCATAGCTCAGAACGCCATCGTTGTAGGCTAGGTGGTCGCCGTTCAGCGTCACCGTGCCGCCCGCCGATCCCAGCATGTCGAACACCGATACCGACAGCGCGATCTTGTCACCCTCCGCACGGTTGAAATCGGTGATGGTGTCCATGTAGCTCAACCCCACCAGGGCAGTGTTGAACACGAAGGTGTCCGCCCCCGTGCCGCCGGTCAGAATGTCCCAGCCCGAGCCGCCTTCCAGCGTGTCGTTGCCCGCACCGCCGATCAACGTGTCGGCAGCGTTGCCGCCCCGCAGGTAGTTGTTCAAGGCATTGCCCGTCAGGCTGATGTTGTCGCTGCCGAAGAAGATGCCGTTCTCCACATTGGCCGCCAGGGTGTAGGCGGATCCCGTGAAATTCTGGAGCCACACCGTGTCCGTGCCCTGATTGGCAGCTTCGGTCACCACGTCGCCCGGCGCGTTCACGATGTAGACGTCATCACCCAGCCCGCCCACCAACCGGTCGTTGCCCAGGCCGCCGTCCAGCGTGTCATTGCCCGCGCCGCCGGTCAGCGTGTTGGCAGCGGCGTTGCCCGTCAGGTAGTTGTCCAGCGCGTTGCCCGTAATGCCCACGGCCCCCGTGGACGTGACGATGCCGTTCTCCACATTGGCACCCAGCGTGTAGGTGCCCGACGGCAGCTTGACCCACACGGTGTCGATGCCCTCATTGGCCAGTTCCACAATCTTGTCGCCCGCCACGTCCACCTCGTAGATGTCGTTGCCCAGGCCGCCAATCATCGAATCCACGCCTGCGCCGCCGATCAGCGTGTCCGACCAGTCGGTGCCATAGATGGTGTCGTTGCCTGCCAAGCCGTCCACATAGCCGCCAATCATCGGCGATAGGATGAGGTTCGGCTCGGCATACAGCACGTCGGCAAACGGGGTAGGCCCAACGGCCTTGCCTACCGAGAACGAGTCATCTGCAAACTGGAACCACTCCACGTTGCGCACGGTAATGGTCTGGCTGCCGCGCACCAGCTTGATGTCAGTGGCCGACGTGCGCGAAATGGTGTAGTCCGCACGGTTGTAGTCGAAGCTGGCCCAGTCGTTGCCAGCGCCCCCGTCCAGCGTGTCGTTGCCCGCGCCACCCCAAAGGACGTCGTCGCCCGCGCCGCCGCTGAGCACGTTGTTGCCCACGCCGCCGATCAAGACGTTGTTCTCGGCATTGCCCGTCAGGTTGACGTTCAGGCCGTTGCCAACCGTGGCCGCTTCCACGTTGGCAGCCAGCGTGTAGGTGCCCGCCGTAGCGAACTGCACCAGCACATGGTCGTGGCCTTGGTCCTTGGCCTCCACCACCACGTCGCCCGCCACGTTCACCACGTAGGTGTCGTCGCCCAGGCCACCCACCATGCGGTCGATGCCTGCGCCGCCGTCCAGGGTGTCATTGCCGCCGTTGCCAATCAGGGTGTCGTTGCCTTCGGCTCCCAGCAGAACATTGTCGGCATCGTTGCCGGTCAGTACGTTGTTGTGCAGGTTGCCCGTGATGTTGACCGCGCCCAGTGATGTGACGGTGGCGTTCTCCAGATTGCTGAGCAGCGAATAGGTGCCGCTGGCAATCCCCACCCGCACCAGGTCCGTGCCACCATTGGCCAGTTCGTAGGCCACGTCGCCCAGCGAATCCACCTCGTAGGTGTCGTTGCCTGCGCCGCCCTCCATCCAGTCGTCGCCTGTGCCGCCGTTCAGCGTGTCATTGCCCGCATCGCCATACAGCGAGTCGTTGCCTGCACCGCCGTCCAGCAGGTCATTGCCCAGGCCGCCGATCAGGGTGTCGCTGCCCAGGCCGCCCAACAAGGTGTCATTGCCCGCCAGGCCGTCGATCAGGTCGTCGCCTGTTGTGCCATTGATCAGGTCATTGCCCGTGCTGGCCGTGTTGGCTGTGACGTAGGCCAAGTCCACCGGCACGTTGCCGTTGAACATGAAGTTCTCCACGCCGCGCACGATGGTCACGTCGCCCGTCATGCGGTGCGTCAGCCGCACGTCGGTGGCCGAGGGGCGGGCTATCACGTAATCCGAGAAATTGCCGCTGAACACCGCTAGGTCATTGCCCGCGCCGCCGTCCAGCGTGTCGTTGCCGCCGTTGCCGATCAGCGTGTCGTGGCCCGCGCCGCCGCTGAGCACGTTGTTGCCCGCGCCGCCCGTCAAGACGTTGTTCTCGGCATTGCCCGTCAGGTTGACGTTCAGGCCGTTCCAGACGGTGGCGTCTTCCACGTTGGCCGCCAGGGTGTAGGTGCCCGCCGTGGCGAACTGCACCACCACCCAGTCGCGCCCCTGGTTCGCGGCCTCCACCACCACGTCGCCCGCCACATTCACCACGTAGGTGTCGTCACCCAGGCCGCCCACCATGCGGTCGATGCCCGCGCCGCCGTCCAAATAGTCATTGCCGCCGTTGCCGATGAGGGTGTCATTGCCATCGACCCCCAGCAGAATGTTGTCGGCATCGTTGCCGGTCAGCACGTTGTTGCTCAGGTTGCCCGTGATGTTGACCGCGCCCAGTGATGTGACGGTGGCGTTCTCCAGATTGCTGAGCAGCGAATAGGTGCCGCTGGCAATCGCCACCAGCACTAGGTCCGTGCCGCCATTGGCCAGTTCTAGCGCCACGTCGCCCAGCGAATCCACCTCGTAGGTGTCGTTGCCTGCGCCGCCTTCCATCCAGTCGTCGCCCGTGCCGCCAATCAGCGTGTCGTTGCCCGCATCGCCAATCAGCGTGTCACTACCCACGCCGCCGTCCAGAAAATCGTTGCCCAGGCCGCCCAGCAAGCTGTCGTTGCCCCCGCTGCCATACAGCGTGTCGTCGCCCGCTAGGCCCACCAAGGTGTCGTTGCCGTCCAGGCCGTCCAGCACGTCTTTGCCGGCCGTGCCCGTGATGCTGTCTGGACCCCAGGTGGCAACATTGAGCAGTATCTCGGCCAGGGTCTTGACGCCATCGGTGAACTTGAACAACTCCGCGTCGCGCACGGTAATGGTCTGCCCGCTGCGCGCCAGCGTCACGTCCGTGGCATTGGGCCGTCCTACCGTGTATTCCGCCCGCTTGCCCGCCAGGACGATGGTGTCCGTACCGCCGCCGCCATCCAGCGTGTCATTGCCCAGCCCGCCGTCCAGCGTGTCGTCGCCCAGGCCGCCTTCCAGCAGGTTGGCAACGCTGTTGCCGTAAATCAAGTCGGCATAGTCCGTGCCGCGCGCGTTCTCGATGATGGCCCCATAGGCAATGCCGAGGGTGTCGCGCATATACGCCTTGCCGTTCCAGATGGGTGCCCCCACTGATGAGAACGTGCCTGGCTGCAGGTTGATGATGGCTGCCTGCCCCTGGTTGGACACGTCGATCGTGTCCGTGCCGCCACCGTCCCAGATGGTTTCGAACACCTTGGCACCCGCCGCCCAGGTGTAAATGGTGTTGCCGCTGTTGTAGCTGTAGTTGGCACCGTACAGCGCTTGCAGCGCGGCGATGTCGTCCATCATGGGCGTGGTGGGGAAGTAGTTCAGCCCGTAGCCCGAGCCACTTCCCGACGTGGGCTGGTTTTCGTAGCCCCGGTAGCTCATGATGGAGTAGCGCAACTGATCATGGCCCGCCACCGGCTTGTTGGTGGTGGACGTGTGGGGGTGCGCCAGGCCCACCGCATGCCCCAGCTCGTGAATGAAGGTGTGGTAGCCGTAGTCACCGACTGCGGGATAGCCGTACCAGCCAAAGTTGCTGGTTCCAAACCAGATATCGCCGCTTGCCCCCGTGCTGCCTGGGAAGTACGCCCAGGCTGTGGACGGCTCTGCCGAATTGGCCCAGCGGATGTCGCCCGCCGTGGAGGCTGTGTCGGTGGTCTGCGTGAACGTGATGTTCGCCACGTTGGCAAACTTCTGCATGGCCGATTGCGCGGCGGCCTGCTGGTTGGCCGTGAAGCTGGAAACGCTCGTCCATTCGGTGTCGGCTGGGTGGTACTGGTACTGCGACACGCCTGCCACCGCAAAGCTATACGTCAGCGATGCGCTGGAGCCGACGGTGCTCCCCCACTTGTACCCAGTCGCCAGATTGCGGATGGACAGCCCCATGACCGTGGTGTCGCCAATTTCCGTCTTGGGGTTGAAGACGTAGGACGACGACACGCTGCCACCAATGCCCGTGCCGCCGCCATTGAGGTAGGAGCCATAGTTGATGCCACCGAGTGCGGAGGGCCAGCGGCCATCGCCATCGTCCGTGGGGTAGCTCAGGTTGAAGCCATTGGTGTCGGTGGTCATTTTTCGCCTCTCTGCGCCGCGCCTGGCGGCAAATACTTATATGTTTTGATAGCTGCTAGCGCTTGCGCAGCAAGCGCTAGTGGCCAATTTGACCACAACCCTACAAGCCACTACGGCTGAAGCCGCCCTTGCAGGGCTTGCGCCCGCAAAAGGCGGCTTCAGCCGCGTGTCGTGCTGCCAGCTGGTCAGGCAATCAGCACGAAGTCGCCCGCCGTCAGCCCAGGGTGCGTGGTCGTGCCCACGATGGCGATGGTTTGCGCGGCCCCGCTGCCCGTGCCGTCGGCGTCATACGTCAGCGCGCCGGTGGTGGCGTTGTACTTCAGGTAGTCGCCGCCCAGATCCACCGTGTCGCCCGCGTCGCCCAGCATCTCGAACACTGAAACCGACAGCACGATCTTGTCGCCCTGCGCGCTATTGAAGTCAGTGATGCTGTCCGCCATGGCCGTGATGGCGGCAGTGCTGAAGACAAAGTGGTCCGCGCCCAGGCCGCCGGTCAGCGTATCCTTGCCTTCGCCGCCGACCAAGAGGTCGTCGCCCGCGCCGCCGTCCAACTTGTCGTTGCCGATGCCGCCGTACAGAACGTCGTTGCCATCGTCGCCATACAGGATGTCGTTGCCGCCGAGGCCGTACAGCGTGTCGTTGCCCGCGCCGCCGCGCAGGGTGTTGATGGCGGCGTTGCCGGTCAGAACGTTGTCCTCGCCGTTGCCGGTGAGGCTGACGGCGCCCGTGGAGGTGACGGTAGCGTTCTCCACGTTGGCACCCAACGTGTAGATGCCCGAGGCCATGGCTACTTGCA
>Ga0222424_100364_pt1 | contig 29199 bp, 23 predicted proteins | sample 2B2ome_FD_182468 | JGI IMG/M metagenome (GOLD analysis project Ga0222424, IMG submission 182468) | Enriched microbial communities from leaf-cutter ant dump, University of Wisconsin, Madison, United States - 2B200A (version 2) | ecosystem: Environmental > Terrestrial > Nest > Insects nest > Nest... | reverse complement strand
GTTTGGCTTGGCGCGTTTCTTTACAAAGTACAACCCGGCCATGTAACCATTGGCATTTTTAATACCAAAGAAGCGGCAGAAGATGCTATTGAGCTGATTTGGGAAGAGCAGAGGGATGTGAACGAGCGTAATGTTCAGTCGGGATGGAATGTGCAGGCGCAGGGAGGGATATCGAATAAAAACCAATCCGGTTACAGGCGTTTTGTTTTTGCAGGAACTTTGCCGGCTTTAAATTCCTGCCGCTGGGTTAAATCGCCCAGGTCCATTACAAACCGGTCCCATTTGCCCAACCGGTTTCTTACTGCACAGCTCCAATGTCCTGAGACATCGTCTGAAAATTGCCAAAGTATATGATAACCGTCCTCATTTGAAAAGCCTTCATGATCCGCCTGCAAAATACCCTTTGTTTTATTCCAGATCCCTTCTTTTATTGCCGTAATAATTTCAAAATTACCTTCCTCAAAAGCGGCATTGAGCGTTTGGAAAGCATATATAACCTTTATTTTGTCAAAATAGTTTGTCAGCCATTTAGCTGCTGATTTTGGCTTACAGTCCTGAATATCCTCTTTAAACTCATCGATCTCCTCTTGCCCTAATTCTCCCTCAATAACCGGGTTTCTTTCCAGCTGAACCAATGGTTCGCCTTTGCCATTTAGGATATCAAGCACGGTCCATTTATCTGAAGTTTCATTTGGATCCAATTCAAACTCAGCCACCAGACCATCTGCCGCCAATAATTGCCTGAGCTCATCGATATAAATGACCGGGTCCTCTATACCTAAAACCCTGATATAATATCCCATAGGAAAATAAATTTCAAAAATGATCTACACCATATAAATATACGCAACTTGCCCGCTTAAATGCACAAACCAGATCGGCATCTATGGAACCTATTCATTGGGAAGAATCGTTTGCAAAAACGGTTTATAGAAATTGGTAATAGACTTATCTAATTTCGTTAGTAATTGTCCATTGGAATAGGGGCTGCCAAAACCATAATGCATTTCTTAAAATGGGTTTTTCAATCCTTGCAATTTCCTGGGGCGGCGGGACAACATAAGCAACCATTTAAAATCAATAACGGCCGCCATATCCCCTTTTTAAAAAGCTTTTTAATGATTCACCCACAGACGCCGTTATCCTACCAACGATTTTATTGTAAAGCCGCGGCCATAAAGCAGCCGGCCAAAATCGGCGCAGTATTTGTCTTACTGGTATAAAACCCTATTTTTACTTTGACAATGGCGAACACTACCCGCTTTTTTTATAACTGATTTAAACCTGCCGGAACCGTGTCCATAAAGAAGATCATAACTGTGCTGTTTTTCGCTAGCCTGGGACTTTCTGTTGCTGCACAGGAGGCGGATACGGATATGAAGCACGATACCAGTTATTACCAGCGGTACAACCACCGGCTTACCCTGGGACCACTGTTGTTAAAAAAGAACAGCGTTTATGCTACCCGGTCCAGGGATGACGATGCTTTCCCCCTGCGGTATTCGACCAACAGCCCTACCCGGCTGGGGCTTTCTATCGGGTACGACTGGCTTTCCGTTAGCGGTTCCGTGGGCCTGGGAACACTGGACCCCGATTATAAAAAAGAAAAAGGGAAAACCCAATCCGCCAATTTCCAGATGTCTGTAAACGGAAAATCGGTCCTGGGAGACCTGCACTTTCAGGTGAATAAAGGATTTTATCTCCGGGGCCAGCAGGATCCGTCCTTTGCTCCGGGCGCCTATTATGTACGCCCCGATATAAAGACACAGATCTTTGGCGTTACGATCCGGAAGATCCTGAAAGGCGACCGGTTTTCTATAAAAGCGCCTTTTGTGTATGACAGCTGGCAACAGCGGTCTGCCGGTTCGTTTTTGATCGGAGGCGAGTTCATTTACGGAAATGCAAAAGGAGACAGCGCCTTTGTGCCGGCCAACCTGTCGGCCTCATTTCCCAATGCCGATGTAAATTATATGCGCTATATTATGTTTGGCCCTACCGCGGGCTATGCGCATACGTTTGTGGTTAAAAAGCATTTATTTGTAACAGGTGTGGTGTCCGTTAATGGTGATGCGGCACAAACGTTTGAAAAAACGGAGCAGGGAGCGGAACGTACCCGCTGGTATTTTAGCCCTAACCTGAGCCTGCGGGGAGCCATCGGGTATAACACCGAAAAATGGGAGCTGGTGGGATCTGTGATCTCCAACCGGTTCTTTATAGGCTCCAATGAAAAAGATGCAAACTATCAAAACTACTCCGACCAGTTCCGGCTGGCGTACCTGAGACGTATCAATGCCGGAAAAACCATTCCCGCAGTGATCAACTGGGGGCGCCGGGCCATTAATACCCTGGGATTTGGATGGCTGCTGGATTAAGAGGTTTTCCGTTCAAAGCTGTGACCAGCGTTAAACCTGAAACAGGAATTTTGAAAATGCCTCTGGCTTTCTGGCAAAAAGGAAATAGCAGGTAACGAGCCGAAGCAGAAACCTTAAATCAAACGCAATGGACAACAGACCATCGGGTATTAAAACGCGCTGGCCCGGGGCCTATACCACCGTTAACTCATAAAAGGCCTCCGGATGCAGGTATTTATTGGCCATCTCCTGCAGGTCCGCAGCAGTAATGGTCTTTATATTTTGTATGGAACGTTCAAAAAAGGCATTGTCCAGTCCATTCAGAATGATATTCTTCCAGCGGCCGATAATATGAAAGGGGCCATCCAGATCGCCCAGGATCGATCCCATCATAAAATTCTTCACCAGCAACAGCTCTTCCGCATCCACCGGCTCTTCCCTCAGTAACTCCATTTCTTTATACACTTCCGCTATTGCAGCAGCGCTTACCTCCCGGCCGGCCTCTGTTGAAATCATCCAGCCATTATCATAGCGGTTGTTCAGCAGGTAGCTGTGAATGCCATAGGTATAGCCTTTTTCTTCGCGGATATTGGCCATCAGCCGGCTTCCGAAATACCCGCCAAATACCACGTTCAGCACCTGGCATTTTAAAAAATCGGGGTGATGGCGGTTAAAGAACGGCCGGGCGATCCGTATGGAGCCCTGGTTGTTTTTATCGTCATTGATCACCTCGTATTTTTTCTCCGCCGCGGGATGGATGTCGAATACCTGATTTTTTACCGGCTGATTGGGCAGATCTCCAAAATACTGGTCCAATAGTGCCTCGATCTGTCCGGGCAGCTTTCCGGCAATAAATATTTTCAGACTTCCGTTCCGGTAATAGGTTTCGTAAAAACTCAGCAGGTCTTCCTGTGTAAGCTGATCAAAATCTTCGTGCCGGCTAAAACGGCCATAGGGGTGTGTTGCTCCAAACAGGTATACATCAATCAGCCGGCCGGCAACAAAATTGCTTTTTTTCAGGTTCACATCCAGCTTCTGCTTCATATTCTGCACCGCAATTTCCATTTCCTTCTGCGGCAGGGTACTGCCCGCAATGATCTCTTTTACAGCCGGTAACAGTTCCCTGATGTGTTTTGTAAGACAGTGCAGGCTGATCGTTGCGGTTTCTGCGTAACAGTTCCGGTTAAGATAAGCTCCATAATAATCGAAGTACTCATTGATCTCATACGCGCTCTTTGAGCTGGTGCCGTTCTTTAACAAGTGGTTGGTAACCGCTGCCTGAAGATTCTTTTGCTCCTGCCAGTTTCCGGCGTCAAATACCCATTCTACCTGTAACACATCTTCTGTTCCAGCATGGATGGCATATACTTCTACTCCGTTCTTCAGGATGTATTTCTGGTACGGTTGTAACTGCAGATCAAAATTCACTGCATCCACAAAGGGAGGGGCCACGGTTCTGTCCGGCATTGTAAGTCTTATTTAGACCGCAAATATACGGTTGAAGCCCCTGAACAGTATCCTAAAAATCAAATAACAACAGTTGTTACCGGGTGGCGTTTCTGTATGACCCCATCAGGAGGTTGGCCACATACACCAGCTGTACCAGAATGAGTGCCGCAATACCGCAAACCACAATGGCGTTCGCGTCCTGGAAAAAAGATACCGGCGCTGCAGCCGCATGAGACGGATCACCCGGCTGATCCTTGCGGTGAGCATATGTATACCATAAAACAAAGAAGAGGATGACCAATGTGGCCAGCGTATGAAACCAGCTTAGTTTACTTGAAAAAAGGATACTGTGGGTAGCCATATTGACCAGCCATAGAAAAAAAAGGAAAAAAGCCGCAAGCCCTAAAATATGGCTATGTGCCATTACATACACCGTATCATACAGGTGGATATTGAACCATTGCTTGTTGCTGGTAAAAAGGCCGGTTAAGAATAATAAAATTGCAGTTACCAGCAATAGTATGTAGGGCATTCTCTTAAGCATGTTCTGATCCTTTATCCGGCAAAGTTAATGACTAACAGGAACCCGGAGCACGGTGCGATGCCCGCAAATTTATTTTATCCCTTATCAGGAAATATTCCCCCTGGGAACCTGTCCGTTTTTCTCTAAAATTGTTTAAACTTTTAGAGAAATCATGTTGAAACAGCTTTTCCCGCTGATTTTAGACAGATTCAATGCATCGCAGAGGACCGCAGATTGATTTTCTGCGAAAATCGGCGCGAAAAATCGGCGAAAATCTGCGGGGAGTAAGACAATATTAGAAAGTTTAAACAACTTCTCTATGACGTGAATGACAATATAGTGTGCGTCAAATAGTAATAAATTACCGGGGCGATTTTGCATGCCGGCGTTGTGAAAAACAGTTTGTAAAATTTCTCAAATTTCACAACTCAAAATTTCACAAGTTGTGAAATTTTCCGCTGCAAAAATTTTACTTTTTCACAAATGCCTCCTGAAAAAGATTATGCTTCTGTCCGGCCCTGTTTTTTATCCTCCGGTTGTTTATTATTCCGGTTAGGCTTTTGCCGGGAATGCTGCGGACGCCCGCTTCCTTCTGCTCTTTTTTGCTGGGGCTGGGCCTGTTTTGCGGGTTGTGGTTTGAGCGATTGTTTCTGACCTCCTGCCTGGGAACGTTGTTGTTGCTGCTGTTGTTGCTGGTTTCTCTTTTGCTGGCGCTTCTTCTTATCGGCCCGCTCAAGGCTGCGCAAACTGATCTGGCCCACCACATCCACAAACTCAGGTTCCACTTCCACCGGTTTGGAGCTGGTCACTTCCACAGGTTCCAGTTCTTCGGGGATCACATTCTGGCGGTTCAGCGATTTTATCTTACGTACCCGTTCAATGGTTAGCGGGTATTGTTTATTGCTATCCGGCAGCGCGTACCACATCAGGTTTTTAAAAATGTCCTTTTTGATCAGGTAGGCATTTCCTTTGGCCACCTGCAGCTGGTCACAATCATTTGGAAATCCCTGAAGCGCGTCCAGGTAAGTATCCAGCTCGTAGTTCAGACAACATTTGAGGCGGCCGCACTGACCGCTTAATTTGGTCTGGTTAATGGAAAGATTCTGATACCGGGCCACCGTGGTATTCACGGATTTAAAATCGGTTAACCAGGTAGAGCAGCACAGCTCCCGGCCACAGCTCCCGATTCCGCCCACTTTACCGGCTTCCTGGCGGGCACCGATCTGGCGCATTTCTACCTTTACCTTAAACTCCTGGGCATATACTTTGATCAGCTCTCTAAAATCTACACGTCCATCGGCAATGTAAAAAAAAGTGGCCTTCCGCCCATCTGCCTGCATTTCTACCTGGCTGATCTTCATGTTGAGGTTCAGCTGTTTGGCAATGGCCCGGCTGCGGATCACGGCTTCCGGCTCCCGGTCTTTATTGATCCTGCGCTGGTCCAGATCCCGGTCTGTAGCGATGCGCAGCACTTTCTTCATCTCGGGATTTTCTTCCTTTACCCCGTATTTTTTCATCTGAAGCCGTACAATCTCACCTGTAAGCGATATTTCGCCCACATCAAACCCGCTTACACCTTCCACGGTCACCAGATCGCCTTTCTCAAATAATTGTAAAGTGGTATTCCGGTAGAAATCTTTTCTTGTACCCTTACTAAAGCTTATTTCCACCACGTTGCACTGGTCTTCCAGGTTTGCTATCGGAAGGTTGCGCAACCAGTCGTATGTATTCATCCTGTTACAACCACCTGTACTGCAACCGCCATTACTTTTACATCCATTTGGTTTTCCACCAGTGGCTGTACCACAACTTGAACAACCCATTCTGAATTTTTTATAGGGAGGGTGGCAGCGTACTGTGCACTTTTGATGTAATATTATTATACCAGGCCAAACAACGTATTGGTCTTAATTGAAATAACAACCGGAAAATTGACCGGTTATAATATATCTGGCTAATAAACGGCAAAAATCAAGTTCACGAAACGCACAAAAACTTCAACACCCCATTTTGTTTTAAAAAATCAATTCCTCTTCTTACCAAACACCTCATTCATTCAAAAATACGATTTTGTCTTTAATGATATGATAAATTTTAATCGTAAGTGCCATAAACAGCATTTTGCTGTTGGCGTTCCGTTCTATATAATAAGCAGCATTATCCAGCTCCGTAATAATGGCTTCCTGTTGTTCCATACCCGTGATCTTGTTAAAACGCGCCGCAAAATCCCGGTCTTTTTCAGGATATCCCTCACCGGCATGCTCAAAAACCTGCATTTTTAACGCCAATTGCAGGAGGTGATTAAAATATTGTAAAAACTGTTTTTGTTTTTCCCGCCCCAGTTTGCTGACCTCATCCACCCATTTTGCCTGTGCCACGGGCCCCGTTTTCATAATGGCATTCAGCCAGTCGCGCAGCAGCTCCTGCCAGTCTTCATCTGCATGCTGCACCATTTGCAGGGCGGTATGGTAATTTCCCTGGCTCACCGCCGCAATCCGCGCAGCGGTTTCCTGAGCCGTCTGGTTGCGTTCAGTAAGTGCGGTTTCAATATCCCGGTCTCCAAGCAGGGGCACTTTTATCAGTTGTACACGGCTGAGGATGGTGGCCAGTATCTGGCTTTCATTTTCAGCAACAAACAAAAATACGGTATTGGGGGGCGGCTCCTCAATAAGCTTTAATAACTTGTTACCTTCGTTGCCCAGGTACTCCGGCAACCACATTACCAGCACCTTATACTCACTCTCAAAGCTTTTCAGATTCAGCTTTTTAATAATATCATTACACTCCTGTGCTGTAATATTCCCCTGTTTGTTCTCCGCACCGATAAATTGCAGCCAATCATAGGCATTCCCATACGGGTATCCCTTTAAAAACTCCCGCCACTCCGTAATATAATCGGTACTGATGGGTGGGGTTCCGGATTTTTTGGTAACCACCGGGTAGCTGAAGTGGATATCGGGGTGGGCAAACGCAGCTGCCTTTACGCAGGACGGACAGGTGCCGCAGGAATCACCTTCCGCTCCGGTAATAACAGGAGCCGGATCGTCGCCAAACAGGGAAGGTCCGCTGTTCTGGCCAGCCTGTCTCCCGTTCACATTTTCACAAACAATATACTGGGAAAATGCCAGGGCCAGCGGCAGGGCACCGCTGCCCTCCTTTCCTAAAAATAAAATCGCATGCGCCAGCCGGTTCTCCTTCATCAGTTCCGGGAGCTCCTTTTTTAATGTATGCTGACCAATAACCTGCTTAAACTGCATGCGGCAAATGTAGGAAGAAGGCAGCAGCCGGCAGCATTTTAAAACTTAAGGACGTAAAATCCCCGGGCATCCCGGGCAATCGTCTGCGTATGAATTTCATCCTTAATATAGGCCCCACATTTTCCGGACACGATATTCAGCGAAAAGGCCGCCGATCGCTGACCTGCTGAAAATGTATACTGATGCACTCCTATTTCGTCGCCTATAAATATTTCAACGAATTTTAGCGTATCGTTTCCAAAAGCGCGGGCCTGAAAACTTTTTCCATTCTCATTGATCACGTTCAATTCTTCGTTCTTTATTGTACCGCTGGCCAGCAGATCTGCCCCCGTAGCAGCATCAGTAACCCGGAAGCCAAATTTTGGAGGCGGAAGCGCGCAAAGAAGGGCACCTCCCTCATCATTGTTTTTATTGCAGGCAACCACCATTAAAAGCAGCAAAAGCGTTGGCAAATATTTCATTTTATAGCTGTTTCAGAAACAAAACGCAGTTCTGCCCCGGAACGTAACAATATCCTGAAAAATAAATAATTACCAGCCGGGGACGGCACCCTACCTTTATAATATAGTAGTAAATACGAAATTTGTAACCTGAATTCCTGAGTATGAAAATAGAACAGATCTACACCGGATGCCTGGCCCAGGGTGCTTACTACATTTCCTCCCGGGGTGAAGCGGCGATTATTGACCCCCTGCGGGAAGTACAGCCCTATATAGACCGGGCGGCAAAGGATGGGGTTACCATCCGGTATATATTCGAAACACATTTTCATGCCGATTTTGTGAGCGGGCATATTGACCTGGCGGCAAAAACCGGTGCGCAGATCGTGCTGGGCCCTACGGAGGCTCATCTGGGTTATAATGCACACATCGCCAGGGACGGAGAAACATTTAAGATCGGCGATGCCACTATAAAAGTGCTGCACACGCCCGGGCATACCCTGGAAAGCGCCGTTTATCTGCTGATGGATGAAACAGGAAAAGAAACCGCCATTTTTACGGGAGATACCCTGTTTATCGGAGACGTGGGCCGGCCGGACCTGGCCCAAAAGATAGCTGGGGATCTTACCAAGGAAAAGCTGGCGGGTTTGCTGTTTGACTCGCTTCGGAATAAGATCATGCCGCTGCCGGATGAGCTGATCGTTTACCCGGCACACGGTGCGGGCAGCGCCTGCGGTAAAAATATGAGCCGCGAAACCACTGATACCCTGGGTCATCAGAAAAAAGTGAACTATGCCCTGAACCCGGAACTGACCAGGGAGCAGTTTATAGCAGCCGTTACCGACGGACTAACCGAGCCCCCGCAGTATTTTCCCAAAAATGTAAAAATGAACATTGAAGGGTACGAAAGTGTTGACGAAGTGCTGGAACGGGGCAATCATGCGCTGGAGCCGGATGCGTTTGAAGAAGCCGCCAACCATACCGGTGCCATTATGCTGGACACCCGTGCACCGCAGGACTTTGCAAAAGCCTTTATTCCCAACTCCATCAATATCGGTATCGACGGCAGCTTTGCGGTTTGGGTGGGTACCCTCATCCCCGATCTGAAGCAGGAGATCCTGATCATAGCCGATGAAGGCCGTGAAGAAGAAGTAGTGACCCGCCTGGCCCGCGTGGGCTATGATTACAGCATTGGCTACCTGAAGGGCGGTATGGAAGCCTGGGAAAGAGCAGGCAAGGAAACGGACCATATCGAAAGTATTACTCCCGATGAGCTGTCCGCCATCGGCCAGCCTCATATCCTGGATGTGCGCAAGGAAAGCGAATACCAGGCGGAGCATGTTGACGGGGCAGAAAACATACCATTGGATTATATCAATCAACATATAGCGGCCATTGACCGCAGCCGGCCGGTTTACGTACATTGCGCCGGCGGATACCGCTCCATGATCTTTTCCTCTATTTTAAAGGCGCGGGGATTTGATCATGTAATTGATGTACGGGGAGGCTTTAAAGCGATTAAAGACTCCGGCAAGTTCAGTATTACTGATTTTGTTTGCCCCACATCAAAAACGTAAAAAGGGAACTTCCGGCGGTTCAGTCATCAAATCCCGGACGTTTAAACTGCATAGCATCCGGAAAAACTTCCAGCACCTGTCGCCGTATACTGCTGAGGATCGCAAGCGCCGGTAGTGCCATATCCTCCGATGCGGGTATTCCTTCAAGCCAGTGCTTCCATGCCCCCATGCTTCGTTCTATAGCAATAACGGCAATTTTAGCACTGCCGTTGCTGTCGTTTTGAAGATGATCTTCATCCGCATCTTCCATTTTTCCGGACAAGGCTCTTTGTATTTTAGTGCCGATAAAATAACAGTACCATTGTATAACATCGTAACAACGGCCCAGTTTCGCCATCGTATACACCAGTTCTTCTTCCGTGTTCATACCCATATGCAGCTGGCTGGTCATCCGGCGAACGGTATCCACCAGTTGCTCATGAAGCTCCTTTTTAAGAAAGGGTGTTACCGTTTGCTGGTATTTCCTGCTGAGCAAAGAAAGGGGATGCGCTCCGATAACATGATCCCTGTTTTTCAGCATTTGGCTGTATTGTTGTATTTCCTCATCCGGGATAGCAGAAAGATCATGTCCATGCTGGAGCGCTACCTCATGCAAAAGTCCTATCGCTTTTTCAAGACTGACAGCAATACCGTTCCAGAACGCTTCATTATCGATATGCTGTTCTTCCGGCGAAAGGCGGGCAACACCTTCATAATTCCGGCAGCGGCTGGATAATGTGCATCGTTCGCACCAGCGGTCGCAATAATTATAAATACCAGGTATAAAGTTCCCCGCCATTCTATAAAGGTACTACTATTGTTAGTTAAAATACTTCTGGCTTTAATCCGGCAACGATGTAAGCAGCCCATAGGCGGTGTCTATGGTACTGGTGCGCCACACACTAATGCTATACGTCACCGTGGTCCGCATGTCGCCCCGGAACCGTGATGCCGAAAAAATGTGGTCATCGTTTGATAACCGCAATTATACGGTAGGATCCAAACACCTGTACATCTTTTTCTTACTCCACCCCATATTTTATTTTTAACTCGCCCGTTTGTGCTGCAACAGCATATCCATAGCATGTTCAAGGGTCCCGGCCGGGATCACTTCACCGGCATTTACAAAGAAGATCTCGTCCGCATTTTCGATCGTGTTCAGCCGGTGGGCAATAATGATCTTTGTGGTGGTTTCCGGCAGCCGATCCAGGATCCCGTTCAGGAGCTTTTCGGTTATGGTATCGATGTTGGCAGTCGCTTCATCCAGGATCACGATCTGCGGTTTACGCAATACGGCCCGTATAAAGGCGATCAGCTGTTTTTGCCCCAGGCTCACCGAGTCTGCGGAGGCCGTCAGCTGGGTCTCCAGCCCTGCGTCAAACCGGGAAAGCAGGTCACTTAGGCCAGCATCACTGATCACCTGCAGTAATTGTTCATCGTTCAGCCGGTGCAGCCCTGTATTCCCGTACAGGATATTCTCCCGCAGCGTTCCTGTAAATAAAAAGGGTTCCTGCAAAATAAATCCGATCTCCCTGGTACGCTCTTCCGCCGTATGGGTACGGATATCACTTCCGTTCAGGAGCACGGTTCCCTCTGTAGGATCATACAACCGGGCAATGAGTGCCGCAGTGGTACTTTTTCCTCCACCGGTTGGCCCTACCAGCGCATAGGTTTTACCGCGTTGCATTTCAAAGCTGATGTCGTGCAATACTTTTTTACCACCGGGGTATTGAAAGGATACATGTTGAAATGCCATTACAACATCCGATGTCCGCGCTTCTGTTCCTGTTTTGTCCATCACCGGCAGGTTCGATTGCCGCGAAAGGATAACCGAGATCCGGTCCCAGGCGGCCAGTGCTGTCTGAAAACTGGCCCACAATGCGGCCAGTTCGCGTAACGGCCGGTAAAAGAACTGCACATAACTCATAAAGCTGATCAGCAGACCAAGGGTGAACTGCCCGTTGAGGATCAGGTAAATTCCCAGGCCCAGTACAATCAGCTGGGCCAGGTTGGAAAAAAAGCCAAATACCGGTGTAAACAGGTTGTTGGCAATGCCGGCAGCAACTGCGGTCTTATAGTTTTCATCGTTTGCCTTTGCAAAACGACCCCTGAAATAATCGCGCCGGTTAAAGGCGATAATGGTTTTAAAATTATGCAGCCCCTCCTGCATATTGGCACTCAGGCCACCATTTGCTTTGAGGCTGATGGCATTTTTTTTCTTCACCCAGGAAGAAACCAGTAATACAAACAACAGGATAAAGACTGCCGGAACCAGGGATGCCACACCCAGTTTCCAGTGGATGGATAATACAAACACGGCCACGCCGATCATGGAAAAGATACTGTCCATAAACCGCATCAGTGACTGGGAGAAAAACTGGTTTACCGTATCCGTATCATTGTTGATCCTTGAGATCAGGTCCCCGGAACGGTTGCTGTTAAAAAACGCAACCGGCAGTTGCTGCAATTTATCAAACACCTCGTTCCGCAGCAGGTACAGCATGCGCTGCCCTACGCCGCCCATCAGTTTGGCCTGCAGGTACTCTGTACCAGCCCATACAACATAAATACCCAGCAGCAGCGCGCTATACTGCATTAGGGGCCCGTATTGTTTTTTAAGGATAAAATGATCTACGATATAACCGATCAGGTACGGCGTTAGCATGGTAATGCCGGCATTCAGCATCATTACAAAAAAAGCAACCAGCAGGTTCTTTTTTTCACCCTTCATAAACCGGAACATCTTGCGCAATGCAGCGCCGGCGGAGCTTTTCTGCTCCCGGTCAAGATTGTAATCCGTTTGATGATTTCCGTGTTCTTCCTGCATTTTTTAGACTTCTGTTGTTTGATAATTGTTCAGGCTTTGCTGGCTCTGCAGGATCTGATTGTACTCCGGGTTGGAGCGCAATAATTGCTCATGGGTACCCTTCGCAATCAGCTCCCCTTCCATCAGTAAAATGATCTGCTCATAATCCTTTACCGGATCCAGGTTCTGCGTAATGGAAACGATGGTGATACCGGGATAGTTTTCCGCTACATTTTTCCAGATCCGTTGCTCCGTATTGCGGTCTACCCGGGCTGTAAACTCATCGAGCAACAAGATCTTCGGATTGCCCGCCAGGGCCCGGGCCAGCATGATCCGTTGCTTTTGTCCGCCGGATAAACTAAGTCCCCGTTCCGATACTTCGGTATCCAGCCCCGCAGGCAGCGCGGCTACAAAGTCTGAAAGTTCTGCGGTCTGTACCGCCTTTTGCAGCGCTTCTTCAGGCACGTCTGCATTGAACGCGATGTTTTCCCGGAGGCTCATATTAAAGATAATGGCATCCTGGAACACCAGCCCGATCTGCCGCAACAGCAATTCCTGATTATATGTTTGTATCGGCACTTCATCATAGCTGATCGTTCCCTGCTGCGGCCTGATCAATGTAGTTAATGCATAAAACAATTGTGTTTTACCGGCGGCGGTAGGACCAATAATGGCGGTGCGGGAGCCTGCCTTTACGCTAAAAGAAACATGATCCAATGCTTTTTTTTCACCAAACATCACCGTGAGATCCTTCACTTCGATAGCGCCTTCCAGCTGCTTCTCAAAACGGCCACCTTCTTCGGTATCCGGAGCATTTAGAACCTGGTGAATACGGGCATAGGAGGCAGAAGCCCGCGCAATCAGATTGCTCATAAACCCGATCAGCAAAATGGGAAAAATCAAAATGGAAATATAACTGTTAAATGCTGCAAATTCTCCCATTGTCATTGCGCCCGTAATGGCGTAATGCCCACCCACTGCCACAACCGCCAGCACCGCCAGGTTGGCTGTAAATACAATGATCGGGATCAGCGTTGCAAACAGCTTAAGGATGGACAGGCCCAGGTTCTTTGCTTCGCTGCTGGCCTCCATAAATTTATTGTACTCCTGGAACTGTGCATTCAGCACCCGGATCAGCGCCGCACCCAGGATGGATTCATTAATGGTCTTATTCAGCTTATCGATCACCTCCTGCGACCGCTTGAACAATGTTTTTATTCTTTTGAATACAAAAACAAAAGCCAGCGTGATAATGGGGATCACGCCCAGCACAATCAGACCCAGCCGCCAGTTAATGCTGAGCAGCAGGATCGCCGTGCCAACGATCAGTACCACGGATGAGATGATATTAACAATTGCCTGCGAAACAAAGGTCTTTACCGCATTTACATCTGAAGTGATATTGGTAAGCAGCTTGTTGGGACCGGTGTCCTGTATAAACGCATGCGTTTGTCTGGAGATCTTGTCCGCCAGCTGCTTCCTCAGGTCGCGGGCTACCCTTTCAGAGGCATAGGTCTGTACCAGGCTCTGAAAATAGGTAAGCACCAGGATCAGCACCGAAGCGCCTGTAAAATAAAGGACCAGCCGCTGCATCTGGAACCGGCTCTGCGAAAAATCATCAATGGCCGACTGCACCAGCTTTGGGATAACCAGGCTCAGCCCATTGCTGAACAGAGCGAGGATCAGCAATATACTGATAAGCCCCCTGTAGGGCCGGAGCATGGAGAACATGTTGGGTTTTGCTGCTTTACGGGCGTTTGTTGTTTGCGCTGTCATATATTTTTACACCCTGTGGTGATTTGACCGGATCTGCTTTTTTTGAAAACGGACCATGCTCCGTTTTACTTTAAATTTCTAAAAACAATTCGAAAGCATGTACCGGGATTGCGAAATTAGAGATAAAGCTACAGAAACGGGAACCCACCGCATATAAAAATACGGGATACCCTTTTCGCATTGTATATAAGCGCAGGATGTGCAGACGTGCCAGTCAGGCCAACCGTTCATCTGCCTTGTGCCGCCAACACAGCACCGTATTTGTGACCAGCCATATACATATATGAAGTTACTGCCGCACCCATCCCCGTTAGTTTCGTACTTCCCTTCTCATGAAGCGCTGATACGCCAGGGCAAAACACAACAGTGTAGCGGCCAGCAAACCACACAACTGGGGCCATACGATCAAAAGACTTTCGCGGAGCGAAAGCGGCGTGGGAATAGCGCCCGACATTTGTTCCATAGAAAGAGGCCCCAGACTTCTTACCGACGGCATCAGCAATGTGGTGGTGCCATCCGCATACAACTGGCTGGGCACCAGCCTGAGAAAGGTCATAATGGTATTATTATAGCCGGTTACCTCGTCTGGCGACAACAGAGCCGGGTCGGGCAAAACCGCTTTGACCACCACACTCATGATCATCTGGTAAAAAACGGTAAAGAACAGCCAGATGCCGATGGCTGTTAATGCAGAAGTTGCGGCCTGTTTAAAAATGACCGAAAGCAGGATGGAAAGGTTGAGCCAGAAGCCGATATAAACAATGGTCAACACAATAAAACAAAGGATGCGTAAAAACTCCTGGGGCTCTATCCGTACACCGGTGATAATAAGCCCGCCGCCGATCATCAGCAACCCCAGCGATAAAAAAAGCGCACTGATCACAATGAGTGCTCCTGTGAACTTGGCCAGCAGCAGGTTATCCCGGTACACCGGCTGGGCCAGTAAGCGGATCAGCGTTCCGTTATTCTGTTCCGCATTGACGGCGTCAAACCCCAGGCCAATGCCCAACAGGGGGCCCAGGAATCCAACAAAGATGTGAAAAGGAGGCAAACTGTTATCGGTGATCGTCAGTAACTTCAGGTATAAGAACAGGCGGTCCGGATCTTCTGTATTTCCAACGGCCTTTGCAATATTGGACAACGAAACATACATGGATCCTAAAAACGTAAGCAGCATCAGAATCAGTAATATAATGAACCGCCAGCTGCGTATATGATCCGCCACCTCCTTGCGGACCATTACCGAAAACGGCTGGTTACCCATCTGCACGCTCCTGTTATTTACGTTTTCTGAAAAAAGACCTTTGAAATAAACCGCTGGATTTTTCACTGGAACTATTTTCGTTTAAATTGGTTTCAAAATAACGTTCATAAATTTCATCCAACCCGTAAGCATGTTGCCGGACACCGGTAATATCCATTCCCTTCTGAACAAGAAAGCGCACCAGGTCCGGTGTAGATCCGTTGTTACCGGATATCTGCAGCAACTGATTGCTGACGGCCACCTTCTTTATAGTTTCCATTGCTAACAGGTCTGTTTCCAATGTTGGCGGAACCGGGTTCTGTACCGTTATTTCCACTACAAACGGCTCACTGGAAAACAGATTGCCGGCGAGGGTGTCAATATTTCCTTCGGCCAGCAGCTTTCCGCCCACAAAGATCCCCACACGGTCACATACCTGCTGTACCTGGTGCAGGTGATGAGATGAAAGCAATACAGTAAGTCCCTGTTGCCGGCTCAGTTGTTTAATAAGCGCCAGAAAATCTTTTACGCCGCTGGGGTCAATTCCCAACGTAGGTTCATCCAGGATAATCACTTCCGGCTGTTTGATCAATACATCTGCCAGGCCCAGCCGTTGCTTCATCCCGCGCGAGAATGTAGCCGTCCGCTTATTCATGGCGCCAGCCAGGCCAACCTCTTCCAGCATTTCCTGCGCCCGCTCCTTTACCACGTTTTCAGGGATGCCATTCAGCCGGCCTATATATACAAGGTTCTCCAATGCGGTCATGTTGTTGTAAAAACCAACATTATCCGGCATGTACCCTACCTTCCGCTTTACCGGTATGGGGTTCCTGGAAGCATTGAACCCGCAAACCGCAGCCAAACCGGCAGTAGGCTCTGTTAACCCCAGCATCATTAAAATCGTAGTAGATTTACCGGCTCCATTAGGGCCCAGTAACCCGAAGATCTCTCCTTTGTAAATGGTCAGATCCAGGTTATCGACAGCCCTTAGCGAACGGTAACATTTTGTTAACCCCTTCAGTTCAATGATCGGAGTTTTCATGATTACCTTCTTCCATATTTACGGATCAGATAATAGATAATCCCCACTGCCAGCAAAATCACCAGCAGCCCGATCCAGCCGGATAACAGGGACGTTTCTACCGTCATGCGAAAGGCTGCGCTGGAGTTGGCATTAGGGTTCTTAACACTGAAGTTGGTCACATAATCCCCCGCAATGGTTTTGGCCGGCACCTTCAGGGTTGCCGTAACATCCAGTGTTTTCCCCGGTTCCAGCCGGTTGATCTTTGATGGTTCAAAAGATGCATCCCATTGAGAAGGCGCCTGCGCAGAAAGTTCCAGATTGTCGAGTGCAATGGTACCGGTATTCCGGACCACCAGGTGCAGCTGTGTGTTGCTGCCCTCGGTCACTTCATCGCTTAGTCTTCCCGTAGGTGTGCTCAGCTCCACCCCATAGGAGCCTTTTACCACCGCTTCAATGGTCAATGCAGCCGTATCCATGCCGGAAATGGCCTTTAGCGGAATACTGTACTTACCGGGCCGCGCAACGGGTGATGGCATTACTTCTACGGAGATGTCCTGCGTTTTGCCGGAGTCCAGCCGGAAGGATGCCACCTGGCTTCCCTCAACTTTAAAGGCCACACTCCATCCAATGGGCGCATCCGATCTGAGCTCATAGATCTTTGCCTGCCGGGCAGCATTGTGCAGGGAAGCATTGTACCGGAAGGTTTCAGTAACAGCGGCCTCCAGGTTCATTAACCGGGCCGTAAACGCAGACCCGCCCGACTGGGAAAAGGATGATCCGGGATGAAAAACAATCGCTGATAAAAACAGCAGGCAGCGGAATACTTTTCTCCTTCCGCTCCGAAACGAAATTAGACTTTGTTGTGCTAACATACCATTAATAAATAATACAATTCATTAATAAAATAATAGCGCCTCAAATATGGGAATACCTTTTTGAGTGCAAACGTTGATTGTTCTTGAGTAAAAGGTGGACCAAAATTATAAAAAGATTTTTTTTTACAAAAAAAAATGGATGAACGGTAAGTAAATACTTACAACTGGTCCTATGACAGCAAGGATGATGTCAAAAGCCCGCATGAGCCGGTCTGAAGCCGTGGCAAAAGTATTGTTGACACGAGCCTGACGCCGGCCAATCTTCTGCAAAGAGCGGTTTTACATCAGCAGATGCGGAAAGACCATGCACTGCAAAATAGCGTTTGATACAGCCACGTACCATTTAATTACCAATATCGATATACATGTTTACAGGAAATACAGGCCCCCTTTGCGGGGCTTTATTGTGATAGTTTTTCAAGCGCGTTCTCTAAGCGATCTGTAAAATATACCTGCCGGCCGGCATTGCTTTCTCTAATAAAGTCCGGTAAACTTTTTGACGTGGTGTTTTTCCAATCGCCGATGATTGCAACACGCATACGATAGTTTGAGAATTTTTGCAAAATTTCGCCAGCCAGTTTCGTATGCAGGTCAAAGAACTCCGGAGTTATATTATCCGCATACAGGATGATACAATCATACCCCTGGTAATACATGTTGCCGATCATATCAACGCCATCTTCCACTCCTCCCAGGTAAACTCCTTCACCTTTTATTTCCGCAACCGTTCGTTGATTGTTTATATGCGTTATAATTTCCATGTACATATTATTTCCTGCTAAAAGTACAGGCGTGGCTACTTAATGTTTAGGACGGGTTTTACGCCTGTTGAGCTGGCTCAGCGCCAGACCGGCCAATACCATTATTACACCTGCAACTGTATAGATGCTTACCGGATCATGCACCCAAAGCGCGGCGATGATGATGCCAAATACCGGACAGATAAACAACCACATACCGGCTTTTATCGCATCCTGTTTCAGCAGATCCAGCCAAAGCAGTACGGCTCCAATAGAAACGGGTACGGCCAGCCAAAGGGTACCTCCCCAAAAGGCCCAGGTATAATGGTTGGCAGCTCCTTTATACGTGTATAGTGCCACCGGCAACATCAGCAGGCCTCCAAAAAAAGTTTGCCAGCCATTGATCACAAACAAATGCATTTGCCCCCAGCTCCTCGATGAAAAATAGATCGTTCCGATGGAATAAGAAAGCATGCTGGCCAGCAACAGTACCAGGCCCAGCGGCGTAACCGAAACACTCCCCAGCAAGGGCCAGGCCACTACCAGAATACCCAGGAGGCAGATGCAGATAGCAAGAAGAATACGCAACGGCAGCGGCTTTTTTAAAAAAAACACCGATATAAAACTAATGAACACCGGGCTCACTGCTACCGTTAATGCCCCGATGCTGGCTGTTACCTGCTGCATGGCAAATACATACAGACCCAGGTAAATGGTAATATTGAGCATGCCGTAAATGGCCAGGGGCTTCCACTCCTTTTTCTGTGGTAACGGTTTGCGAAGCACCAGGTGTGCCACCATCAACATGATCAGGGAAGCCACGCCGAAGCGCGTTACAGCAATCACAAGTGGCTGGGAAACGGTTAGCGCTACTTTTGTTGCCGTAGAAGCAGAAGACCACAATACGGCAAACACCAATCCTGCCAGTATCCACTTTAATCCGGTATGTTTTTTTTGTGTGTGCACCAAAGAATCCAGCAAAAATACGGGGTTGTTGGGGAATAATAACAACGACGGACCGGCACAACAGGTTTATGAGTACTTCCCGGCTAAGCGCCCAAACAAAAGAGCCGCTCCTGTTTGCCTGGGAGCGGTCCTTATATCGGTTATCAGCACAATCCTATTTTTTCTTCTTTAAGGACGCACGGATTTTTTTTACAAAATCATGGGAAACGTCAGCGGCGTTCATAGCCTGTTCATCTGTAAAGCCGAATTTAGTGATCAGGTTGATAACAACTTCTGCTTTACCCTCTACAACACCTTTCTCTTCCGCAGTTTTTAACACGGAGTATTCGGTCCATCGGTCTAAAACATCTTTTTGATATAACATATATTCTTCCGCTTTTAAGTTAGCTACTTCGGCAATTTCAAATAGTTTCCGAAACTGCTTCTTACGTAAAATTACCGGAATTTTTCCCAATTTCCCCATATTACGCAATACATACAGCCAGCGCTCCAGGTCTGTTTTTATTTCCTTTGCATCCAGGTTAAAATTCGGTAGTTCTAAAAATATGAACTCCAATTTATTATAATATACATGACCGGTTTCTTCCTCCACCAGCCTTACCCGGTGCAGGTATTTTCCGGCAGAGAATTTGTTAAAATTAAAGTCTGCCAGCCCAATAAAGTATACTTCTTTCAATTCAAAATCCCAGCGTTTATTACCCTTTGATCCCTGCTCATACAATCTGCTGGCTGTATAAAAGATAGCACGATCGAAAAAACACTTCTGGCTGGCCCGTTGTACTTCAATGATAAAGGTTGATCCATCGGCCTCTGTACAGGTAACATCAAAAACGGCTTTCCGGTAATGCCTTGCAGGACCACCGTTCTCCTGCGGATTGTAGACCAGGTCATGTATTACCTTTCTGCCTTTGAATAACTCATTCAAAAAGGCGATCAGCAGTTCTTTATGAGGTTCTGAACCAAATATTCTTTTGAAACCAAAATCAGTTAGCGGGTCGATGTACCTGCCCAATGGTACAACCACCGTGTTTTTCATAGTAGCCATGCTTAAAGATACGATTTATTTAAACCGCGTGAATCCCTATCCCGCTCCCTGTAACCGAACACCTTTTGTTTCCGCGGCGCTGTGGCTCATTAACCGGTAAGCCGGCCCGCTCCTCACCGGGCCGGCCATCCTGCTTACCGCTTCTTGGGGTTTTACTATATTTACGGTACGCTAAATCTTGATTACATGTCCACAGAAAAAGAAAAAATGCTTTCAGGCGCACTTTATACACCGGCCGACCCGGAGCTGCGGGCCATAAGCGACCGCGCGCACCGGCTTTGCCAGGAATACAACCAATGCAATGCAACAGCGTATACCGAAAAAGCGGCCATCCTGGAACAGCTGATCCCCAACCAGGGAAAAGGACTTTATATAGAAGGTCCTTTTTTTTGCGACTACGGGGTAAACATTATCATTGGCAATCATGTATACTTTAACTTCAACTGCACCATCCTGGACACGATGCCTGTAACCATCGGAGACCATTGTATGTTTGGACCAGGCGTGCAGATTTATACACCATTACACCCCATGAACGCCAAGGAGCGGAATACCGGTTTGGAATATGCCCGTAAGGTTTCGATCGGTAACAGTGTTTGGGTGGGGGGCAATGTAACCATACTGCCCGGCGTGCATATCGGTAACAACTGTGTTATCGGTGCAGGAAGTGTAGTTACAAGAGATATACCGGCCGATAGTTTTGCTGCAGGCAACCCCGCCCGCGTCATTAAAACGATCCGGCAATAAACGCCGGCATCAGGGAGTGCCCGCCTTTGCCATGCGGCAGATCGTTGTGTGTTTTCAGCATTTATCATCACCCCCTGCCGAAAACCCGGGTTTCGCGGCAAATACCTGAGGAAAACCCTACATTTGCCGGCAAAAACAGTAGCATGGCAAACGAACCGACAGAAAGAAGCAAGAATGGCTGCGAACTCTGCAAAAGCACAGAAGAGATAAGAACCTATGAAGTAGCGCCTGAAGCACAAAACAATGCGGATCAAACGATCTTTATCTGTGGTAAATGCGAAGCCCAGATCGATAAAAAGGAGGAGCTGGATGCTGCGCACTGGCATTGCCTGTCTGAAACAATGTGGAGTGACGTGCCTGCGGTACAGGTAACCGCCTGGCGGATGCTGAACCGGCTGCGGAATGAAAGCTGGGCCGCAGATAACCTGGACATGCTTTACCTGGATGATGAAATGCTGGCCTGGGCAAAAGCGACCGGAGATCATGAGAATGATGGCAGCGTAGACCTTCATAAAGATAGTAACGGGAACGCGTTGCAGAACGGGGACTCCGTTGTGCTTACCAAAAGCCTCGACGTAAAAGGATCCACACTCAACGCGAAGATGGGCACTGTTGTAAAGAACATACGGCTGGTTGAGGACAATACCGAACAGATCGAAGGAAAGATCGAAGGACAAACCATTGTGATTCTTACCAAATACCTCCGCAAACAGGGGAGCTAAAAATCTAAAATATCAAACTTTAAAGTATTAAAGGGGTCCTTTTGCAACTCCGGGAGCCGGCGTTTAAGCATGTGAAACCAGCCCCGGTACTTTTCCTGTTTAAAATTTCATATTCTACATTCCCCGGCCTGGGTGCTGTGAAATTTATAGTTGGGCGGCGGCTACGGACAGACTAAATGGCCAATAAAGGCTCCGTGAACTGTATAAACGGCAACGTGTCTCTATCACTCGCACAGAGAAATGAGTCGTTCGTTAACCTCCGTTAGCTCCCGGGTGCATTTTAAACCTGTCGACAGAAAGCCGCCAGGAATTAAATGAAAGTACCAAAATGTCATTGAGCATTCTTGTCAACCAGCATTTCTCAAAAATACTCCAGCGCTACTTCCGCATTTTACATTTAAAATTTCATATTCTACATTTCCCCTCCCCCGGTGGAGGCCGCTTAACGAATGCTCCCCGTTATACGCACGTCGTCGATACTAAAAGTACCTCCCGCAGATTCGCTATTGAGGCCATAAAAACGGATGGTCACCGGGTCCTTCAGCTCCATAAATCCGGTATCCAATATTACCGTGCAACCGGCATTATCTGTTGTTGAAGCATCACTGATCTGGAAGGTATTTTCATATACAATTTGTATATATTTATTAGCTGTTTCTGCAGAAACAGGAAGGTTCTTTGCAAACTGATCCCTGCCCGAGCGCACCACCACCTGCCGTACACCGGTTCCTGAGCGCCGTATCGTAAAGCTCAGCTTAGAGAGGTTCAGCAGCATACCAGGTGCGGGGCCGATCGTTACTTCATAATATTTTCCTTCATCAACAGTCCCGCTCATAACATCGGATCCGTTCACCGCACCGGTGGGCCAGCCACTGAATGAAAAGCGTCCACCGGCAGTGGAATGATCACTTACACCAACCGCTTTAAAAGGTGTATATACCAGGTTACTGATTACCGGTAAGTGTGTGGGGTCTGCAGAACCGGTGGCATCAGAAACACCCCCAAAATCAAACAGTACCGTAAAGGGTACCGAAGGCACAAAACCGGTTACATCTCCTGTATTGCGTATATAAAATTGTTTGACACCATCACGATTCTCCCCAAACCCGGTCCAGGACTGAGCTCCGGCAGGAAGCATGCCAGATGCAAAAGCAGCATCCTCCCTGGTATATAAGTCTATAACATCACTGCCATCGTCAAGTATATGACGTCCTGAAAACAGACCCGGTTCCGTGTTTGCCTGAAAAACCGTTACCAATGTTGATTCGATATTGCCGGTATCGCCCGGGGGTAATTCCAGCGCAGTATTCAGTTCCCTTATTGTCCGTTCAGCCGGCATAACGGTACGCGCCGTAGCTACGGGCTCCGGCGGTTCAAAGCTTTTATTCATCTTTAGCTGTAGTACTCCATGGTCATTGATCAGCGAGTCTGCGTCACTAAGGTTTAAGACCACGGAATCACCGGTATGATAGGTAACCACTCCTTCAAGATGCACCAGCAGTCCCCTGTTACCGCTTTGCAGCACTACCGATCCTGCAGGAATATTTCCGGATCCTGCATCCGAGATCACCGTACCGCCAACGGTATAACGATCCAGGGCAATGGATGCTTCTTTATATCGCTGCCTCAATGCAGCAATCGTTATGGATACTGCCGGCCCCTGTCCGCACCGGGGCTGCAGGAATTGCACATCCCCCGTATCCCGTATAAAAAGCTGCTGTGTTGTATTAAAAATGCTGTAAATACCAGTAATGGCTCCATTCCCCCGGGGTATTTTTAACGACGCAAAGCTGGCATAACTGCTGTTCCGTAAAATGATGGATTGCCGTTCGCAATTGCTGAGTGTAACATTAACTGCGCTTACCTTCTTTTCAGGGTCTGCATAGGTTTTAGATGTATCCCTGGCTGCAAACTGAAAGCCCTCCAGCTGTACCAGCATACTTTGCAACGGGTCTTTTATATTGGTTGTAAGCGCCGCCGGTGTAATGACCCTGGGTTCGACTGTATTTCCAAAAGATCCTTTAATAATGAACTGATCGAACTGGGCAACCGGTATTTTCCCGAGATTCAGGTAGTCCCCGTCGCGTACAGAATCCAGCCCCAGTTGAATGGTGCCTCCATAATCGCCCAGCATCAGACCCTTTAGCTTTACAAAAACCCGGCGTCCGACCGGATATGAAGTATAAATACTGTTCCCGTCCAGCAACACGGGAATAGCGGCCGTTTCATCCTGTATTACGATCTGTTTATAAAAATTGCCGGAGCGGTCATTTGCCGTTACGATACCCGTAACAGTAATATCATCATAGATCTTTTGAAAGATCCCATATCCCTGGTAGCGCTCCTTCAATGCAGCAATAGTCATATTTACAGGTACATCGGGATCTGTATTTACGGGAGGTGCGTCGAATATCCTGTTGCAGGCGAAGAGCAGCACCAGTGTGCAGAACTGCAATTTGCAGAAAGCAGAAAGACATGTTTTCATAAATGTGTTTTTTGTTTTTGTAACAATACAGGTTTGGCATTCCGGTTTACTTGAACCGGAGCATGATGCTTGCATAATAGTTTAGCCCGTATGCATAATAGTATTTGGGAGGAAACCGGCTGATATCTTTGTCTTCCGTATCAAAGCGCAGTTGCTCAAACCCGCCGGAACGCATCTTTATATTATTCAAAAGATTATTCATCCCGATGCTGAACACCAGGTACATGGGCTTTTTATGAATATTATAGGACCGGGATAAGCGCTTTGACCAACCGGCAAAAAGGTCCAGTGTAAATTGTGCCGGGAACTTTTCCTGGGCGGTCATGCTGCTGATCAGCTCCTGTATTCCGGGCGATAACGGATCCGCATCGCCGATAGCGGCAACAGTTCTGCGGATGGGGTTAATGCTGAGCCAGGCATTGTCAAAATAATTGCCGGTAAGACTGATAAACCAATATCGCGGTGACCGGTAAAAAAGACCGGCACTGCAGGCATTTTGCGGAGTACCGGGTACCCGGAAATTCTTCAGATAAACCACCTGTTCCGCAAGTACAGCAGCGTTGTTATCTGCGGTAACCACCGCATAGGGACGGCTATCATAGTAATACCTGCCTACCGATGCCGCCCCGTTAAAGCTTAATGCCGTATTCAGCCTGACCGTTGCACCTATTTCACCACCAAAATGAACCGAGTGGATCCCACTTAATGCATAGTTTACAAAATTGCGGTATTGATCATGATAGAACGTCATCACATCATAGGCATCCTTTATCTGGGTATAATACCCGGTAAGGCCAATTTTTAACCGGGCACTGTTTACCTTGTAGCCACACTCTGCAGACCAGGTGCTTTCGCTTTTAAGCGGATCCTGTTGCAGCGTATTCCGGGTCCTGGGAGCAATGAATGCATTGTCGAATAAAGGCGGGGTTTGAAAAAATCCTCCGTTCAAAAAGAAATAATTCCGGCCATTGAGTTTGTATGTACCTCCCATCTTGAAACCCGGGTTTATAAACTGCTGACGCGCAGAAAAGCCATAAGAGTTATCGGGGAAAAGACCATTCCGGTTAAGTCCCTGCCGGTAAAATTGCGTTTGAGCAGCACCCGTCTCAAGAAAAAGATCAACCCGGTTTAATGTTGCGGTCAGCTGCGCCCAGGCCGCCATCCGGCTTATGATCATCCGGTAATGATATCCATAGGGCGCTCCTTCCTTTTTAAGCTGGTCCGGGTGATCCAGGTCATATTGCGCGGATCCGGCATTATTAGGAAAATCCCTTTCTGCAAACTGGTTTACATTCAGCCAAAAATCACCACCCAGCAGATCACCCACCTCCTGGTACAGCTGGTTTACCTGGCGCTGATAGCTGATACCCGCAGCAAACCCAATCCGGCCGGAAAATTTTGTATTATACGTCGAATGAACGAGATACCGGTGCAGATCATTCACCCGGTTGGAGATAATATAAAGCGATCGTTTGCCGCTGACATCACTTCCCGGCACTCCTGCTGCATTACGGATAGTGACCTCGTTTGACCGGTTCACGGCATACAAACGGTCCCAGTTCACCTGCAGCAAATCAGGGTTTCCGGAGAGCAGCCCGCGCAATGCATCTGCTGTAGCCGGCTGTGTTTTTGCATAGTACCCTGGCAGGTACCGGTAATAATCGGGACGTGGGTCCGGCGCATTATACCAGTCAAACCCGGAAAGTTTCCGTTTCCCTGATACAAACGCCAGCGTGGTCATCCAGCTTGTTTTAACACCGGGACGATGTTCATGTACTGCCATAAAAACGGGCTGAAAACTGGTTGTAACCGCCGCGTTCCGCTTTTTTCCGTTTTGATAGCCCCACGCCGGATTGTAAAAATAAGAGCCTGCAAGATCCATGGCCTCCTGTACGCTTGCAGTCTGTCTTCCGTTTTCCGTAGGGGCCCCAAAAGCTATGATGGAAAAAATATTCCGGGCATCCGTTTTTTTATCGATCGCTGCATAGTAGCTCAGGCTCCGGTAATAGGTGCCGGGCACATATCCTTCATCGGCATAACGGGTGCTGAGCATATAGCTATGTGCCCAGCCCTTTTTATTAAAGCCCGACCCTTGTGTTAGTAGAAAACGGTGCCGGTAGTTCCGGTTCGATATTGCATATCCCGCCTGTGTTTGCACCCACTGAGCGCCTGCCCGCATATCTATATTGGTGTTCAGTCCCGGTTTGCCCGGGGCAAAATCAGCTGCTTCCAGGCCGTATGCATCTTGCCGGGCACGCATGATATTGGTAAGCCCGGACCACAGGCCAAAGGCAGGGACGCCATTATCCAGGCCGGTGAAGTCTGCGCCATTCAGATAAACGGCATCCCCGCCATTGTAACCGCGCAGACGAAAGCGCATCGGCGAAAAACTAAAGGCAGCGGCCGCAAGAAACGGGTTTCTTCCGGCGGAAAGCACCGAGGATACCACCGCTCCGGGCTCTTCATCCATATCTGCTTCATCGAGCGAGATCACCGGCAATGGCTCGCCGGCTTCGGCCTTCAGATCGGCAATAAGGGAATCGGTTCCGGGAATGGTATCATGCACGGGCATAACAGGGAGGAGTTGTGCTTTTACGTATAAATACATACACGCAAGCACCAAGGCAACGGTGTTTTTCATTTGCGATAATTTTTGATAGGTTATCGTAAATATAATAAAAACATTGAATATTGAAAATTTTTTATTTGAAATTTTCTTTTCACCTTCGTAATAGACTTAAGGGTCACGTGCTGCGGGTATCCAAACAGGCTGGTTGGCTCTGCACCGTTCAACAAAATCTATGAAAAAAATACCTGTATGCATATCAATAAGCTTACCCGTCCGATCAGGGCTTCGATATTGAAAGTACAGAAGGCCTTAGGGTCCGGATTGCCGGAATCCGTTTATGAAGCAGCATTAACACATGCGTTTATTAAAAGCGGAGTGCACGTTAAAAGCCAGCTGGGGTTGCCGGTGATCTACGAAGATGTATTACCCGAATGGGGCCTTAGGATAGAACATCCTGGCAGAAGATGCCGTTACTATTGAAATGAAATCGGTAACAATATTATGCGATGTATATAAAAAACAGCCTCGGAACTATCTGCGATTGAAGGATAAAAAGATCGGTCTGCATCTTAATTTTAATAGCCGTTCAATCGTAGGTAAAGAAAGCCTGATACGAATTATTAATTAGGGATTACGCAGACCCGCACGATGAACAGGTATTGACGATCTTTTGCTCCCGGATCTGCACACAAGGCCTTAAAAGTCTGTAATCTCCGGCTGTTTTATAGTTATTTCACATCTAACCTGAAATTATATGAAAAAGACTCCATTTCTGCTGGTACTTGCTGTCATCAATATGCTCAGCATCAGCGCCTCTGCACAGCCACGGCAATACCGGTCTGCGATTATTGCTTTTTATAATCTTGAAAATTTCTATGATACGGTGTTTCATGGAAGCCAGGACGATGAAACTTTTACACCGGGTGGGTTAAAAGCCTATACCAGTGCTGCTTTTAAAGAAAAAACAGACCGCCTGGCAAGCGTTATTTCCCGGATCGGCACCGATGTCAATCCCGATGGTCCGGCCCTGCTGGGGGTGGCGGAGGTCGAAAACAGCACCGTACTGGATGCCCTGGCCCGTCATCCCCTGCTGGCAGGCCATCACTACCGGTATGTGCATTATGATTCAAAAGATATCCGCGGCATGGATGTGGCGTTGTTTTATAATCCCCGGTATTTCCGCTTACTAAAAAGCAGGCCGCTGTATGTGAAGATCCCCGAAGGCACAAAAGAATCGGTCTATACACGCGATATCCTCTGGGCAACCGGCCTGCTGGACGGGGAAAAAGTTCATGTATTTGTAAACCACTGGCCCAGCCGCTATGGCGGTGAAAAAAGATCGGCACCGGGCCGGATGGCTGCCGCCCTTACCATTCGCCGGTTTATAGATACCCTCACCAATCGCGATCCGATGGCCAAGATCATTGTAATGGGCGATCTTAATGATGAACCGGTCAGCAGCAGTATCGTTACCGGTTTAAAGAGCACGGATCGCGCAGCAACAATAAAAATGGGGGAGCTGTACAACCCATGGGTGTCCTTTTATAAAAATGGGACCGGTACATTGGCTTACCAGAACGCCTGGAGCCTTTTTGACCAGATCCTTATCTCGGAGGCTTTTCTGGATAAAGAGCAATCCGGCTTTTTCTTTTATAAAAATGCGGTTTTCAAAAAAGATGCTCTTATCGAAAACATCGGGCCTTACAAGGGATATCCGATGCGCAGCTACACCGGCGATGTATACCGGGGTGGGTATAGCGATCATTTTCCTGTAGTACTGGTCTTATTAAAAAATAAACCCTGATCCGGTGCCTTTATTGCGCCGTTTCTACACGGTTTACTGAAAAAAGGTGCTTTCATCAATAAGGGCCCTGCGCCCAAACAGGCCTGCAGACCTCGTTTGGATGCTGCCTTACGGATGCTTTCTGCCACACCTCTTAAAAAAGTATCATAAAAGCCCCCCGTTAATTGTAAATTTTATAATTATAACCGATATCCCCGGCAAGGAATTGGATTTAACCGCCCTTCGGGTTAAATTTGGCCGTTCATTTAATATTTTTAGTTTATACATTAATCTCGCGTAATTATGAATGAAGTATCTGATATAGGCGTTATCGGCCTGGCAGTAATGGGCGAAAACCTGATCCTGAATATGGAAAGCAAGGGTTTTCATGTAACCGCATACAACCGCTCCGTTGATAAGGTAGAAAATTTTGTAAGCGGCAGGGCAAAAGGGAAGAATATTTATGGAGCAAAATCCATTGAAGACCTTGTAAGTTCCCTGAAATCCCCCAGGAAGGTAATGCTGATGGTGAAAGCCGGTAAGCCTGTGGACGACTTTATCGATCTGTTAATACCGCACCTGGACAAAGGGGATATCATTATTGACGGAGGTAATTCGCATTTTCCGGATACGGAAAGGCGTGTGAAATACGTAGAAAGTAAAGGCCTGTATTTTATTGGTACCGGTGTTTCCGGTGGCGAGGAAGGCGCTTTGCTTGGCCCATCCATTATGCCGGGGGGGTCTAAAGAAGCATGGCCTGCAGTAAAACCCATATTCCAGGGTATTGCGGCCAAAGTGGCCGACGGTACGCCCTGCTGCGATTGGGTTGGTACCGGTGGCGC
>Ga0222424_100363_pt1 | contig 29209 bp, 26 predicted proteins | sample 2B2ome_FD_182468 | JGI IMG/M metagenome (GOLD analysis project Ga0222424, IMG submission 182468) | Enriched microbial communities from leaf-cutter ant dump, University of Wisconsin, Madison, United States - 2B200A (version 2) | ecosystem: Environmental > Terrestrial > Nest > Insects nest > Nest... | reverse complement strand
CGCCGCCTGCGCTGGTCTCGGGTGATGATCTCAATCGTTTCTGTATGCCTAGTCATACGCACAGTCCTATGCCTATCTCGAAGATAAGCGATGGACCGTGTCCGGAGATTCAGGGGGCTATCTCAGAAGTCGGTCTGCTCGGTGCTCTTCACGCCTCTTCGCCATAAACGAAGCAGAGCACCGCGCGCTGGCCACCGTCATGGAAAGGTGCACGGCAGAGCATCGAGACGGTACCGGTCACGCTGTAGTGATCAATCAGCCGAGCGCTTCGTCTCGATGGGGTTGGCGGTGAGACCCTCGGTCGGATACGCCCGCATGAATTCGCGCGCTTTCTCCGGCTGGGCCGCGTTCAGCCAGGCGCCATACGCACCTTCGTTCAAAATCGCCAACATGCGCTTTTCGTTGCCCGGCTGCCCGTAACGGTGCATCAGCGCATGGCTGTTGGCGTTCACCGTGAGCAGGCAGAAACTTACGATCACTTCGCCCTCTGCACCGTTCCAGCACTCCCATAGACCGGCTACGCCCATAGGTTTGCCATCCACCCGTGCGACCCGCGTGGACACGGCTTTGCCGCTACGCCAGTCGTCTTGGTGAAACGCCATCATGGGCACTATGCAACGCTGCGCACCCAGCCAGGCGCCACGATAGTTGTTGGATGTGCTCGCGGTCTCCGAGCGCGCGTTGACCAGCTTGGACGAACGCAGTTTTGCGTCCGAAGCGGATTTCACCCAGGACGGGACCAAGCCAAACTGCCCCACGACGAGCTCACGCCCGATCGCGCCTGGGTACGGGTGTTCGGCGCTTTCGACCGAAGGCGGTGCCGGCTTATTGCGGATAAAAACACCTGGGCGGCGGGGCCAAATCTGGAGACCCACCCCGGTGCCGCTGGGCGCGTCGACGTCAAAAATATCCCGGTACAGGTGGTCGGGACGCAGGGATTCGTATTGGGAGCTCATGGCGCGGATGGTAAGCCGAGCGCTTCAGCATGTTTTCCGGTGTTATTCCGACCAATTAAAGTCGTAAACAAGCCTCCAGCATGCATGCGGCTTTGCGCACCGCCTCAAGAATCTGCGATCAACCGGAAGTCGTAAACATCGCTGGGCAACTGGTAACGGAATCGAAAGCATGCACTGTCCCCACATGGCAGGGCAACGTCAAAGCGCAAGAACGCCCGGCGGTGCCGTTCTTCAACCGAAGAAGGGTACGCTCGGATGCGATGAACCCACACGACAGTCTTTCGACCTCTTTCCTTGCCGCCCCCCATGCCGTCTCCCGCCTGCGCGCCGAGCGCCTAGCGCGTAGCAGCAAGCCGTTTTTGGCGCGGGGCGGCCCCAAAGGTGATCGCTGCCCTGGCTGCCGCCTAGTGCCCAGCCACTGCCTGTGCGGTGTCCGACCTGTGGTTCCTACGCGCGCGGGGGTGTGCTTGTTGATGGCCGATATTGAGCCCCTCAAGCCAAGCAATACCGGCTGGCTGATTGCTGACGTGGTGCCCGACACCTTTGCCTTTGGCTGGGCGCGTACCGAGGTGGCCCCCGGGTTGTTGGCGCTGCTGGCCGACCCGCAGTGGGAGCCGCTGGTGGTGTTCCCGGGCGAGTTCGCACAGGCCGAGCGGGTGGTGACGACGGTGACCGCCTGCGCACCGGGCGGTCCGGCCACTGCCAAACGCCCTTTGTTGGTGCTGCTGGACGCCACATGGCCCGAGGCCCGCAAGATGTTCCGTAAAAGCCCCTATCTGAACCACTTGCCTGTTTTGAGTCTGGCGCCCGAGCAGGTGTCACGCTATGTGCTGCGCCACTCCAGGCGTGGCGACCATTTCTGCACCGCTGAAGTGGCCGCACTGTGCCTGGAATTGGCGGGTGACTCCCATGCCGCGCTGACGCTGGATGCCTATCTGGATGTGTTCAGCCACCACTACCTGCAGGCGAAACACCAGTTGCCACCGCAGTGGGAGGGGGCGGCACACCAGCGCCTGCGAGTTCTGGCGCGAGCTGCGCCGAGCGACGGAGTGACGCGGCTGCGCCATTGTGGTTGAAGAGCGGCGTCACCCAACGGCATGCCAGACTCGGCTTGGCTTGGGGCGCTGTCCTAAGCCATCCAATCAAAGTCAATGTGCCATGGCACACTGGATGGCATACTAAAACGCACAGAAAACAAAAAACCCCAAGTGAATCAGTCACTTGGGGTTATGTCTTGGCGGAAACGGAGGGATTCGAACCCTCGATGAGGCTCTACACCCCATACTCCCTTAGCAGGGGAGCACCTTCGGCCACTCGGTCACGTTTCCGCAATCTCTCTATTATGCCTTAAATCACGCGCCGTTTACGCGGCAGGCTGGTCCAGATCGAACGCCTTGTGCAATGCACGCACGGCCAGCTCCAGGTACTTTTCGTCGATAACGACAGAAGTCTTGATCTCCGAGGTGGAGATCATCTGGATGTTGATGCCCTCTTCGCTCAGCACGCGGAACATCTTGGACGCCACGCCCACGTGGCTGCGCATGCCGATGCCGACGATGCTGACTTTGCAGATGTTGGTGTCGCCCACCACCTCTTGCGCACCCAGCGCCGGCACCACTTTTTCCTTGAGCAGGTCCAGGGTGCGGGCGTAGTCGTTGTGGTTGACGGTGAAGCTGAAATCGGTACGGCCATCCTTGCTCATGTTCTGGATGATCACATCGACTTCGATGTTGGCCTCGGCCACGGGGCCGAGGATCTGGTAGGCGATCCCCGGCTTGTCCGGCACGCCGAGCACGGAAATCTTGGCTTCATCGCGGTTGAATGCAATGCCGGAAACAACGGCTTGTTCCATTTTTTCGTCTTCCTCAAAAGTGATCAAGGTGCCGGAGGCAGCTTCTTCGTTGATGTCGATGTCCCAGGCCGTGAAGCTGGAGAGCACGCGCATGGGCACCTTGTACTTGCCGGCAAACTCCACCGAGCGGATCTGCAGCACCTTGCTGCCCAGGCTGGCCATTTCGAGCATTTCCTCGAAGCTCACCGTCTTGAGGCGGCGCGCCTGCGGCACCACGCGCGGGTCGGTGGTGTAGACGCCATCGACATCGGTGTAGATCAGGCACTCGTCGGCCTTCATGGCGGCCGCCACGGCCACGGCCGAGGTGTCGGAGCCGCCGCGGCCCAGCGTGGTGATGTGGCCACCCTCGTCGATGCCCTGGAAGCCGGTGATGATGACCACCTTGCCGGCGTCTAGGTCGGCGCGTACGCGCTTGTCGTCGATCGACTCGATGCGCGCCTTGGTGTAGCCGCTGTCGGTGCGGATCGGCACCTGCCAGCCGGTGTAGCTCACGGCCGGCTGGCCTTCGGACTGCAGCGCGATGGCCAGCAGCGCCGACGACGCCTGCTCGCCCGTGGCGGCCAGCATGTCGAGTTCGCGGTGATAGGCGGTGGAGGCGCGCGAGGGTGCGAGCTCCTTGGCCAGTCCAAGCAGGCGATTGGTCTCGCCACTCATGGCGCTGGGCACCACCACCATCTGGTGGCCCGCCCGAGCCCATTTGGCGACGCGCTTGGCGACGTTGCGAATGCGCTCCGTGGAGCCCATCGACGTACCGCCGTATTTATGAACGAACAGTGCCATCTGAGATATTTGAGGATGATGAGGGATACGCGCTGCGGCGCCGCCGCAGGCAACCTGAAATTATACCGAGCGCCCCATGGCGCCCCGCTTACGGCGGCGGCGCGGCCAGCGCCTCGACGAACGCCAGCCACTCGCCCTGGCGCACCACGAAGCCGCGCCCCACCTTGAGCTCGATGCGGTGGCCGCGCGTGGCGCAGGCCGCCAGTTGGCGCTGCAGCGCGTGCAGTTGCGCCGTGCCGGGCGTGGTCTGGTGCGCCTGGCGCAGCCAGTGGCGCAGCACGTTGGCCTGGCGCGCCGTGCCCAGCGCGCGCAGCGCGCCGATAGCGGGCGGCACCCCCACCTCGGCCAGGTCTTGCTGCGCGATCTCCTGCAGCAGCGCGTCGGCCTGGGCCGCGTGCTGGCTGCTGCGCGCGAAGGTGTCGCGGAACTGGGGAAAGGTGGCCTGCAGCGCCGGCAGCAGCCGCGCCCGGATGCGGTTGCGCGTATAGCGCTCATCCTGGTTGCTGGGGTCTTCGACCCAGGTCTCGCCGCGCACGCGCAGCCAGTCGCGCACGGCCGCGCCCGGCACACGCAGCAAGGGGCGGTGCCACTGCAGCCCGGCCCGTTCCCAGTGCATGGGCATGGCGGCCAGCCCGGCCACGCCGGCGCCGCGCGAGAGCGCCAGCAGCAGGGTTTCGACCTGGTCGTCGGCATGCTGTGCCAGCGCTATTGATTGAATAGCATCTGGCGCTTGCCTGTCCTGGATTACAGCCTCAAAAGCCTGGTAGCGCGCGTGGCGCGCGGCCTCTTCCGGGCTTTGCCCGGGGGCGTGGCGCGCGTCCACGCGCCGCACCTGCAGCGGCACCTGCAGGCGCGCGCACAAGGCAATGCAGTGGCGCTCGAAACCATCGGCCGCCGCCTGCAGGCCATGGTGCACGTGGATGGCCCGCACCTGGCCCGGCCAGCGCGCGGCGCAGGCCAGCAGCAGCGCGGTCGAATCCGCGCCGCCGCTCAAGCCCACGGCCAGCGGCAGCGCGGGGGAAAAGCTGCGCAGCGCCTCGTCGAACGCCTGCGTCATGGGCAACAAGGTTTCGCACACCACATGGCGGCCGATTATCCAGGCGCCACGAACGCCAACGGCTCCCCAAGGGGAGCCGTTGCGTGGCTTGGTGCCGCCCGGCGGCAGTCAGCGGTTGTCGGCCTTGGTGTCGGTGAAGCGGCCGTAGCTTTGCAGGCGCTCGTAGCGGCGGTCCTGCAGCTCCTTGGGCTTGAGGTCGGCAAGCTGGCGGAAGGCATCGCCCAGGGCGCGCTTGAGGAAGGAAGCCATCTGCTTGGGGTCGCGGTGCGCCCCGCCCACGGGCTCGTTGACGATCTTGTCCACCAGGCCCAGCGCCTTCAGGCGGTGCGCCGTGATGCCCAGCGCCTCGGCCGCGTCCTGCGCGCGCTCGCTGGTCTTCCACAGGATCGAGGCGCAGCCCTCGGGGCTGATGACGGAGTACATGGCGTACTGCAGCATGAGCATCTGGTCGGCCACGGCGATGGCCAGCGCGCCACCGGAGCCGCCCTCGCCGATGACGGTGGTGATGATGGGTACTTCGAGCTGCGCCATCTCGTAGATGTTGCGGCCAATGGCCTCGGACTGGCCGCGCTCCTCGGCGTCGATGCCGGGGTAGGCGCCCATGGTGTCAACGAAGGTGAACACGGGCAGCTTGAACTTCTCGGCCGTCTTCATCAGGCGCAGCGCCTTGCGATAGCCCTCGGGCTTGCACATGCCGTAGTTGCGCAGCATGCGTTCCTTGGTGTCGCGACCGCGCTGGTGCCCCAGGACCATGCACGCATGGCCGTTGAAGCGTGCCAGCCCCCCCACGATGGACTGGTCGTCCGCGTAGTGGCGGTCGCCGTGCAGCTCGATGAAGTCGGTGAAGATGTCGCGCAAGTAGTCGAGCGTGTAGGGCCGCTCGGGGTGGCGCGCGATCTTCGTGATCTGCCAGGGCGACAGGTCGGAATAGATGTCCTTGGTGAGCTGCTGGCTCTTCTTGCTGAGCTGGTCGATCTCTTCCGAGATATCGACTGCGCTTTCGGTCTGCACGTAGCGCAATTCTTCGATTTTGGATTCCAGCTCCGCGATGGGCTGCTCGAAATCCAGAAAGGTCTTTTTCGCCAAGATGTTTTCTCCTTGGGCGGCACGCTGGCGGGCGCAAGGCCGGGTGCCGCCGTTTGCTGCGCGCGGCCCGTTCAATAGACGACGGGCAGCGGATCGAGCGAGCGCCAAATATACCAAGTCGCCACGGTGCTCCACGGTTTCCAGGCGGCGGCCACCTCGCGCGCGTCGCTGCGGCTGACCGGGTCGCCCGAGAAGTACAGGCGGCTGATGCCGTTGATGAGCCCCACGTCGTCCAGCGGCAGCACGTTCGGGCGCATGAGGTGGAAGATCAGGAACATCTCCGCCGTCCAGCGCCCCACGCCACGGATGGCCACCAGCTCGGCGATGATGGCCTCGTCGTCCATGCCCTGCCAATCCTGCACGTGCAGCTTGCCGTTGGCGAAGTGCAGCGCCAGGTCCACCAGGTAGTCCACCTTGCGTGCCGACAGGCCGGCGGCGCGCATGTCGTCCACCTTGAGCTTGAGCACGGCCTCGGGCTCCATGCTGGCGGGCAGCAAGGCGAAGCGGTCCCACACGGTCTGCGCCGCCTTGACCGAGATCTGCTGACCAACGATGCTGCGCGCCAGCGTGCCGAAGGCATCGCCGCGCGTCTGCAGCGCAGCGTCGGCGAACTGCGGAATCAGGCGCTTCATCACCCGGTCCTTCTTCACCAGGTGCTTGCAGGCCTCGGCCCAGTAGCCGGGCGCGGCCGGGTCAACGACTATGCTTTTAGTAGCTGCCACCGCTTGCCCCATAAGCCTTGGAGGCCATTTTGATGCCTAGAACCATGACACTGCTGTCCATCACTGCGCGGCTTCCCAGGTCGTGCCCGTGGGCGCGTCCTTGAGCACGATGCCCTGGGCCAGCAGTTCGGCGCGGATGCGGTCGGCCTCGGCGAAGTTCTTGGCTGCCTTGGCGGCGGCGCGCGCGGCGATCTGCGCGGCGATGGCCGCTTCATCCAGCCCCGCCCCCGCCTGCAGGAAGGCCTGGGCATCGCCCTGCAGCAGCCCCAGGCAGCCGCCCAGCGCCTTGAGCAGGCCGGCCAGCGCGGCGCTGCGCGTGCGGTTGACCTCGCCCGCCAGATCGAACAGCACGGCCACGGCCTCGGGCGTGCCAAAGTCTTCATCCATGGCGGCCTTGAAGCGCGCCGCGTAGGGGTTGGCCCAGTCGATGGCCGCCACCTCGGCGGGCGCCACCACGGACAGCGCGGTGTACAGCCGCTTGAGCCCACCGCGCGCGTCCTGCAGGTGCGCATCGCTGTAGTTCAGCGGGCTGCGGTAGTGCGAGCGCACGACGAAGAAGCGGATGGTCTCCGCGTCGAACTGGCCCAGCACGTCGCGGATGGTGAAGAAGTTGCCCAGGCTCTTGGACATCTTCTCGTTGTCGATGTTGATGAAGCCGTTGTGCATCCAGAAGCGCGCCAGCGGCTGGCCGCTGGCGCCCTCGCTCTGGGCGATCTCGTTCTCGTGGTGCGGGAACTGCAGGTCGGCGCCGCCGCCGTGGATGTCGAAGGTCTGGCCCAGCAGCGCGCCGCACATGGCCGAGCACTCGATGTGCCAGCCCGGGCGCCCCTGGCCATAGCCGCTGTCCCATTTCGCCTCTGGCGGCTCGCCGTCCTTGGCAGCCTTCCAGAGCACGAAGTCGAGCGGGTCCTGCTTGCCGTCCTGCACCGCCACGCGCTCGCCGGCCTGCAGTTCGTCCAGCGTCTTGCCGCTGAGCTTGCCGTAGCCGGGGAACTTGCGCACGGCGAAGTTCACGTCGCCCGAGGGCGCGCGGTAGGCCAGGCCCTTGCCTTCGAGCTGGCGCACGATGTCCAGCATCTGCGGCACGTAGTCGGTGGCGCGCGGGTCGTGCGTCGGGCGCTCCACGCCCAGGGCGTCGGCGTCACGGTACATCTCGTCGATCATGCGCTGGGTCAGCGCGCCGATGGTCTCGCCGTTCTCCACGGCGCGGCGGATGATCTTGTCGTCAATGTCGGTGATGTTGCGCACGAAGGTCACGGCCAGGCCGCTGGCGCGCAGCCAGCGCTGCACCACATCAAAGGCGACCATGGAGCGCGCATGGCCCACATGGCACAGGTCGTACACCGTCATGCCGCACACATACATGCGCACGTGGCCAGGCTCCAGCGGCGAAAACGGCTCCAATGCACGCGACAGCGTGTTGTAGATACGCAAACTCATGGGATGTCTTGGGGTGGGGGAACGCGGGGAGCACGGCAGGCCGCGGAAGCCTGGGTTTACCATTGGTAACAAAGCGCCAATGGGGGAAAGACCCCTCCGCTACAATCCGCCGCAGTATAAGCCCCCCGCCCTGCGGCGGGTGCCTCGCCCACCGAAAGCCCTCCCATGCCCTCACGCCCGACCCTGAGCCATGCCCTGCGCCTGCTGGCGCTGGCCGCAGCACTCGCCGCCGCCCTGCCCGCGCGTGCCGACGACTACACCGACGTCAGCCAGTTGGTGCGCAATGGCAAGCTGGCCGACGCGCTGACCAAGGCCGAGCAGTACTTGGCCACCAAGCCGCGCGATCCGCAGATGCGCTTCCTCAAGGGCGTGATCCAGACCGAGTCGGGCAAGACCGGCGACGCCATCCAGACCTTCACCCGCCTGACCGAGGACTACCCCGAGCTGCCCGAGCCGTACAACAACCTGGCCGTGCTCTACGCCGGGCAGAACCAGTACGACAAGGCGCGCACGGCGCTGGAGATGGCCATCCGCACCAACCCCAGCTACGCCACGGCGCACGAGAACCTGGGCGACGTGTACGCCCGCCTGGCCGGCCAGGCCTACAGCAAGGCCCTGCAGCTCGACAGCGGCAACGCCGCCGTGGCGCCGAAGCTGGGACTGATCCGCGACATGTTCACGCCTGCGCAGGCCGCCACCAAGGGTGCCAAGCCCGCGCCTGCGGCTGCGCCCGCAACACCCGCAGCGCCGGCCCCCGCGCCAGCCGCCGCCCCCGCTGCGCCGCCGGCCTCGGCGCCCGCGCCCGCCAAGGCGCCGGAGCCCGCTGCCAAGCCCGCGCCCGCAGCGGAGCCCGTGGCGCCCACGCCAGCCACGGCCCTGGCCCCTACTGCAGCGGCCCCCAACCCCGCCGAAAAGGACGTCGAGGCCGCCGTCAACGCCTGGGCGCACGCCTGGGCGGCCAAGGACATGGCGGCCTATCTGGGCGCCTACGGCAAGGACTTCGACGCCCCCGGCAAGCTCTCGCGCAAGGACTGGGAAAAGCAGCGCCGCGACCGCATCGTGGGCAAAGCCAGCATCAGCGTGAAGCTCAGCAACCTGAGCATCAAGGTGGACGGCAACAAGGCCGAAGCGCGCTTCCGCCAGGACTACAAGGCCGATGCGCTCTCGGTCTCCAGCCGCAAGACGCTGCACCTCGTGAAGACCGGCGAACGCTGGCTCATCGTCAAGGAATCCACGGGCGCCTGATGGCCCCGACATGCCGCGCGCCCGCCAGGGCGCGCCGTTTTTTTTGCAGCATGAGCCTGCAGGTGTGCATGGGACGACGACTCTCCTCTTTCCTTCTGATCGCGGCGCTGGCATGCGCCAGCCTGCCCACGGCCGCTGCTCCGCCCCCTGCACGCAAGGCCGCGCCTGCGGCGCGCCAACCCACAGCGCCAGCGCGCGACGGACAGGCCGAGAACCGGCTGATAGAGGCCTACCGCCTCGTGGGCCAGGGGCGCCGGCGCGAGGCCCTGGCCCACACCGAGCGCCTGGTGCGCGACTACCCCCAGTTCCAACTGGCTCAGCTGCTCTACGGCGACCTGCTGGCCACGCAGGTGCGGCCCGGCAAGGCCGTTCCGGGCCGGCCCGAGGCCAGCGCCCCCGCGCTGAACGAGCTGCAGCAGGAGGCCCAACTGCGCCTGCAGGCGCTGCGCGAACGCCCCCCGCCAGGCACCGTGCCCGCGCAGTTCCTGGCCCTGGCGCCCAGCGCGCGCCACGCCATTGCCGTGGACACCTCGCGCGCGCGCCTGTACCTGTTCGAGAACGGCCCCCATGGCCCGCAACTGGTGGCGGACTACTACGTCTCGGTCGGCAAACAGGGGGTGGAAAAGGCCGCCGAGGGCGACATGCGCACCCCGCTGGGCGTGTACTTCATCGGCAGCAACCTCGACCCCAAGTCGCTCAAGGACTTCTACGGCGCGGGCGCGCTGACGCTGAACTACCCCAACCCCTACGACCTGCGCCGCGGCAAGACCGGCAGCGGCATCTGGGTGCACGGCACGCCGCCCGAGCAGTTCGCGCGCGCCCCCCAGGCCACGGACGGCTGCGTGGCCATGGCCAACACCGACCTGGCGCGCCTGCTGCGCACGGTGGAAGTGCGCAGCACCCCCGTGGTCATCGCGCGCCAGCTGCAGTGGGTGGCGCCGCAGAGCCTGCAGGCCGAGCGCCAGGCCTTCACCAGCCAGCTGCAGGCCTGGCAGCAGGCCAAGCGCAGCGGCGACCTGCAGCGCCTGCTGGCCTTCTACGCCAGTGATTTCGCCAGCTACGACAAGAGCCTGGCCGACTGGACGCCGGTGCTGCAGCGCGAAGTGCACAAGCTCCAGGGACGCAACTTCGCGCTCAAGGACCTGTCCTACCTGCGCTGGAGCGACAGCGCCGACACCATGGTGGTGACCTTCGGCGAGGTGGCCGAGGGCGCACGCACCGGCCCCGTCAAGCGCCAGTACTGGCTCCGCCAAGGCGGCGGCGCCTGGAAGATCTTTTTTGAAGGAGTGATCGGATGATTTCCCGTAGAAATTCGGCCCTGGCCCTTGCCAGCATTGCGCTGGCAGCTACTTTTTCCGTAGCATCCGTGCGGGCCGAGGAAGCACCCAAGGTCAAGCTGGCCACCAGCATGGGCGACATCGTGGTTCAGCTCGACCCGGCCAAGGCGCCCAAGACGGTGGAGAACTTCCTGCAGTACGTGAAGGACAAGCACTACGACGGCACGGTGTTCCACCGCGTCATCGACGGCTTCATGATCCAGGGCGGCGGCTTCACCGCCGACATGGTGCAAAAGCCCACGCGCGCGCCCATCCCGCTGGAGGCGAAGAACGGCCTGAAGAACGACACCTACACCATCGCCATGGCGCGCACCGGCGTTCCCGACTCGGCCACCGCGCAGTTCTTCATCAACGTCAAGAACAACGCCATGCTCAACGCCCCCAGCCCCGACGGCCACGGCTACGCCGTGTTCGGCAAGGTGGTGAGCGGCACCGAGGTGGTGGACAAGATCAAGGCCGTGGCCACGGGCAACAAGGGCGGCCACCAGAACGTGCCCACGACGCCCGTCACCATCCAATCCGCAACGCTGGTCAAATAACCGAAAGGACACCGCACCATGAGCAACCCGCAAGTCGAACTGCACGTCACCATCCACGTCGCGGAAACCGCCACCCCCGGCGTCATCACGCTGGAGCTGGACGCCGCCAACGCGCCCAAGACCACGGCCAACTTCCTGAACTACGTGAACAAGGGGTTCTACGACGGCACCGTGTTCCACCGCGTGATCAAGAACTTCATGGTGCAGGGCGGCGGCTTCACCGCCGACATGAAGCAAAAGCCCACCGACGACCCGATCGAGAACGAAGCCGCCAACGGCCTGAAGAACGAGGTCTACACCATCGCCATGGCGCGCACCAACGACCCGCACAGCGCCACCGCCCAGTTCTTCCTGAACGTCGTGGACAACGGTTTCCTGAATCACACCGCCCCCTCGGGCCAGGGCTGGGGCTACGCCGTGTTCGGCAAGGTGGTCAAGGGCCAGGACGTGGTGGACGCCATCAAGAAAGTGCGCACCACGCGCAAGGGCTTCCATGACGACGTGCCCTTCGACCCCGTGGTGATCGACAAGGCCGTGGCCCTGTAAAACGCCCCTGCCCGCATGCCGCCGACCGTGCCCCGCGCCGAGGAGCTGACCGCAGCCCCGGCGTGGCGCACGGTCGATTTCTTGTCCGACCTGCACCTGGACCCGGGCCACGAGGCCACCGTGCAGGCCCTGGCCGGCTACCTGGCCCGCACGCCCGCCGACGCCATTTTCCTGCTGGGCGACCTGTTCGAGGTCTGGGTGGGCGACGACGCACTGGCCGACCCCGGCAGCTTCGAGTCGCGCTGCTGCGCCCTGCTGGCCCAGGCCGCACGCCAGCACGCGCTGTACTTCCTGCACGGCAACCGCGACTTCCTCATCGGCGAGGGCTTCGCCCGCGCCAGCGGCGCCGCGCTGCTGCCCGACCCCACGGTGCTGGCCTTCGCCGGCCAGCGCTGGCTGCTGTCGCACGGCGACGCGCTGTGCCTGGACGACGAGGAATACCAGCGCTTTCGCGCCCTGGCGCGCAGCTCGGCGTGGCAGCAATCCTTCCTGGCCGTGCCGCTGGCGCAGCGGCGCGCCCAGGCGCGCGGCATGCGCGCGCAGAGCGAAGCGCGCAAGCACTCCGGCGCCTGGTACGCCGACGTGGACCACCCCGCCGCCCTGGCGTGGCTGCAGGCCGCCAACGCGCAGGCGCTGATCCACGGCCACACGCACCGCCCGGCCACGCATGTGCTGGCCCCCGGCCTGCTGCGCCACGTGCTCAGCGACTGGGACCTGGACGCCACGCCCCCGCGCGCCGAAGTGCTGCGCCTGACGGCCGAGGGCTTGGAACGCCTGCCCCTCGCCCCCAGGTAGCAGCGATGCCTGCCTTCCCCCTGCTCCAGCGCGCCTGGAACCGGCTGCGCGCCACCGTGGCGCCCGTGCCCGACATCTCCGCCCCGCTGTGGCTGCACACCCTGGGCCAGTACCCCTTCCTGGCCGCGCTGGCGCTGCCCGAGCAGGCCAAGCTGCGCGCGCTGGCGGCACTGTTCCTGCAGCGCAAGGAATTCACCGGCGCGCACGGCCTGGAAGTCACCGACGCCATGGCCGTGGCCATTGCCGCCCAGGCCTGCCTGCCGCTGCTGCACCTGGGCGAGCCGCGCACCGCGCTGGCCTGGTACGACGACTTCGTGGGCATCGTGGTGCACCCGGGCGATGCCCTGGCGCGCCGCACCGCCACCGACGAAGCCGGCGTGGTGCACCACTACCACGAGGTGCTGCTGGGCGAGGCCATGGAGCGCGGCCCGGTCATGCTGAGCTGGCAGGCCGTGCAGGACGCGGCCCACCACAGCCAGCGCGGCGCCAACGTGGTGGTGCACGAATTCGTGCACAAGATGGACATGCGCAACGGCCCGGCCGACGGCTACCCGCCGCTGCCCGCCGGCTTCATGGGCAGCACCAGCGCCCGCGCGGCCCGCGCCGCCTGGCACGGCGCCTGGGCCCCGGCCTACGAACACTTCCGCGAGCGCGTGATCATCGCCGAGCGCTTCGGCGGCGAGCGCCCCTGGCTCGACGCCTACGGCGCCACCGCGCCCGCCGAGTTCTTCGCCGTGGCGTGCGAGGCCTACTTCGTCAACCGCCCGCGCTTCGCGCAGGAGTTTCCGGCGCTGCTGCCGCTGCTGGACGGGTTCTTCCGGCGCCAGGCATGAGCCGGGTGTTGGGCAGGAACGCCGTCACCACGCCCAGCAGCGGCAGGTACGCGCACACTTGGTAGACCCAGACGATGCCGTGGCGGTCGGCCAGCAGCCCCAGCCCGGCGGCCCCCATGCCGGCAATGCCGAACATCAGGCCGAACATGACGCCCGACACCAGGCCCACGCGCCCCGGCACGGCCTCCTGCGCATAGACCACCAGGGCGGCGAACGCCGACGACATGACCAGCCCCACGGCAATGGCCAGCACGGCCGTCCAGAAAAGGCTGGCATGCGGCAGCGCCAGGGCAAACGGCGCCACACCGAGGAACGAGACCCAGATGACGGCCTTGCGGCCGATGCGGTCGCCCACCGGGCCGCCGGCGAACGTGCCCAGTGCCACCGCCGCCAGGAAGATGAAAAGGTAGACCTGGCTTTCCTGCACCCCGAGGCCAAAGCGCTCGATCAGATAGAACGTGAAGTAGTTGGTGAAGGCCGCGATGTAGACGAACTTGGCGAACATCAGCAGCGCGATGACCACCATCGCGCGTGCGATGTCGCCGCGCCCCAGGCCGCCGGCATGGCTTTGCGCCAGGCGGCTGGCCTGGGCCTGGCCGTGGCGCAGCGTCCAGCCCGTGACCCGCAACAGCACCCCGATGGCCAGCACCGCCGCCAGCATGAACCAGGCAATAGCCTGCTGCCCATGCGGGACCACGACGGCGGCAGCCAGCAGCGGGCCGATGGCCGACCCCGTGTTGCCTCCCACCTGGAAGGCCGACTGGGCCGTTCCGAAACGCCCGCCCGACGCCATGCGGGCCACCCGCGACGCTTCCGGGTGAAAGGTGGCCGATCCCACCCCCACCACGGCCGCCGCCAGCAGCAGCATGGCATAGCTGCCAGCAAAGGCCAGCAGGCCCACGCCCGCCAGCGTGACCACCATGCCGGCGGGCAACAGGTAAGGCTTGGGGTGCTTGTCGGTGAACAGGCCCACCCATGGCTGCAGCAGCGAGGCCGTGACCTGGTAGACCAGCGCAATCCAGCCGATCTGCGCGAAGCTCAGGGCGAATTGCGTCTTCAGCATCGGATAGACCGCTGGGAGCACGGCCTGGATCAGGTCATTGAGCAGGTGCGCCAGCGCGGCCGCGCCGACGATCCGGGCCACGAAGCCCTGCGGCTGCTGGGGCCCAGCGCCGTGGTGGAGAGAAGCGGCGGGCGGCTGGCCGCCCGTGGAAGTGGCTGTGGTGGTCATGGCGGAAGAAACAACACCCGCAACGGCGCGGGCATGGGGCAGAGCGTAGGGGGTCCGAGAAAGTCTGTCTCTCGCCCGAAAGACAATTTCTGTAGAGTAAGAGACATGAACGCCCCGCTCGCCCGCAGGCACCTGGACTTCCACGACACCGAGCGCCCCATGGTCGCCATGGAGGCCAACTGGCCCGCTGGCGCCTCCACCGGCTGGCACTCGCATCCGCGCGGCCAGCTGCTCTATGCCATCGAAGGCGTCATGCGGGTCGATTCGGCCGCCGGCTTCTGGGTGGTGCCGCCCAACCGCGCCCTGTGGCTGGCCCCGGGGGTGCGGCACGCGGTGCGGATGTCTGGCGACGTGCAGATGCGCACGGCCTTCATCGACACGGCACGGATCGATGCCCTGCCGGAGCACAGCTGCGTCATCAACGTCTCTCCGCTGCTGCGCGAGCTGCTGGTGGCCGCCGTCCAGGTGCCGCGCGACCATGCCGAGGACGGCCGGGACGCTCGGCTGATGGGGCTGCTGCTCGACGAGCTGCGCACGGCGGAGACGCTGCCCCTGCATCTGCCCGTTCCCCAGGACGCACGGGTGCGCCGCATCTGCGAGGCCCTGCTGGACCACCCCGCCGACACCGCCACGGCGGCCCAATGGGCGGCACGGCTGGGGGTCGCCAGCAAGACCGTGCACCGGCTGTTCTTGCAAGAGACCGGCATGGGCTTCGCCCAGTGGCGCGAGCAGGCACGGCTGCTGTTCGCGCTGCGCCGCCTCGCCGAAGGCGCGCGCATCATCGACGTGGCCTTCGAGTGCGGCTATGCCAGCCAGAGCGCGTTCGCCGCCATGTTCCGGCGGCATTTCGGCGCCCCGCCCTCCAGCGTGCAGCGCTAAACCCAAGCGCCGCCGTGGGCGCCCGGGGTGGATCGCGCATAAAAAAGCGGCTGGCGCAAGCTCCGCTTGCGCCAGCCGCTATGAAAGATGAAGCAATCAGCGCAGCGCCAGGCGCTCGCGCGCGGCCTGGTACTCGCGGCGCAGGCGCGCCACCAGGTCGGCCGTGCTGGTGACCGCGTCCACGGCGCCAATGCCCTGGCCGCAGCCCCAGATGTCCTTCCAGGCCTTGGCGGCGGCGCTGCCGCCGAAGTTCATCTTGCTCGGGTCGGACTCGGGCAGGTTCTCCGGGTCCAGCCCGGCGGCGCGGATCGACGGGGCCAGGTAGTTGCCGTGCACGCCGGTGAACAGGTTGCTGTAGACCACGTCGTCGGAGCTGCCATCGACGATGGCCTGCTTGTAGGCGTCGCTGGCGCGCGCCTCGTACGTGGCGATGAAGGCCGAGCCGATGTAGGCGAAGTCCGCCCCCATGGCCTGCGCCGCCAGGATGGCGTTGCCCGAGGCGATGGCGCCGGACAGGGCCAGCGGGCCGTCGAACCACTGGCGGATTTCCTGGATGAGCGCGAACGGGCTCTTCACGCCCGCATGGCCGCCCGCGCCGGCAGCCACGGCGATCAGGCCATCGGCGCCCTTTTCCACGGCCTTGTGCGCGAACTTGTTGTTGATGACGTCGTGCAGCACCACGCCGCCCCAGCCGTGCACGGCCTGGTTCACGTCCTCGCGCGCGCCCAGGCTGGTGATGACAATGGGCACCTTGTACTTGGCGCACACCTGCATGTCGTGCTCCAGGCGGTCGTTGCTCTTGTGCACGATCTGGTTGATGGCGAACGGCGCGGCGGGCGACTCGGGGTGCGCCTTGTCCCAGGCGGCGAGCGTTTCGGTGATCTCGGCCAGCCAGTCGTCGAGCTGCTCGGCCGGGCGCGCGTTCAGCGCGGGCATGGCGCCGACGATGCCGGCCTGGCACTGCGCGATGACGAGCTGGGGGTTGCTGATGATGAACAGCGGCGAGCCGATGACGGGCAGCGTGGGCTTTTGCAGAACGGGCGGCAGGGCCATGGTCTTGTCTCCTGGAATAATGGTCAAAAAGGGCTGCAGCGCTTTCCAGGAAAGCGCCAGCAGCTCTCATTTACATAGCGCTTGGCAAAAAACGTCTGTCAAAACGCCAATCAGAACGCCTCGAGCGGCAGCGCGCAGGCGCTTTCGCCGCCGTGCACGATGGCGTCGCGCAGGCCCGAGGCCTTCACGAGGATGTGCTCGGCGTAGAAGCGCGCCGTGGCCACCTTGGCCTGCATGAAGGCCAGGTCTTCGCCCGCAGCCGCCTTGGCCTGGGCGACCAGCAGCGCGCGGCCCATCTGCCAGCCGGCCACCAGGTTGCCCGCCAGCATGAGGTAGGGCACGCTGCCGGCGAACACGGCGTTGGGCTGGGCCTTGGTGTTGCCCGCGACGAAGTCCACCGCCTCCAGGAAGGCGGCGCGCGCGGCCGCCAGGCGCTGGGCCACGGCCTGGGCGGCGGCGGTGCCGCTGGCGGCGAGTTCGCCTTCGGTCTTCTCGATCTGCGCGGCGATGGCCTTGGCCATCTGGCCGCCGTCGCGGCTGGTCTTGCGGCCCACCAGGTCGTTGGCCTGGATGGCAGTCGTGCCTTCGTAGATGGTCAGGATCTTGGAATCGCGGTAGTGCTGGGCCGCGCCGGTTTCCTCGATGAAGCCCATGCCGCCGTGCACCTGCACGCCCAGGCTGGTGACCTCCTGGCTCATCTCGGTGCTGTAGCCCTTGACCAGCGGCACCATGAATTCGTAGAAGGCGGCGTTGTCCTGGCGCACCTGGGCATCGGGGTGGTGGTGGGCCGCGTCGTACGCGGCGGCGGCCACGCTGGCCATGGCGCGGCAGCCTTCGGTGGTGGCGCGCATGGTCATGAGCATGCGGCGCACGTCGGGGTGGTGGATGATGGCCGCGGCACCGGCCACGCTGCCGTCCACGGGGCGGCTTTGCACGCGGTCGCGCGCGTACTGCACGGCCTGCTGGTAGGCGCGCTCGGCCACGGCGATGCCCTGCACGCCCACGCCGTAGCGCGCGGCGTTCATCATGATGAACATGTATTCGAGGCCGCGGTTTTCCTCGCCCACCAAGTAGCCGATGGCGCCGCCATGGTCGCCGAACTGCAGCACCGCCGTGGGCGAGGCCTTGATGCCCAGCTTGTGCTCGATGGAGACGCAGTGCACGTCGTTGCGCGCGCCCAGGCTGCCGTCGGCGTTGACCATGAATTTGGGGCAGACGAACAGGCTGATGCCCTTCACGCCCTCGGGCGCGCCGGCCACGCGCGCCAGCACCAGGTGGACGATGTTGTCCGCCATGTCGTGCTCGCCGTAGGTGATGAAGATCTTGGTGCCGAAGATCTTGTACGTGCCATCGGGCTGCGGATCGGCCTTGGTGCGCACCAGCGACAGGTCGGAGCCGGCCTGGGGCTCGGTCAGGTTCATGGTGCCGGTCCACTCGCCGGAGATCAGCTTCTCCAGGTAGGTGGCCTTGAGCGCATCGCTGCCGGCGGTGAGCAGCGCCTCGATGGCGCCGTCGGTGAGCAGCGGGCACAGCGCAAAGCTCAGGTTGGCGCTGTTGATCATCTCGCCGCAGGCCGCGCCGATGGTCTTGGGCAGGCCCTGGCCGCCGAAGTCGGCCGGGTGCTGCAGGCCCTGCCAGCCGCCTTCGGCGAACTGGCGGTAGGCTTGCTTGAAGCCGGGGGTGGTGGTGACCTGGCCGTCCTTCCAGGCCGAGGGGTTCCTGTCGCCCTCGACGTTGAGCGGAGCCACCACGCCTTCATTGAACTTGGCGCACTCCTCCAGCACGGCGGCGGCGGTTTCCAGGCCGGCGTCCTCGAAGCCGGGGATCTGCGCTACCTGGTCGATGCGGGCCAGGTGCTCGATGGCGAAGAGCATGTCTTTGACGGGGGCGGTGTAACTCATGGGTTCTCCAAATCAGGAACGAATCAGGGGGATGAAAAAAAAGGCATCGCAAGCGATGCCTTTTCTGCGGCGCAACGGTTTACAGGGCCTTGACGAGTTCCGGCACGGCCGTGAACAGGTCGGCCTCCAGGCCGTAGTCGGCCACCGAGAAGATCGGTGCCTCGGGGTCCTTGTTGATCGCCACGATCACCTTGGAGTCCTTCATGCCGGCCAGATGCTGGATGGCGCCCGAGATGCCGGCGGCGATGTAGAGCTGCGGCGCCACGATCTTGCCGGTCTGGCCCACCTGCAGGTCGTTCGGCGCATAGCCCGCGTCCACGGCGGCGCGCGAGGCACCGATGGCCGCGCCCAGCTTGTCGGCCAGCGGGGTCATGACTTCGTTGAACTTCTCCGCGCTGCCCAGCGCACGGCCGCCGGAGACGATGATCTTGGCGGCGGTGAGTTCGGGGCGGTCGCTCTTGGCGATTTCGCTGCCCACATAGCTGCTCTTGCCCGCGTCGGCCACTGCGGCTGCCGCTTCCACGGCGGCACTGCCGCCGGTGGCGGCCGCGGCGTCAAAGCCGGTGGTGCGCACGGTGATGACCTTGGTGGCATCTGCGCTTTGCACGGTGGCGATGGCGTTGCCAGCGTAGATGGGGCGCTCGAAAGTGTCGGCGCTCACTACCTTGGTGATGTCGCTGATCTGCGCCACGTCCAGCTTGGCGGCCACGCGGGGGGCCACGTTCTTGCCGCTGGCGGTGGCGGGGAACAGGATGTGGCTGTAGTTGCCCGCCCCACTGCCCTGGAGTGCCAACACTTGCGCGGCGACGTTTTCGGCCAGGCCGTTCTTCAGGCTCGCGCCGTCGGCGTGGATGACCTTGGCAACACCGGCGATCTGGGCTGCGGCCTGAGCGGCTGCGGCAGCACCCTCGCCCGCCACCAGCACGTGCACGTCGCCGCCGCAAGCGGCGGCTGCGGTGACGGTGTTGAGCGTTGCGCCCTTGATGGATGCGTTGTCGTGTTCAGCAATAACGAGTACCGACATTTAGATCACCTTCGCTTCGTTCTTGAGTTTTTCGACCAGGGTGGCCACGTCGGCCACCTTCACGCCCGCGCCGCGCTTGGGCGGCTCGCTGACCTTCAGGGTCTTGAGGCGCGGGGCCACGTCCACGCCAAGCTCTTCGGGCTTGACCGTGTCGAGCGGCTTCTTCTTGGCCTTCATGATGTTGGGCAGGGTGACGTAGCGCGGCTCGTTCAGGCGCAGGTCGGTGGTGATGACGGCGGGCAGGCCCAAGGCCAGGGTTTCCAGGCCGCCGTCGATCTCGCGGGTCACGCTGACCTTGTCGGCGGCCAGCTCGACCTTGCTGGCGTTGGTGGCTTGCGGCAGGTCGGCCAGCGCGGCCAGCATCTGGCCGGTCTGGTTGGCGTCGTCGTCGATGGCCTGCTTGCCCAGGATCACCAGGCCGGGCTGTTCCTTGTCCACCAGGGCCTTGAGCAGCTTGGCCACGGCCAGGGGCTGCAGTTCGGCGTCGGTCTCGACCAGGATGCCGCGGTCGGCGCCGATGGCCATGGCCGTGCGCAGGGTCTCCTGGCACTGCGCCACGCCGCAGGAGACGGCAACGATCTCGGTCACCACGCCCTTTTCCTTCAGGCGCACGGCCTCCTCGACGGCGATTTCGTCAAAGGGGTTCATGCTCATCTTGACGTTGGCGATGTCCACGCCCGTGTTGTCCGATTTCACGCGGACCTTCACGTTGTAGTCCACCACGCGCTTGACAGGGACCAAAACCTTCATTGCAGCGGCTCCTTGGGAGTTGATTGAATTGACGTTTACGTAAACTGGAACATTGTATGCCGCACGGCGGCGGATGGCGGCGGGTTATGCCATCCGAGCCACGCATCGGCAGAAAAAAGAACGATCGTGCTTTTTGAAGGATTATAGGCCAGTGCTGCTTTTGGCAGGCAGGCCCGGCTATCGCGTCGGGCGCATCGGCGCCATCCGGCGCGGCGCGGGTTGCGCGGCCCGGCTACTGTAACTGCAGCCGTGCGCGGGCGGCGAGCCCCTCCCCCTGGGTGGCGCACGGCGCAGGATTCTTCATGCATGAAAAATGCCTCAAACCCTTATGCAGCAATCGCAAGCAGCTATTCAATGAATAGCGCAAGCGCGCTACTGCGGGGGCGTGCCGCCCGGCCAGTGCAGCACCCGCTGCGGGTAGGGAATATCCACGCCATGCGCGCGCAAGGCGCGCAGGATGCCCAGGTTGATCTGCGAGCGCAGGCCCAGCGTGCCGTTTTCCGGGTCGTTGATCCAGAAGCCCACGGTGAACTCCAGGCCATCGGCACCGAAGGCCGACAGCGCCACGCTGGGCGCGGGGTCGCGCAGCACGCGCGGGCTGGCGAGCGCCGCCTCGCCCAGCAGGCGCATGACCAGATCGACGTCGCTGTCGTAGCCCACGCTGACCACGGTGGAGTGCCACACCCTGAGGTCGGCCAGCGAGAGGTTCTCGACGCGGCTGGTCATCAGCATCTCGTTGGGCACGATGGACTCGCGCCCCGCACCCGAGCGGATCACGGTGTAGCGCCCGGTGATATCGGTGATGCGTCCCTCGAAGTTGTCCACGCGCACGTTGTCGCCGATGCGAATGCTGCGCTCGGCCAGGATGACGAAGCCGCTCACGTAGTTGGCCGCCAGCTTCTGCAGGCCGAAGCCGATGCCCACGCCCACCGCGCCGCCCAGCACCGACAGCGCCGTCAGGTCGATGCCCACCGCCGACAGCGCCATGGTGAGCCCGAGGAACAGCAGCAGCGCGCGGATGGCGTTGCTCAGGGCCTTGCGCACCGACAGGCTGCTGCCCGTGGCCGAGCGCAGCAACCGCGACTCGATGGCCGAGGAAATCCACAGCGCCACGATCATCACCAGGCCCGCGGTGACCGCCCCCTCGATGAGCGTGCGCACCGACATGGTGGTGCTGCCCACCTTCCAGGTGATGTCCTCCAGGTCGTGCAGCAGCAGCGGCAGCAGCCCGGTCACCCACAGCACCATGGCCGCCCAGCCGGCCCACGAGAGGGTGCGCTCGATGGGCCGGACCCAGGCCGATTCCGGGAAGGCCGCCTGCAGCACCTTGGCGCCGGTGCGGATCACCGCCAGCGCCACCAGCGCGGGAATGGCCAGCTTGAACACGGCCAGCGGCAGCCACAGCGCCACCAGCGCGCGCGCCGCGTAGGCCAGCGCCAGCAGCGTGAGGGGGAACAGCGCGCCATCGACCACGCTGCGGCCCCAGAGGATGGAGCGCCGGTCCTGCTCCTGGCCCTTGGGCGACAGCCGCTGCACCAGCGCCCATGCCAGGGCCACGCAGGCGGCCACCACGCCCAGCTCGACCAGCGCCCCAGGCTGCAGGAAGCGCTCGAACCAGTGGCCGACGTCGTCGAACATCGGCTTGTCCGCGGACTGCGCCATCTCAGGTCTTCCAGGCGGGCTGGCGCTTTTCAGCGAAGGCACGGGCGCCCTCCTGCGCGTCGGCGTCCATCATGTTGGCGGCCATGGTCTGGCCGGCGAGCTGGTAGGCGGCGTCCAGGCCCAGCTCGCGGTGCTGGTAGACCACCGCCTTGCCCATGGCCACGGCCACGCGCGGCTTGCCGAGGATGGACTGCACGAGCTTCTCCACCTCGGCGTCCAGCGCCTCGGGCGGCACCACGCGGTTGACCAGGCCCTGGTCGAGCGCCGTGCGTGCGTCGATGAAGTCGCCGGTGAGCAGCATCTCCATGGCCCGCTTGGCGGGCACGTTGCGCACCAGGGGCACGCTGGGCGTGGCGCAGAACAGGCCGTAGTGGATGCCGCTGGTGGCGAAGCTCGCATCCTCGCTGGCCACGGCCAGGTCGCACTGGGCGACGAGCTGGCAGCCCGCCGCCGTGGCCATGCCGTGCACGCGCGCGATGACCGGCACGGGCAGCTTGTGGATCGACAGCATCATGCGCGAGCACTGGGCGAACAGCTGCTGGTAGTAGGCCAGCTCGGGGTGCTGCGCCATTTCCTTGAGGTTGTGGCCGGCGCAGAACGCGCGGCCCTGGGCGGCCAGCACCACCACGCGCGCGCCCTCGTCGCGCGCCACGCCGTCCAGCGCCTGCTGCAGCGCGGCCAGCATGTCGGCGCCCAGCGCATTGAAGCGCGCCGGATCGTTCAGCGTCAGGGTGACCACGCCGCGCGCGTCGCGCGTGGCCTGGAGAAGCTCGGGGGTGGGGGGCATGTCGGAGGCTCCTGTGCGCGCCGCGGGCGCCGCGGCGCATGGGACATGGCGCCCCCGTGCAAGAGAGGGACGCCGGAACGGGTTCAGGCAATTATTGACCAGCCCTCCCCGGCGCGCCGGACGCACCCTCCCATCGATTCCGCTGAGCGCTGCGCACGACCCTATCGCATGCAACTGGCGCGCCCCAGGCCAGCGGACGCCGCGCAAGGGCCGCCCCGCCGCGCGGGCGTCGTCCCCCTTCCGGTAGCGCGCAGCGCGTAGAGAGAAGGGGGAAGCCGCGCAGCGGCTCAGGGGGTTGTCACAAATCCGCCAGCACGCGCACGTGCGCTTCCACGCTGCGCGCCAGCGGGCTCATGACGTAGCCGCCCTCCAGGCACGAGACGATGCGCCCGCCGCAGTAGCGGCGCGCCACGTCCTTGATGCGCTGGGTGATCCAGGTGAAGTCCTGCTCGGTCAGGCCGAGCTGGCCCATGTCATCCTCGCGGTGCGCGTCGAACCCGGCGCTGATGAAGATCAGCTCGGGCTTGAACTCCTCCAGGCGCGGAATCCACATCATCTCGACGATCTCGCGGATGTCCATGCCGCGCGTGTACGCCGGCACCGGCACGTTGCACATGTTGGCCGCCGGCTCGTGGTCGCCGCTGTAGGGGTAGAACGGGTGCTGGAAGAAGCTGCACATCAGCGCGCGCGCGTCGCCCGCCAGGATGTCCTCGGTGCCGTTGCCGTGGTGCACGTCGAAGTCGATGACCGCCACGCGCTGCAGGTTGTGGCGCTGCAGCGCGTACTTGGCGGCCACGGCCACGTTGTTGAAGAAGCAAAAGCCCATGGCCTTGCTGCGCGTGGCGTGGTGGCCGGGCGGGCGCACCATGCAGAAGGCGTTTTCCAGCTCGCCGGCCAGCACCGCGTCGGTGGCCGCCATGGCGGCACCCGCGGCGCGCAGCGCGGCGGTCCAAGTATGGGCGTTGATGGAGGTATCGGAGTCCAGCGAGGTGTGCTCGGGGCCGCCGGCCGCCTGCTCCTCCACCAGCCGCAGCGTCAGGCCGCGCAGGGCCGCGACGTGCAGGCGGTCGTGCGCCAGCTCGATGTCGTTGAGCGAGGCCAGCGGGGCCTCCAGGTGCTCCAGCGCGTCGGAAACGCCCGACACCAGCAACCGGTCCTGGATCGCGTCCAGCCGTTCGGGGCATTCCGGGTGGCCCGGCCCCATTTCGTGTTTCCGGCAATCCTCGTGGGTGTAAAAGCCCGTCTTGCTCACAGTCATGTCTCCCTTCTGCTGCTTTTTTCGGATAACGTCGCGCAATGCACGCAAAACAGAAAATCACTTTGTTACTGAATCAGCTTAACACGGTGATAGTAGGGAAAAGCTTACAAATCCAGGACTGCGTTACCTGCCTGCTGGCGGGGGGCCACCTGCTCATCGAGGACGTTCCAGGCGTCGGCAAGACCACGCTGGCGCACGCGCTGGCACGCACTTTCGGGCTGCAGTTCTCGCGCGTGCAGTTCACCGCCGACCTGATGCCCAGCGACCTCACCGGCGTCTCCGTGTACGAGCGCAGCCAGGAAGGCTTCGTGTTCCACCCCGGCCCGGTGTTCGCCCAGGTGCTGCTGGCCGACGAGATCAACCGCGCCAGCCCGCGCACGCAAAGCGCGCTGCTCGAAGCCATGGAGGAAAAGCAGGTCTCCATCGAAGGCCAGACGCATGCGCTGCCGCGGCCGTTCTTCGTCATCGCCACGCAAAACCCACTGGAACAGTTGGGCACTTTCGCGCTGCCCGAGAGCCAGCTCGACCGCTTCCTCATGCGCATCTCGCTGGGCTACCCCGACCGCGCGGCCGAGCGCCTGCTGCTGGCGGGCGACGACCGGCGCGACATGGTCGATACCCTGCTGCCGCTGCTGTCGCAGGACGAACTGGAGGCGCTGCAGCGCACGGTGCTGGCCGTGCACGCCTCCGACGCGCTGCTGGCCTACGTGCAGGACCTGATTGCCGCCACCCGTTCGGGGCGCTGGTTCGTGCAGGGTCTGTCGCCCCGCGCCGGCATCGCGCTGGTGCGCGCGGCCAAGGCGCGCGCGCTCATCGAAGGGCGCGACTACGTCGCCCCCGACGACGTGCAGGCCGTGCTGCCGCAGACCATCGCCCACCGCCTGGTGCCCGTGGGCGATGCCGGGCGCGGCGCGCTGGAGCAGGTGCGCGCCATGGTCGAAGCCACGCCGCTGCCATGAAGCACCCCCTGAGTCGCCTTCGGCGCCTTCCCCCTCTCTCACGCTGCGCGTGGGAGGGGGACGCAGCCAGCGGCCTGGCAAAGCCAGCTCCGCGGCTGCCTGGCCTGCTGGGCCGCGCCGGTTTCATGCGCCAGGGGTAACCGCGAAGTGCCCAAGAACCCGCTTGCTGCGCTGCGCCGCTGGTGGCAGACACGCCTGCCCGCCACCGACACCCTGGCGCTGACCCAGCGCAACGTCTACATCCTGCCCACCGGCTCGGGCTGGATGCTGGCGCTCACGCTGCTGGTGCTGCTGATCGCCTCCATCAACTTCCAGCTCAACCTGGGCTACCTGCTCACCTTCCTGCTGGCGGGCAGCGCCGCCGCGGGCATGCACATCTGCCACGCCACGCTGCACGGCACCGAGCTGCGCCTGCTGCCGCCCGAGCCCGCCTTCCAGGGCCAGGCCGCCACGCTGACGGTGGAGCTGCACAACGCGCGGCGCAGCCCGCGCCACGGCATCGCCCTGGCCACCTGGCACGAGGGCGGCGCACCCCACTGGGCCTGGACCGACGTGCCGGCCCAGGGCGCGGCACAGGTGCACATCGCCTTCAAGCCGCCGCGCCGCGGGCTGCACGCGCTGCCGCTGCTGACGGCGCAGACGCTCTTTCCGCTCGGCACCTTCCGCGTCTGGGCCTGGTGGCGCCCCGCCGCGCAGGTGCTGGTCTACCCCGCGCCGGAAGTGCCTGCTGTGCCCCTGCCCCCGGGCGAGCCGCGCGCCGGCCAGGGCCACGCCACGCGCGCCGGCGGCGCGGGCGAGTTCGACGGCGTGCGCGCCTACCGGCGCGGCGACCCGCTCAAGCTCGTGGTCTGGAAGAAGGCGGCGCAGGCCTTCGCCACCGGCGGCCACGCGCTGGTCAGCCGCGACGCCCAGCAAAGCCAGGGCACCGACCTGTGGCTCGACGTGGACCGCGCCGGCCTGCCAGACCCCGAGGCGCGCATCGCCCGCGTCACGGCCTGGGTGCTGCAGGCCGACCGGCTGGGCCTCCGCTGGGGCCTGCGCCTGCCCGGTGGCGCCACCATCGCTCCCAGCGAAGGGGCGCAGCACCGCCGCCGCTGCCTGGAGGCACTGGCGCTGTGCTGAATGAATTTTTTAATCATTTCGGCCTCAAACGCCCGCCCATAAAGCGCCAGAAGCTCACTTTTCGGTAGCACATGAAACCTTCTTCCCGCCTCGCCACCACCCTGGCCAGCATGCCGCGCGACACGCGCGACACGCTGTTCCTGCTGGGCGTGATCGCCTGGATCGTGCTGCCGCTGGCAGGCCACCTGCCCCCCTGGGCCACTGCCACCTGCCTGGCACTGCTGGCCTGGCGCGGGCAACTGGCCTGGCGCGGGCGCCCGCTGCCGGGGCGCTGGGTGATCGGCGTGCTGCTCACGCTGGCCCTGGGCGCCACGCTGCTCACGCACCGCACCATCCTGGGCCGCGACGCCGGGGTGACGCTGATCGTGATGCTGCTGGGCCTGAAGACGCTGGAACTGCACGGGCGGCGCGACGCCATGGTGGTGTTCTTCCTGGGCTTCTTCACGCTGCTGTCCAACTTCTTCTTCTCGCAGGCCCTGCCCGTGGCCGCCGCCATGCTGCTGGCGCTGCTGGGGCTGCTGGCTGCGCTGGTGAATGCCCACATGCCCGTGGGGCGCCCGCCCCTGGCGCAGTCGCTGCGCATGGCCGGGCGCATGGCGCTGCTGGGCGCGCCCATCATGGCCGCGCTGTTCGTGCTGTTCCCGCGCATGGCGCCGCTGTGGGGCCTGCCCAGCGACCTGCAAAGCGGCCGCACCGGCCTGTCGGACGACATGCGCGTCGGCAACATCGCCCAGCTCGCGCTCGACGACAGCGTGGCGCTGCGCGTGCGCTTCCTGACGCCGCAGGGCGCGCCGCCCGCGCAGCACCAGCTGTACTTCCGCGGCCCGGTGCTGGGCCAGTTCGACGGGCGCGAGTGGCGCGCCGGGGACACCATCCACCTGCGTGCGCAGGCCCCCGACCTGGCCCTCTTCGAGACCCAGGGCGCGCCCATCGCCTACGAGGCCACGCTGGAGCCGCACCAGCGCCCCTGGCTGCTGGTGCTCGACGCCGCGCGCCATGCCCCCGAACTGCCCGAAGGCACCACCGCGCGCATGTCGCCCGACCTGCAGTGGGTGGCGCGCCGCGACCTCACCAGCGTGCTGCGCTACCGCGCCGAGAGCTACCCGCAGTTCCGCTACGGCCCGCGCGAGCGCGGCCCGGCGCTCGCGCCCTACACCGCCCTGCCCCCGGGTTCCAACCCACGCACCCGCGCCCTGGCCGCCGAGCTGCGCGCCGACCCGCGCCTGGCCCAGGGCGGCACGCCCGCGCTGGTGGACGCCGCGCTGCAGCGCCTGCGCACCGGCGGCTACACCTACACGCTCGACCCCGGCGTGTACGGCGAGCACACGGCGGACGAATTCTGGTTCGAGCGCAAGGAGGGCTTCTGCGAGCACATCGCCTCGGCCTTTGCCGTGCTGATGCGCGCCATGGACGTGCCGGCGCGCATCGTCACCGGCTACCAGGGCGGCGACCTGAACGCCGTGGACGGCTACTGGACCGTGCGCCAGAGCGACGCCCACGCCTGGGCCGAGGTCTGGATCGCCGGCCAGGGCTGGGTGCGCGTGGACCCCACCGGCGCCGTGGCGCCCAGCCGCGTCGGCCAGCTGCAGCGCCTGCGCGCGCCGCAAGGGCTGTTCGCCGGCGCCATGGGCACCGTCATCAGCCCCGGCATGGCGCAGCAGCTGCGCGCCGTGTGGGAGGCCGTGAACAACGGCTGGAACCAGTGGGTGCTGAACTACACCCAGGGCCGCCAGCTCGACCTGCTGCGCGCGCTGGGCGTCTCCACGCCCGACTGGCAGGACCTGCTGCGCCTGCTCGGCGCCCTGGTGTGCCTGGCCGCCGGCGGCGGCGCCCTGTGGGCCCTGTGGGAACGCCACCGCACCGACCCCTGGGTGCGCCTGCTGGACCAGGCGCGCGCGCGCCTGGCACGCGCCGGCCTCGCGCTGCCCGCGCACCTGCCGCCGCGCGCCATGGCCGCGCGCGCGCAGGCACAATTCGGTGCCGATGGCACCCCTGCCTGCGCCTGGCTGCTGCGGCTGGAGCAGGCCCGCTACGCCCCCCTTGCGGACGCCAGCCTGGCGCAGCTGCAGCGCGAACTGCGCCGCCTGCGCTGGCCCCGGCGCCGCCCTGCCTCTCCGCCATGAAACGACTCCTCGCATTTGCTGCATTTTCGATAGCTGCCAGCGCTTTCCCAGCAAGCGCTACAGCCCAAAAACCCGTAAAAAAACCGGCACCCGGGCAAGCCAGGAAGGCCGACGCCACCCAAGGCACCACGCCCTACGCCAGCCGCGCCGAGGCGCTGCGCTTCGCCGACGACCTCGCGGCGCGGCGCGGGCTGGACCGCGAGTGGGTGCGCCAGGCCATCGGCCAGGCGCGCTTCCTGCCGCGCGTGCCGCAGCTCATGCTGCCGCCGCCCAAGGGGCAGGCCAAGAACTGGAACGCCTACCGCAGCCGCTTCGTCGAGCCCGTGCGCATCCGCGCCGGCCTGCGCTTCTGGCAGGACAACGCCGCCACGCTGGCGCGCGCCGAGCAGGAGTACGGCGTGCCGGCCGCGATCATCGTCGGCATCATCGGCGTGGAAACCATCTACGGCCAGCACATGGGCGGCTTTCGCGTGATGGACGCGCTGGCCACGCTGGCCTTCGACTTCCCCGCCGCGCACCCGCGCGCCGCCGAGCGCCAGGCCTTCTTCCAGCGCGAGCTGGAGCAGTTCCTGAGCCTGTGCGAGCGCACCGGCATGGACCCGTTCACCCCGCGCGGCAGCTACGCCGGCGCCATGGGCATGCCGCAGTTCATGCCGTCGAGCTGGGCGCGCTGGGCCGTGGACTTCGACGGCGACGGCCGCATCGACCTGTTCGGCAGCCCGGCCGACGCCATCGGCTCGGTGGCCAGCTACTTCAGGGCGCACGGCTGGGTCACCGGCATGCCCACGCACTACGCGGTGGACTTCGACGCGCAGCGCCTGCAGCTCGACGCGCTGCTCGCGCCCGACATCCTGCCCACGTTCAGCCCCGCCAGCATGGCCGACAAGGGCGTGCTGCCGCTGGGCGCGGGCGCGCAGCACCCGGGGCAGCTGGCGCTGGTCGAGCTGCAGAACGGCGCCGCCGCGCCGGTCTACGTGGCGGGCACCGAGAACTTCTACGTGGTGACGCGCTACAACTGGTCGAGCTACTACGCGCTGGCGGTGATCGAGCTGGGGCAGGCGGTGGCGGCGGCGCGCGACGGCGCGCGCTGAGGGCCAACTGCGGCGGCGCTCCAGCCCGGGCAAGGCCGTTTCAAGAATATCAATGAAATCGCCTGATTAGCCCTGAACCTCAGAGCACACGGAACAATCGATTTGAGCAGCCTGTCTAACCCTGCGATGCCGAGTCATCGGTGAAGGAGCAGGCCATGCCCATCAACGCCATCGAGTTCCA
>Ga0222424_100362_pt1 | contig 29361 bp, 25 predicted proteins | sample 2B2ome_FD_182468 | JGI IMG/M metagenome (GOLD analysis project Ga0222424, IMG submission 182468) | Enriched microbial communities from leaf-cutter ant dump, University of Wisconsin, Madison, United States - 2B200A (version 2) | ecosystem: Environmental > Terrestrial > Nest > Insects nest > Nest... | reverse complement strand
CTCAAGGTCGGCCTGGCGCAGTGCCTGGCGCTGATTCCGGGCACCTCGCGCAGCGGCGCGACCATCATCGGCGGCCTGCTCTTCGGCATGTCGCGCACGGCGGCGGCGGAGTTCTCGTTCTTCCTGGCTATTCCGACCATGTTTGCGGCCACGCTCTATGACAGCTACAAGCACCGCGACCTGTTCGCCTGGGCCGATCTGCCTGTCATCGCCATTGGTTTCGTGGTGTCCTTCATGGTGGCGCTGCTGGTGATACGCGCGCTCATGCGCTTTATCACCCGTCATGATTTCACTGTCTTCGCCTGGTACCGCATCGCCTTCGGCGTGGCCATCCTGCTCGGTCTGGGCGGTAGCGCGTGGGCCTGAGCCGGCTCTGCCATCCCGAGGATGATCCGGCGCTGGCGGTCCGCGCCGATGCGCTGGCCGCCATGCTCAGCCTGGATGCGGTCGCTGTCTCCGGGCGCCGGGCGCTGATGCCGCCGGCGCGCAATGCCGGCACGGGCGAGGAGGTGGTGCTCTGGCTGGATGCCGACGGCCTGGCCCTGCAGCCGCTGGAAAGGCCGCTGCCGGCCCCGGTGCGGGTCGATTTCGCGTCGGATGCCATGAGCTGGCGCACCCGGGGCGGTGGTGGCGGCGAGGCGGTGGTCAGGGCCTGCGGGGTCAGGCCGGGGCAGGGGCTGCGTGTCCTCGACGCCACCGCCGGGCTCGGCCGCGACGCCTGGCTGCTGGCGAACGCCGGCGCCGAGGTCACGCTCTGCGAACGTTCCCCGGTCATTCATGCCTTGCTGGTGGATGGTTTGCGCCGCGCGGTTGCCGATCCTGTCTGTGCCGCCACGGCGTCGCGCATGCGCTTGCATGGCGGCTCTTCGCTGGCGTTGTTGAGGGAGCTGTCGGCGCTGCCGTCGGCGGAGCGCCCGGAGACGGTCTATCTCGATCCCATGTTCCCGCACCGCGAGAAGTCGGCACTGGTCAAGATCGACATGCGCGTGTTCCGCGGCGTGGTGGGGGAGGATGCCGACGCCGACGCCCTGCTGGCGGCCGCGCGCGCCGTGGCGACCCGGCGGGTGGTGGTGAAGCGGCCCCGGCACGCGCCTGACCTGGCCGGTGTCGAACCCCATCAGCGCATGCCGGGGCAGAGCAGCCGTTTCGATCTCTACACGCCGCTCTGATCCGGCGGAGCGGACCCCGCACGCCGTCCTCCGCTGGCCCGGCCGGCAGCGGCTCTGGTACACGTTCCCTACGAAAAAAAGCCAAAGAAGCGCTTGCCCGGCCCGGCCCGGCCCGCTATTCTGCTTGACCGAGGTTCTTCACGTGTCAACAGAGAGGTGGCGGAAATGAGAAAAATACTGTCCGGGCTGCTTTCCAGACTGCGTCATGACGAGCGGGGCGCAACGGTCATCGAGTACGCGCTGATCGCGGCGCTGATTTCGGTCGCGGCCATTGTGGCGTTCAACGCGGTGGGCAAGAAGGTGAGCAACACCATGAGCAATGTGACGAATGCCATGACACCTACCTGACCGTCGGCAAAGTCCCCGCTCCGGCGGGTTCTTTGTGGAGGCAGCAGCCACAGGAGGCTCTCTTCTCCGTCGCCTGTGGTCATGGGCTTCAGACACCCGCTGCTTCCGACCAAGAGCCCGGGAGGCAAATCACGCCGGCACCACCGTATCGCGGCAGCGGCGTTTGTCCGGGCTTACAGCTGCAGTGAGCGCAGGCGCTTCAGCAGCAGCTCGATATTGTTGCGGATGGCGCCTTCATTGGCCAGGCGCAGACGGGTGGTGCCGACAAAGGCGTCGCCCACGGTCGCGGTGTGGCTGCTGTGGATGGTCTCGTTGAGCACATCCCTGCCGGTGCTTTTCTCCCTCAGGATGTACAGCACGTCGGCGGTGACCGTCATGTCCAGGCCGAACAGCGGCTGCTTGAGGCTCACCAGCGACGGTTTGAGCACATAGGCGCCAGCGGCCGGGGCCAGCAGGCCGTTGGCCAGCAGAGAGTCCTTGAGTGCCTGCTCGAACGATGCCGAATCGACCTGCGAGGTCCACAGCGGATTGGTTTCCTTGCCCCCTTCAGCGCGGGCCAGGCCGATCTTGTCGGAGAGGCCGCTCTGCGCGCCAGCGGTCTGGAGACTGGTCATGCCAGCCACCGTGGCGCCGGTGGCGCAGCCCTGGAGCAGGGCCGCGGAGAGTACCAGGCTGGTTACAGCGAACATCCTTTTCATGTTGTCTTCCTGTCTTGCGTGGTTGTGGTCTCGTGGTCTTGCGGAGAAGGCGGCCTTCAGGCCGCCTTGCCCTTCTTCTTCGCGTTCGCCTGCTCCATGGCCTGCAGCGCCGACGCCACTTCCTCGTCGGTGATCAGCGTGACCTGCAGGATGGCCTGGCGTATGCCGCTGGGCAGGATTTCCAGTGCTTCCTCGGCGAGCCGGGTCAGGCGGGTGTCGAAGACCAGCTGGCCCTGCGGCGTGGTGCTCAGGAAGTCCAGGCTCTTCAGCGTGTCCAGGAAGCCGCGGAACAGTGCCTTGTCGAAGAATTCGGGCGCGCTGAACTCGCGCACGAACGACAGGCGCTGGGCGAGCAGGTGGCAGAGCTCCTCCAGCTGCTGCTGGGTCAGCTTGCCCGAGCCGCGCTGGCTGAGGATGGTGATGGTCATGTGGTAGCGCACCAGGGTCTGGCGCAGCGCACGGCTGAGGATGTGCAGGCGCGCGTGCTCGATGCTGCTGGTCGCCGGCGCGATCCAGGCGCCGTTGTCCTTACGCTGGATCATGCCCAGCTGCTCCATGGTGGCGAGATAGGCCGCGACCACGCCGTCGAGCTGCTCATCCGGCCAGGCCAGGAACAGCTCGGCCTTGAGGAAGGGATAGACCGAGCGCACGCGCTGCAGGATTTGCTCCAGGCTGGACTCGCGGCGCTGCAGCACCATGACCGCGAGCAGGGCGGGCAGCGCGAACAGATGCAGCGTGTTGTTGCGGAAGTAGGTCATGAGCACGCCTTCTTCCTCATGCAGGTAGAGCAGGTCGCCCAGCGGGTGCTTGCGGCGCTGCAGTATCTTCAGCTCCTCGCCGTAGGCGACCATGGCCGTGCCATCGAGCTCGGTCACGGTGATGCGGTCGTCGTAAGGCACGGCGGTCAGCAGGGCCTTGCAGATGTCGAGCTGTTCGCCGAGCTGCTCCTCGTCGATGGCGTGCTTGGGGGTGGACAGCAGCACCAGCGCGAGCAGGTTGATCGGGTTGACGTTGGCGCTGGCGTTGATGCGCGTGGTGATGGTCTGGCCCAGGTGCTGCGAGGTGCTGATGAACTCCGGACGCTCGGCGGCGTCGGCGTCGTCGCGCCAGCCGGGCATGCGCTGGTCGAGCACCTCGTTCAGGTAGATCGGCTCGCCGAAGCTCAGGTGCACCTTGCCGAAAACCTTCTGCAGCTTGCGCACCGACATGGCCAGCGCGAACAGGTTTTCCTTCTGCTTGGGCTTGCCCTGCAGCTCGCCGATGTAGGTGCCGCCCTCCATCAGCTTCTCGTAGCCGATGTAGGCGGGGATGAACACCAGCGGACGGTTGTGGTCGCGCAGGTAGCTGCGCAGGGTCATGTTGACCATGCCCAGCTTGGCCGAGAGCAGGCGGCCGGTGCGGCTGCGGCCGCCTTCGACGAAGTACTCGATCGGGAAGCCGCGGCTCATGATCTGGTGCAGGTACTCGTGGAAGACCGCGCCGTAGAGCGGGTTGTCCTTGAAGGTGCGGCGCAGGAAGAAGGCGCCGCCACGACGCAGGATGCCGCCGACCACCGGCATGTTCAGGTTGGCGCCGGCGGCGATGTGCGGCGGCATGTAGCCGCGCGTGAAGATCACGTATGACAGCAGCAGGTAGTCGATGTGGCTGCGGTGGCAGGGCACGTAGATGATCTCGTGATCCTTGGCGTGCTGCTCGATGATCTCGAAATGATGCACGGTGACGCCGTTGTAGAGACGGGTCCAGAGCCAGGTTAGGAAGGTCTTGAGCGCGTTGATCACCGGGTAGGAGTAGTCGGACGCGATCTCGTTGGCGTACTGGCGCGCGCGCGCCTCCGCGACCTCGCGGGTCACGCCGCGCTCGGCGACTTCATGGGCCACGCTGGCCTGCACGGAGTCGGCGCGGATGATCTCGCTCAGCAGGGTTCGGCGGTGCGACATGTCCGGCCCGATGGCGGCCGTGCGCTCGCGGCGGAAGTGCACGCGCAGCACGCGCGAGACCTTGCGCACCGCCAGCGCGGGCGTGGTGTCGGCCGTGCAGAACTGGCGCAGCGACAGCGGCGCGTTGACCTTGACCATGGTCTGGCGGCCGTGCAGCAGGATGATCAGCAGCTGCTTGAGCACGCTGGGCGTGGCCCAGGAGTCGGCGAAGAGGGCGCGGAACCAGGAGTTCTGCTTGTCCGGCGAGCGGCCCCAGAGAATGGTCACCGGCACCAGCTGCACGTCCAGCGTGGGGTCGGCGTAGACGGCGTCGATCAGCGCCACCAGGCGCGGCGAATGCTGATGGCGCGGCCGGGTCAGCGGCAGCGGCTGGTCGCCCCGGGTCAGGCAGAGCAGGGAGTGCTTCTCGCGCAGGCCGAAGTCGCGCATGGAGCGCAGCGGCGGATGCACGCCCAGCCGCCGCGCCTCCGTCTCCAGCACCAGCACGTTCGACAGCAGGCGGTTCTGCAGCACGTAGCAGATGGGCTTGTTCGGGTCTATGTCGAGCTGGTTGAGGTCGCTGGGCATGACCTGGGTGCGTACCCAGAGGTACATGAGCTTGCGTGTGAGCAGGCGGAAGAGTCGATCCAGGCCGAACCAGCTGAGCATAGGAATTCCTGTCCGGTGTTGAGAAAAAGCCCGTGGTCATGTCATGACGGGCGCGAGTTGCCGGGAGTGTAACAAAACCGGGACAATCACTGACTGTCTTCCATCGGCTGCTGCCGCACCTCGTGCGGAAACCGGGAGTTGTCATGTCGAATGTCATGCACGAGCTGCTTGCCCTGCTGGATCTGGAAACCCTGGAGGTCAACCTCTTCCGTGGCCAGAGCCACAACTACTTCGGCAAGAACGCCTTCGGCGGCCAGGTGCTGGGCCAGGCCCTGGTGGCCGCGGGCCGCACTGTGGAGAGCGGGCATCTCGCGCACTCCCTGCACGCCTACTTCCTGCGCCCCGGCGATCCGGACGCGCCCATCGTCTACGCCGTCGAGCGCGTGCGCGATGGCCGCAGCTTCACAACGCGCACGGTCAAGGCCATACAGCACGGCGAGATCATCTTCACCATGATGGCGTCGTTCGCGGTCGCCGAGGCCGGCTTCGACCATCAGTTCCCCATGCCCGAGGTGCCGCAGCCGGAGACGCTGAAGAGCGAGTTGGAGCTGCGCCGCATGATCGCGCCCATGCTGCCGGAGAAGATGCGTTACTTCATGGAGCAGGAGCGCCCCATGGAGCTGCGTCCCATCGACCCGGTCAATCCGTTCGCCCCGGAGGCGCGCGAGCCGCGGCGCGGGCACTGGATGAAGGCACAGATGGCGCTGCCGGACGATCCCTTCCTGCACCAGTGCATCCTGGCGTTCTCGTCGGATTTCGCGCTCATGGGCACCGCCATGCTGCCGCATGCCGTGCACTTCATGAGCCCGGGCATGCAGTGCGCGAGCATAGACCACGCCATGTGGTTCCACCGCCCGTTCCGGGTCGACGACTGGCTGCTCTACAGCATGGACTCGCCGTCGGCCTCGTCGGCCAAGGGCATCAACCGCGGGCTCATCTACACCCGTGATGGCGTGCTGGTCGCCTCCACGGCGCAGGAAGGGCTGATGCGCCGGCGCGAACCGGCCGCCGGCAAGGACTGAGGCGGGGCGCGGACCGTCAGCCGGCCTGCTCGGTCTTGCGGAAGGCCACGACGTTGCTGCGCGGTACCAGGTCGGGACGCAGGAAGTCGCGCAGCTCGACCTCGCGCTCCTTGGCCTCGCTGTAGCCCAGCTCCATCAGCGCCTGCGTGTAGGGCGCCTCGAACAGCAGGTAGCTGAGCACGTTGGAGCCGGTGCGCTTGAACATGCCGGAGCCGCGCACGAAGTAGCCGATGGAGCGGGGCAGGGTGTGCGCGTAGCGCGCGGCCAGCTCCTCGATGCGCGTCAGCTGCGGCGTCAGCACCATGTATTCCACCGGCCGGAGATCGGTCGATCCGGACACTTCCGGCGGCAGCAGGGTGAGCGTGTGGTTGATGCGGTGCAGACGCTCCAGGTCCATCTCCAGACTGTCCACGAAGGAGCTGGTCATGATGTGGCCTATGATCTGGGCCAGGTTGGGATAGCTGTTGCCCATGCGCCGCGTGCGGTCGCCGCCCGTGCTGCCGGCGCCGATCACCAGGATGCGCCGTGCGCCCAGGTGCAGGGCCGGGCTGACCGGCGCGAGCTGGCGCAGGGCGCCGTCGCCGTAGTATTCGTCATCGATGTTCACGGCCGGGAACAGCAGCGGGATCGCGCTGGAGGCCATGAGATGCTCCAGGGTCAGCTCGCTGCGCATGCCGCGCCGGCGCGAGCGTGACCAGTTCTCCAGATCATCCGAGCCCTGGAAGAAGCTCACCGAGTCGCCGCGCGTGTAGCTGCACGCGGTCAGGCAGAGCGCGCGCAGATGTCCGGCCTGTATGGAGGCCGGCAGCCGGCGCAGGTCCAGGTTGTCGGCGAGCAGCCGGCGCAGGGGCGCGTTGTCGAGCAGGGAGACGGGAGCCTTCTTGTTGAACAGGCCGAAGGCCAGGTTGCTCAGCCAGCGGATGGCGCTGCCGAGCACGCCCGGCCAGTCGGTGCGGTAGACCTGGGCGCTCTCGAAGCCGGACCAGACATCCCTGAGGTAGCTGACGCCCTCGCTGAAGCAGGCGGCGTGCACGGCGAGGCTGGCGGCGTTGATGGCGCCGGCGGAGGTGCCGCAGATGATGGGAAAGGGATTGCCGCAGGATTCCGGCATCATCTCCGAGATCGCCTGCAGCACGCCGACCTGGTAGGCGGCGCGCGCGCCGCCGCCGGACAATACGAGGGCGGTGGGCCCTGGCAATGCGGATGCGGGTACTTGCATGATGAGTCCCTCGCTGGGTCGGCCCGGTCTGCGCCGGCTTCACGTCTTCGACTCTCCACCGCTTTGGCTTTCCTGACAAGTAAGCAACGACCGGATGAGTGTCGGTTTTTTGTCGTCTGTGTAAACCGCGATCAGGCATGGACCCGGGGGAACCGGCCCCCTATGCTTGCAGCATCCTGCCTGGAAACCACCCATGTCCGCCGTGTCATCCCGCCCCTCCGCCATGCTCACCCTGCTCATGCTGGCGCTGGCCATCCTGCTGCCGGCCTGGGCGCTGTGGGGCGACCTGCCGGCGGGGGCGCAGGGCGGTGACATCCTCTGGCAGCTGCGCCTGCCACGCGCCCTGCTGGCGCTGGTGGCCGGGGCCGCGCTGGCCCTGGCCGGCCTCTGGCTGCAGACCCTGTTCCGCCACGCCCTGGTCGAGCCCGGCCTGCTCGGCGTGACCTCCGGCGCCGGGCTCATGGCCGTGGTCACGCTGCTGCTCCTGCAGGGCGCGGTCTGGCTCATGCCGCTGGGCGCCTTCGCCGGCGCCGGCCTGGCGCTGACCGCCGTGCTGGCGGTGGCGAGGCGCTACCAGCTGCAGGCGGAGTCGCTGCTGCTGGTCGGCATCGCGCTCAACGCCCTGCTGGCGGCGGCCACCCAGCTGCTGCTGTTCCTCAGCCCGGACGAGACCTTGCGCGCCGGCAGCTTCTGGCTCATGGGCAGCTTCGCCTACGCCGAGTGGCACTGGCTGCTGCCTTTCCTGGCCGTGCTGGTGCTGGCCATGTTCTGGGGGCTGCATCGTGCGCCGGCTTTCGACCTCTGGCTGCTGGGCGAGCGGGAGGCCGGCTACCTCGGCCTGTCCGTGGTCCGTTTCCGCCGGCAGGTGATCTGGGCCAGCGCCGGCCTGGTCGCGCTGGCGGTCGCCCAGGCCGGCAGCGTGGCCTTCATCGGGCTCATGGCGCCGCACATCGCCGCGCGCTGGGTGGGCTGCCATCATGCCCGGCTGATCCCGGCCTCGGCGCTGGTCGGCGGCCTGCTCGCGGTCTTCGCCGACACGCTGGCGCGCACGCTGCTGTCCCCGCTGGAGATGCCGGTCGGCATCATGACCGCGCTGCTGGGGGCGCCGTTCTTCCTGGCCGTTCTGCATCTGCGCTGGAGGCCATGATGCAGCCGGCCATGATGCGCATCGCCGCGCAGACCCTGCGCACAGCCTCCGGCCGGCCGCTGCTGGACCTGCCGGATATCGAGATGCGCGCCGGCCAGTGCTGGGCGCTGCTCGGGCCCAATGGCGCGGGCAAGAGCACCTTCCTGCGCTTCTGCGCCGGCCGCGAGCCGGGCGAGCCGGCGGCCGGACGCCACTGGCGGGACCAGCCGCTGCCGGCATGGAGCGATGCCGCCTGGGCGCGCAGCCGGGGCTTCCTGCCGCAGCAGCATCACCTGACCGCGCCGCTGACGGCGCGCGCGCTGATCATGATGGCGGCCTTTCCCTGGGGCGGATGGCATGAGCGCATGCAGTCGGCCATGACCCGGGTGGTGGCGGACTGGGATGTCGGATATCTGCTGCCACGGCGCTGGCACGAGCTTTCCGGCGGCGAGCAGCAACGCGTGCAGCTCGCCCGCAGTGCCCTGCAGATGGCGCTGGCGGACGCCGGCCAACCACGTCTGTGGCTGCTTGACGAGCCGCTCACGGCGCTCGACTGGCCGCATCAGCAGAGCGCGCTGGCGTTGTGCCGGCGCGTGGCGGACGAGGGGGCGCTGGTCATGGCCAGCGTGCATGACATGAACGCGGCGCTGAGCATGGCCACGCATGTGCTGGTGCTGGGGCAGGGCAGGGTGCTGATGCAGGGGGAGCTGGCGCTGGAGCCGGTGCGCGAGGCGCTGGAGCAGGCCTTCTCGGCCCGCCTGGGCTGGGCCGGCCATCCGCAGGATGGCCGGCCCTGGCTGGTGCCGCTGCGCTGAGGCCGGCGGCAACCAGCCACTGCGTCAGAGGGCGGTGATGGTGCCCGCGACGTGCGGCTTGCCCTTGCGGGCGTCGACGACGGTGAAGCGGAAGCCGTCGGCGGTCGGTTCGGAATTGAACGCGACCTTGGCCGGCAGCAGCACCGGCAGCTTGAACTGCACATCCACGCTGTAGGCGTCCGGCAGGCGGCTTTCCATGGCGGCCAGGCAGGCGGCCTTGGTCCACATGCCGTGCGCGATGGCCTGCGGGAAGCCCAGCAGCTTGGCGGTGGCGGCGTAGAGATGGATGGGGTTGCGGTCGCCCGAGACGGCGCCGTAGCGGCGGCCGATGTCACCCGGCACGGTCCAGATGGCGCCCGCGACCGGCTTGTCGGCCTTGGGCGGCTTGGCGGGCTTCTCGCCCCCGGCCTTCTTCGGCGTGCTCTGACGGCGCAGATAGGTGCTGTAGTCGACCCAGACCTTCTCGGCGCCGACATAGGCTTCGCTGATCAGGTCGAAGGTGATGCCCTTGTCGTGCTGCTGCGGATTGCCGACGCGGGTGCGGAAGGTCAGGGTCTCCGCGCTGTTCACCGGGCGCAGCTGCTCGATGCGGTTGCGCACGTGAACCAGGCCCATGAGCGCGTACGGGAAGCTCGGGTCGGTCATCAGCACCATCTGCAGCGGGAAGGTGAGGATGTGCAGATAGGTCGACGGCACGGTGTCGCGCAGGGCGAAGCCGCAGACGCGGTTGTAGTCGCCCAGGTGGGCGCGGTCGATGACGTGATCCTTGAGCACGATCTCCAGATCGGGCAGGTCGCCACCCTTGCGGCCGAAGCCGCCGATCACGGCCTTGGCGTAGAGGCCGAGCGAGTTGGGCAGGGCGTTGAGTTCACGAACGGTCATTTCATCATTTCCTCAAGCAGAAAGCCGGCGACCCCGTGACGAGGCGCGCCGGCTGACGTTGTGCGTGGATCAGGCGCCGATCAGGCTCTGACCGCAGACACGGACGATGTTGTTGTTGACGCCGCTGGAGGCCGGGCTGGCGTACCAGGCGATGGTCTCGGCGACATCCACCGGCAGGCCGCCCTGCGACATGGAGTTCATGCGGCGGCCGGCTTCGCGGATGGCGAAGGGGATGGCGGCGGTCATCTGGGTCTCGATGAAGCCCGGCGCCACGGCGTTGATGGTGATGCCCCTGGGCAGCAGGGTGGCGACCGAGCTGTTGACCAGGCCGATGACGCCGGCCTTGGACACGGCGTAGTTGGTCTGGCCCATGTTGCCGGCGATGCCCGAGATCGACGACACGCAGATGATGCGGCCGTTGGCGCGGATCGCGTCCTGCGCCAGCAGCTCGTCGTTGATGCGCTCTTCCGAGGACAGGTTGATGTTGATGACCATGTTCCAGAGCTGGTCCTTCATGTTGGCCAGCGTCTTGTCGCGGGTCACGCCGGCGTTGTGCACGAGGATGTCGAGGCCGCCGTGGGCCGACTTCACGTGCTCGGCGATGCGCGCCGGGGCTTCCGCCGAGGTGATGTCCAGCGCCAGCACGGAGCCGCCGATGGCGGAGGCGACGCGGTTGAGGTCGGCTTCCTGCTGCGGCACGTCGAGGGCGATGACGTGGGCGCCGTCACGGGCCAGGGTCTGCGCGATGGCTTCGCCGATGCCGCGCGAGGCGCCGGTGACCAGGGCGACCTTGCCGGCCAGCGGCTGGTTCCAGTCCGGGGTCTCGCCGGCGATGCCGGTGGCGCTGACGCGCACGACCTGGCCGGAGACATAGGCCGACTTCGGCGAAATGAAGAAGCGCAGGGTGGATTCGAGGCCGGCGTCGGCGCCCGGGGCGACATAGATCACCTGGGCGGTGCTGCCTTTCTTCACTTCCTTGCCGATGGCGCGGGTGAAGCCTTCGAGCGCGCGCTGGGCGGTGGCGTGCTTGGGGTTGTCGAGCAGCTCCGGCGTGCGGCCGATGACGATGATGCGGCCGGAGCCGGCGAGCTTGCGGATGACCGGGCTGAAGAAGCTGTGCAGGGCGTTGAGATCGTCGCTGCGGGTGATGCCGGAGGCGTCGAACACCAGGGCCTTGAACTTCTGGCTGTCCTCGGCGCTGGGCGCGTAGGCCTGGGTGGCCAGGCCGGCGGCGGCGGCGGCGCTGTGCACGGCGCTGTCGAAGTTGGCGTAGGTGTCGGCCTGGATGTTGGCCAGCACCTGGGCGATGGTGGCGGTCAGGTCGCTGCCGTTGGCCGCGCCGAGCAGGACGGCGCCCTTGACCACCGGCTGGCCGGCGACGAAGCGGTCCAGCGGCAGCGGAGCCGGCAGGCCGAGGTTCTTGGCCAGCAGCTGGCCCAGAGGCGAGTTCACGAAATCGATATAGCGGTCGCTCATGGTGCAAGGTCCCTGTACGTGTCTGTGGACAGTGGTTTTATGACCCGGCGGTCAGGCCGGGCTGCTTGAAATGGCTGGGTGGAGACTAGTCAATTCAGCGTCTCTTGGCGAGTGCCGCGCCCGCATTCCGATGGACAGATGGTGCTGACTCGGCGGAAACAAGTCGCTAACATGCCGCCAACGCAGCCTAACAAACCCTGACGCCCGCGCGTTTGCGCAGATGACGGGGCGGGCTGCTTTTCGGCCAATGCCTTGTCGCCCGCATGTGCTAGCGTGACAGGGTGCCCAACCAGGAGAGTCTTCCATGACCACGCTTCGTCGTGTCGCCATCGTCGGCGGCAACCGCATTCCCTTCGCCCGCTCCAACAGCGTCTACGCCACCGCGTCCAACCAGGACATGCTGACCGCCGCCCTGGACGGCCTGGTCGAACGCTACAACCTGCAGGGCGTGCGCGTGGGCGAGGTCGTCGCCGGCGCCGTGCTCAAGCACAGCCGTGACTTCAACCTGACCCGCGAGTGCGTGCTCAGCACCAAGCTGGCGCCGGAAACCACCGCCTACGACATCCAGCAGGCCTGCGGCACCGGTCTCGAAGCCGCCATCCTGATCGCCAACAAGATCGCCGTCGGCCAGATCGAGTCCGGCATCGCCGGCGGCACCGACACCACCTCCGACGCGCCCATCGGCCTCAGCGACGGCATCCGCACCCTGCTGCTCGAAGTCAACCGCGGCAAGACCGTCGGCGACAAGCTGAAGACCCTGGCCAAGCTGCGTCCGGGCAAGATCGGCCTGGAGATCCCGCGCAACGGCGAGCCGCGCACCGGCCTGGCCATGGGCGACCACGCCGCCATCACCGCCGCCGAGTGGGGCATCAAGCGCGAGGACCAGGATGCCCTGGCCGTGTCCAGCCACCACAAGCTGGCCGCCGCCTACGAGCGCGGCTTCTTCAACGACCTGATCACCCCGTACCTGGGCCTGAAGCGCGACCAGAACCTGCGCCCGGACTCCAACATCGAGAAGCTGGCCACGCTCAAGCCCTGCTTCGGCGACCGCGAGACCGGCACCATGACCGCCGCCAACTCGACCCCGCTGACCGACGGCGCCTCCGTGGTGCTGCTGGCCTCGGAAGAGTGGGCCAAGGAACGCGGCCTGCCCATCCTGGCCTACTTCATCGATGGCGAAGTGGCGTCGGTCGACTTCGTGCACAAGAAGGAAGGCCTGCTCATGGCGCCGGCCTACGCCGTGCCGCGTCTGCTCGCCCGTCGTGGCCTGACCCTGCAGGACTTCGACTACTACGAGATCCACGAAGCCTTCGCCTCGCAGGTGCTGTCCACGCTGGCGGCCTGGGAAGATCCCAAGTTCTGCAAGGAGCGTCTGGGCCTGGACGCGCCGCTGGGCTCCATCGACCGCAGCAAGCTCAACGTCAATGGCTCCTCGCTGGCGGCCGGCCACCCGTTCGCCGCCACCGGCGGCCGCATCATCGCCACCCTGGCCAAGATCCTCGACGAGAAGGGCTCGGGCCGCGGCCTGATCTCGATCTGCGCCGCCGGCGGCCAGGGCGTGGTCGCCATCCTCGAGAAGTGAGCCTGGAGCCGGCCGGTGTCCGCACCGGCCGGCGCATGCCGATGCAGCGCATGCACATGAAAAAGCCCGGAGCATGTCCGGGCTTTTTCGTTTCCGGGCGCTACCGCCGGCTTACTTGATGCCGAGCAGCTCGACCTCGAACACCAGCGTCTCGTTCGGGCCGATTTTGGGCGGCGAGCCGTAGGTGCCGTAGCCCAGCTTGGCCGGGATGTAGAGCTTGTACTTGCTGCCCACGGTCATGAGCTGCACGCCTTCGGTCCAGCCCGGGATCACCTGGTTCAGCGGGAAGCTGAGGGGCTGGCCGCGGTCATAGGAGCTGTCGAACTTCTCGCCGTTGAGCAGCTTGCCCTCGTAGTTCACGGTGACGGTGTCGGTGGCCTTGGGGTGCGGGCCGTTGCCTTCCTTGATGACTTCGTACTGCAGGCCGCTGGCGGTGGTCTTCACGCCGGCCTTCTTGGCGTTCTCGGCCAGGAACTTCTCGCCGGCGCCGATCGCGCCGGAGGCCTTGGCCTCCATTTCCTTCATCTTCTTCTCGCGCAGCTTCTGCACGGCCGTGGTCTTGATCTGTTCCAGCTCGGCGTCGGTGAAGGCCAGCTTCTCCTTGCCCTGGACATCGGCCAGGCCCTGCTGCATGGCGGCCAGGTCGATGTCATCGCGTATGCCTTCGAGCGAATGGCCGATGTCGACGCCCAGCGCGTAGCTGAACTTCTGCATGTCGGTGTCGAGTTCGGCCTTTTTGCTGAACGGGTTGTTGCAGGCGGTCACGAGGCTGACGGCGGAGGCCAGCACGGCGAACCGGAGCATGTGCTTCATGGGTCTTTCCTTTCTGTGGTGGTTCGTGGAGTCGGGGTATCAGGGCGGGCTCAGCTTTCCTGCAGTCGTCTGAGCAGGCTGGAAGTGTCCCAGCGGCCACCGCCCATGGCCTGTATGTCCTTGTAGAAATCGTTGATCTGGCTGGTGATCTCCAGCGTCACGCCCATCCGGTCCGCCTCCGCGAGCACGATGTCGAGATCCTTGCGCATCCAGTCGACGGCGAAGCCGTGGTCGTATGCGCCGTCGATCATGGTGCGGTGGCGGTTGAGCAGCTGCCAGGACGAGCCCGCGCCGGCGCCGACCAGGGCCATGACCTGGGCGACATCGAGCCCGGCCTGCCCGGCGAAGTGCATGCCTTCGGCCAGCCCCTGGATGACGCCGGCGACGCAGATCTGGTTGACCATCTTGGCGAGCTGGCCGTGGCCGACCGGTCCGAGATGCGCCTGGGCCTTGGCGTAGGCGGCGAGCACGGGTCGGGCGCGCGCGACATCGTCGTCGCTGCCGCCGCAGAAGATGCTGAGCTGGCCGTTGATGGCGCCCTGCTGGCCGCCGGACACCGGGGCGTCGACGTAGCCGGCGCCCTGCGCGGCGAGCTGTCCGGCCAGGTTGCGCGACAACCGCGCCGAGACGGTGGAGTGATCGATCAGCAGGCTGCCGGCCCTGAGTCCGTCGGCGATGCCGGCGGGGCCGAGCACGACGTCCTCCAGGTCGCTGTCGCGGCCCACGCAGGTGAGCACGATGTCGGCCGTCGCCGCCGCCTCGGCGGGCGTGGCGGCCATGGCTCCGCCATATTCCTGGCACCAGGCCCCGGCCTTGGCCGGCGTGCGGTTCCAGACGGTGACGGCATGGCCGGCGCGGAGGAGGTGGCCTGCCATGGGGTAGCCCATGACACCGAGTCCGATGAAGGCGAGTTTCTGCATCTGGCGGGAGGCTCTGCGCGGTATGCGACGGTTGTCGGGTGCCTGCAAGGGTAACGGCATTTGCCGCTCATGTGGTAGCTGTCGTCCATGACAGGCGAGGGGTGCTTGAAAATGCGAATACCTCGCATTTATAATGACGGCGCTGGGTATGGTCCGGCCGCGTCGTCAAGGGCGCGCGGTCGCGGTCCGTCAGGTCCGGAGGAGAGGCGCGAATGTACGTGTGTCTGTGTCACGCGGTGACGGAACGCAAGATCCGTGAAGCGGCGCGCAATGGCGTGTCCAGCTTCGAGGCGTTGCAGGCCGCCACCGGTGTCTCCACCTGCTGTGGCGCCTGTCGGGAGTACGCCGAGGAAACCTGGCAGGAGGCCATCAGCGCCGAAGCCGCGGCACGCGTCAGCGGTGCCGCCCAGGTCTGGTCGCCGGCCATCTGAGCAATCGCGCCGCCCCAGGCTGTGGCTCGATGACAAGACGTGCTATAACGGGTGTCACTGAACATCCGTAGGAGCGCGCGCCATGAAAGGCGACATGACCGTCATCTCCCTGCTCAACCAGCAGCTCAAGAACGAGCTGACCGCCATCAACCAGTACTTCCTGCACGCCCGCGTGTACCGGCACTGGGGCCTCGATCGCCTGGCCAAGAAGGAGTACGACGAGTCCATTGGCGAAATGAAGCATGCCGACAAGCTCATCGACCGCATCCTCATGCTCGACGGCCTGCCCAACCTGCAGGACCTGCACAAGCTGCTGATCGGCGAGACCGTGCCCGAGATGCTGGCCGCCGACCTCAAGCTGGAGCAGGGCGCCCAGCAGACCGTGAAGGATGGCATCGCCGCCGCCGAGGCCGCGCGCGACTACGTCAGCCGCGACCTGCTGCTGCTCATCCTCGACGATACCGAGGAGCACATCGACTGGCTGGAGACTCAGCTCGACCTGATCGAGAAGATGGGTCTGCAGAACTACCTGCAGAGCCAGGCGTTCGGCGAGGAGTGATGCCCGCCGGGCTTCCGCCCGGCCCTGAGGCAGACATGAAAAAGCCCGCGTCAGCGGGCTTTTTCATGGGCGGAGGCTGATCGCTCAGCGCTTGTCCACCGGCACGAAGTCGCGCTGGGTGTAGCCCGTGTAGAGCTGGCGCGGACGGCCGATCTTGTACGAGGAGCTGTGCATTTCCAGCCAGTGCGAGATCCAGCCGACGGTGCGGGCGAGGGCGAAGATCACGGTGAACATGGAGGTCGGAATGCCGATCGCCTTGAGGATGATGCCCGAGTAGAAGTCGACGTTCGGGTAGAGCTTGCGCTCGATGAAGTACGGGTCGCTCAGCGCGATCTTCTCCAGCTCCATGGCGAGAGCCAGCTGCGGATCGTTGATGCCGAGGGCGGCGAGGACTTCGTCGCAGGTCTGCTTCATGACCTTGGCGCGCGGGTCGAAGTTCTTGTAGACGCGGTGACCGAAGCCCATGAGCTTCACTTCCTTGGTCTTCACCTTCTCCATGAACGGCTTGACGTTCTCGATGGTGCCGATCTCGTCGAGCATGTTCAGCACGGCTTCGTTGGCGCCGCCGTGGGCCGGGCCCCAGAGGGCGGCGATGCCGGCGGCGATGCAGGCGTACGGGTTGGCGCCGGTGGAGCCGGCCAGGCGCACGGTCGAGGTCGAGGCGTTCTGCTCATGGTCGGCGTGCAGCGTGAAGATACGGTCCATGGCCTTGGCCAGCACCGGGTTGACCTTGTAGTTCACGTCGGCCGGCACGGAGAACATCATGTTCAGGAAGTTCTCGGCGTAGCCCAGGTCGTTGCGCGGGTACACGAACGGCTGGCCGGCGGTGTACTTGTAGCTCATCGCGGCGATCGTCGGAATTTTCGCGATCAGACGGATGGCGGTGATTTCACGGTGCTTCGGGTCATTGACGTCGAGGCCGTCATGATAGAAGGCGGAGAGGGCGCCGACCACGCCACACATCACGGCCATGGGGTGGGCGTCGCGGCGGAAGCCTTCGAAGAACTTGCGCAGCTGGTCGTTGACCATGGTGTGGTCGGTGACGAGCTTGGTGAATTCGGCCTTCTGCTGGGCGTTCGGCAGTTCGCCGTTGAGCAGCAGGTAGCAGACTTCCAGGTATTCGGCCTGCTCGGCGAGCTGGGCGATCGGATAGCCGCGGTGCAGCAGGATGCCCTGATCGCCGTCGATGTAGGTGATCTTGGACTCGCAGGCCGAGGTGGCCATGAAACCCGGGTCGTAGGTGAAGTAGCCCTTGGCGAGGACATCCTTGACGTCAATGACGTCGGGGCCGAGGGTGCCGGAGGTCACCGGCAGGGAGATGGTTTCATCGCCAATGGTCAGCGTTGCGGTCTTGGCCGTCATCACGGTCTCCTGAAGAGGGTTCAGCGCTCAGAGTGGGTTGCCGTGCCGTCAAGCGCTACCGGAGGGTGGCAGAAGGGCAGTGCTGCCTTCATGCTCCGGGCGGGAGTGGCGAACGGGCAATCCGATGCTGGAAGCGCGGCTAGCTTAAATCACGAGTCGGAATTGTCAATGAATGCGCCGAACCGATGGTCGCGCATCCGACCTAAGTGCAAGCAAGAGACATGCCTCAGTGGTCATTTTCGCGGCGTCGGTGGTTTGTATTACGGTTTGTGGGGGCTTATACTCTCGCGGCAATCACTCAAGCTGTTGGTGAGAACGATTTTCGTTAATGAAAATCAAAGGCTTGAGACGATTTCTTCTCCCAGCCACGGCCCATGGGCCAGACCAACAGGACGCTCTCTGTGAAAAGCAACAGACCTGTCAATCTCTCGCTGGCGACTGTCATTGAAGTCAACTTGAAGTCACCGGTAGCCATCGCCTCCATCCTGCACCGCTTGTCGGGCATTTTGCTGTTCTTCGTCGTGCCGGGCCTGCTCGCCCTGCTGCATTGCTCGCTGGCATCGCCGGAGAGCTTCGCCCAGGTGCAGGAACTGCTGACCGGCACCGTCGCCAAACTGGTGCTGTTCGTGTCGCTGGCCGGCCTGGTCTTCCATCTGTTCGCCGGCATCAAGCATCTGGTCATGGACTGGGGCATCGCCGAATCGCTGGAAGGTGGCCGCACCTTCGCGACCGCGACCCTGCTGGTTTCCGCCGCCGCCATCGCGGCCGTCTTCGTGTGGGTGGTGCTGTGATGAAAAGCGCAACGAGCTTCTCCCGTTCCGGTCTGTCCGACTGGCTGATCCAGCGTGTCAGCGCGGTCATCCTCGCCGTCTACACCGTGGTGCTGTTCGGCTTCATCGTCGCGCACCCGGGTCTCGACTACGCGACCTGGCACGCGTTCATGACCTGCACGGTCATGCGCATCTTCACCCTGCTGGCGCTGCTGTCGTTCGTCGGCCATGCTTGGGTGGGCATGTGGACCGTGACCACGGACTACCTGACCTCGCGTCAGATGGGTCCGAAGGCGGACGTGCTGCGTCTGCTGGTGCAGATCGCCATGGGCATTGCCCTGTTCGTGATCATCGTCTGGGGCATTCAGATCATTTGGGGCAACTAAGTCATGTCTAAGATGCGTACCGTGAATTTCGACGCCGTCATCGTGGGTGGCGGCGGCGCTGGCATGCGCGCCTCGCTGCAGCTCGCCCAGTCCGGCTTCAAGACCGCGCTGATCTCCAAGGTCTTCCCGACCCGTTCGCACACCGTGTCCGCCCAGGGCGGCATCACCTGCGCCATCGCCTCGTCCGACCCCAATGACGACTGGCGCTGGCACATGTACGACACCGTCAAGGGGTCGGACTACATCGGTGACCAGGATTCCATCGAATACATGTGCTCGGTCGGCCCGCAGGCCGTGTTCGAGCTGGAGCACATGGGCCTGCCGTTCTCGCGCACCGAGGAAGGCCGCATCTACCAGCGTCCGTTCGGCGGCCAGTCGAAGAACTTCGGCGAAGGCGGCCAGGCCGCGCGCACCTGCGCCGCGGCCGACCGCACCGGCCACGCGCTGCTGCACACCCTCTATCAGCAGAACCTGAAGAACAACACCAAGTTCTACATCGAGTGGCTGGCCCTGGACCTGGTGCGCAACCAGGATGGCGCCGTCTGCGGCGTCATCGCCATGGACATCGCCAGCGGCGAAGTGGTGTTCTTCAAGTCCAAGGCCACCGTGTTCGCCACCGGCGGCGCCGGCCGCATCTACTCGTCGACCACCAACGCCCACATCAACACCGGTGACGGCGTCGGCATGGCCGCGCGCGCCGGCATTCCGCTGCAGGACATGGAAATGTGGCAGTTCCACCCGACCGGCATCGCCGGCGCGGGCGTGCTGGTCACCGAAGGCTGCCGCGGCGAAGGCGGCTACCTGCTGAACAAGGATGGCGAGCGCTTCATGGAGCGCTACGCCCCGAACGCCAAGGACCTCGCCTCGCGCGACGTCGTCGCCCGCTCCATGGCCACCGAGATCCGCGAAGGCCGCGGCGCCGGCCCGGACGGCGAGTACGTCTACCTGAAGCTCGACCACCTCGGCAAGGAAGTGCTGCACAGCCGCCTGCCGGGCATCTGCGAGCTGGCCGAGACCTTCGCGCATGTCGACCCGGTCAAGGAACCGATCCCGGTCATCCCGACCTGCCACTACATGATGGGCGGCATCCCGACCAACGTCCACGGCCAGGCCATCGGCGTCGACGCCTCGGGCAAGGACTTCATCATCCCCGGCCTGTACGCCGTCGGCGAGATCGCCTGCGTGTCGGTGCACGGCGCCAACCGCCTGGGCGGCAACTCGCTGCTCGACCTCGTGGTGTTCGGCCGCGCCGCCGGTCTGCACATCGAGGACGCCCTGCGCCAGGGTCTGGAACAGCGCCAGCCGTCGGAATCCGACGTCGAGCGCGCCCAGTCCCGCCTGGCCCGCTGGGACAGCTCGGTCAGCGGCGAGTCCGTGCCGGCCCTGCGCAAGGAACTGCAGCGCACCATGCAGCGCGACTTCGGCATCTTCCGTCGCGGCGAAGACATGGAGCGCGGCGTCGAGGCCGTGGCCGCCCTGCGTGAGCGCGTCGGCAAGGCCCACCTGGCCGACAAGACCGCCTCGTTCAACACCGCCCGTGTCGAGGCCCTGGAGCTGGACAACCTGCTCGAGACCGCCGAGGCCACCGCGCTGTCCGCCCGCGTCCGCACCGAGTCGCGCGGCGCCCACAGCCGCGAGGACTATCCGGACCGTGATGACGAGAACTGGCTGGCTCACTCGCTGTTCCATACCGACAGCAAGAAGGTCGCCAAGCGCGCCGTCAACTTCGCGCCCAAGCAGGTCAAGGCCTTCCAGCCCAAGGCCCGTACTTACTGATCAAGGTGTCAGCCATGCTTAAAGTCAGCATCTACCGCTACAACCCGGACACGGACAGCGAGCCGTACATGAAGGACTACCAGGTCGACACTGAAGGTCGCGACCTGATGGTGCTGGACGTCCTCAACCTGATCAAGGAACAGGATGACTCGGTGGCCTACCGCCGCTCCTGCCGCGAAGGCGTCTGTGGTTCCGACGGCATCAACATGAACGGCAAGAACGGCCTGGCCTGCATCGTGCCGGTGTCGCAGGCGACCAAGGGGGGAAACCACCTGATCGTCAAGCCGCTGCCGGGTCTGCCGGTCATCCGCGACCTCGTCGTCGACATGACCATGTTCTACACCCAGTACGAGAAGGTGCAGCCCTACGTCATCAATGACACGCCGGCGCCGGCCATCGAGCGCCTGCAGTCGCCGGAGGACCGCGAGAAGCTCGATGGTCTGTACGAGTGCATCCTGTGCGCCTGCTGCACCACGTCCTGCCCATCGTTCTGGTGGAACCCCGAGAAGTTCCTCGGCCCGTCGGCGCTGCTGCAGGCCTGGCGCTTCCTGGCCGACAGCCGCGACACCGCGACCGCCGAGCGTCTGGCCAAGCTGGACGACCCGTTCTCGCTGTTCCGCTGCCGCGGCATCATGAACTGCGTGAGCGTGTGCCCCAAGGGTCTGAACCCGACGCGCGCCATCGGTCATATCCGCAACATGCTGCTGACCCAGGGTTCCTGAGTCGTCACGACCCCCGTGGCGGGGCGCTGATGCCCGCCACATGCGAAACCCGGCTGACGTTGTCAGCCGGGTTTTTTCATTCATGGCGCCCGGTTTCTCCGGGTACTCGGCTTCCCGTCGGATTTTTCGCCGGATGCCACTTTGGTGGTGGTTCCTAGCCCCTGTCATTCGCGTTAGTATCGGGCAGTCCAGAGGGGTGCTGCTGATACAGGCACGCGTGCACAGACGCATCCGGTTGGCTTGGTTCTTGCTCCCAAGCAGCGGTTTCGGCCTGGCCGGACGATGAAATGCACCAGCTTTGCCTCAACGGTGACAGGGTGTGGGTCGTGACGCCTCAAAAAGGTGCCACGGTGTGAGTCTGAGAGCGTGCGGTGGCCGGGAGGCCGTGCCAAAAGCGGCATCCGCAGCTCTGTTTGGGATAACAACTATGCAAGACGGCCAAATGCTGCGGCAGTGGAGTACTTCTCAACTCTCTGCTGAAAACGCGGCGTATGTCGAAGAACTGTACGAACAATACCTGGTGGCGCCGCACACGATCCCCGAGGACTGGCGCACCTACTTCGAGAAGCTCCCCCGTGTCGAAGGCATCAGCCAGGACACTCCCCACAAGGGCGTGCGGGAACAGTTCCTGCTCCTCGCCAAGAATTCCAGCCGCTCCCAGCCCATGCCTACCGGGCGCATCAGCACCGAGCATGAGCGCCGCCAGGTCGGCGTCCTGCAGCTGATCGCCGGCTACCGCGACCGCGGCCACCAGAAAGCCAGGCTCGACCCGCTGGGGCTGATGCCGCGCGTCCAGATCCCCGACCTCGATCTCGCCGCCCACGGCCTGTCGCTGGCCGATCTCGACACCGTCTTCCAGACCGGCAACCTCGCCATCGGCAAGGAGGAGTGCACGCTGCGCGAGATGGTTGAGGCCATGGAGGCGGTGTACTGCGGCAGCATCGGCGTCGAGTACATGCACATCGTCGACACCGATCAGAAGCGCTGGCTGCAGCAGCGCATGGAAGGCCGCCGCGGCAACCCGGGCTTCCAGCCCGAGACCCGTCGTCACCTGCTGGAGCAGCTGACCGCCGCCGAAGGCCTGGAAAAATACCTGGGCACCAAGTACGCCGGCGCCAAGCGCTTCGGCCTGGAGGGCGGCGAGTCGCTGATCCCCATGCTGTCCGAGATGATCCAGCGTTCCGGCTCCTACGGCACGAAGGAAGTGGTCATCGGCATGGCCCACCGCGGCCGCCTCAATGCGCTGGTCAACATCCTCGGCAAGAATCCGTCGGACCTGTTCGACGAGTTCGAGGGCAAGTCCGCCGGCGGCAACAAGAAGGGCTCGGGTGACGTCAAGTACCACCAGGGCTACTCGTCCAACGTGATGACGCCGGGCGGCGAAGTCCATCTCGCCATGGCCTTCAACCCGTCGCACCTGGAAATCGCCTCGCCGGTGGTGGAAGGCTCCGTGCGCGCCCGCCAGGACCGTCGCGGCGACGCCGAAGGCAAGCTGGTGCTGCCGATCAACATCCATGGCGACGCCGCCTTCGCCGGTCAGGGCGTGGTCATGGAAACCTTCCAGATGTCGCAGACGCGCGGCTACAAGACTGGCGGCACCATCCACATCGTGATCAACAACCAGGTCGGCTTCACCACCAGCCGCATCGATGACGCGCGTTCGACCGAGTACTGCACCAGCGTCGCCAAGATGGTGCAGCCGCCGATCTTCCATGTGAACGGCGACGACCCCGAGGCCGTGCTCTTCGTGACCCAGCTCGCGCTGGACTACCGCATGGAGTTCAGGCGCGACGTCATCATCGACATGTACTGCTACCGCCGTCGCGGCCACAACGAGGCCGACGAGCCGTCGGCCACCCAGCCGGTCATGTACCAGGTCATCAACAGCCTGCCGACCACCCGCGCGCTCTACGCCGAACGCCTGCTCAAGGCGGGCATCGTCCAGCCGGGCGAGGCGGACGCCATGGTCAACAGCTACCGCCAGGCGCTGGAGTCGGGCGAGCATGTCGTCAAGTCGCTGGTCCTGAAGCCGAACAAGTCGCTGTTCGTGGACTGGACCCCGTACATCGGCCACACCGTGGTCGACGACTGGGACACCGGCGTGCCCATGCCCGTGCTCAGCGAGCTGGGCAAGAAGCTGGGCCTGCTGCCGGAAGGCTTCGTGGTCCAGCGCCAGGTGCAGAAGGTGCGCGAGGATCGCCAGCGCATGTGGGCCGGCAACCTGGAGCTGAACTGGGGCGCGGCCGAGGTCATGGCCTACGCGACCCTGCTGCGTGACGACACCCTGGTGCGCATCACCGGTCAGGACGTCGGTCGCGGCACGTTCTCGCACCGCCACGCCATCATGTACAACCAGAAGACGGGCGAGGCCTTCGTGCCCCTGCAGCAGATCGCGCCGTCGCCGCGCCGCTTCGAGATCTACGACTCGCTGCTGTCGGAAGAGGCGGTGCTGGCCTTCGAGTATGGCTACGCCACCACCACGCCGAGCGCGCTGTGCATCTGGGAAGCCCAGTTCGGCGACTTCGCCAACGGCGCCCAGGTGGTGATCGACCAGTTCATCTCCAGCGGCGAGACCAAGTGGGAGCGCCTCTGCGGTCTCACCATGCTGCTGCCGCATGGTTTCGAAGGGCAGGGGCCGGAGCACTCGTCGGCGCGTCTGGAGCGCTTCCTGCAGCTGTGCGCCGAGCACAACATGCAGGTCTGCACGCCGTCCACGCCGGCGCAGATCTTCCATCTGCTGCGCCGCCAGTCCGTGCGTCCGCTGCGCAAGCCGCTGATCATCATGTCGCCGAAGAGCCTGCTGCGCCACAAGCTGGCGGTGTCGCCGCTGGAAGAGCTGGCCAATGGCCAGTTCCAGACGGTCATCCCCGAGATCGATCCGATCGCGCCCAGCGAAGTCAAGCGCGTCGTCATCTGTGGCGGCAAGGTCTACTACGACCTGCTCGAGAAGCGCCGCGAACTGGGCATGACCGACACCGCCATCGTGCGTGTCGAGCAGCTCTATCCGTTCCCGGACCGCCGCCTGATCGAGGCCCTGACGCCGTACAGCCAGGCCGTGGAGGTCTTCTGGTGCCAGGAGGAGCCCATGAACCAGGGCGCCTGGTACAACACCCGCCACAACCTGGAGCGCGTCATACGCCAGTGGAAGCCGGAACTGACCATTGGGTATGCCGGTCGGCCCTCTTCGGCGGCTCCCGCTTGCGGTTCCATGTATTTGCATGTGAAAGAACAGGCGACGCTGGTCGCTTATGCCCTAGGCGTGCCCAGCGCCTGAACTGCCTAGCAGAAGGAATAGAAGAAAATGAGTCTGGAAATCAAAGCCCCGGTATTCCCTGAGTCCGTCGCCGATGGCACGGTGGCCACCTGGCACAAGAAGCCGGGCGAGCCTGTCTCGCGTGACGAGCTGATCGTCGATATCGAAACCGACAAGGTCGTGCTCGAGGTGGTCGCGCCGGCCGATGGCGTCATCAGCCAGGTGCTGAAGAACGAGGGCGACACCGTGCTGTCGCAGGAAGTGCTGGCGATCTTCACCGAAGGTTCCGGCGCCGCCGCAGCCGCCGCTGCGCCCGCGGCGACCGCAGCGGCTGCCGCTGCGCCCGCAGCTGCTGCCGAGCCGGCCGCCGCCGGTCCGGCCGCGCGCAAGGCCGCCGCCGAGGCTGGCGTCGATCTCGCCGCTGTCGCCGGCACCGGTGTCGGTGGCCGGGTCACCAAGGCCGACGTCCAGGGTGCCGCCGCGTCGGCTCCGGCCGCCGCTCCGGCGCCGAGCGCACCGGCCGCCGCGCCTGCTCCGGCACCGCTGGCCCTGGCGGTCGGCGAGCGCGTCGAGAAGCGCGTGCCCATGACCCGCCTGCGTGCCAAGGTCGCCGAGCGCCTGCTCGAGGCCAAACAGTCCACCGCCATGCTGACCACCTTCAACGAGGTCAACATGAAGCCGGTCATGGACCTGCGCAAGCAGTACGTCGAGAAGTTCGAGAAGGTCCACGGCGTCAAGCTGGGCTTCATGTCCTTCTTCATCAAGGCGGCCACCGAGGCGCTCAAGCGCTTCCCGGCCGTGAACGCCTCCATCGACGGCAACGACATCGTCTATCACGGCTACCAGGACATCGGCGTCGCCGTGTCGTCGGACCGTGGCCTGGTCGTGCCGGTGCTGCGCAACGTCGAGCACATGAGCATCGCCGAGATGGAGAAGGGCGTGCTGGAGTTCGGCAAGAAGGCCCGCGATGGCAAGCTCGGCATCGAGGACATGACCGGCGGCACCTTCACCATCTCCAACGGTGGTGTCTTCGGCTCGCTGCTGTCCACGCCCATCCTGAACCCGCCGCAGACCGCCATCCTCGGCATGCACAAGATCCAGGAGCGCCCGATGGCCGTGAACGGCCAGGTGGTGATCCTGCCCATGATGTATCTGGCGCTGTCCTATGACCATCGCCTGATCGACGGCAAGGAGGCCGTGAGCTTCCTGGTCGCCATCAAGGAGCTGGTCGAGGATCCGGCCCGCCTGCTGCTCGAAATCTGAGCCGGGAGTAGAGAACAATGACGCAACAAGTTGACGTGGTGGTGATCGGTGGCGGCCCCGGCGGTTACGAGGCGGCCATCCGCGCCGCCCAGCTCGGCCTCTCGGTCATCTGCATCGAGCGCCGCATCCACAAGGGCAAGCCGTCGCTGGGCGGCACCTGCCTGAACGTGGGCTGCATCCCGTCCAAGGCACTGCTGGATTCGTCGCACAAGTATCACGACCTCAAGGCCGGGTACGACAATCACGGCATCTCCACCGGCGAGGTCAGGCTGGATGTCGCCACCATGCTGGCGCGCAAGGACAAGGTCGTCGACCAGCTCACCGGCGGCATCGCCCAGCTGCTCAAGGGCAACGGCATCACCTGGCTGCAGGGCACGGGCAAGCTGCTCGCCGGCAAGCGCGTGGAGTTCACGCCGCATGAGGGCGAGGTGCAGGTCATCGAGGCCGGATCGGTGATCCTGGCCTCCGGTTCCGAGCCGGTGAACATTCCGGTCGCGCCGCTGGTCGACGGCATCGTCGTCGACTCCACCGGCGCGCTCGATTTCCCGGAAGTGCCGAAGCGCCTGGGCGTGATCGGTGCCGGCGTGATCGGCCTGGAGCTGGGCTCGGTCTGGGGCCGTCTCGGCGCCGAGGTCGTGGTGCTGGAGGCCATGGACCAGTTCCTGGCCTCGGCCGACCGCGCCATCGCTAAGGAAGCGCAGAAGATCCTGACCAAGCAGGGCCTGGACATCCGCCTGGGCGCCCGCGTCACTGGCACCCAGGTCGCCGACGGCAAGGTCACGGTGAGCTACGCCGACGCCAATGGCGATCACAGCGAGGTCTTCGACAAGCTGATCGTCGCCGTCGGCCGCCGCCCGGTCACCAAGGGCCTGCTCAGCGCCGACTCCGGCATCTCGCTGGATGAGCGCGGCTTCGTCCATGTCGACGGCCATTGCCAGGCCTCGATGCCGGGCGTCTTCGCCATCGGCGACCTCGTGCGCGGCCCCATGCTGGCGCACAAGGCCATGGAAGAGGGCGTCATGGTCGCCGAGCAGATCGCCGGCAAGCATGGCCACTTCAACTACGATCTGGTCATCTCGGTCATCTACACGCATCCGGAAGTGGCCTGGGTCGGCCTCAGCGAGGAGCGCGCCAAGGCCGAGGGCATCGAGGTCAAGACCGGCCAGTTCGCCTTCGCGGTGAACGGCCGCGCGCTTGCCGCCGACGACAACCAGGGCTTCGTCAAGTTCGTCGCCGACGCCAAGACCGACCGCCTGCTGGGCATGCACGTCATCGGCCCGGGTGCCGGCGACATGGTGCACCAGGGTCTGATCGCCATGGAGTTCGGCTCCAGCATCGAGGACCTGCAGCTGATGTGCTTCGCCCACCCGACGCTGTCGGAAGTGGTGCATGAAGCCGCGCTGTCCGTCGATGGTCGCGCCATCCACGCGATTCAACGCAAGCGCAAGTGAATCTGATCGGGGGCCTCATGGGGCCCCCGGTTCATTTCCGCCGCGGACCTGCGGGCCCGCGCCGGGTCAAGAGCCGACGGGAGATCCCTGCCGGCGCAACAAACGAGTGGTGATCACACGATGAATCTGCACGAGTATCAGGGCAAGCAACTGTTTGCCGAATATGGTCTGCCGGTGTCCAAGGGCTTCGCCGCCTCCACGCCGGAAGAAGCCCGCGCTGCCGCCGAACGCATCGGTGGCGATGTCTGGGTGGTCAAGGCCCAGGTCCATGCCGGTGGCCGAGGCAAGGCTGGTGGCGTCAAGCTGGTCAAGAGCCTGGATGAAGTCGAGGCTTTCGCCCGCGAGAAGCTGGGCACCCGCCTGGTGACGTACCAGACGGATGCCAAGGGTCAGCCGGTGTCCAAGATCCTCGTCGAGAACTGCACCGACATCGCCCGCGAGCTGTATCTGGGCGCGGTGGTCGATCGCGCCACCCGTCGCGTCGTGTTCATGGCCTCGACCGAAGGTGGCGTGGAGATCGAGAAGGTCGCCCACGAGACGCCGGAGAAGATCCTGACCGCCGCCATCGACCCGCTGGTCGGCCCGCAGGCCTACCAGGGCCGCGAGCTGGCCTACAAGCTCGGCCTCAACGCCGAGCAGGTCAAGCAGTTCGTGAAGATCTTCACCGGTCTCGGCAAGATGTTCACCGACCTCGACCTGGCCCTGCTGGAGATCAATCCGTTGGTCATCACCGGTGAAGGCAACCTGCACTGCCTGGATGCCAAGGTCGTGATCGACTCCAATGCCCTGGCCCGTCATCCCAAGCTCAAGGCCCTGCACGATCCGTCGCAGGAAGACGAGCGCGAGCGCCGCGCCGCCGAGTGGGACCTGAACTACGTCGCCCTCGAAGGCAACATCGGCTGCATGGTCAACGGCGCCGGCCTGGCCATGGCGACCATGGACCTGATCAAGCTCAAGGGCGGCCAGCCTGCGAACTTCCTCGACGTCGGCGGTGGCGCCACCAAGGAGCGCGTGACCGAGGCCTTCAAGATCATCCTCTCGGACACGTCCGTGAAGGCCGTGCTGGTCAACATCTTCGGCGGCATCGTGCGCTGCGACATGATCGCCGAAGGCATCATCGGCGCCGTGCAGGAAGTCGGCGTCAAGGTGCCGGTCGTGGTCCGCCTCGAAGGCAACAACGCCGAGCTGGGCGCGCAGAAGCTGCGCGAGTCCGGTCTCAACATCATCCCGGCCGCCTCGCTGAACGAAGCGGGCGAGCTCGTCGTCAAAGCTGTGGGAGCCTGAACATGAGTGTCCTGATCAACAAAAGCACCAAGGTGATCTGCCAGGGCATCACCGGTTCGCAAGGCTCCATGCACACCGAACAGGCCATCGCCTACGGCACCAACATGGTCGGCGGCGTGACCCCGGGCAAGGGCGGTACCACCCATCTCGGCCTGCCGGTGTTCAACACCGTGCGCGAAGCCGTGGAGCAGACCGGCGCCAACGCCTCGGTCATCTACGTGCCGGCCCTGTTCGCCAAGGACTCCATCCTGGAAGCCGTGGACGCCGGCATCGAACTGGTGGTGTGCATCACCGAGGGCGTGCCGACCATCGACATGCTCTACGTCAAGGAATACATCGCCCGCAAGGGCGGCGTGCGCCTGATCGGGCCGAACTGCCCGGGCATCATCACCCCGGGCGAGTGCAAGATCGGCATCATGCCGGGCCACATCCACCTGCCGGGCAAGGTCGGCATCGTGTCGCGCTCGGGCACGCTGACCTATGAAGCCGTGAAGCAGACCACCGACCTCGGCTTCGGCCAGTCGACCTGTATCGGCATCGGCGGCGACCCGATTCCGGGCACGACCTTCATCGACGCGCTGGCCCTGTTCCAGAACGACCCGCAGACCGAGGCCATCATCATGGTCGGCGAGATCGGCGGTTCGGCGGAAGAAGAGGCGGCGGCCTTCATCAAGGCCAACGTGACCAAGCCGGTGGTGTCCTACATCGCTGGTGTCACCGCGCCTCCGGGCAAGCGCATGGGCCATGCCGGCGCCATCATCGCCGGTGGCAAGGGCACGGCGGAAGAGAAGTTCGCCGCGCTGCAGGCCGCTGGCGTGAAGACGGTGTCGAACCCGGCCATGCTGGGTGCCGCGCTGGCCGAGATCACCGGCTGGAAGTGATTCCGGCTGTTGAGCAGGCAACGAGAGGAGGCCCGCGCTTGTCGCGGGCCTCTTCATTTCCGGCAATGCGATTCCCGGCTGCATGAAGCATCAGGCTCGGATAATCTTCGGTGATCTCCATCAGACGCCGGATGTGCCGCCATGACCTATTCCCTGCATCAACGCGACCTGGACAAGGCGCTGGAGTCCGAGGTGCTGGGCGAGCTGCTGTTCCAGACAGCAGCTGCTCACGCGAACCAGCCTGAGCAGCAGGAGAAGTGGCTGCTTCTGGCCCGCCTGGAAACCCAGACGCTGCACAAGCTACAGGATTTCCTGCAGCAGAATGGCTGGCAGGCATCGGTGTCGGCGATGACCCGCCTGGGCGCCAGGGCTTCTGGCGTGGCGCTGGGGCGCATGCCCTGGGGGCTGGCCATGCGCCTGCTCAGGCAGGGCACGGGGCCGTTCATGCGGACTTTCGAGCGCATGCACGCGCACGCCGATGTGCAGACCCGGGGTTTTCTGGCCTATCTGCTGGCGCATGAGCAGGCGCTGGCCGAGTTCGCCCGGCGCGAGATCGAGGAGGCTGGCC
>Ga0222424_100358_pt1 | contig 29730 bp, 23 predicted proteins | sample 2B2ome_FD_182468 | JGI IMG/M metagenome (GOLD analysis project Ga0222424, IMG submission 182468) | Enriched microbial communities from leaf-cutter ant dump, University of Wisconsin, Madison, United States - 2B200A (version 2) | ecosystem: Environmental > Terrestrial > Nest > Insects nest > Nest... | reverse complement strand
CCAGCAGCTTTTCCGCCGCGTTCAGCGATTCCGCCGGATCGGCCTTGCCGTCCTGCAGCAGCACCTCCACTTTCTTGCCCAGCACGCCACCGGCCGCGTTCAGTTCCGCTTCCGCCAGGCGCGCGCCGTCCACGGTGTTCTTGCCGTTATAGGCAGCCGGGCCGCTGACCGGCTGAATCAGACCAATCTTGATGGTCGATTGCGCCTGCGCCGGCATGCAAAAGCATGCCGCCAGTGTCAGAGCGCCGACTGCCAGAATCTTGGATTGCCGCATGATGTACTCCCAAAAAGTGGTTTCAGGCTTGTTTCAGGGCGAGTTCCACCACCCCGGGCCGCAGCCCGGGAGTCATGGAGATGAGATGGGGATGTCGGCTACTGGCCGACCTTGACGACGATTACCGGCTTGCCGCCTTCGACCCGCGAGATCGACTGGAAGGGACGCGCCTGCTGCTGCTTGTCGAATTCGATGACGCCCTGCAGGGAGGGCAGCTTGATGGTTCGCAATGCATCGCGAACCTTGGCCGGCTCGGTACTGTTGGCGGCCTTGATCGCGGCAGCCGCGACCTGGACGGCGTCGTAGCCGCTGGTGGAGTACTTGTCGGCAATCCGGTCCGGGTAGCGCGCCTTGTAGGCGGCGACGAACTTGGCCGAGGCGTCCTCCTGACCCGGCGGTGGCGCGTACGGCAGCCAGTAGTTCTGCACCAGCATGCCTTCGCTGGCTTCCTTGCCGGCCAGCGGCATGATCGCTTCGGCCGGATTGCCGCTGGTGACGACGCGGTTCAAGCCCTTCAGGCCCTGCTCGTAGGATTGCTTGATGATGTTGGAAACGGTGGTCACGTCGCTCGTGATGACGATGCTGTCGGCGCCGGAGTTTTTCAGCTTGGTCAGCGTCGGTGCGAAATTGGTCTCACCCGGCTTGTGGTATTCGGTCGCCACTACCGTCGCCCCCTGCGGCGCCAGCACCCGGCTCCAGTTGTTCACCACCGCCCGGCCAAAGTCGTTGTTGGCCGCCATGAACGCTACCTTCTTCAGCCCCAGCTTCGATACCAGATATGGCTGCAGCGCGTCGGCGTCGATCTTGCTGTTCGAGGCAATCCGGAATACCCACGGATTGCCTGCTTCCGTGATCTTTTCCGCCGTCGAGGTTTCCACAATCAGCGGTACTTCGTAGCGCTGCACCAGCGGCATCACCGCCAGCGTCGCCGAACTGGCCCAGGCACCGATCAGCACGCTGACCTTGTCTCGGTCCAGCAGCTTTTCCGCCGCGTTCAGCGATTCCGCCGGATCGGCCTTGCCGTCCTGCAGCAGCACCTCCACTTTCTTGCCCAGCACGCCACCGGCCGCGTTCAGTTCCGCTTCCGCCAGGCGCGCGCCATTGATCACGCTTTGGCCGTCATAAGCGGCCGGTCCGGTCACCGGCTGGATCAGGCCGATCTTGATGGTCGATTGCGCCTGCGCCGGCAGCGCGGCGAACAGGGCGCTGGCGAGTAGTGCCAACGAAGTACCGAGTGTCTTCATGTGTGTCTCCTCGTTATGTTCCTGGGGTTGGAGGGTGCGATCTGGCGCCGCTCTCCTCCCCGTGTTCAGTCTGGATGCAGCTCGAAGATCGCTTCCACTTCAACCGGAATGCCGGCCGGCAATTCCATGACGCCGAAAGCCGAACGACCATGGCGGCCGGCTTCGCCGAACACTTCAACCATGCAGTTGGAAAATCCGTCGATCACCTTTGGCGAGGCGGTGAAGCCATCGACGCAGTTGACCAGCCCCAGTACCTTGACCACGCGCTTGACGCGATCCAGGCTGCCGGTGATTTCCCGTACCGAGCCGAGCATATTGAGAGCAACCTGGCGTGCCACCGCCTTTGCTTCGTCGATTTCCATATCGCGGCCAAGCTTGCCACGCGCGGTCACCTGGCCCTGGCTGTCGAAAGGTCCGTGACCAGACATGAACAGAATGTTGCCGACCATCACCCCCGGAACGTAGCTGCCCACCGGCGTTGCCGCCTGTGGAATGTCAATGCCGAGTTCGGCAATTCGTCGTTCGACGCTCATCGTCTTCCTTTCCAAAGGTCAGGGCAGGCTGGGGCCGGCGATATCCGGGGTCGGCACGTTGCCGCGAGTGAAGCCGCGCATTTTTTTCAGGTAGACCGGGTGCATGAAGGCATGCAGTTCCGGGACGCCATTGAGACGGACGGTGTTGTCGGTGAAGAGAAAATCCTCCTCGACCACCACCACTTCCCGCATTGCTCCGTCCGGCGAATGCACCTGCACCGTCATACGGTCCTGGTCGTCGCGGGCGTGGAATTCGATTTTCCAGTTCTTGCCCTGCTTGTCGGTGGCGCGTCCGGTGCCGACCTTGCGGATCGCGTCGTAAATGAACTGCGGGTTGAGCGGATCAAGTGTCGCAATCATGGCTGTCTCCTATGCAGAAACGGTGTCGAACGCAAACGACGCATCGCCGACCGAATAGATCGCTCCTTCGTACTGCAGGAGCTTGCCGGCCGCTTCGCCGCTGGCGCCAGCGATCAGGAAGAAGGGGCGCAGACCGGCTTCCGGCGCGGCCGCCTCCCACAGGCGCTGATCGATGAATTCGATGTCGCGGCTACGACCGTTGGTCACCAGATCAACCACCAGCCGGTCGAATTCCTTGCCATCGTCGAAATACTGGCCGTTCGCCTGCTCCTTGCGCAGGTCCAGCCGATGCGTCAGGTTGCCCGGCGCGATCAGCACCACGCGCTTGCCGCTGGCTTCGACCGCCTTGCGGATCGCACGGCCCCAGCGCACGCATTCGCCAAACGAACGCTGCGACACCGAGATCGGCACCACCGGAATGCGCGTACCCATCACCTTCAGCGGGCAGAACGCGCCGTGGTCCATGCCATAGGTCTTGGCCTCGACCGGCAGGCCTTCGGCCTGACCGGCGGCGATCATTGCCTGCGCCAGTTCCGGGTCACCCGGCAGTACATGGGTATAGAAGCGGCGGCCGAACTCGGCCGGACGCAACACATAGTCGTGAAAGGATTCGTGGATACTGCCGGTATCGACGAAAAACGCCCGTTTCGGCAGATAGTGCGGGGAAGCGATGATGATCGCGTCCGCCTTCAGGTCTTGTTCGATCGCCCTGCCGATCGCCTGCAGCACCTGAACCTGCGAGGCGGAACTGCCATCCTCGGCCAGCTCCATCAGGTAAGAACCATTCGGTACAAAATACGACTTCAACAGCTCGCCGTTGCCGTGCATCTTGGTCTCCATGTCGTTATCGGGTGAGTCGGAGCGGGTCCGCTTACCGTGGCCTGTTTTGGTGCGGCCGCTTGGTTGAGTGCATGGTAGCATCGGATCGTTCCACGACAATCCTTTAAAAATTTTCAGAACTTTCAAAAATTATTTAAAAATGGAGCGAGACAAATGCATAACCTCAGCAACATGGAGGTGTTCGTCCGGACCGTGAGAACCGGCAGCCTGTCGGCCGCCGCGCGCACGCTGAAACTGACGCCGGCGGCAGTCAGTTATCGGCTGGACAAGCTGGAATCGGAGTTGGGAACGCGCCTGCTGCATCGAACCACCCGACGCCTGACGCTGACCCAGGACGGCGCCGACTACCTGCGCGAAGCGGAGCACATGCTGAGCGAAGTCGAGCGGATCGAAGCCACGGTATCGCGCCGCGACGAAGTGCCGCAAGGCACCCTGCGCGTCACCGTGCCGTCGTCGTTCGGCCGCCAGCACATTGCTTCGGCGATGCCGAAATTCCTGAAGCGCCATCCGCTGGTGCGCCTGCATCTGATCATGAGCGACGACATGATCGACATCATGGGCGAGGGCGTGGACATCGCGATCCGCATCTGCGAACTGGGTGATTCCGAATTCATCGCGCGCAAACTGGCGCCGGACCGACGGGTCGTCTGCGCGTCGCCGGCATATCTGGAAAAGCACGGCACGCCGCTGCGACCGCAGGATCTGATCGACCACAACTGCCTGGCGCTGTCACAGCAGCCGTACTGGACCTTCAACGGTCCGCAAGGATCGGAGCGGATTCGCGTCGCCGGCAATTTCGAGTGCAACAACGGCGAGGCGATCCGCGAAGCGGCGCTGGCCGGACTGGGAATCGCACTGAAAGCAACCTGGGACGTTGCCACGGCCATCAAGACCGGGCGCCTGGTGACGATCCTGAACGACTATCCGATCGCCAGCGACACGTCGGTATGGGCGGTCTATCCGAGCCGGCGCAACCTGCCGGCCAAGGTCAGCGCCTTCATCGATTTCATGAAGGAGCACTTCAATACCCAGCCGCACTGGGACACCCTGCTGTAGCGTCTGACTACATCGCCGTCCCCATCTCGCGGGCGGCGGCCATCACCAGCTCCGCCGTGGCGGTCCGGTCGGCCATGCGTGCGGCCGGACCCGACACCGACATCGCGCCGACCAGACGGTCGCCCGCCAATACCGGAGCTGCCAGACAAACCAGCCCCTCCAGCAGTTCCTGATCGTCAATCGCCCAACCGGCGGCGCGGGTTTTTTCCACCTCCTGCCGCAACGGTTCGGCGTCGACCAGCGTGCGCGCCGTATGCGCCTTGCGTTCTTCCTGCATCACCTGCTCCAGCAGATCGGGGCCGGACCAGGCCAACAAGACCTTGCCAACCGCCGTCGCATGCAGCGGGCCGCGCCAGCCGACATGGCTCAGCATCCGGATCGGATGCGCGCCGTCAACCTTGCTGACGTAACAGACTTCCCGGCCGTCCAGCACGGCGAAATGGGCGGTTTCCCCGGTTCGGCGCGCCAATTCGCGCAGGTACGGCTGCGCCGCCGCGTCCAGGTTGGCGGCGCCAAGGGCACTGCCACCCAACTCCAGCAGACGCAATCCGAGCCGGTAGCGAGTGGCGTCACGCACCACCATCCGGTGCTCGATCAGGGTTGCCAGCAGCCGGTACACCGTGGGGCGCGGCAAATCCAGCGCACGCGCCAGATCGGCGACATTCTGCGGCTCGGGAGAATCGGCCAGACAGGCGATCAGCCGCAGCGCATGATCGACGCTATTGACGGTGCGGGACACGGGATTTCCTTTCTCCGATGGCATGCCGACGATTGCAAAGCAAGACGGGATTTGGCAAGATGATCGAGCATTGATACATATATGTCCATTATAGATACAAGGAGACACCATGTCACAGAATTCCCGCTCCACCGTCGCCGTGGTCCAGGCCGCCCCGATCGCCTTCGATGTCGAGCGCACCCTGCAGAAAGCCGCCGACCTGGCAGCTGATGCCGCCCGCCGCGGCGCCCAGCTGGTGCAGTTTCCCGAAGCCTTCATCTCCGCCTATCCGAAAGGATCGACCTTCGGCTCGGTGGTCGGCACCCGCTCGATGGATGGCCGCATCGAATTCCAGCGCTACTGGGACAGCGCGATCGACGTTCCCGGCCCGGCCACCGAGGCGCTGGGGAGGATCGCCCAGCAAAACAAGATTCATCTGGTGATGGGCGTCATCGAACGCGAACTGGGCACGCTGTACTGCTGCGTATTGTTTTTCGCGCCGGACGGACGGCTGCTGGGCAAGCACCGCAAGCTGATGCCGACCGGCTGCGAGCGCCTGGTCTGGGGTTTCGGCGACGGCTCGACGATGCCGGTATTCGATACCCCGCATGGCCGCATGGGCGCCGTGATCTGCTGGGAAAACTACATGCCGCTGATGCGCGCGGCGATGTATGCGAAGGGCGTGGAAATCTATTGCGCGCCGACCGCCGACGGTCGTGACAGCTGGATCGCCTCGATGCAGCATATCGCCATCGAGGGACGCTGCTTCGTGTTGTCATGCAACCAGTTCGCGCGGCGCTCCGACTACCCGGACGACTTCCCATGCACGCTGGGCGACGATCCGAACACCGTCATTTCGCGCGGCGGCAGCTGCATCGTCGACCCGTTCGGTGAAATCCTGGCCGGCCCCGACTTCGACGGCGAAACCATTCTGACTGCGCAGATCGATCGCGGCATGATCGCCCGCGGCAAATTCGACATGGATTCCACCGGCCACTACGCGCGCCCGGACGTGTTCCACCTGATCGTCGACGAACGGCGCAAGGCGCCGGTCACCACGCTTTCCGATCCGGTCGACACGCCGTCCGACAACGACACTTTTCCGCAGTAACGGCAGCGCCATAAAAAAACCCCGCCAGGCTTGCGCCTGGCGGGGCGAATCCTTCCTTGGGAGGGAGGAGGAGACATTCTTTGGCGCTGGATCAGCGGCCGATCGGTGCGGGGCGCGTCTTGCGCTGGAACTGCAGGCCATTGGCGGCGGTGGCACGCGCCGAGGCGCGGGCAATGTCGATCAATCCGAGGCCGCGCACTTCTCCGTGCGGCAGCGACCGCTCGGTCACGCGCTCCGCTTCATGCGGGGACAACCTCGGCGCCACGCAACCGAGCGCAACGGCGATCGGCGGGTTATAGGCATTCAACATGGTTGGATACTCCTGCTGAAAATGGTTCAGTCGCGCGCGGCCAAGGCCAGCAACTCGGCGGCCTGGTTCGGATGTGACTCGGCGCACTGGCGCGCAAGGCGGCCGAGCAGCAGCATGTCGGACAGCTTCTGGCGCGCGCTGCGCTGTTCGCGCGTGCGGCGCGGACGCACCATCAGCAATGCCGCCTGCAGCAAACCGATCAACAGCGGCTTGAACAACAGCAACACGCCCGCTCCCAGCCCCACGCCCAGCAGCGGGCGCGATGCGCGCACGACAGTCAGCGCGATCGCTTCCACTACCGGCACCGCCGCTTCGGCGGGAAATGCAAGAGCCCAGATGGACATGGTATTTTCCTGATTGCAGACCTTGTTATGCTGCGGCGCACCGTCGATTAACGGTGGTTGGCGACGTAGCGCAGTTCGGCCGACAGGCTGGGCATGCTGTCTTCCAGATCGCGGGCCATGCTGTTGATTTCCAGCACCGCGCGCAGCTTCTGGCGACGGCTGAGGCTACGCTCGACCTGAGCCGGCTTCTTGGCCAGCAGGGCGCCCCACAGGAGCTGGATGGCGTGCGCCACGTTGTTGGCATAGTCGTTCAGCGAAACGCTGTTGCGGGACGGGGTATAAGTAATCGCGGTCATGATGTCTTCCTTTCGAAAAAACGCTTGTTTGTTGCAGTGCAGTATAGACCTCCCAACGGGTATATCCAATTTCCTTTCCGGATAGCCATTATAATTTCAGTGAATATCAACGGCCCCAATACCCGACTGTTATGAGTTTCCTCAATCTTGACCTGAACCTGCTGCGCGTCTTCAACGTCGTCATGACCGAGCAGAACCTGACCCGCGCCGCCGGTCAGCTGGCGATGACGCAGCCGGCGGTGTCGAACGCGCTGAAGCGCCTGCGCGACGCGCTCGGCGACGAGCTGCTGATCCGCACCGCGCACGGCATGCGGCCGACCGCGCGCGCCGAGGAACTGTGGCCAACCGTGCGCCGCGTGCTGACGGAGCTGGAGGCGGCGATCACGCCGGAAACCTTCGACGTGTCCAAAACGCAGGCGATCTTCCACATGGCGATGGCGGATTCGACCGCGGCGCTGTGGCTGCCGTCGCTGGTGCGCTCGATCGAGCGCGAGGCGCCGCACATGAGCGTGCGCATGGTCACGCTGATGACGCGCGATCCGCGCCAGATGTTGTTGCGCGGCGACATCGATCTGGCGATCGGCTTCTTTCCCGGCGTCGTGGCGCAGCTGTCGGCGATCCCGAATTCGCCGATCCGCCATGAGCGGCTGTACTCCGGCCACTACGCCTGCGTGATGCGCAAGGACCATCCGCTGGCGTCGCAGCCGCTGACGCTGGACAACTATTGCGCCGCCAGTCATTTGATGGTCAGTTTTTCCGGTCGCGCCCAGAGCCTGGCCGACAAGGCGCTGGCCGAGCTCGGCCGCGAACGGCGCGTGCTGCTGATCGTCAACCAGTTCTTCACCGCCGGCCGGGTGGTCGCCAATTCCGACCTGATCACGGTACTGCCGCGCCACCTGATCGCCTCCACCGGCATGACGCACGCGCTGATTTCCAAGGAATTGCCGTTCGAGATGCCGGAGGTCAACGTCGACATGCTGTGGCACGAACGCGACGCCCGCAACCCGGCCCATCGCTGGCTGCGCGAACACATGTCGGCGATGCAGAGCAGCCCTTACGGCAAGACCAAGCCGAAAGCCTGAGTTCCGGCGCGGCGGCCGCCGCGCCCTTCCCTTCCCGCCCCATTCCCTCCATCCGCCGGCGTCATCGTCCGGTCATGCCGCCGTCATGGCGGCGTCATACGTTCTGGCTAGCATCCAGCCACCGACCTCGTGAGCCGGTTTTCCGGCGCCCGACGATGTGGCGCCGGTCTTTTTTCCTTCGCTGCCAGAAAGATTCCGACGATGACCCAGACTCTCGATCCCTCCCGCCGCCGCGCACTGAAATTCCTGTCCGGCGTGCCGCTGCTGCCGGTCGCCACGCTCGGCGGCACCTCCCTGCTGGCCGCCTGCGGCGGCGGCAGCGACAACCCGGTGACGCCGGTGCCGGCGCCGGCCAAATTCGTTTCCGCGCAGTTCAAGTCGATGGCCGCGCCGTCGCTGGCCGACCCGGCCGGCATGGCCACCACCAGCGTTGGTTCGACGCTGGAAATCCTGCTGTCGGACGGTCAGACGCAAAGCTACAAGCTGGCCTACCAGCCGTTCTTCATCACCGGCGACATGGTGTCCGACGGCAAGGGCGGCAAGATTCTGGCCGGCGGCTATTACGACATCAACAATCAGCCGATCATCGACAAGACCGTGCCCGGCAGCGAGCGCCAGTTCTTTTCCGATTCGCCGGACGGCACCTCGCTGCTGACCGTGGCCAACGCCAAGGTGGATGGCGTCAAGGGCAACACCGTGTTCGCGGTGGTGCAGTTCGAATACACCACCAAGGCCCAGGACGGCCAGACCGGGATGTACGGCCTGCTACCGTCGCCGATCGCCGTGCTGACGCTCGACCAGGACCCGGAAACCGGCAAGCTGACGCTGGTCAAGTACCACAACGTCGATACCAGCGGCGTCAACGGCCTGTGGATCACCTGCGGCGCCAGCCTGTCGCCGTGGGGCACCCATCTGTCGTCGGAAGAATACGAACCGGATGCCTTCGCCGCCCGCACCGCCAACTACATGAACGAGTTCAGCACCAACCTGTACGGCGACGCCAACCGCGCCCATCCGTACCACTACGGCCATCTGCCGGAAGTGACCGTCAACGCCGACGGCACCGGCAGCATCAAGAAGCACTACTGCCTCGGCCGCATCTCGCACGAACTGGTGCAGGTGATGCCGGACGGCCGCACCACCTTCATGGGTGACGATGCCACCAACGCCGGCTATTTCGTGTTCGTCGCCGACCGTCAAAACGACCTGTCCTCGGGTTCGCTGTACGTCGCCAAGGTCGGCGCCGGCTTTTCGATCGACCCGGCCGCCAGCGGCGCCGCGCCGCTGACCTGGATCAAGCTCGGCTCGGCCACCAGTACCGAAATCCGCGCGCTGGTCGATGGCGGCATCCAGCCGGCCGACATCATGGACGTGCGCAGCACCGATCCGGGCGACCCGGCCTACCGCAAGATCGTCGCCAACGGCAAGATCGAATGGATCAAGATCCACGACGGCATGGAAAAGGCCGCCGCCTATCTGGAAACCCACCGCTACGCCGCCTATGTCGGCGCCAGCATGGGCTTCACCAAGATGGAAGGCACCACCGTCAACATCAAGGACAAGGTCGCCTACTCGGCGCTGCAGAACGTGCAGGGTTCGATGGTGGCTGGCGACAAGGCCAACGTCCCCGGCAACGGCATCTCGGTACCGAAGGCGCTGCTGGCCGGCGCGGTGATGGCGCTGAACCTCAAGGGCGGCCAGAAGGACACCGATGGCGCGGCGATCGACAGCGAATGGATGCCGGCCGACACCCGTGCGCTGATCACCGGCGAAGACATCGCCGCCGATTCGCTCGGCAACACCGCCAACCCGGACCGCATCGGCAACCCGGACAACCTGAAGTTCTCGGAAAAGCTGCGCACGCTGTTCATCGGCGAAGACAGCGGCCAGCACGTCAACAACTTCCTGTGGGCCTACAACATCGACACCAAGCAACTGTCGCGCATCCTGTCGGTGCCGGCCGGCGGCGAATCGACCGGCCTGCACGCGGTCGATGAAATCAACGGCTGGACCTACATCATGAACAACTTCCAGCACGCCGGCGACTGGGGCAGCATCCACGCCAAGGTCAAGGACCAGCTCGACCCGCTGCTGGAAGCCAACTACAAGGGCAAGTTCGGCGCCGCGGTCGGCTACATGACCGGCGAGCTGAAGAGCATCAAGCTGTAAGCTGCATCACCAGGCGGGCGGCGCCATTGGCGCTCCTGCCCGTACCTTGCCACGGCCCGCCTTGCGCGGGCCGTTTTCATGTTCTGGGTGGAATGGCGGCCTGATACACTGCCAATCGCCGTTCTGTCTATCCATACGGCATGAAGCACCGCAACGGGACGGGCATGGCGTAGCATCCCCTGTCATCGCACCCGACTCCAAAATTCTGACCAATTGAAAATTCGGACTGTGAACAACAACAAAGAAACCGAACGGGCGGACCTGCATAAAACCATCTGGCGCATCGCCAACGATCTGCGCGGCAGCGTGGACGGCTGGGATTTCAAGAGCTATGTGCTTGGCATGCTGTTCTACCGCTTCATCTCGGAAAATCTCACCGCTTATCTGAATGACGAAGCCCACCGTGCCGGCGAAAAGGATTTTGACTACGCCGCGCTTTCCGATACCGACGCCGAACAGGGCCGTGCTGAAACGGTAAGGGAAAAAGGCTTCTACATCCTGCCCTCGCATCTGTTTGCCAATGTGCGCCAGCAGGCGCGGCACGATACCAACCTCAACGAAACCCTGTCCCGCGTATTCAAGGGCATCGAAGGTTCGGCGATCGGCACTGACAGCGAAGACGACATCAAGGGTCTCTTCGACGACCTTGACGTCAACAGCAACAAGCTTGGCCCCACGGTTGCCAAGCGCAATGAAAAGCTGGTGAAGCTGCTCGATGCGGTCGGTGATCTGCCGCTGGGCACCTTTGCCGACAACACCATCGACCTGTTTGGCGATGCCTACGAATATCTGATGCAGATGTATGCCTCCACCGCCGGCAAGTCCGGCGGCGAGTTCTACACGCCGCAGGAAGTTTCCGAACTGCTGGCACGCATCGCGGTACTCGGAAAGACCGAAGTCAACAAGGTCTATGACCCGGCTTGCGGCTCAGGCTCCCTGCTGCTGAAATTCGCCAAGGTTCTGGGGCAGGACAAGGTGCGGCAGGGCTTCTACGGACAGGAAATCAACCTGACCACCTATAACCTGTGCCGCATCAACATGTTTCTGCACGACGTGAATTACGAAAAATTCGACATCGCGCATGGTGACACGCTGACCGATCCGGCGCATTGGGACGACGAGCCCTTCGAAGCCATCGTTTCCAATCCACCGTATTCCATCAAGTGGGCCGGCGACAGCAATCCGTTGCTGATCAACGATCCACGCTTCGCGCCAGCCGGAGTACTCGCGCCCAAGAGCAAGGCGGACCTTGCCTTCACGATGCACATACTGAGCTGGCTGGCGGTGAACGGTACTGCCGCCATCGTCGAATTCCCCGGCGTGCTGTATCGCGGCGGCGCCGAACAGAAAATTCGCCAATACCTGATCGACAACAACTATGTCGATGCGGTGATTCAGCTGCCGCCCGACCTGTTCTTCGGCACCACCATCGCCACCTGCATCATCGTGCTGAAGAAGTCCAAACGCGACAATGCCACGCTGTTCATCGATGCCTCCGCCGAGTTCGTACGCAACGGCAACAAGAACAAGCTGACCGATACCAACCAGCAGAAGGTGCTGGATGCCCTCAGCGCTCGCACCGACCAGGCACATTTTGCCCGGCTCATCGAAAACGGTGAGATCGCCGCCAACGGCTACAACATCGCAGTAAGCAGCTATGTGGAACAGGAGGACACCAGCGAGGCGGTGGACATACGCGCGCTCAATGCTGAAATCGCCGGTATCGTGGCGCGGCAGGCTGAACTGCGCACGCAGATTGATGCCATCGTGGCTGATCTTGAAGGGGAAGAGGCATGAGCGATGTCATCCTCTACACCACCGACGATGGCAAAACCAGAATTGACCTGCGCTTGCAGGATGGAACCGTTTGGCTCTCCCAGCAGCAAATCGCCGACCTGTTCCAAACCACCAAACAGAATGTCAGCAAGCACATCAAAGCCGTTTATGAAGACGGGGAGCTGGATGAAGCGGCAACTGTCAACCAACAGTTGACAGTTCAAAAAGAGGGGGCGCGGAAGGTGTCTCGCTCCATCACGCTTTACAACCTCGATGCCATTCTCGCCGTTGGCTACCGCGTTCGCTCTCCGCGCGGCGTGCAGTTCCGTCGTTGGGCCTCCACTGTACTCAAGGAATACCTTGAAAAAGGCTTTGCACTCAACGACGAACGGTTGAAAAACCTCGGCGGCGGCAGTTACTGGAAAGAACTGCTCGACCGCATACGCGACATTCGCTCCAGCGAAAAAGTCATGTATCGGCAGGTATTGGACTTATATGCCACCGCCGTTGACTACGACCCCAGGAGCGAATCCAGTCTGCGTTTTTTCAAAATCGTGCAAAACAAGCTGCACTATGCCGCTCACGGCCACACCGCCAGCGAAGTCATCTACCTGCGCGTGGGCAGCGACAAACCCTTTGCAGGCTTAAGCAACTTCAAAGGCAGCCAGCCCACGCAGGCTGAGGCGATGACTGCCAAAAACTACCGGAGTGAACAAGAACTCAAGGTCTTGAACAACCTCGTGTCCGCTTATTTCGATTTGGCAGAAATCAATGCCATAGAACAAAGCGAAATGCGCATGGCCGACTATGTGCGCGAGCTGGACACCATTCTTGGCTCGGCCGGACGCAAGCTGTTGGACAACGCCGGCAGCATTTCCCATGCGCAGGCAAAAAGCAAAGCCAAAGCGGAATACCAAAAATACAAAGCCCAAACGCTGGCCAATGTGGAGCAGGACTACCTGAAAACCATTGCCACACTGGAAAAGCAGGCCAAAAAAGAGAGTCGTAAAGAATGAGTCGCATCGACGAGCTGATTGCGGAGCTTTGCCCGGAGGGGGTGGAGTTCAAGGTACTGGGTGAATGCATTACGAAAAATACTGGCGGCGGCACGCCATCACGCTCTGTTGCAAGCTATTGGGAAGGAAATATTCCTTGGGCTTCCGTTGGAGATCTATCCATTCCGGGTAACTTCATTCACTCAACGCGCTCTTCGATTACCGAAGAAGGGCTCAAAAATAGTCCCAGCAACCTCATTTCTCGTGGCGATATCATTGTTGCTGTCAAAATTTCTCCCGGCAAAATGAAAATTGCCGCAGCAGACATTGCAATCAATCAAGATCTTCGCGGCCTAAAACTCTGCGCCTTCATAAATAGTAGCTTTTTGACCTACTACTTCCAGACTCTTTCGATTGTAGGCAACGGAACTATCGTCAAAGGCATCACGACAGACACCCTTGAGAAGATTCGCGTACCTGTTCCACCGCTTGAGATTCAGCGAGAGATCGTGAAGGTACTCGACACTTTCACCAAGCTAGAGGCAGACCTGGAGGCAGAGCTTAAGGCACGCCGGCAGCAGTACAAGTATTACCGCGACCAGCTCTTGTCATTCAGAACGAACGAACGAACGAACGAACGAACGAACGAGCAAGAGTCGTGCCAGATACCGACAAGGTGGACGACCTTGGGTGAGGTTGCAACATTTCGTCGAGGAACGGCGATCACGGAGAAAGAAACAACGGATGGCGATATTCCTGTCGTTGCGAATGGGCCTGTGCCCACCTACTTCCATGGGGAAAGTAATCGAGATGGCGAAACCATCGTCATTGCAAGATCTGGCGCATATGCAGGCTATGTGAGCTTCTGGAATTCGCCGATTTTCCTCACGGATGCCTTCAGTGTTCATCCTGATCCTGCTCTGCTAGCGCCAAGATTCGCTTACTACTTTCTTCAGAATAAGCAAAGTCACATTCACTCGATGAAGAAGGGCAGCGGCGTTCCTCATGTTCGAGTGAAAGAATTCGAGTCTTTCGGTGTCCCGCTTCCGCCCCTTGAAGAACAAGCCCGCATCGTCTCCATCCTCGACAAGTTCGACGCACTGGTGAACGACCTGTCCTCCGGCCTGCCCGCCGAAATCAAGTCCCGCCGCCAGCAATACGAACACTACCGCGACCGCCTGCTCACCTTCAGGGAAGCGGCATGACCGAAGCGCCCGCGCCCAACCGTTACGAGCCGATTGCGCTTTCCAGCGAGAGCACCGTCGTCGCGGAATTCGTGCGTCCGGACGAGGTGCGCGAAGAACGCTACCAATCCGAAGCGGAGCTTGAACGAGACCTCATCGCACGTTTGCAGGTACAAGCCTATGAATACCTGCGTATCGGTAGCGAAGCCGACCTGATCACCAATCTGCGCCGCCAGTTGGAGGCGCTCAACAAAATCACGTTCTCCGACCAGGAATGGCAGCAGTTCTTCGACGAAAAGATTGCCGGCGCCAACGACGGCATCATCGAGAAAACTGCGCGCCTTCAGGAAGACCACATTCAGGTTCTGAAGCGCGATGACGGCAGTACCAAGAACATCGCGCTGATCGACAAACAGGGCATCCACAACAACCGATTGCAGGTCATCAATCAATACGAGGTGGAGGGTGTGCGGGCCAACCGCTACGATGTGACGGTTCTGGTCAATGGCCTGCCGATGGTACATGTCGAACTGAAGCGCCGGGGCGTGGACATCCGCGAAGCCTTCAACCAGATCGACCGCTACCAGCGCGACAGCTTCTGGGCCGGCTCTGGCCTGTTCGAGTACGTGCAACTGTTCGTCATCAGCAACGGCACGCTGACCAAGTATTACAGCAACACCACGCGCGACGGCCATCTGGCCGAGCAGCGCGGCGGCCGGCGTGCGCGCGGCAAAACCTCGCATAGTTTCGCCTTCACCAGTTGGTGGGCCGATGCAAGGAACCAACCGATCACGGAACTGGCCGATTTCACCAAGACCTTTTTCGCCAGGCACGCGCTGCTGAATATCCTGACCCGCTATTGCGTGTTCGGCGTGGATCGCAAGCTGCTGGTGATGCGTCCCTATCAGATCGTCGCGGCCGAAGGCATCCTGCAGCGCATCGGAACCGCCACCAATCACCGGCAACTGGGTACGGTGGCGGCGGGCGGCTATATCTGGCACACCACCGGCAGCGGCAAGACGCTGACCAGTTTCAAGGCCGCGCAACTGGCGCGCGCGCTGCCGGAAATCGACAAGGTGCTGTTCGTGGTGGATCGCAAGGATCTGGACTACCAGACCATGAGCGAGTACGAACGTTTCGAGAAAGGCGCGGCCAATTCCAATACCTCAACGGCGGTACTGCAAAAACAACTGGAAGACCCGAACGCCCGCATCATCATCACGACCATCCAGAAACTCAGCCGCTTCGTCGCCAAAAACAGAAGACACCCAGTCTATGACGCGCATGTCGTGGTGATCTTCGACGAGTGCCACCGTAGCCAGTTCGGTGACATGCACACGGACATCAGCCGGGCTTTCCGGCGCTATCATCTATTCGGTTTCACCGGCACGCCGATCTTCGCCGGCAACGCAGGGGCGGGCGGCAACCCACTCCTGCGCACTACCGAACAGGCGTTCGGCGACAAGCTGCACACCTATACCATCGTCGATGCGATCAATGACAGGAACGTCCTGCCGTTCCGTATCGACTACATCAATACGATCAAGACCGCGCCCAACGTGCGCGACAAGCAGGTATCCGCCATCGACACCGAACGGGCGCTGCTTGCGCCAGAGCGCGTCACGCAGATCGTCAGCTACATCCGCGAACATTTCGATCAGAAAACCAGGCGCGGCAGCAGCTATCGGCACGGCGGCAAAAGGCTGGCCGGATTCAATTCACTGTTCGCCACCGCATCGATCGACGCCGCCAAACGCTACTACACCGAGTTCGCGCGGCAACAGAAGAATGTACCGCCAGGGCAACGGCTCAAGATCGGGCTGATCTACAGCTTCGCCGCCAACGAAGGCAGTGGAGACGGCCTGCTGGAGGAAGAAGCCTTTGAAACGGATGGCCTGGATCAGGGTTCGCGTAATTTCCTCGATGCCGCGATCGCTGACTACAACGCGCTGTTCGCCACCAACTACGATACTTCGAATGGCAAGTTCGAAAATTACTACAAGGATTTGTCGCAACGCCTGAAGAACCGCCAGCTTGATCTGGTGATCGTGGTCAACATGTTCCTGACCGGTTTCGATGCCACCACGCTCAATACTCTTTGGGTGGACAAGAATTTGCGGGCGCACGGTCTGATTCAGGCATATTCCCGCACCAACCGCATCCTCAATTCGGTCAAGACCTACGGTAACGTCGTTTCCTTCCGTAACCTGGAACAGGCGACCAATGACGCATTGGCGTTGTTCGGCAACAAGGATGCCAAAGGTATCGTGCTGCTGAAACCCTACGCCGACTACCATGCGGAGTACACAACGAAGGTCACGGAGCTGCTTGCGCTGTTTCCATTGGACAGGGCGATCGTCGGCGAAGCGGCGCAGAAAGCCTTCATCAGACTTTTCAGCGCAATTCTTCGGCTGAAAAACATTCTGACCGCCTTCGATGATTTCGTCGGCAACCAAATCCTGAGCGAGCGCGATTTTCAGGACTATCAGAGCCTGTACCTGAATCTGTACGCGGAATTCCGCGGCACGGCCGACGCGGAAAAGGAAACGATCAACGACGACGTGGTGTTTGAAATCGAACTGATCAAGCAGGTCGAAATCAACGTCGATTACATCCTGATGCTGGTCGAACGCTACATCAAGGCCAAGGGCACCGGCCAGGACAAGGAAATCCGCGCCACCATCGAGCGCGCGATCAATTCCAGCCCGTCCCTGCGCAACAAGAAAGACCTGATCGAAGCCTTCGTGGATTCCGTCTCGACACAAAATCAGGTGGATGCCGAGTGGCAGGCTTTCGTTGCCAGGAGAAAAACCGAGGAACTGGAGCGGATCATCGCCGATGAGAACCTGAACCCGGAAGAAACCAGGGTATTCGTCGACAACGCTTTCCGGGACGGCGGAATTCCGCTCACCGGTACCGCCATCACCAAAATACTGCCGCCGTTATCGCGCTTCTCCAAAAACAACAAGCATTCATTGAAGAAGCGAACCGTGCTGGACCGGCTGGCGGCCTTCTTCGAACGCTATTTCGGGCTGGCCTGAAACCCGTTATCGATACCCCGTCTGGAATCTTGCGGTTCAACGATAACCCATGATCCATTCGGAAAAGCGTGGAGTATGTGGTTAAAACGACCACCAGACGCCCGCCACAGGCGGGCATCATGGGGAGTATATGAAACCCCGCCCCCGCGCTAACGAATCACCAGCCGCGTGGTGTTCTTGACTTCTTCCATCACCGCATAGGTGTGCGTCTCGCGCACGCCCTTCAGTTGCAGCAGCGACTTGCCGAGGAATTCGCGGTAGGCGTTCATGTCCTTCACGCGCGCCTTCACCAGGTAATCGAAACCGCCGGCCACCAGGTGGCATTCCAGTACTTCGGGAATCGTCTGCACGCTGCGCTTGAAGGCTTCGAACACTTCCGGCGTGGTGCGCTCCAGCACCACCTCGATGAACACCAGCAGCGACACGTCCAGCAGATGCGGATTCAGTTGCGCGGTGTAGCCGAGGATGTAGCCGGCTTCGTGCAGCTTGCGCACCCGTTCCAGGCAGGCCGCCGGCGACAGGTTGACGCGCGCCGACAGATCGACGTTGCTGATGCGGCCGTCGTTTTGCAGCTCCTCCAGAATTTTCTTGCTGATCTTGTCGAGCATTCCAATCCCCGGAAAACTTTATTCGGCGAAATTTTCGCACCTATAACAAAATTTGGATAGGTCGCGGTATTACCAGAATAAATCTATCGGCATCGTCGATACAATCAAAACATCCGCGTACTGGCGGGTTTCTTCGTTGCCGTCATTCCCGCCGCGTCCGCGGCTTCTCTTTCGAAAAGATCCGCCATGTCCGACTTGCGCCGCCAGCTTGCCGAACCGTCCGCCGCGCCTGCCACTTCCGGCACGCCGTTTTCCGCGTTCGAGCGTGAGGTTTTACCGGGCGCGGGCGCCTTGCGCGCTGCCATCACCAGCGCCTGTCGGCGCGACGAGCAGCAAGCCTTGCAGTGGCTGCTGGACGGCATCCGCCGCGATGCCGCGCAGGCCGCCGATACCCGCGCGCTGGCGGAAACACTGGTGCGCGCGGTACGCGCCAAACGCGCGCGCGCGTCCGGCGTCGATGCGCTGATGCATGAATTTTCGCTGTCGTCGGACGAGGGCGTGGCGCTGATGTGCCTGGCCGAGGCGCTGCTGCGGATTCCCGACCGTCACACCGCCGACCGCCTGATCGCCGACAAGATCAGCCGTGGCGACTGGCGCCGCCATCTGGGCGAATCGCCGTCGCTGTTCGTCAATGCCGCCACCTGGGGCTTGCTGATCACCGGCAAGCTGGTCGGCACCAGCAGCGAGCAGGGGCTTGGCTCGGCACTGAACAAGCTGATTGCCAGGGGTGGCGAGCCGCTGATCCGCAAGGGCGTCGATCTGGCGATGCGCATGCTCGGCAACCAGTTCGTCACCGGCCAGACCATCGCCGAGGCGCTGGCCAACAGCCGCGACAATGAAAGGCGCGGCTACCGCTATTCCTACGACATGCTGGGCGAGGCGGCACTGACCGCCGAGGACGCGGCGCGCTATTACGACGACTACGAAAACGCCATCCACGCGATCGGCCGCGCCTCCAACGGCCGTGGCATCCACGACGGCCCCGGCATTTCGGTCAAGCTGTCGGCGCTGCATCCGCGTTATGCGCGCGCGCAGCGCGCGCGCGTGATGACGGAACTGCTGCCGCGCCTGAAGGCGCTGCTGCTGCTGGCCAGGCATTACGGCATCGGCCTGAACATCGATGCCGAGGAAGCCGACCGGCTGGAACTGTCGCTCGATCTGGTGCAGGCGCTGGCTTTCGACGCCGACCTGGCCGGTTTCGACGGCATCGGCTTCGTGGTGCAGGCCTACCAGAAACGCTGCCCGTTCGTGATCGACTATCTGGCCGACCTGGCCAGGCGCAGCCAGCGCCGCTTCATGGTGCGGCTGGTCAAGGGCGCGTACTGGGACAGTGAAATCAAGCGCGCGCAGGAAGGTGGCATGTCCGGCTATCCGGTCTATACGCGCAAGGTGCATACCGACGTGTCCTACCTGTATTGCGCGCAGAAGCTGCTGGGCCTGGGCAAGTATCTCTATCCGCAGTTCGCCACCCACAATGCGCAGACGCTGGCGACCATCCATACGCAGGCGCGCGCGCTCGGTGTCACCGACTACGAATTCCAGTGCCTGCATGGCATGGGCGAGGCGTTGTACGACCAGGTGGTCGGCAAGGAACATCTGGACAAACCGTGCCGCATCTACGCACCGGTCGGCTCGCACCAGACGCTGTTGGCTTATCTGGTGCGGCGGCTGCTGGAAAACGGTGCCAATTCGTCCTTCGTCAACCAGATCGTTGACGAGCAAGTACCGATCGACACGCTGATCGCCGACCCGGTCGAGCAGGCGAGAAAAACCGCCGGCCGGCCGCATCCGCAGATTCCGCTGCCGGCCAACCTGTACGGCGCCGAACGGCGCAATTCGGCCGGACTGGATTTCAGCGATGAAGACTGCCTGCGCCAGCTCGCCGCCGAATTCGCCGCGCTCGGCCAGCGCCGCTGGGACGCGGCGCCGCTGCTGGCGATCGAAGCGGTCGGTGCGGCGGCGCAGCGCGTCACCAGCCCGGCCGAGCACGGTGACGACGTCGGCAGCGTGCGCGACGCGCTACCGCAGGACATCGAAGCGGCACTGGCGGTCGCGCACGGCTTTGCCGACTGGCAGCAGCAGGCGCCGGCGCAGCGCGCGGCGATCCTGCGGCGTGCCGCCGACCTGTTCGAGGAGCACCGCGTTGAACTGATGGCGCTGGCGGTGCGCGAAGCTGGCAAATCGCTGCCGAACGCGCTGGCCGAAGTACGCGAGGCGGTGGATTTTTTGCGCTACTACGCAGCGCAGATCGCGCCGCAGGCGAACGCCCCGGCGCTCGGTGCGGTGGTCTGTATCAGCCCGTGGAATTTCCCGCTGGCGATCTTCACCGGCCAGATCAGTGCCGCGCTGGCGGCCGGCAACACGGTGCTGGCCAAGCCGGCCGAGCAGACGCCGCTGATCGCCCACCGCGCAGTGCAGCTGCTGCATCAAGCCGGGGTGCCGCGCGCGGCGCTGCAACTACTGCCGGGACGCGGTGAAACGGTCGGGGCGGCGCTGGTGGCCGATGCCCGCGTGGCCGGCGTGATCTTCACCGGCTCGACCGAAGTCGCCCGCCTCATCCATCGCACGCTGGCACGGCGCGGCGGCGGCAGCGAGATTCCGCTGATCGCCGAAACCGGCGGCCAGAATGCACTGATCGTCGATTCCTCGGCGCTGCCGGAACAGGTGGTGCAGGACGTGCTGTCGTCGGCCTTCGATTCCGCCGGCCAGCGCTGCTCGGCGCTGCGCGTCCTGTGCCTGCAGCAGGACATCGCCGAGCACACGCTGGCGATGCTGAAGGGTGCGCTGCGCGAACTGCAGGTCGGCAATCCCGACCGCATGGCGACCGACGTCGGCCCGGTCATCGATGCCGATGCGCAAGCCAGCCTGGAACGCCACGTCGCCGGCTTCGACCCGGCCCGCGTGCTGCGGCTGGCGCTGCCGGACAGTGCCGCGCGCGGTAGTTTCGTCGCGCCGAGCGTGATCGAGATCACCTCGATGGCGGAACTGCAACGCGAAGTGTTCGGGCCGGTATTGCACGTGCTGCGCTACCGGCGCGACCAGTTGCCGCAACTGGTGGAGGCGATCAACGCCAGCGGCTACGGGCTGACGCTCGGCATCCATTCGCGCATCGACGAAACCATCGATTACGTCTGCAGCCGCGCGCGGGTCGGGAATATCTACGTCAACCGCAACATCGTCGGCGCGGTGGTCGGCGTGCAGCCGTTCGGCGGCGAAGGGCTGTCCGGCACCGGCCCGAAAGCCGGCGGCCCGCTCTATCTGAAACGGTTGCAGCGGCAGCCGGACGGGGCGCTCGGCGCCCATACGATCCATACCGCCGGCCCGGCCGCGAGCGGCACGGCCTCGCCGACCCCGGCGCTGGACGCGCTGCTGGCCTGGGCACGCACCCACGGCCACCAGGGTTTCGCCGCGCTGGCGGAACAGTACGCGCACGACACGCCGCTCGGTACCACGCTGCTGCTGCCGGGACCGACCGGCGAGCGCAATACGCTGTCGTTCGCGCCACGCGGCGCGGTACTGTGCGCGGCAGGCAGCGTCGGCACGATGCTGAACCAGCTGGCGGCGGTGCTGGCCACCGGCAACCGGGCGATCGTGCCGGCCGGCATGGCGGCGACAATTCCGGCCGGCGTACCGGAGCCGGTGCGCGCCCGCCTGCAACTGATGGCGGAAAGCGAACTGGATGCGGCGCCGCTGACGCTGGCACTGATCGAGGCCGGCAGCTGTGGCCCGCTGCGCGCGGAACTGGCGCAGCGCGACGGCATGCTGGTGCCGGTGATCGATTGCCGTGCCGATACGCCGCTGCCGCTCTGGCGGCTGGTGGCCGAACGTGCGGTTTGCGTCAATACCACCGCGGCGGGCGGCAATGCCAGCCTGATGACCCTGGGAGGATGAAAACCCGTCGCAGCCGGAAGATCAGTCCACGCGGCACCGGTTTACCAACCACCTCAGAGATAGCAGGAGTATATGTAAATTTTGCAATATGGACGCCCGCTACAGGCGAACCATCAAGGGAGTATAAGAATCTTGCGGGAATTTCCCGGCTGTTTTCAGCACCCTTGCCGATTCCCTTCCTGCTGTGAATAAACCTGTGCACAAGCTGTGCAGCAATCCTGCGCAAGCAGGGAAAATCGGCGCGGCCGGTTTTTATCCAGAATCCGCGCAGACTTCATACCGCCCTTATCCCATTGCTTATGCGCGTGGCAAGTCGCTGATTCGACGGCGTTTTCTCGGCTTGTCCACAGACAGGGCCGAGCTTCATTATTATCATCAGTATCAAATACTGAATTCAAAGACAAAACCCGGCTGGACGGTCGGTCTGTGCTTGCGCTGGATCAGCCCGCTGAACCACGGCTGATTCAGGATCGAAGCTGGTCCTCTTGTGGAAAGGACATTCGATGGACGCCTTGTTGCTGTCGCGCGTGCAGTTCGCCTGGGTGATCGCGCTGCATATCCTGCTGCCGGCCTTCACCGTCGGCCTGTCGTGCTACATCGCCACGCTGGAAATCCGCTGGTGGCTGACCGGCAACGATGTGGTGCGGCGGCTGTCGGCCTTCTGGATACGCATCTTCGCGGTGTCGTTCGGCATGGGCGTGGTGTCCGGCATCGTGATGCCGTTTCAGTTCGGCACCAACTGGAGCCGCTATGCCGACCATACTTCGTCGGTACTGGGCGGCCTGTTCGCCTACGAAGTGTTGACCGCGTTCTTTCTGGAAGCGGCTTTCCTTGGCGTGCTGCTGTTCGGTCGCAAGCTGGTGCCGCGCTGGGCGCATGCGCTGTCGGCGCTGGTGGTGGCGCTCGGCACGCTGCTGTCGTCGTTCTGGATATTGGCGGTCAACAGCTGGATGCAGACGCCGACCGGCTACCGGATCGTCGATGGCCGCTTCGAGCCGACCAGCATGTTGCAGGTGATCTTCAATCCGTCTTTCCCGTACCGGTTGGTGCATACCGTCAGCGCCTTTGTCATCACTACCGCATTCGTGATCCTGGCGGTCGGCTGTTTCTATCTGCGGCGGTGCCGGGCGGTGGAAGAAAGCCGGATCATGCTGCGCATGTCGCTGTTGTTCCTGATCGTGATGGTGCCGGTCCAGATCATCGTCGGCGACCTGCACGGCATCAACACGCTGCACCATCAGCCGGCCAAGCTGGCGGCGATGGAAGGGCTGTGGGAAACCACGAGCGGCGCGCCAGCCTCGCTGATCGGCCTGCCGGATGCAGGGGCTGAAACCAATCGTTTCGAAGTGGCGATTCCGAAACTGGCCAGCCTGTACCTGACGCACGACTGGAATGGCGAGGTGCAGGGTTTGAAGGCGTTTCCAAAGGAGCAGCGGCCGCCGGTGGCGATCGTGTATTTCGCCTTTCGCATCATGGTCGGCGTCGGCCTGCTGATGCTGGCGCTGGTCATCACCGGATTGCTGCTGTGGCGGCGCGGGCGGCTGTTCGACAGTGGCTGGTATTTGCGGCTCGGCACCTGGGCCGCGCCGATCGGCTTCATCGCGGTGCTGGCCGGCTGGACCACCACCGAAGTCGGCCGCCAGCCCTGGGTGGTGTATGGATTGCTGCGCACCGCCGATGCGGTGACGCCTTCGCTGACCGCGCAGGATGTCTGGCTATCGCTGGCCGGCTACGTCCTGGCCTATATCGCAATCTTCGGCCTCGGTTTGCTGATGCTGGCGCGGCTGGTGAAACTGGGGCCGCCGCAAGCTGAAGACGGAGAAGGCGGCCACCCGCACCGCTCGGCGCGGCCCTTGTCGGCCGCCACCGACATGCCGGCCGGCAGTGGAGGCCATCATGTCTCTTGATCTGGTTCCGCTGTGGGCCGGCATCCTGTCGCTGGCGGTGCTGATGTACATCCTTCTGGATGGCTTCGACCTTGGCGTCGGCATCCTGCTGCTGTTACGGCGGGAAGAACCGGATCGCGATCTGATGATGGCGTCGGTGGCGCCGATCTGGGATTTCAACGAAACCTGGCTGGTATTGGGCGGGGTCGGCCTGCTGGCGATCTTTCCGCTGGCGTTCGCGGTGATCATTCCGGCGGTGTATTTCCCGATTCTGGTGATGCTGCTCGGTCTGCTGTTTCGCGGCGTCGCCTTTGAATTTCGTGACGTGCCGGGCGCGCGCAAGCATTTCTGGAACCATGCTTTCGCCTGGGGTTCGCTGATTGCCGCGTTCGCCCAGGGTGTGGTGCTGGGAATGTTCGTGCAGGGTCTGCCGGTCGAAGGCCGCGCCTTCGTCGGCACCAGCTGGGACTGGCTGGCGCCGTTTCCGCTGTTGACCGGAATCGGACTGGTGGTCGGCTATTCGCTGTTGGGCGCGACCTGGCTGTACATGAAGACCGAAGATCGCCTGCAGCAATGGGCACGCGAGCGGGCGCGTTGGGGCGTGCTCGGCATTCTGGCTTTCATCCTGCTGATCAGCATCTGGACGCCGCTGGCGCAGGCGCGCATCGCCGAACGCTGGTTTTCATTGCCGAACTTCTATTTCTTCGTTCCGGTGCCGATCCTTACCGCCTTGCTGGCCTGGCTGCTGTGGGATGCGCTACAGCGCGGCCGCGAGGCCTTGCCGTTCGTCTGCACGATGGGATTGTTCTTCCTGTCCTATACCGGCCTGATCATTTCGCAATGGCCGTACATCGTGCCACCCTCGATCACGTTGCGCGATGCGGCGGCAGCGCCAACCGCGCAGGTATTCCTGCTGGTCGGCACGCTGTTTCTGCTGCCGGTGATCCTGATGTATGCGTTCTGGTCGTACTGGGTGTTTCGCGGCAAGGTGCGTTCCGACATTGGATATCACCATCTGTAGAGCGTCCGCCACTTGATGAGGTGACGGTTTTAAACCCTTGTTTACAGTATTTGAAAATAATAGTGATAGTAAGTCGCCGCCGTTTCTGTGGAAAACCCGGTAAACCGTTTTGTTTTCAGGAACTTGAGCGGTCGGGAAATTCCTGTATAAGCGCCGGTGGTCGAACGCATCGATTCTGGATAACTTTGGCGGCGGTGGATAAGCACCGGGTTTTCCCCAAACCGTCCAGTGCTTTTCCCCAGGTTTGTCCACAGGGGAGACGTGTTTTTCGGTCTGGCGGCTCAGCTCGCCCACAGCGACGACAGAATCTCGAATACCGCGGCGATTGCCGGTTCGTTACGCCGGCTTTTCAGGCAGATGAACGACAGTTCGGTGGTCAGGCTGACCTTGTCGGCAATGACCAGACCATGCGCGTGCGCCTCGCGCAGCGCCACTGATTCGCGCATCAATGACAGGCCGACGCCGGATTTCACCAGATCCAGCATCGACAATTCCTGATCGACCAGCGCCACCTTGTTGGGACTGATGCGGTATTGCCCGAAGGTCTTTTTCAACAGCCGGTGGTGGGCAGATTGCGGCGGCGTCCAGATCCACGGCAGCCGCGCCAGCGCCGGCCAGTCGCGGCCGGCGACGCGGCTTTTCCAGCCACGCGGTGCCACCACGTTGTAATTGAAATGCGTCAGCGTCTGGGAGTGGAACTGGCGCGGCGGCTGGCCGAGATAATGGCCGACGTCGAGCGTGCCATCCTCGACCTGGCGCAGCACGTCGCCGGACATGCCGTGCCGCAGCCGGGTCGACAGTTGCGGATAGGTTTCGACCAGTTGCTTCAGGAAGGCGCCGAGCCGGGTGAATTCGGGATCGAGGATGGTGCCGATCGACAGCGAACCGGTCAGCGTGCCGGCGGCGCGCGCCTGCAGCATGTGTGCCGATTGCGTCAGATCGTGCACGCTGTTCAGGCAGCGTTCGGCCAGCGGCAGCAAATGGGCGCCAGCGTCGGTCAGCCGCATGCCGCTGGGGATGCGCGTGAACAGTTGCAGATCGAGCGCGTTCTGCAAAGCCTTGATCTGCAGGCTGACCGCCGGTTGCGACAGGTGCAGCTGCTCGGCGGCGCGTGTCAGATTGCCTTCGCGGGCGATGGCGACGAAGGCCCGTAGTTGGGACAGGTCCATGGTCTACACCCCCTTGCACTGGCGGCAAAATCGCGGCCGGACACCGCCACATCATTAGCATTGCTTATGAAAGGAACGATGATAACTCATTGGATTTGAGCCGGATGCGCGACTATGCTGCGGTGGATTCTCTTGTCGAAAAGGACTTTTCGCGATGGCCGATCTTCCGCTGATTTCCCATTTCATCAATGGCCGCCAGGTGAAGCCGTCCAGCGGTCGTTCCCAGCCGGTGTTCAATCCGGCCACCGGCGCCGCTGCCGCGCAGGTGGCGCTGGCCAGCGTCGATGAGGTCAATCAGGCGGTGGCTGCTGCTGCCGCTGCCGCGCCGGCCTGGGCGGCGCTGGCGCCGTTGAAGCGCGCCCGCATCCTGTTTCGTTTCAAGGATTTGATGGAGCAGCAGCATGACGCCCTGGCCGAGGCGATCACGCGCGAACATGGCAAGGTGTTTTCCGACGCCCGTGGCGAAGTCACGCGCGGCATCGAAGTGGTCGAATTCGCCTGCGGCGTGCCGCAGCTGCTGAAGACCGATTTCACCGACAACATCGGCGGCGGCATCGACAACTGGAATCTACGCCAGCCGCTCGGCGTCACTGCCGGCATCACGCCGTTCAATTTCCCGGTGATGGTGCCGCTGTGGATGGCGCCGATGGCGATCGCCACCGGCAACAGCTTCGTGCTGAAACCGTCGGAGCGCGATCCGTCGGCCTCGCTGCTGCTGGCCGAATTGTTCAAGAGGGCCGGCTTGCCGGACGGCGTGTTCAACGTGGTGCAGGGTGACAAGGTGGCGGTCGATGCACTGCTGCATCATCCGGATGTCAACGCGGTGTCCTTCGTCGGTTCGACGCCGATTGCCGAATACGTGTACCGCGAAGGCAGCGCGCGCGCCGGCAAGTTCCCACCGCGCGTGCAGGCGCTGGGCGGCGCCAAGAACCATCTGGTGGTGATGCCGGACGCCGATCTGCGGCAGGCGGTCGATGCGCTGATCGGCGCCGCCTATGGCTCGGCCGGCGAACGCTGCATGGCGATTTCGGTGGCGGTGGCGGTCGGCGATGTCGCCGACCAGCTGATCGAGGCGCTGATCCCGCGCATCCGGGCGCTGAAGGTGAAAAACGGCATGGAAGCCGATGCCGAGATGGGACCGCTGGTATCGGCCGCGCACAAGGCCAGGGTCGAAGACTATATCGAGGATGGCGTGCGCGCCGGCGCCAGGCTGCTGGTCGATGGCCGTGGCCTGAAAGTGCCGGGCCACGAACAGGGCTTCTTCATCGGCGGCAGCCTGTTCGACCAAGTGACGCCGGACATGCGCATCTACCGCGAAGAAATTTTCGGGCCGGTGCTGTGCATCGTGCGCGTGCCGGATTTCAATGCGGCGGTGGAACTGATCAACGCCCATGAATTCGGCAATGGCGTATCCTTGTTCACCGCCGACGGCCATACCGCGCGCGAGTTTTCGCAGCGGATCGAAGTCGGCATGGTTGGCGTCAACGTACCGATCCCGGTACCGATGGCCTGGCATTCGTTCGGCGGCTGGAAGCGCTCACTGTTCGGCGATGTCCATGCCTACGGCGAGGAAGGCATCCGCTTTTACACGCGCTACAAGTCGATCATGCAGCGCTGGCCGCAGCACATCGCGCACGGCGCCGAATTCACGATGCCGGTAGCAAAGTGACAGTGATGTCCAGGAGCGCTTGCGCGACTGGAAACAGCACTGTCACCCCGGCGTAGGCCGGGGTCCAGTGTCGTTGAGCACATCATGTCCAGGAGCGCCTGGGCGACTGGAAACAGCACTGTCACCCCGGCGCAAGCCGGGGTCCAGTGTCGTCAAGCAGCGTCGTTGAAGGCAGATAATTATCAGGGAGGCGCCGATGCAATCCGCCGGCACTTACGACTACATCATCATCGGCGCCGGCAGCGCCGGCTGCGTGCTGGCGAACCGGCTGACGCAGGACCCGGACGTTCGCGTGCTGCTGCTGGAAGCCGGCGCGCGCGACGACTACATCTGGATCCACATCCCGGTCGGCTATCTGTATTGCATCAACAATCCGCGCACCGACTGGTGCTTCCGCACCGAGGCCGATCCCGGCCTGAACGGCCGCAGCCTTGGTTATCCGCGTGGCAAGGTGCTCGGCGGCAGTTCGTCGATCAACGGCATGATCTACATGCGCGGCCAGGCCGGCAACTACGATTCCTGGGCCGAGGCGACCGGTGACGACAGCTGGCGCTGGGAGCGCGTGCTGCCGCTGTTCATCAACAGCGAGGACCATCACGGTGGCGCCAACCCGTTCCACGGCGCCGGCGGCGAATGGCGGGTCGAGAAGCAGCGGCTGTCCTGGCGCATCCTCGATGCGTTCCGTGACGCCGCCGCCGAAGTCGGCATCCCGAAGGTCGATGATTTCAATCGTGGCGACAATGAGGGCTGCGGTTATTTCGAAGTCAATCAGCGGCGCGGCATCCGCTGGAACACCGCCAAGGCTTTCCTGAAACCGGCGCTGCGGCGTGGCAATCTGACCGTGATGACCGGTTGCCAGGTGCGCCGGCTGATCATCGAAAGCGGCGAACATGGCCCGGTCTGCCGGGGTGTCGAATTCGTCGGCAACGGCAGCGAGTGGCAGGCCGGCTCGACACGCGAAACCATCCTGTCGGCCGGCGCGATCGGTTCGCCGCAAATTCTGCAGCTATCCGGTATCGGCCCGGCGGCGCTGCTGCAACAGCACGGGGTGCCGGTCCGGCTGGAGGCGCCCGGTGTCGGTGAAAACCTGCAGGATCATTTGCAGATCCGCATGGCTTTCAAGGTGAAGAATGCGCCGACGCTGAACATGATGGCGGCGCATTGGCACGGCAAGCTGCGCATCGGTCTGCAATACGCGCTGCTGCAGAGCGGCCCGATGGCGATGGCGCCGTCGCAGTTGGGTGCGTTCGCGCGCTCCGATCCGTCGCAGCCGAACGCCAACCTGGAATATCACGTGCAGCCGCTGTCGCTCGACAAGTTCGGCGATCCGCTGCATCCGTTCCCGGCGTTCACCGCTAGCGTCTGCAACCTGCGGCCGGGTTCGCGCGGGCATGTGCGCATCGCCTCCGCCGACGCGCTGGCGGCGCCGAAGATCACCACCAATTACCTGTCGACCGAGGAAGACCGCAAGGTGGCGGTCGATTCGCTGAAGCTGACGCGCAGGATCGTCGCGGCGCCGGCGCTGCGCAAATACGAACCCGAGGAATTCATGCCGGGACCGCAGTTCCGCGGCGAGGAAGAACTGGTGCGCGCCGCCGGCGACATCGGCACCACCATCTTCCACCCGGTCGGCACCTGCCGGATGGGGCGCGCCGACGATCCGCTGGCGGTGGTCGACAGCCAACTGCGGGTCAAGGGCGTGGCCGGCTTGCGGGTGGTCGATGCCTCGGTGATGCCGACCATCACCTCGGGCAACACCAATTCGCCGACCGTGATGATCGCGGAAAAGGCGGCGGCATTGATCCGCGCACAACCACGCGCCGGATAATGGTTGTCCGGCGCGGCGGCGGCACTAGTATTTATACGTATTGTGGCGTTTTGAAATCCCTGTGTAACATGGAAAAATAACCATAAGCACGGCAAATAAAACAAACACCCCGCCACGAGTGGAGGAGCCCCGATGACCGACGTCATCCTGGAGACACAGCATTTAAGCAAGGAATTCAAGGGATTCACGGCGGTGGACGACGTGAACCTGAAGGTGGAGCGCGGGCACATTCACGCCCTGATCGGTCCGAACGGTGCCGGCAAGACCACCTGCTTCAACCTGCTGACCAAATTCCTGGTGCCGACCGCCGGCAAGATCCTGTTCA
>Ga0222424_100355_pt1 | contig 29950 bp, 30 predicted proteins | sample 2B2ome_FD_182468 | JGI IMG/M metagenome (GOLD analysis project Ga0222424, IMG submission 182468) | Enriched microbial communities from leaf-cutter ant dump, University of Wisconsin, Madison, United States - 2B200A (version 2) | ecosystem: Environmental > Terrestrial > Nest > Insects nest > Nest... | reverse complement strand
ACATACAGACAACAAGCCATAGGGAACGCCTCATGTCGAACCACCGCGCCGGCCGCAACCCCAACCGCCGCCTGCCCGCCGGCCACCCGGACAAGCCCGGACGCGCCGCCAAAACCAGCCAGCCGCAGCCCCAGCCGAGACGCACGCCGAAAATCACCGCGGACAAGACCGCCAGGGCGGACTCGGGCCTCCGTGCGCAGATACGCGATAGCTTCGACCTGCTCTTCGACCTGTCGTTCAACCGCTACCTGATCGTGCGGCTGCTGCCGCTGTGCTATGTGCTGCTGGTGGTCGCCGGCCTGATCGTGATCGGCCACTTCGTGTGGCAGGCCTACTCGCTCAGCCCGACGCGCGGCCTGCTCGGCCTGGCGCTGTCACCGCTCGCGCTGCTGTTCTGGGCCGTGCTCAGCCGCTGCGTCACCGAGTTCCTGCTGGTGTTCTTCCACATGGCCGCGGACGTGCGCACGCTGTCCGGCATCAAGCCCACGGTGGACCGCATCGACAGCCTGTTCGCCGGCGGCAACTGGATCTCGCGCATCGTGCCTTTCATCAAGGCCGTGCAGACCACGCGCGAAGAGCTCAAGAAGCCCGCTCCCGCGCCTGTCGCGCCGGCAACCGCCCCGGCGCCAGCCATCGTGACCACGGCCTCCATGCCCGCCGTCAGCCCGTCGACCAGCCCCGAGGCCTGAGCCGTGAAACTGCTTTCCAGCAACACCTGCGCCGTACCCAAGGACCTCGCCAGCGTCACCAGCTTCGACGCGGCCCGTGAAGTCGATCCGCGCGCCGTCGGCCTGCACGAGGAACAGAAGCAGTCGATCTGGAAAGCGGTCGAAGGCCTCTACGCCACCGGCATCTCGCCGGCGGTGACTTTCTGCCTGCGCAAGGGCGGCCAGGTCGTGCTCGACCGCGCCATCGGCCACCGCAGCGGCAACGGCCCGGATGACACGGCGGACACGCCCAGGGAGCTGGCCCGGCCGGACACGCCTTTCTGCCTGTTCTCGGCCTCCAAGGTGGTCACCGCCATGCTCGTCCACAAGCTGGCCGAGGAGCACTGCATCGACCTGCTGGACCCGGTGTCGCACTACCTGCCGGCCTTCGGCGCCAGCGGCAAGCAGCATGTCACCATCGCGCACATCCTTTCGCACCGCGCCGGCATTCCGACCATCAAGGGCGATTTCGATGTCGAGACGCTGTACGACACCGAAAAGGTGGTGGACATCCTCTTCAACGCCGCGCCGGCCACGCGCAGTGGTCACCGCGCGGCCTACCACGCCATCACCGGCGGCTACATCCTCGGCGAGCTGATCCGCGCCGTCACCGGCAAGGACGCGCGCGAGTACCTGGCCGAGACCATCCAGCACCCGCTGGGCATGAAGTACTTCAACTACGGCCTGAAGCCGGAGTACCGCGGCGAGGAGGCCCTCGGCTACGCCACCGGCCTGAAGCCGGTCGGACCGATCGACTGGTTCATCCGCAACGCGCTGGGCGAAAGCCTGGAAAAGGTGGTGGAGGCCAGCAACGACCACCGCTTCATGGACATCATCTGCCCGGCCGGCAACATCTACGCCACCGCCGACGAGGCCTGCCGCTTCTTCGAGCTGCTGCTGCGCGGCGGCACGCTCGACGGCGTGCGCGTGTTCGACCCGCTGACCATACGCCGCGCCACGCTGGAGGCCGGCAAGCCGCAGTTCGACGGCACCCTGCTGCTGCCGCTGCGCTACAGCCACGGCCTCATGCTCGGCGCCAACCCGGTCGGCCTATACGGCCCCATGACCAAGCGCGCCTACGGGCACATCGGCTTCTCCAACATCTTCTGCTGGGCCGATCCGGAGCGCGACATCTCTGTGTCGCTGCTGACCTCGGGCAAGCCGGTGCTGGGGCCGCACCTGCCGGCGCTGGGCAAGCTGCTGGCGCGCATTTCCCTGCAGATTCCGCGCGAAAGCACAAAATGACACTTGTATATACAACCGTCTATCGGAAAAAATACACCTGTCATCTTCCGGCGGTATAATGCCGTCCGTGAACACTCATGCACTGAACTGAGGCCTGCAATGACCACGACCGTGGAAAAACCGCCGATCAACTGGTATGGCGCCGTTGTCCTGATCGCCACGCCCCTGGCCGCGCTCATCCTGCTGCCGCTGTACGCCTGGCACCACGACTACACGCTGGCCGCCTGGATCAGCTTCATCGTGCTGGCCGGCATGAACGGCATGTCCATCACCACCGGCTACCACCGCCTGTGGGCGCACCGCACCTACGAGGCGCACTGGAGCGTGCGCGTGCTGCTCATGCTCTTCGGCACCATGGCGCTGCAGAACAGCATCCTGGTCTGGGCCTCGGGCCACCGCACCCACCACCGCCACATCGACGACGACGAGCGCGACCCGTACTCGGCCGGCCGCGGCTTCTGGTTCTCCCACATCGGCTGGATGCTGCGCAAATACCCGTCCGGCAAGGATGACTTCCGCAACGCGCCCGACCTGCTCAGCGATCCCATCGTGATGTTCCAGCACAAGTACTACGTGCCGCTGGCCGTGCTCATGAACGTCGGCGTGCCCGCGCTGATCGGCTACATGGTCGGCGACCTGTGGGGCGTCATGCTGCTCGGCGGCCTGCTGCGCGTGGTCTGGAGCCACCACACCACCTTCTTCATCAACTCGCTGGCGCACATGTGGGGCACGCGTCCGTACACCGACGAGAACTCGGCGCGCGACAACGGCATCCTCGCCCTGTTCACCTACGGCGAGGGCTACCACAACTATCACCACATCTTCCAGTACGACTACCGCAACGGCATCCGCTGGTACCAGTTCGACCCGACCAAGTGGCTGATCTTCTCCCTGTCGTGGATCGGCCTGACCCGCAACCTCAAGCGCTGCCCGGAGTTCGCCATCGAGAAGGCGCGCCTGACCATGCAGTTCAAGCAGGCCGAGGCCAAGCTCTCGCTCAAGGCCGCCGGTCACGCCCAGCTGGAAGCCATGCGCGCCCGCCTGGCCCAGGAGTACGAGCACTTCACCCAGGTGCTGAACGAGTGGAGCAAGCTGCGCGAGACCTGGTACGCCGAGAAGAAGCAGGAGCTGCTGCAGAAGTGGGAGGAAGCCAGCTTCCGCACCCGCTTCCAGGAAATCGAGTACCGCATGAAGATGCAGCGCAAGCGCCTGCGCCTGCTCACCGCCCAGGTCGTCTCGGCCTGAGGTGGGAAGCCCCCGTTTCGACAACCGCTACACCCGTCTGCCGGACGCCCTCTGGCGCCGGCAGACGCCCTCCCCGCTGCGCAATCCCCGCCTGATCGACCTCAACCAGCCGCTGCTCGCGGAACTGGGCCTCGACGCCGCTTGGTGGGCATCGCCCGAGGCCTTGCGCGGTCTCGCCGGCGAGATCGTCTGGCCGGGCGCGGACCCGGTGGCGATGAAGTATGGCGGCCATCAGTTCGGCGTCTGGAATCCTGAGCTTGGTGACGGCCGCGGCCTGCTGCTGGGCGAGGTCACCGACCCCGAAGGCAGACCCTGGGACCTGCACCTCAAGGGCAGCGGCCCGACGCCGTTCTCGCGCATGGGCGACGGCCGCGCCGTGCTGCGCTCCAGCATCCGCGAATACCTGGCCGGCGAGGCCCTGCATGCGCTGGGTGTGCCGACCACGCGCGCGCTGGCGCTGGTCGGCTCCGGGCACCCGGTGCGGCGCGAGACGATGGAGACCGGCGCCACGCTGCTGCGCGTGGCCGACTCGCATGTGCGCTTCGGACATTTCGAATGGCTGTTCCACAGCGGCCGGGCCGACCTGCTGCCGGTGCTGGCCGACCATGTCATCGCCCGCCACTATCCCGACTGCCAGGCCCGGGACGACCGCTACGCGGCCTTCTTCACCCAGGTCGTGGAACGCACGGCGCGGCTCATGGCGGACTGGCAGCGCGTCGGCTTCGCGCATGGCGTCATGAACACCGACAACTTCTCCATCACCGGGCAGACGCTGGACTTCGGTCCCTACGGCTTCCTGGAGACCTACGACCCGTACCACATCTGCAATCACTCCGATCACAACGGCCGCTACGCCTGGTATCTGCAGCCCTCGGTCGGACTCTGGAACCTCAACGCCCTGGCCCATGCGCTGTCACCGCTGATTCCGGTGCCGGCGCTGAAGGAGGCGCTGGCCGGCTACGAGCCGGCGCTGATCGCGCATTACGACGACGGCATGCGCGCGCGCCTGGGCCTGGCCACGACCGAGGCCGACGACCGCGCGCTGGTGCACGACTGGCTGACCCTGCTGCAGCAAGGCGGTTTCGACCTGCCGCGCCGTTTCCGCGCGCTGGCCGACACCACGCTGGATATCCAGCTGGAGTTCGCCGAGGCCGACTGGGGCGGACAGGCGGACGCCGCGCGCGGCTGGCTGCGGCGCTATCAGGCGCGGGTGGCGCGCGAGGGGATCGGTGAGGATGAACGCCGGCGGCGGGTGCGCGCGGCCAACCCGGCCTATGTACTGCGCAATTATCTTGCCGAGATCGCCATCAAGGCGGCGGAGCACGGTGACGACCAGCCGCTGAAGACCTTGCTGGAGGTGCTGCGCCAGCCCTTCGGGGAACGCCCGGAGTGGGCGGCCTATGCCGGCGAGGCGCCGGCCTGGGGACGCTGCCTGAACATCAGCTGCTCGTCGTGACACGGACGGAGGCCGGCCCGCCGGCCCCGGGTCAGACCACCTTGAGCATGCCCCTGAAGTAGCTGGCGAAGTCCTTCAGCTCCTGCGGCTTCAGCGACGGAATGAGGCGGCTGATGGCCGTGCGCGAGCCCTTGCTGATGGCGACATGCCCCATGTTGAACATGTTGCGGGCGATGAAGCCGAGCTTGATGGCCTTGGCGGCATCCTCGTAGAAAGCCTCGATGGCCAGCTCGCTGAAGCGGTGCGTGGCCCTGATCATTTCCTGCTTGTCGCCCTGCCCGGCCGCCACCCGCGACCAGGTGCCATGCAGCAGCTCGTAGTCGGCGTCCGACAGCTGGAAATTGATGTAGTCGCGGGTCACGCCGTCACGCGTGATCTCGGTGCGGTGCGCGGCGATGTACTCCGCCACGGGCGCCAGCTCGGCGTTGTTGAGCTTGCCCAGCACCTGGCGGATCAGCGCGTGCACCGTGCTCTTGATCAGGTTGGCGACCGTCTCCAGCACCTTGGGCGCGGCGCTGTCGGCATCGGCGCCCTTGACCAGGTTGAGGATGAGCGCGTCGACGATCTCGTCGGAATAACGCTGCGCGAAATCCACGATCACCGGCGCCTGCGGCGTGGTCGGCAGGGTCTTGCCGCCATAGGCGCGCAGCACCGATTCGACGGACTCGCGCAGGTTCTGCGAGGCCTGGAAGGCGAACAGCTTGGTGGCGTCGGAAGTATCCAGCATGGGGGCTTGTCTCGCTCAGGCTTTCACAAACATGGTGGTGTAATGCGCGGCGACCTTGCCCAGATCCTCGTCGCTCATGCTGGCGAAGAGCCGGGCGACCGCGGTCTGGCTGCCCTTGATGATGGTGCCGCGGCCGACATCGACCAGCTTGCGCTTGATCAGCCCCAGATCCAGCGCGCCGGTGAATTCGTCGTAGAAACTGGTCACGGCCAGGTCGATGAAGCCGTTCATGGCGGTCGTCAGCTCGCTGCGCACATTGGTCAGGTCGCCCGCCATGATGCGGCCGAGCAGCTTCTGGAAACGCTCGCCGGTGTCATCCGACATGATGAAGCCGAAACGGGTCTGGCCGTCGACGACGATGCGTCGGTGCTGCAGATAGACCGCCAGCCTGTCCTGCTCGCCCCTGTCCACCTTGCCCATGATCTGCTTGATGAGCACATGCATGGTGCTCTTCAGCAGGCGGGCCAGCACGTCCAGGATACCCGCGCCCTCGCCGTCAGAGCGCAGTATGGCGATGACATCCAGCGCCAGCGCCTTGATGATGCCGTCGGTCGTGCCGGTGGCGAGCCTGATGCTGGTCTCGGGCGAGGCGTAGCGGCCCTGGGCCTGCTCCGCGAGCAGATTGTCGATGGCGGCCTGCAGCGCGTGGTCCAGGGGGAAGGAGAAATAATGGGTCATTCACGCATCCTTTTTTCTTGTGCCCGCGGTCTCTCCGGAGGCCGCGACGCCTGAGGGAATGGTGGCTGCGCCCGCGTACTTTGGCAAGGCCCGGCGGGCCCTTACTGACGGGCTGTGCGCCAGCTCCGCGTCAACTGCTCGAAGTTGGAACGGAAGGGATTGATGTCGAGTCCGCCACGTCGCGTGTAGCGCGCGTAGACCGACAGCTGACGCGCGCCGGCATGCCGCTGCAGATCGGTGAAGATGCGCTCCACGCACTGCTCGTGGAAGTCGGCGTGGCGGCGGAAGGACACCAGGTAGGCCAGCAGGCTCTGCGGGTCTATGCGCGGCCCCCGGTAATGGATGAGCACGCTGCCCCAGTCCGGCTGGTCGGTCACCGGACAGTTGCTGCGCAGCAGATGACTGTGCAGGACCTCGTCAGCCTCATCTGCCGGATCGCTGCGCAGCAGGCCGGGATCCGGCGTGTAGCTGTCGGTGACCAGCGGCAGGTCGTCGACGCAGCGGCCGGGCAAGGCTTCGGCCCCAGCCGCCGCCGAGGCATCCAGCAGGGTCAGGCTGACAGCCGCGCCGGCGGCCTCCGACAGGTCCTGTTCGACCTGCGCCACGAAGCCCTGCGGCGACGCGAAACGCGCGAAGTTCAGGCTGTTGAAGTAGAGCTTGAGTGACTTCGACTCGATCAGGCTGTCCGACTCCGCCGGCACCCGTATCTCGCCGATGGCGACCACCGGCTTGCCGCCGGCGTCCAGCCAGGACAGCTCGTAGTGCGTCCACAGGTCGACCCCGGTGAAAGGCAGCGCCCCGGCTTCGTCCAGTCCCAGCGCGTCGCGTCCGAGCACGCGCGGAATGGGCTGCAGCAGGCCGGCGTCATAACGGTCCGGATACTCGGTGGCCTGGCCCAGGCGGGTCAGCTCGTGCAGGTCGGTCACCGCCTCACTCCCGCATGCCGGTGCCGCGGTGCAGCAGGCGCAGCGCGGTGAAGAAGAGCACGACCACGAGCACGGTGATGAAGCCCAGCGAGGCCGCGATGGAGAAGTCGCTGTGGCCGAGCACGCCGTAGCGGAAGGCGTTGACCATGTAGACGATGGGGTTCAGGTAGGACACCGCCTGCCAGAACGGCGACAGCAGGTCCATGGAGTAGAACACCCCGCCGAGATAGGTCAGCGGCGTGAGCACGAAGGTCGGCACGATCGACACGTCATCGAAGGACTTGGCGTAGACCGCGTTGATGAAGCCGCCCAGCGAAAACAGCACGGCGGTCATGAACACGCTGTAGATCATGACGAAAGCGTGGTGCAGCGACAGGTCGGTGAAGAACAGCGACAGCAGCGTGACGATGGCGCCCACCGCCAGCCCGCGCGCGACGCCGCCAAGCACGAAGCCGATGAGGATGATGGCGTGCGGCACCGGCGACACCAGCAGCTCCTCGATGCTGCGCTGGAACTTGGCGCCGAAGAAGCTGGACACCACGTTGGCGTAGGAGTTGGTGATGACCGCCATCATGATCAGGCCGGGCACGATGAACTGCATGTAGCTGTGCCCGCCCATCTCGCCGATGTTGCGGCCGACCAGGTTGCCGAAGATCACGAAATACAGCGTCATGGTGATCGCCGGCGGCAGCAGCGTCTGCACCCAGATGCGCAGGAAGCGGCGGATCTCCTTGGTGACGATGGTCCGCAGGGCGACGCGGTTGGGGGGCGAGAACAGGTTCGACAGGGACTGGCTCATGCCGCGCCCTCCGTCGTCTTCAGGTTGCTTTCCACCAGGCGCACGAACAGCTCCTCCAGGCGATTGCTCTTGTTGCGCATGCTGCGCACCTGCACGCCCTGCCCGCTCAGCGCCGTGAACACGGCGTTCAGCGACTGGCCGCGCTGGATGTCCACCTCCAGCGCGTCCGGACGCGGCAGGCGCAGCGCGTAGTCGGCGAGCACGGGCGGCTGCGCCAGCTCGTGGTCGAGGTCGAGCACGAAGGTCTCCTGCTGCAGCTTGGACAGCAGCGAGCGCATGTCGGTGTTCTCCACCACCTGGCCCTTGTCGAGGATGGCGATGTGCCGGCACAGCGACTCGGCCTCCTCCAGGTAGTGCGTGGTCAGGATGATGGTCGTGCCGCGCTGGTTCAGCTCCGTGAGGAAGTCCCACATGGAGCGCCGCAGCTCGATGTCCACGCCCGCCGTCGGCTCGTCGAGGATGAGCAGGCGCGGCTCGTGCACGAGCGCGCGCGCGATCATGAGGCGGCGCTTCATGCCGCCGGAGAGCATGCGCGCCTGCTGGTCGCGCTTCTCCCACAGGCCGAGCTGGTGCAGGTACTTCTCGGCCTGCTCGTAGGCCCGCTTCGCCGGTATGCCGTAATAGCCGGCCTGGGTGGCGAGGATGTCGATGACCTTCTCGAACTGGCCGAAGTTGAACTCCTGCGGCACCACGCCGAGCTGGCGCTTGGCCTGCTCGAGGTCGGTGTCGAGGTCATGGCCGAAGATGCTGACCTGCCCCGAGGTCTTCTTCACCAGCGAGCTGACGATGCCGATGGAGGTGGACTTGCCGGCGCCGTTGGGCCCCAGCAGCGCGAAGAAATCGCCCGGCTGGACCACGAGATCCACGCCCTTGAGGGCGGAGACACCGGACTTGTAGGTTTTGGTGACTGCTGTGAGCTGCAAGGCGGCCGTCATGTAACAGGCTCCTGATGTCGCGGACATGTGTAACGCTTGCGAAGCGTCCGAGTCTAACATGGCCGCCAATCAACACGCTGGATGAAAACCCGCACATGACCATGTCCGAACAGCCGCCAGGCGGCCATGCCGTCGTCTGGCTCCGCCAGGATCTGCGCATCGCCGACAACACCGCCCTGCTCGCGGCCTGCCGCGATGCCGCCGACGCCGTCACCGCGCTTTACGCCATCACCCCGGCGCAATGGCGGGCGCACGATGTCGCCGGCGTGCGCGTTGATTTCGAGCTGCGGCAGCTGCGGCTGCTGCGCGAGGACCTGGCCACGCTGAACATCCCGCTGGTGGTCCTGGAGGCCGCCGACTACACCGCCCTGGTGCCCGTGCTCACGGACTGGCTGGGCCGCCACGGCGCGTCCGCGCTGCACGCCAACCGCCAGTACGAGGTCAACGAGCAGGCGCGCGATGCCGCCGTCGAGGCCGCCGCCGGGCGCCTGGGCGTGCGCTGCCACTGGCATCACGACCAGTGCATCATCCCGCCCGGGCGCGTGCTCACCGGCGACGGCCGCGCCTACACCGTGTTCACGCCGTTCAGCCGCAACTGGCAGGGACAGCTCCCGGCCGGGGTCGCGGCGCGCCCGCCGGCGGCGCCTGCGCCACGCCGCCATGCCCGCGTCGCCGCCTCCCCGGTGCCGGCGCAGGTCCCGGGCTTCATCCCGCATGTCGATGCCGGCCTCGCCGCCCACCTCTGGCCGGCCGGCGAGGCCGCGGCGCATGCGCGGCTGCACGCCTTCATCGACGGGGATGGCGCCGGCTACGACCGTCACCGGGACCTGCCCGCCATCAACGGCACCAGTACGCTGTCACCCTATCTCGCGGCCGGCGTCCTGTCCGCGCGCGACTGCCTGCGCGCGGCCCTGCAGGCACGGGCGCGCGCAGACGCCGCCGGGCTGGAGACGTGGATCAGCGAGCTGTGCTGGCGCGATTTCTACAAGCACATCCTGGCGGCGTTCCCGCAGGTCTGCCGGGGCCGCGCGTTCAGGCCGGAGACCGACGCCATCGCCTGGCGCCACGACGAGGCCCTGTTCCGGGCCTGGTGCGAAGGCCGCACCGGCTACCCCATCGTGGACGCGGCCATGCGCCAGCTGCGCGAGACCGGCTGGATGCACAACCGCCTGCGCATGATCACGGCCATGTTCCTGAGCAAGGACCTGTTCATCGACTGGCGCTGGGGAGAGCGGCACTTCATGCGCCACCTGATCGACGGCGACTTCGCGGCCAACAATGGCGGATGGCAGTGGAGCGCCTCCACCGGCAACGACGCCGCGCCCTACTTCCGCATCTTCAATCCGGAACTGCAGGGCCGCAAGTTCGACCCGGACGGCGATTTCATCCGCCGCTTCGTGCCGGAGCTGGCCGGCCTGGACGGCCGTGACATCCATGCGCCGCATGCGCGCGGCCCCAGCCTGCTGGCGCCGGGCTATCCGCTGCCGGTGGTCGATCACGGGCAGGCCCGCGAACACGCCATCGCCAGCTTCCGCGCGCTGGGCGGCCCCGGCCGCACGACCGGCTGAGGTCAGCGGTCAGCGCGAGGCGAGCCGCTCGAACAGCGTCAGGAACTCGCCGGTGAGCTTGTGCCGGGGCGCGAGATGGATCAGCGGCAATGAGCGCTGGTGCGACTCGCGCATGATCACCGACGAGGTCAGCGCCGGGTCGAGCACCGGCAGCCCTTCTTCCTTGAGGTCGGCGACCAGCTTCACCGGCAGCGTGGCGCGTGGCTGGAACTGGTTGATGATGATGCCTTCGACCTCGAGACCGCTGTTGTGGTCCTTGGTGGTCTCCTCGACATTCTCGATCAGCGTGTACAGCGCGCGTCGCGAGAAGGCGTCGCAGTCGAACGGGATCAGGCAGCGCTCGGCTGCGATCAGTGCTGACAGCGTGTAGAAATTGAACGCCGGCGGCGTGTCGATGAAGATCTCGTCGTAGCTCTCGCTCAGTTCCTTCAGCGCCGACGCTAGCTTGTAGATCTTGTGCTTGCTCTCCAGCAGGTGCTCGATCTCGCGCAGCTCGGGGTTCGACGGAATCAGGAACAGGTTGTCGAAGGGCGTCGGATGCACGAACTCCGACAGCGGGCGCTCCTTCATGCGGAAAGACAGCGACTGCGCGAAGAACTGGCCGACATTGGGCGTCAGCTCCGGCTTGTCGCGGTTGAAGAAGGCCTCTTCACCGAGCAGGTACTGGCTGGCGTTGCACTGCGGATCCAGGTCCAGCACCAGGGTCCGCCGGCCCTGGCTGGCGCTGATGGCGGCCAGGTTGACGGTGATGCTGGACTTGCCGACACCACCCTTCTGATTGAATACCACGCGACGCATGAACGCTTCCTCTGACTGGCTGGCGTCCGCGCGCGGACGCCCAGGGAACATGACTGGCCCGGGATTCTAGCCCAGGCCCGGACCAGCCGCGCCGGTCCCGAGCAAAAAACCGGGCTCAGGCGCCCGGCGGGAAGAACCAGTAGGCCGCGACGATGGCCGTGACGACGCCGACCAGGTCCGCCAGCAGGCCGCAGGCCAGCGCGCCCCGGTCACGCTTGATGCCGACCACCCCGTAATAGACCGCGACCACGTAGAACGTGGTTTCCGACGAGCCCTGGATGATGGCCGAGACCAGCGCCGGAAAGCTGTCGACACCATAGGTCTGCATGGTCTCGATCATCATGGCGCGGGCGCCGCTGCCCGACAGCGACTTCATGAAGGCCGTGGTCAGCGCCGGCACGAACTCGGTGTGCATGCCCAGCATCTGGAAGAGCTGGCGCAGGCCGTCCAGGGCCATGTCCATGACGCCGCTGGCGCGCAGGCCGCCGATGGCGACGAGCATGGCCAGCAGGTAGGGAATCAGCCCGATGGCGACCTGGAAGCCCTCCTTGGCACCGCTGACGAAGACTTCGTAGACCGGCAGCCGCCGCCACCAGCCGGCCAGCAGGAAGCCGGCGATAATGAGCAGCAGCAGGCCGTTGCCGGTCGCGCTGGAAATGCGGCTCATCTCCGCCGACGGCAGCTGCGTGAGCAGGCTGATGATGCCGGCCATGAACAGGGCGAAGCCGGCGGCATAGGCCATGAGCACCCGGTCGAACAGGCGGATGCGGTGCAGCAGGCAGATGGCGAGCACACCCACCAGGGTGGAGGCCGAAGTCGCCATGAGGATGGGCAGGAAGACGCTGGCCGGATCGGGCGCGCCCTGCTGGGCGCGGTAGAGGAACACCGACACCGGGATGAGCGTGACCGACGAGGCATTGATGACCAGGAACAGCGACTGCGCCTTGGTCGCCCGCTCCGGCTCCGGATTGAGCGTCTGCAGCTCGCGCATGGCCTGCAGGCCCAGCGGCGTGGCGGCGTTGTCGAGGCCGAGGAAATTGGCCGAGATGTTCATGGTGATGGCGCCGAAGGCCGGATGCCCCGGCGGCACCTCCGGCATGAGCCGGCGGAACAGCGGCTGCAGCAGACGGCCGAACACCGCCACCAGGCCGGCATGCTCGGCGACCTTGAACAGCCCCAGCCACAGCGTCATGACCCCGATCAGGCCCAGGCTGATGTCGACGCTGGTCTTGGCCGCGTCGAACCAGGCCTGGACGACGCGCCCGAAGCTTTCCACATCACCGCCGGCGAAAGCCTGCCAGGCCGCGGCGACCACAGTCATGACAAAAAAGGACAGCCACAGCAGGTTCAGCACAGACACGACTCCCGGACAGGAACGACCCACGGCACTGTCGCATCGCGCGCCTCGCCTGCCATATGCCGTTCATCGCCGGAATCATACCGCTTGTTCCCGTGCCACGGGCACCCCGGGAAATGGTGTTCCACGACCATCCCGGAATCGGCGCATCCGGCCGAAAGCCTCATGCCACAAGGCTTGCGGGAGTTTTCCACACAATCTGTGGATAACTCTGTAGATATGCCGTCGATGGATGCCTGCAATCACCGGATATACACGTTTCCTTACGAACTGATCATTTTTTAACCAAAAGATATTTCTCATTTATTTTCAATAACTTGATTTTGTCAACCACGTCATGAAACGGACATGCGTGACGGTTTTCATGGCCCCGCGAAAGCAGTGGCCACCGCCCTCCGGGAACGGAGGATAAGTCCGTGCCGGTGCCCGCTACTGCAGGCGCATCCGGTCCCTGTTGCGCTCTATGAACGAGGGCCCCAGCCCCCTGACCTGACGCAGTTCATCCAGGCTGCGGAAAGCGCCATGCTGCTGTCTCCAGGCCACGATGGCCCGGGCCCTGGCGGGGCCTATGCCGGCCAGTGCCTCATCGAGCAGCTCGGCGTCGGCGGTGTTGATGTTTATGCGCCGCTCGCCGGCCGGCGCGCCGCCTTTTCCAGCGCCCGCCAGCGCCAGATCCGGCAGCAGCAGGCAGGCCGACAGCATGACAAGACGCAGTACCCGTGACATGACCCACCTCCCCGATCAGGAATCTCCAGCCTCTGCCTCAAGGTATAGACACGACCCCGCGGTTCCGCCACGCGCGATGTATGCTTCCCCGCATGAACGCACCAGACACACTCGCCGGCTTGCTGGACGACATCCGCGCCTGCACGCTGTGCGCGCCGCATCTGCCGCTGGGGCCGCGCCCGGTGCTGCAGGCCGGCCGCTCCGCGCGCATCCTGATCGCCTCCCAGGCCCCCGGCCGCAAGGTCCACGCCTCCGGCCGGCCCTTCACCGACGCCAGCGGCGAACGCCTGCGCGACTGGCTGGGCATGGATGAAGCCGTTTTCTACGATGAGGCGCGTGTGGCCATCGTGCCCATGGGCTTCTGCTATCCCGGCACCGGCAGGGCCGGCGACCTGCCGCCCCGGCCCGAATGCGCGGCCGCCTGGCGCGCCCGGCTGCTGGCGCAGTTGCCGGATGTGGCGCTGACCCTGGTCATAGGCCGCTACGCCATGGACTGGCATCTGCCGCACGCCGGCGACTCACTGACCGGCAAGGTGGCGCGCTGGCGGGAGTTCTGGCCCGGCGTCGTGCCGCTGCCCCACCCCAGCCCCCGGAACAACCTGTGGCTGCGGCGCAATCCGTGGTTCGAGCAGGAACTGGTGCCGCGCCTGCGGCAGCGGGTGGCCGAGGTGCTGGCGGAACAGACCATGCGCGGCGACCCGACGGCGCCATGAGCATGGGCCCAAAAGCAAAAAACCGCTGCAAGCCGGAGGCCGCAACGGTTTCAAGGTATTCGTGACTGGTCGGGACGGCAGGATTTGAACCTGCGACCCTCTGCACCCCATGCAGATGCGCTACCAGGCTGCGCTACGCCCCGACATTCACGAAGCAGGCATCATACTGAAATGCGGGGGCTTGTCTAGGCCGGATCAGTCCTGACGGCTCAACATCTGAGCAATTTCTTCGAGATCGCCGATCATTTCCCCGACAGCCAGCTGCCAGACCGTGTCCGGTGTCTGGCTGCCCAGGCTGGGCACCGGCCGCGCGCCCTCCGCGCCGACGCTCTCGACGGCCCGCTCGGGGGCCTGGCGCAGCTCCTGCAACTGCTGGCGGGCGCCCTGGATGGTATAGCCCTGGTGATACAGCAGGTCGCGGATCTGGCGGATCAGCTCGACATCCTGACGCTGGTAGTAACGCCGGTTGCCACGGCGCTTGACCGGCTTCAGGCGTGCGAACTCCTGCTCCCAGTAGCGCAGCACATGCGTCTTCACGTCGCAGAGTTCGCTGACCTCTCCGATCGTGAAATAGCGCTTGCCCGGAATCTCGGGCAGGACGGCGTCAGGATGGCTGTCCGGCATTACCCTCTACCCGCTGCTTGAGTTTCTGACCCGGCCTGAACGTCACCACGCGCCGCGCGGTGATGGGAATTTCCTCGCCGGTCTTGGGATTGCGGCCGGGCCGCTGGCGCTTGTCGCGCAGCTCGAAATTGCCGAAGCCGGACAGCTTGACGGGGCTGCCGTCGACCAGGGCCTGGCGGATCTCCTCGAAGAACTGCTCGACCAGTTCCTTGGCCTCGCGCTTGTTCAGCCCCAGTTCCTCGAACAGCCGTTCGGCAATGTCGGCCTTGGTCAGTGCACTCATGTCCGCCTCGTCACCCCTGATTGACGTCGCGCCGCCCGCGCGGCGCTCCGACAGCGTCTCAGCCGCGGATCTGCACCCCCAGACGGGTCTGCAGCGCCGACAGCACCTGTTCCACCCAGCCCTGCACCTCGGCGTCCTGCAAGGTGCGCTCGCCATGCTGCCAGGTCAGCGCGATGGCCAGGCTGTAATGTCCTGCGGCCATGCCCTGGCCACGATAGACATCGAACGCCTGCAGCTCGCGCAGGCATACACCGGCTGTCTCGCGCGCCACGGCCAGCACATCGCCGGCGGCGACGGTGTCCGGAACGACCAGGGCCAGGTCGCGGCGCACTTCCGGGAAGCGCGACAGCGGCTGGAAGCGCGGCAGGCCGCCCTCGGCCAGGGCCGACAGGCTGAGCTCGAAAACGAATACCGGGCCGGCCAGATCCAGCGCCTGCTGCCTGAGCGGATGCAGCGCGCCCAGCCAGCCGGCCCGCCGGCCGTCGATCTCGATGGCCGCCGTCTGGCCCGGATGCAGCGCCGGATGCCCGGCAGCGACGAAACGCGCCCGCCCGGCGACACCCGCGAGCTGCAGCAATGCCTCAATATTTCCTTTTACATCAAAGAAATCAAGCGAATTCTTTGAGTTGTTCCAAGCCTCCGGCCAGGCGCTGCCGGCGGCGATGCCGGCGAGCATGGGCTCCTGTACCAGACCATCCGCCGTGGGCAGGAAGCGCAGGCCGGTCTCGAACAGGCGCAGACGTGTCTGCTGGCGGCTCTGGTTGTGGCGCGCGGCCAGCGCCAGACCGGCCCAGAGGCTGGTGCGCATGGCCGACAGGTCGCTGGAGATGGGGTTGGCCAGCACCAGCGGGCTCAGGCCCGGATCGAACTGCTGCTGCAGGCCCGGCTCGACGAAGCTGAAGGTGATGGCCTCCTGCCAGCCCAGATCGACCAGCGCGCGCTTGAGGCGACGCACCGGCTGACGGGCCTCGGCCTGCGCCTGCAGGCGGACGGGCGCCTGCGGCGCGGTCACCGGCAGCTGGTTGTAGCCATACAGGCGCGCCAGCTCCTCGATGAGATCGACCTCGATGGCGATGTCGAAGCGGTGGCTGGGCGGCGTCACCTGCCAGCCCTCGCCGGCCGCCGCGACCTGCATGCCGAGCCGCGACAGATACGCCTGCACCTGCGCGTCATCGAGGCTGAAACCCAGCACCTGGGCGATGCGCGCGCGACGCAGCGTGATCGCCGGGCGCGCCGGCAGCTGCGCGGTGTCGGTGGCCTCGGTGACCGGCCCGGCGCTGCCGCCGGCGATGTCGAGAATCAGCGCGGTCGCGCGCTCGATGGCCAGACGCGGCAATTCGTAGTCCACGCCGCGCTCGAAGCGGTGCGAAGAGTCGGTGTGCAGACCGTAGCGGCGGGCCTCGCCGGCCAGCGCCAGCGGCTGGAAGAACGCGGCCTCGAGGAAGATGTCGGTGGTCGTGTCGCCGACCGCGCTGCCCTGCCCGCCCATGACGCCGGCCAGCGCCAGCGCCTGACGCTCATCGGCGATGACCAGCGACTGCTCGCGCAGGCTGATGGTCTGGCCATCCAGCAGGGTCAGCGACTCGCCCGCCGCCGCCCGGCGCACGACGATGCCGCCGCTCAGCGCGGCGGCGTCGAAGGCGTGCATGGGCTGGCCCAGCTCGAGCATGACGTAGTTGGTGACATCGACCACCGGATGCAGGCTGCGCACGCCGCTGCGGCGCAGGGCCTCGACCAGCCAGAGCGGGCTGGCGACACCGGCGCGCACGCCCCGGATGACACGGCCGGCATAGCGCGGGCAGGCCTCGGGGGCCTCCACGCGCACCGGCAGCGTGTCGGCGCTGGTCGCCTCCACCGACGCGATGGCGACGGGCGCATGGTCGAGGCCGAACACGGCCGCGGCCTCGCGCGCCAGGCCGCGCAGGCTCAGGCAGTCGCCACGATTCGGCGTCAGGCCGAGCTCGATCAGGTTGTCATCCAGATTCAGCCAGGCGCGGATGTCCGTGCCCACGGGTGCGTCATCCGGCAGCTCCCAGAGGCCGTCGGAGCTTTCCGCCAGGCCCAGCTCCTGCTCGGCGCAGAGCATGCCGAAGGATTCGACGCCGCGCAGCTTCGCTTCCTTGATGCGGAAATCGCCCGGCAGCACGGCGCCCACCGTCGCCACCGGCACGCGCAGGCCGGGACGCACGTTGGCCGCGCCGCAGACGATCTGCAGCGGGCTGCCGCTGCCGATGTCCACCGTGGTCACGCGCAGCTTGTCGGCGTTGGGATGCTGCTCCGTGCCCAGCACCTGACCGATGACGACGCCACTGAACGCCGGCGCGACCGGCGTGATGGCATCCACTTCGAGACCGGCCATGGTGAGCTGGTGGGCGAGCGCGGCGGTATCGACCGCCGGGTTCACGAGCTGGCGAAGACGCTGTTCACTGAATTGCATCACTGTCTCGCTTGCCTGAAACCTCAGGCTGATTCTTCAGTTCTCCATCCGGACAAAATCCAGACAGAACAAATGGTTGTGGCCTTTAGTTCAGGCGAACTGGCGCAGGAAGCGCACGTCGTTGTCGAAGAACAGGCGCAGGTCGTTGACACCGTAGCGCAGCATGGCGAAGCGCTCCACGCCCATGCCGAAGGCGAAACCCTGGTACTTGTCGGGGTCTATGCCGCAGTTCCTCAGCACCTGCGGATGCACCATGCCGCAGCCCAGCACCTCCAGCCAGCCGGTCTGCTTGCAGACACGGCAGCCGCTGCCCGAACACATCACGCACTGGATGTCGACTTCCGCCGACGGCTCGGTGAACGGGAAATAGGACGGACGGAAGCGTACCTGCAGTTCCTTCTCGAAGAACACGCGCAGGAAGTCCTCGATCACGCCCTTGAGGTCGGCGAAGCTGACGTTCTCGTCGATCAGCAGGCCCTCGACCTGATGGAACATGGGCGAATGCGTGAGGTCGGAGTCGCAGCGGTAGACGCGGCCCGGGCAGACGATGCGGATGGGCGGCTGCTGGCTTTCCATGACGCGCACCTGCACCGGCGAGGTGTGCGTGCGCAGCAGGCGGTTGGCGTCGAAATAGAAGGTGTCGTGCATCGCGCGCGCCGGGTGGTGCGACGGGATGTTGAGCGCCTCGAAATTGTGGAAGTCGTCCTCGACCTCGGGACCGTCGGCGACACTGAAGCCGACGCGGGTGAAGAAATCCTCGATGCGCTCGAGCACGCGCGTGACCGGGTGCAGACCGCCCGGGAGCTGGCCGCGGCCGGGCAGCGTGACATCCAGGCGCTCGGTCTTCAGGCGCGCATCAAGTGCTTCCTGATCAAGCACTTGCCTGCGATTGTTAAGTGCACTGGTGATGGCTTCGCGGGCGGCGTTGAGCTCGGCGCCGAAAGCGCGGCGCTGCTCGTCGGTGAGCTTGCCCATCTGCTTGGACAGCTCGCTGAGCTGGCTCTTCTTGCCCAGATACTGGACGCGCAGCGCTTCGACAGCGGCGCTGTCGGCGGCCTCCGCGACTGCGCTCTGGCACTGCGCCACCAGTGCTTGCAAATCACTCATGACTCATCCTTGGGCGGGCTCTGCGGACCACGCCGGGCAGGCCGCCGCCGGCAGGGGCGGACGGCACGGAAAACAAAAAGGGGAAGAACCAGACAGCCCTTCCCCTTCGTGCGTGTCAGCCGGCAGGACCGGCGGACACCAACCGCTTAGGCAGCGAGGCTGGCCTTCGCCTTCTCGGCGATCGCGGTGAAACCGGCGGCATCGTGCACGGCGATGTCAGCCAGCACGCGGCGGTCGATTTCGATCGAGGCCTTCTTCAGGCCGTTGATCAGGCGGCTGTAGGACAGACCGTTCAGACGCGCGGCGGCGTTGATACGGGCGATCCACAGGGCGCGGAACTGACGCTTCCGTTGACGACGGTCACGGTAGGCGTACTGGCCGGCCTTGATGACAGCCTGGAACGCCACGCGGTAAACGCGGGAACGGGCACCGTAGTAACCCTTGGCGCGGTCCAGAACCTTCTTGTGACGACGGTGGGCGATAACGCCACGCTTCACTCGAGCCATTCTTCAGTCCTCCATCCGATCACAGGTTCGGCAGCATGCGCACGACGCTGGGAACGTCGCAGGCAGCAACCATGGACATCGGACGCAGCTGACGAATGCGCTTGGCCGACTTCTTGGTGAGGATGTGGCGCTTGAAGGCCTGCTTGCGCTTGAAGCCGTTCGCCGTCTTCGCGAAGCGCTTCGCAGCGCCACGCTTGGTCTTGATCTTCGACATGTCTTACCTCGTTAGTGACCCTTGCAGCCATGCCCGGGCGGTCCGCAGACTGGACCCGGTCGACTTGGGGGTAAGCCGCAAATCAGCGTCCTGCCGAATTACCGCTTTTTCTTGGGGCCGATGAGCATGCCCATCATGCGCCCTTCCAGTTTCGGGTGTTGTTCCACAACCCCGATCTCGGCCAGATCGGCCTCGATTCTCTGGAGCTGCTTGAGACCCAGCTCCTGATGCGCCATTTCACGACCGCGGAAGCGGAGCGTGATCTTGCATTTGTCGCCTTCTTCCAGGAAGCGCACGATATTGCGCAGCTTGACTTGGTAGTCGGCCTCCTCGGTGCCCGGACGCAGCTTGATCTCCTTGATCTGCACCTGGTGCTGCTTCTTCTTGGCCTCCTTGGCCTGCTGCTTCTTTTCGAAGACGAACTTGCCGTAGTCCATGATGCGACAGACTGGCGGCTCCGCGTCGGCCACGATCTCGACCAGATCCAGCTCGACGGCCTCGGCGGCCGCCAGTGCCTCGCGGATGGAAACCACGCCCACCTGGGCGCCGTTCTGATCGATCAGTCGCACTTCGCGGTGCTTGATGTCGCCATTGATGGGCGCGCGCTTGTCACGGCCCTGCTGTCTTTCCGGCTTAATGTTCGTTCTCCACAACCTTGCCCTTGCGGGCGATGTCCGCTGCCAGCAGCGCGGCGAAGGCCTCCACGGTCATGACACCGAGGTCTTCGCCCTTGCGCGTGCGCACGGCAACGGTACCCTGTTCGGCCTCACGCTCGCCCATCACCAGCAGATACGGGATGCGCTGGAGCGTGCGCTCGCGGATTTTATAGCCAACCTTCTCGTTTCTCAAGTCGCTGAAGACTCGGAAACCTTGGGATTTCAAGGCTTTTTCGACATTCTGCACGGCATCGGCCTGCTTGTCGGTGATGTTCATGAGGCAAACCTGCTGTGGCGACAGCCAGGTCGGCAGCAGACCGGCGTAATGCTCCAGCAGCATGCCGATGAAGCGCTCGAACGAACCGAGGATGGCGCGATGCAGCATGACCGGGCGCTGACGGCTGTTGTCCTCGGCGATGTAGCTGGCATCCAGGCGCTCGGGCAGGTTGGGGTCGTACTGCAGCGTGCCGCACTGCCAGGCGCGGCCCAGGCAGTCCTTGAGCGTGAATTCGATCTTGGGGCCGTAGAAGGCGCCCTCGCCCGGCTGGTACTCCCAGGCCAGGCCGGAAGCATCCAGCGCCGCCGCCAGCGCGCCTTCGGCGCGATCCCACAGCGCCTCCGAGCCGACACGCTTGGCCGGACGCGTGGACAGCTTCATGGAGATGTCGGTGAAGCCGAAATCGGCGTAGACCTGCAGCGTGAGCCGGATGAAGTCGGCCGCCTCGGTGCTGACCTGCTCCTCGGCGCAGAAGATGTGCGCGTCATCCTGGGTGAAGCCGCGCACGCGCATGATGCCGTGCAGCGCGCCCGAGGGCTCGTTGCGGTGGCAGGCGCCGAACTCGGCCAGGCGCAGCGGCAGGTCGCGGTAGGACTTCAGGCCCTGGTTGAAGATCTGCACATGGCAGGGGCAGTTCATGGGCTTCACCGCGTAGTCGCGGTTCTCCGACGCCGTGGTGAACATGTTCTCGGCGTAGTTCTCCCAGTGCCCCGACTTCTCCCAGAGGATGCGGTCGACCACCTGCGGCGTCTTCACTTCCTGGTAGCCGTGCTCGCGCTGGATGCGGCGCATGTACTGCTCCAGCTCCTGGTAGATGGTCCAGCCGTTGGCATGCCAGAACACCATGCCCGGCGCCTCTTCCTGCAGGTGGAACAGGTCCAGGGCCTTGCCGATCTTGCGGTGGTCGCGCTTCTCCGCCTCCTCCATGCGCTGGATGTAGGCGGCGAGCTGCTTCTTGTCGGCCCAGGCGGTGCCGTAGACACGCTGCAGCTGCTCATTCTTGGCATCGCCGCGCCAGTACGCGCCGGACAGCTTGGTGAGCTTGAAGGCCTTGAGGAAACGGGTGTTGGGCACGTGCGGGCCGCGGCACATGTCGACGTATTCCTCGTGGAAGTACAGGCCCATGGCCTGCTCGTCGGGCATGTCGTCGACCAGGCGCAGCTTGTAGTCCTCGCCACGGGCCTTGAAGGTGGCGATGACCTCGTCGCGCGGCGTCATCTTCTTGATGACGTCGTAGTCCTTCGCGATCAGCGCGTTCATGCGCGCCTCGATGGCGGCCAGGTCATCCGGCGTGAACGGGCGCTCGTAGGCGATGTCGTAGTAGAAGCCCTCGGCGATGACCGGGCCGATGACCATCTTCGCGGTCGGATAGAGCTGCTTGACGGCATGGCCGACCAGGTGCGCGCAGGAATGGCGGATGATGTCCACGCCATCGTCGTCCTTGGGCGTGATGATCTGCAGCGCGGCATCCGTGGCGATGAGGTCGCAGGCATCGATCAGGCGCGCTTCGCCGGCCTGGTCGCCGGTCGCGGGCGTGACCTTGCCGGCCAGGGTCACCTTGGCGAGACCCGGGCCGATGCTGGTGGCGACGTCCATCACCGAGACCGGGTGATCGAAACTGCGCTGCGAGCCGTCGGGCAAGGTGATGACCGGCATGGGAACTCCTGCTACCTGCGTGAATGTCGGATGCGGCCCGTGCGGCGGGCCGGAAATGCAAGGGCGGAAGTGTAGGTCAAAAACGCCAGCTGTAGAACAGCGTGATCGCCGACTCCAGCGAGGTCATGGCCTCCAGCGACAGGCGCTTGTTCATCTGGTAGCGCACCTTGACGGTCTGCGTGGGCTCGAACACGCCCATGCCGAAGCTCAGGTAGAGGTCGGGCCGGATATAGCCGGAGACGGCGACCTGGGTCTGCTCGCTCTCGCCTTCGGTGCCGAGCGCGAAGTCCTGTATGCCCAGGCGCTGGCCAAGCTTGTCGAGCGCGCCCGTGCGGCCGCCGAGCTTGAGCGCGGCGCCGAGTGCCATGGCCTGGCGCTCGGCCGCGGTCGGCGCCGAGGTGTCGTTGAGCGAACGCCCGAGCACCAGCATGGACAGTATCTCCTCCTGGGCCAGCGGCTCATCGGAGAACAGCTCGGCCTGCGGCGCCTGCGCGCGCCCGCTCAGGCGCACGCCGACGGTGATGTCATCGACTGTGCGCACGGCCTCGATGCTGATGTCCGGGCGGGTCGGCGGACCGGCGAAGAGGAAGCGGCCGGAGCGTATCTGCAGGCGCTGGCCATAGGCCTCGTAGACGGCATCGTCGCTCAGGCGCAGCTCGCCGTTGGCGCTCAGGCTCTCGCCGGCATGCTGCATGAGCGTGAGCTGCCCCAGCAGCTTCGCGGTCAGCCCCATGCCGGTGAGCTTGATGTTGTCGCCCAGCACCACCGCCAGCGTCATGTCCAGGGGCAGGCCCGCCCCGCCGTCGCCCGCGGCCTTGGGCGCCCGGCCATCCCGGTCGCGGACAATGCGCGCGTCCGGCGAGGTGACCAGCACGCTGGCGTCAGGCTGGCGCAGGGTGATCACCGCCGACGGCACCACGATCCGGCCCTGCAGCTGCGCGCGGCCATCGGCATAGACGAAGCCGATGTCAGGGCTGGCCTTGGCCGTCGCCCAGGGCGCGTAGGCCAGCTGCAGGGCCTGCCCGTTCAGCCGGGCCTCGACACGCAGGGCGGGTCGCAGCCGGGCGTTGCCGGTCAGTTCGGCACTGCCGCCGGAGGCGTCGGTGATGCGTCCCCGCCATTCGGCGCGGTCACCCAGCAGGCGGCCTGACAGCGTCAGCGGCCGCCAGGCCAGGCCATAGGCCGGCATGTCCAGACTGGCGTCCGCGAGCGTGAAGTCGCCGGTCAGCCAGGGGGCATCCAGGCTGCCGGAAAGATGCGCGCGGGCATCGGCGCGGCCGGCCAGCGCCAGCCCCGGCGGCAGACTGACCGGCAGGCGCGCCAGATTGACGCCGCTGAGCGCGAGGTCGGCATCCAGCGCCGGGTCGGCCTGGCGCGGATCACGGCGCAGGCTGGCCTGCAGGCTGCCATCCTCCCCGGCCTCGGCGCGCAGGCGCGCGCTCCAGAGCACCGGCAGCAGGTCGGCCTGGCCGCAGACGCGCCATCCGGCCTGCCGCCAGCATTGCTCGGCGAGCTGCTGCCTGTCCACGGACAGGCTCAGGCTGGCCGGCGCCTGCAGCAGCCAGTCGCCGGCCCCGGTCCGCACGCTGCCCCGCTGCAGGCTGCCCTGCCAGAGCCGGCGCTTCAGGTCCGCCCCGCCCTGCAGGCCCAGGCTGGCGCCGATATCCGCGCGCCGGCCGTCGATCTGCCAGCTCTGCCGCGCCAGGCTGCCATCCGCCGCCACCTTGAGCTCATCGAACAAGTCGGTCTTGCCCTGCCGCCACTGGCTGGCCCGGATATCGAGATGCCCCCTGCCATCGACCGACAGGCCCTGCCAGCGCGCCTGCACGGCGAGCGCGCCCGCCAGCTGCGACTGGAAGCGCTGCAGGCGTGGCAGCTGCAGGTCCGCGCGCAGGCCACGCGCGTCCGGCCAACCGGACAAGGCCAGCCGGGCATCGGCCAGTTGCATGTCCAGGCGGGTCTGCGCCAGCCGCGCGCTGTCCACGCCGCCCTTGAGCAGCCAGGGCATGCTGCCGAAACGGCCCTGCCAGTCGACCCGGGCGCTGGCGCTGCCCCGCCCGGCGTCTGTCCGCCAGCTCAGCGGACCGGACAGCTCGGCCAGTCGCGGCCAGCCCGGCGGCCATGGCAGATCGCCGCCCTGCAGCGGCACGGCGCGCAGCGACAGACGCGCCTCGCCGGCCCCGGCGGTGCCGCGGAAAGCCAGCCCGCCCGCCTCCAGCCGCCAGTCCTTCTGCCCCTGCGGCTGCCAGCGCGGCCAGTTCAGGTAACCCTGGAAAGCCGGCTGCACGGGACGCACATCCGCCGTCACGGCAAGATCCAGCGGCCACGCGCGCGGACCGCGCGCGCGCAGCTTCAGCGCCGAGATATCGCCACCGACGCTGACGCGCTGCTCAGGCCAGGCGTCGCCGGCGGCCTTGACCAGCAGATTCAGGTCCATGGGCCAGAAGGCCGTGGTCTCGATCCGGCCGGCGGCGCTGAGCCGGCCCAGGGCATGACGCAGGGACAGATCGGCCAGGGTGATGCGGCTGCCGGCCCCCTCGCCGCTCAGCCTCAGGTCATCCAGTTGCACGGGATCGCCCTGCCAGGGCCGCCACTCAAAACGTCCCACCTGCAGCCCGGACAGCGCCCAGGCGAAGGGCAGATCGATCTCCGGCAGCGACAAAGGCTCCGGCGGCGTGTCCTTGAGCACCCGCAGGCTGCCCTCGGCCGCCGACACCTGGCTCAGGCTGATACGCCCCTGCAGCAGGTCGGCGGCCTGCCAGCGCAGATGCACCCGGCTCAGACGCAGCTCACGCGCCTCGTCGCGCCAGCTCAGGCCGGCGATGTCCAGGCCGGTGGCGAAACGCCCGCTGATGCCCTCCAGCTGCAGCTGCGGCAGCTGCGATCCGAGCTGGGCCCAGAGCCAGGCCGGCGCGGTCGTGCTCAGCGACAGCCAGAGCAGCGCGACAAACACGGTGATGAGCATCTGCGCCAGCAGCAGGCGCACGGCGTAGGCGCTCCAGCGCAGCAGGAAGCCGAGCGCGCCGGCGACAGTCAGCAGCAGCCCGCGCGGTGGTTCGCCCCCGGCCGCGACCTTGTCCTCGGCCGCATCCGTCACAGCGGCGCCCCCAGGGTGATGTGCAGACGGATCGGCTTGCCGGGCTCGGTGAAGGCCTTGGCGACATCCAGACGTACCGGGCCCACCGGCGAAATCCAGCGGATGCCCACGCCGGCGCCCAGCTCCAGCGGCTGCCAGCGCGTACTGAAGGCGTTGCCGGCGTCGATGAACACGGCCGGACGCCAGGTCGGCCGCCAGCGCCAGTTGTATTCCAGCGAGCCGGCGAGCAGGTACTGGCCGCCCACGGTGTCGCCGTTGCTGTCGCGCGGAGACAGGCTGCGGTAGTCATAGCCGCGCACGCTGTTGTCGCCGCCGGCGTAGAAGCGCACCGAGGGAGGCACCTGGTCGAAGTCCGGCGACAGGATGGCGCCGGCGTCGGCGCGGGCGAGCAGCATGTGGCGTCCGGCGAAGGTGTCCAGCCAGCGCAGCCCGGTGCGCAGCAGCACGTACTCGGCATCCGACAGCAGGGCCGGATGCGTGCCCTCGATCTGGTAGAACTGGCGCGTGCCCGAGACCGGGTCCAGTCCGCCGCGACTGCTCAGCCGGGTGAAGGAGACGCCCGGCACCACCAGCAGCTGCGCGCCCTTCTCGCCGCTGTCGCGCTCGTAGCGCTCGTCGGAAACGCGCGCGCCGTAGGTCACCTGCCAGCCGCGCTGGGGCTGGATGACGCGCTGCACGGCCAGTGCGAGCTGCCGGGTGATGGTGTCATCGATGTCGTCGCGCTGGGCGCCGAGGACGAACTGCAGCGTGTCCTCGACCGGATGCGTGAGTGGTATGCGGTACTTGATCTCGCCCTGCTGACGCACGGCCGACAGCTCGGTGCTCGCCTCCACGCCATGGCCGCGCTCGTTGAGCAGATGCCGCTGCCATTCCAGCGTCAGGCGCGGCCCGACATCGGTGGCGTAGCCCAGACCGACCGACATCTTGTTGGGCTTGCGGTTGTCGGCGCGGACTTCGACCGGGACGACCAGCCCCTCGGTCTGGTCGCGCAGCAAGGAGACATGGACATCGGCGAAATAGCGGCTTTCCAGCAGGTTCTTCTGCAACTGGAAGAGCTTGCGGCTGCTCAGGACGTCGCCCGGCCTGAAGGGCGTCATGCTGTCCAGCCAGCGCGTGTCCAGGCCGGTCAGCGGCTGGCCCTTGTTGTCGAGGAAGCGGACCTGGCCGAAGCGGTAGCGGGGACCACTGTCATAGCGCATGGTGATATCCGCCCTGCGCTCGCGCAGGTCGATGGCGATGTCGTGGGTGATCCAGCGCGCGTCGAAATAGCCGCGCTCCAGCGCCAGGTCGGCGACCTGCTGCTTGAAGTCCTCGTAATCGCCCTGATGCAGGATGTCGCCTTCCTTCATGGGGAAGTCGGGCGGCCGGAAGCGCTCGTCATCGCCGATGCCGCCCTGCCAGTCCGTGACCAGGCTGCGCAGGCGCACGGGCTCGCCGGCGTCGACGCTGAGCAGCCAGCGCTTGTCCTCGCGGCGCAGATCCACCCGGGGCTCGTAATAGCCTGCCGCCTTGAGGGTCTCGAACACGGCCGCGACGGCATCGATGGCGATGTCCTCGTCGCTGTGCAGCGGGCGGTCGTGATCCTTCTCGTCGGTGGCCCGCCAGGGCTTCACGGCGGCCTCGATCTCGGGCTTGAGCGACGCCGGCGCGAGCTCGAAGCGCCAAGCCGTCTCGGCATGGCCGGAGACCACCGACATCAGCAGCGACAACGCCAGCAGCCCTCGCCTCAACCCGCCCTTCATCCACCGCGTCCCTGTCGTCAAAGCCTGCATCATAGCCAGTTTTGCCATGCCGGCGGATGACACGCCGGCGGATTTTCCCGGGCAGGTGTTGATACTGTCCATATGGACAGTTATAGTCGGAACGACAGCCCCACGCCGGAGACCGCCATGAACTCCCTCGCCTCGTTCCTGACCCTGCTGCTCGTGCTGATCAGCCTCTGGGCCCTGATCGTCAATCCTTCGCTCGCCGGCGCGCAAGCGCCGGCGGAACCCGGCAAGACACCACGCCGCTGACACGGGCGAACGGCTACAAACGCTGCGCAGACTCGAAGCGCATGGCCCGCCCGGTGACCGGGTCGGTGAACGCCAGCTCACGGGCCAGCAGGCCCAGCGGGTGCCCGAAGTCATCCGCGCCCTCCGCCAGCACCGGGTAGCAGCGGTCGTGGATGATGGGCAGGCCCAGACCGGCGAAATGCACGCGTATCTGGTGCTTGCGTCCGGTCACCGGCTCGGCCCGGTACAGGCTGAGCGGGCCGCGACGCTCCAGCAGCCGTATGCGCGTCTCGCTGTTGGCCTCGCCATCGGCCTCGCGCATGCGGAAGAAAGGCTCGCCCTCGACCAGGCGGCTGCGCCGGACCAGCGGAAACGCCAGGGTCGGATCATGGGGCGCCAGCACATCATAGGCTTTGTCCACCCGGCGCTCGCGGAACAGGGCGGCATAGGCATCGCGTGTGGCGGGATCGCGCGAGAACAGCACCAGACCGGCTGTCTCCCGGTCTATGCGGTGCACCGGCGCGAGGTCGTCCCGGCCGCCGCCGGCGCGCAGGCGCACCAGCAGGGTCTCGCGCAGGAAGCGCCCGGCCGGCATGACCGGCAGGAAATGCGGCTTGTCCGCCACCAGGATGCGCTCATCCTCATAAATGACACGCTCGCGGAACGGAATCGCCGGCTCGTCGTCCAGCTCGCGGTAGTAATGAATGCAGGCGCCGACACGGTACGGGCTGTCGGGCGACTGGGGACGCCCCTGCTCGTCCACCACCAGCCCGCGCGCCATGCGCGAGCGCCAGGCCGCCTCGCCGATGTCGCTGAAACGCGCGCAGAGGAAATCCAGCAGGCTGGGCCAGCGTTCCGGCGGCAGCCACTGGTAGCTGGGGGCGATGCCATCGACCAGCGGCAGGGGTGATTTCACGCCTGCCCTGCTCAGTCCAGCGGCCGTTCCAGCGCCAGGAACAGCCAGGTCTCGCGGTTGGGCGCGCGGTAGCAGCCCAGGGCGCCGAGATGGTCCACCGCCAGCGCGGCCAGCTCCCAGGCCATGCCGGCATCCGCCTGGACGGGCTCGGCGTCGGCGAACAGGTCATAGTCGGTGCGCGCGGCCAGCGCCTTGAAGGCCGCCGACTTGTCGCGCAGGGCCTGATCCAGGTGGCCATTGGCCCAGGCCCACTTCCAGGTGTCCTGGGTGGATGAGAACGTGCCTATCGGCGTCGTCTCGAAGCTGACCTGCAGCGAGCCGTCATCAGAGTAGAAGTCGAGCACGCCGCGATGATGGTCGAACAGCCAGCGATTCATGCGGCTCAGGCCGAAACGCGCCTCCAGCGCCGCCTGCCTGGCTTTCAGGCGCTCGCTGGCGGTCTGCAGCAGCTCGTCGAATTCATTCTCGGTCATTGTTTCACCTGTCCATACGGCTGTCCGCCGGCCTGTTCCGTCCCGCCCGGATGCCCGGCCTGCTCTATGGCCTCCTTCACCCGGGGCGGCATGTAGTTCTCGTCATGCTTGGCCAGCACCTCGTCGGCCTCCACCACGCCCTGCCGCCAGCGGCCGTTGGCGATGATGCCCTGCCCCTCGCGGAACAGGTCCGGCAGTATGCCCGTGTAGACCACATCCACCGAATGCCTGAGATCGGTGACGGTGAAGCGCACGGCCAGGCTGTCGGGCGCGCGCTTCAGCGAGCCCTGGGTGACCAGGCCGCCGACCTGGATGCGCTGGCCTTCCGCGACCGCGTGCCCGGCCAGCTGCGACGGCGTGTAGAAGAGATTGATGTTCTGCCGCAGCGCGTAGCTGACCAGACCCACGACCAGGCCCAGACCGGCCAGCAGGCCGATGATCCAGAACAGGCGACGACGACGCAGAGGGTGCATCAGGACGGATCTCCGGAAACGGTGGCGCGGGCGCGCTGACGCGCCAGCTGGCGGCGCTGCTCGCGCAGCCAGCGGCGCTGGCCGGCGCGGGTCTGCCCGATCAGCAGCAGCACGCCGGTCACCACCAGGCCATAGGACAGCCAGACATAGAGGCCGTGGCCGCCCATGGCGAGGAAATCATGCAGCGACGCGAAAGCCATCAGGCACGCCTCCCGGCGGACCCGGCCGCCTCATCCGTCGTCGCCTCGATGATGGCGCGCACCCACTGGCTGCGGCGCTCGCGGCGCAGGATCTGGTGCCGGCTGCGCGCGATCACCAGCGCGGCGAACAGGCAGTAGAAGCCGAGCAGCATGACCAGCAGCGGCAGATACATCTCCGGCGGCATGGTCGGCCGCTCGGTGATGCGGAAGGTCGAGCCCTGGTGCAGCGTGTTCCACCACTGCACCGAATACTTGATGACAGGCAGGTTGACCACGCCCACCAGCGCGAGGATGGCGGCGGCCTTCGCGCCCTGGGCGGCATCCTCGTAGGCGTTCTGCAGCGCGATCACGCCCATGTAGAGGAAGAGCAGCAGCAGCATGGAGGTCAGCCGGGCATCCCAGACCCAGTAGGTGCCCCAGGTCGGCTTGCCCCAGAGCGAGCCGGTGGCCAGCGCGAAGAAGCAGAACAGCGCCCCCACGGGCGCCGCCGCGCGCGCGACCATCTCCGCCGTCTTCACCCGCCAGACCAGCGAGATCAGCGCGCACGCCGCCAGCAGCAGGTAGCCGGTCATGGCCAGGCTGGCCGAGGGCACATGGATGAAGATGATGCGGTAGCTGTTGCCCTGCTGGTAGTCGGGCGGCGCGAAGGCCAGGCCCCAGACCAGGCCGACGGCCAGCAGCGCGCCGGCCGGCCAGGCGAACCAGGGCAGCCAGCGCCCGCTCAGCTCGTAGAAATACCGGGGGCTCACCGTCCGCTCGAAAGCCGCCCAGAGATCACGCAGCCACTTCATTTCATTCCCCTCGTCATGGCTCAGGCCCCGCTCACGGCCAGGCGCAGCGCCGCCGCCGCCGCCAGCGGCGCCAGCATCAGCGCCAGCACCAGGAAAGCGCCCAGCACCGCCAGATAACCCGCCACCGGCAGCCCGGACAGCGCCGCCTGCATCGCCGCCGTGGCGAAGATCAGCACCGGCACATGCAGCGGCAGCGAGATCAGCGGCACCAGCACCCCGCCCCGGCGCAAGCCGGTGGTGAGCGCGGCGCCGATGGCGCTGATCAGGCTCAGCGTCAGCGTGCCCGGCAGCAGGGTCAGGCACAGCGCCGGCATGACCTCGGCCGGCAGGTTCAGCAACAGCCCGGCCAGCGGCGCCAGCAAGGTC
>Ga0222424_100354_pt1 | contig 30003 bp, 21 predicted proteins | sample 2B2ome_FD_182468 | JGI IMG/M metagenome (GOLD analysis project Ga0222424, IMG submission 182468) | Enriched microbial communities from leaf-cutter ant dump, University of Wisconsin, Madison, United States - 2B200A (version 2) | ecosystem: Environmental > Terrestrial > Nest > Insects nest > Nest... | reverse complement strand
TAGGGGATCGTCAATACCTGCAGGAAGCTCCTGTATTTCCATTACGGTGCCGTTGGGGGTAACTTATTGGTAAACCTGCTGTCTGCAGTTGCAATCAGATACACCGCCAACGACTGACCATTTAACCTCAATTCTCAATTCTGAATTCTCAAATCTCAACATGAAAAAAATATACTACCTCGCCACCTGCGATACCTGTAAGAAAATAATGGATGATGCCGGAATCAATGCGCAAAGCGGGTTTCAGCAGCAAGACATCCGCACGGAAAAGATAACACCGGAACAATTGAGTGAAATGAAGCGGCTTGCAGGAAGCTATGAAGCCCTGTTCAGCCGCCGGGCATTGCTGTACAAGGAACTGGGATTAAAAGATAAGCAACTGACAGAAAACGACTATCGTGATTATATCCTGAAGCACGACACGTTTTTAAAACGCCCCGTGGTGATCATTGGCGACCGGATCTTCGTTGGCAGCGAAAAGAAAAATGTAGAGGCATTAACTGCGGCTGTAAAAAAATAGAACAACGTCTTCTTTTGGAAGACGCTGTATAAAGGATGCCTCGTTGCCACCCCGGCGCTCTTTGCCCATCTTGATCCGGAAGCTGAAGTGTGCGACGCAACCGGGTGTCATAGCAGTGCTGCAGCCGGGCGCTTAAAAAATCAGGGCAGCTCAATATTGATGGGCACGATCCACCAGTTGCCATACCAGACCATTACCTCGGGATCTCCGGGTATAAAGGTGATCTGTGTGCTGCCGGAGGCCTGCTTGGGCTGCATACCAAAATCGGGTTTCAGGTTAATGCTTTCTTCCATCAGAATATCCGGGCCGTTCTCCAGTTTGAGTTCTATTTTATAACGGCCCAGCGGGATGTTGTTTATATAAAGCTCATTGCTCTCCACGGTTTTTCGGATGGTAAAACTGATCTTTTCATCGGCATGCAAAAGGTCCAGCGGCGTGAGCTTAATACGGATCACGGAGCCTACCGGGAAACTTCCGGGCAGGGGCAGTGACTCCGTACGCAGGGTATAAGAAAGGTGGATGGAGCCGCCCATGTAGCTGCTGGGCCAGTAAGGCCCCTTGATGATCTGCTCCGGTTGTCCCTGCCCGTAGGGCAGCAATACGAAATTTTTTACAGCGCCATCCACAGAGCGGAAGCTGCCCAGGCTGCTGTCTGCAGGAAACAACGACACCGGCGCTTTTCCGGATTCATAATCCATCAGGTATTTGGCGCCCCAAACGGCTACTGTACCTACCGGAAGCAGGATCTCATAATAGCCGTTGGCATCTGTTTGACCGGAAGCGGAGCTGTAGGTGCCGCCGATGATGGAAGAGCGGATCCCGATGTCGGCGCCTTTCAATGGCCGGCCGTAGATATCTTTTACATATCCCCGCATCGTATTTTGTTTGGTAGCCAGATTCCGGAAGGCGGGTAATTTGCCCCGTTGTTTCCCCATAACATCCACATAGGTACGGGTACCGGCAACCGTGAACTCGCGGGTGGAGGCAGGCAGCTGGTTAAAAGGAACGGGCGTCCGAATTTCGTCTGCAGAAGGAGGGTCTCCGGGATCTTCTTCTGCAGAGGGACTTTCTTTTTTCGAACAGCCGGTAATAAGCAGGGTGAAGAGGCACAGGGCAGCAATAACAGTTTGTTTTTTCATTTTAATAGTTCATTTTAGGTTTAATAAATCACCGTTTTATAAAAGCCTGCGCAAGATAAATTGCGGTTTGTGGCTGCCCTGGGTTATTCTGCCAGGTTCTAATACAGCAGCCGAACAGCAACAGGGAGGGATGAACGGCTATTTTGCTGCCGGCCTGCAGTGGGCATCCTGAGCGGGATCACCAGGAATGGTCTTTGTCGATAAAACCGGTTTTTTGTCTTCCGGAGCGGTTGCTGGTAGAATGGATGACCCGGGAAATAAAATAGCCGCTTAGTTTTGGCGGGAATTTAAACTGATTGTACATATTTATTAACAATTATGAACAGAACAACCTGGCGGGCATCTGCCTGTATTCATTGTTTTTTTTTGATCGGCCTGTTTGCTGCCGTTTCCTGCCAGCTGCAGGCGCGTAACGTTCCTGAAGATGAAGAGGCTCCTTTTACAGAAAAGAACTGGCAGCTGGTTGCATTAACGGTGCAGCCGGCGGTAGACTGGGATCTGGATGGTGAGCCGGAGACGGATATTGCCGCAAAGCTGGATCTTTGTGAGCGGGACGATGGCCTGCTTTTCCGGAGCAATCGCCGGGTGCTGCGGTTTTACGGCGCTGCCCGATGCGATGATGAAGCCGCGCAAAAGGAAACGGGGAACTGGACCTATGATGCGGTGCAAAAAAGACTAACGGTAAGTGAAGAGAACACCGGGCCAAAAGTATACGAGGTGGTTGTGTCTGAAGCAAAGCGGCTGGTGCTGCGGCACCGGTTCGGTAACGGAAGCCGGCAACATGAAATGACCGCCGGCTATGCCATTAAATGATCAGGTTTTTGATATTACCCAGATAATTCCGCCCCACATTCAGCTCCAGCCCATCCTCCATTACCAGTAAGGTTTTGCCCGCATCGCGGTAAAGCTCCTGTACATGGTTCATATTTACAATAACGGAGCGGTGTATGCGGATGAAGGTGGCCGGATCAAATTTTCCTTCGATGCTGCTGATGCCTAGTGTGCTTAAATACGAGCCGGATCTTGTATGTACTTCTGTATAATCGCGGCTGGCTTTCATATAAATAATAGCTGTTATGGGAATGTTCCGGTACCGTTTCTTATGTTCCACCATAATGCGTTCGGGATAGCCGCCCCGTGTAGCAGTAACTTCGGTCACCAGGCTGGAGAGCTGTTGCGGCGTTGTGTTTAAACGGGTCATCGCATTATCGAAGCGTTCCCTGGTATAGGGTTTCAGCAGATAATCGACCGCATTAATCTCAAAGGCCTTGATGGCATACTGGTCAAAAGCGGTGGTAAAAATGATCCGGGGCACATGTTCAATGCGCTGTAATACCTCAAAACCATCGGCCCCCGGCATCTGGATGTCGAGAAATACCAGGTCCGGTTCCATCATATTGATGTATTTGATGGCTTCTATCCCGTTGTGGCATTCGCCTGCTACAAAGAAATGATCGTGCTCCCTGAGGTATTGCTTTACCAGCACTCTTCCATGTTCTTCGTCATCTACGACCAGTACCGATCTTTTAGACATAGCTGTTATCTGTTAGGAATGGTAAATAAGCGCCAAGATAATCCGAATTCTTTTAATGCTGTTATCCTTTTCGACAAACAACACCATCACACGCGGAGTTGTGGCATGCCCGGCCGAACGGCAATAAGGTTTCGTCGCCTTCCGCAACGGTTGGTAGATTTGAACAACCGCCGACGGGTTATTTATTGTAAACTTGCATTCTTTAACGGCCAATATATGATGCAACAGCCACAACCGTCCAATGCTACGCGAAAGGAACTTCTGCTGTTTATGTCCTGCTTTGTGATCATGAGCATGCTGTATGGTATGCCGCGGCTGATCGAATACAAAGCGTCTCTCCATTATTTTAAGGAACTGGGCATTGACTGTGTGTTTATGGCGATGGCCTGTTTACCGGTCTGGTGGATCCATTTCCGGAAGCTGACCCACTGGCCGTTGAAAAAACGGTTCCTGCTGCATTTTGCTACCTGCTATATATATTATGGAATATGGGTACTGCTGTACCAGTGGTATAACCCGTTGGATGGCTTGCCGCGGATGACCACCAGGCAGATCATCCAGAACCTGGGTCCCAATCTGCTTTTTTATATCCAGGTATTCGGTATCCTGCATATCTATCATTTTTTCCGGGAACGGGAAACACAGCTGACAAGAGAAAAAGAGTTACAGGATCTGGCATACCAGGGCGAGATCAATGCATTAAAAGCGCAGATACAGCCGCATTTTTTGTTCAATACGCTCAACAGCATCAGTGCTTCCCTTCCACCGGAACAGGAGCAAACACGGATGCTGATTGCCCGCCTGGCAGATACCTTCCGCTATGCATTGCTGTCTACCAGGGAAGAGCTGGTTCCCCTTTCGGACGAGCTTCATTTTATGCATACCTATCTTTCCTTGGAGCAGACAAGGTTTGGAAAACGGCTTCAGTTTGCCGTAGATGCAGATGACAGTATTTCCCGGGTACAGATACCGCCGATGTTATTGCAGCCACTGGTGGAAAATGCGGTAAAACATGGGATTGAGCCGGCAATCGATGGTGGTACTGTAGCCATTGCCTGCCGGAAAAAAGGAGCAAAAGTTCATATCTCCGTGCGCAATACGGGCCAGGCTTTCCAGGGAACAACCGAGCAGCTTTTCCGGTCAAAAGGGGTGGGACTGGTCAACATGGCCCGGAGGCTGGAACGGCACTACAATGAAAAGCTGCGTGTATCCGATAACGGAGGACAGGGACTTTGTTTTGAGTTTTGCATTCCCGCCTGAAGAACATTCCCGGTCAAAAAAGAACATCTGAAACCGGATTGTTATTCAATAGCCGGTATGCCCGGCCTCGCGACCCTGTGGTTAAACGGTTACTACCTTCTTCTTTTTAACATGCAGCATATAATAGGCAATGAATGCACTGATCAGCATCAGGACCGCTCCCAGTATAAAGGGCGCTCCGGGAAAATAGACCGGAGCCTGATCGTGACTGAAATAGAAAAAGGTACGGGTCATCATCAGCGGCCCTATGATCGAGGTAAGGCTCATTACACAATTAAGACCTCCCTGCAAGGCCCCCTGCTCATTGGCCGGAACCTCGTTGGTGATGAGGGCCTGTAACGCCGGGCCGGCAATACCGCCCATACAGTAGGGCACCAGGAAGGCATACATCATCCAGCTTTTGGTGGCAAAGGCAAACAGGATCATACCAAATGCATAAAAGAACAGGCCGGTATAAGCGCTTTTTTCATTCCCCAGCCGGGGACTGGTATACCGGAGCAGGACACCCTGAACCACTCCCACCAGCACTCCAACAATGGCCAGTGAAATACCTACCTCCTTTTCCGACCATTTAAACTGGTCCATGGTAAAATAGCTCCAGTTGCTTTGCACCGCATGCCCGCCAAGGAATATAAAGAAGAAACAAAGCACCAGCCCCAGGATGCCGGGATATTTGAGGAACAGGCGCAGGGACCCGATAGGGCTTGCCTTTTTCATATCAAAGGGGCGCCGGTGCTCCGGTTTTAAAGATTCCGGTAACACAAAATAGCCATAAAAGAAATTCAGCAAACACAATCCGGCTGCAGCAAAGAACGGTGCCCGCAGTCCCCATACGGATAACAATCCGCCCAGTGCCGGCCCTATAACAAAGCCCAGTCCAAAAGCAGCGCCGATCAAACCAAAGTTTTTGGCCCGGTTTTCATTGGTGCTGATATCTGCAATATAGGCTGTAGCCGTTGTAAAGCTGGCCCCGGTAATGCCGGATAAAATACGTCCTACTACGAGCAGGGAATAGGTATGGGCAAAGGCCAGTATAAGGTAGTCGAAGCAGAATCCCAGCAGGGACAGCAGCAGCACCGGTCTTCTTCCGTACCGGTCGCTCAGGTTGCCCATAAAAGGGGAGAACAAAAACTGCATCACAGCATACAACGCCAGCAGATCGCCGCCGTAGATACTGGCCTCGCTGATACTGATGTGTTTCAGTTCTGCGATCAGTTTTGGCATTACCGGAATGATCAGTCCGAAGCCGATGACGTCGATGGTCATGGTAATAAAGATAAATCCGATAGCGGCATTGCGCGACTGTTTCATTCTGATGGGTTTGTTTGCGGTTCTCCGGTGCCTTTTCGTTCCCGGTTTTAAAAAAGGGGAGCAAAGATGCGCAAATCTTTTGGCTTATATGGAATATACCGCCCTGCTTTTGAAAAAAATATTTTGCGATACTTATTAATTATTTTAAAAAGTTTCTTAAATTTGAAATAACAATTTTGTAATGCAAAAACGATTGCAATATAAACATTTGATCTTTAGGGAATTTTATTATGCGGGATCCTTATCCTGTGCAGAACTGAGTTCCCGTATTGGTAAAAGTATTCCATTAACGACCCAGATGATCAATAATCTGATCAAAGAGGGGGTGGTGGAAGAAAACGGGTTGGCTCCTTCAAACGGCGGCCGGCGTCCCGCCATGTATTCGGTAAAACCGGAGGCAATGTATGTGGTGGCCGTGGCCATGGATCAGATGATCACCCGCATCGCTATTGTTGACTTTCATAATAAGCCGGTAGGGGCTATTAGTCAGCATGAACTGCCGCTTGCTAATAATCCCAATGCGTTGCAGCAATTAAAAACCGTTATAGAGCAGGCCATCAAAAAATCCAAGATCTCCAAAAAGAAGGTGTTGGGGGTAGGGATCGGTATGCCCGGGTTCATTGACGCGCAGCAGGGAATTAATTATTCATTTTTTTCAAATGAAGGCGGCAGCATCACTACTTATCTGGGTAATGCTTTAGAGGTACCGGTTTATATAGATAATGATTCCAGTATCATTGCGCTGGCCGAGCATCGTTTTGGTGCAGCGGCGGGAGCCCGGAATGCCATGGTGGTGAACCTGGGCTGGGGTGTGGGGTTGGGGCTGATCCTTAACAACCAGCTGTACCGAGGAGAGAACGGGTTCGCAGGGGAGTTTAGCCATATTCCTTTTTTTAATAACAATAAGGTCTGTTCCTGCGGAAAAAAAGGATGTCTTGAAACTGAAACCTCCTTAAAGGTGATCATAGAAAAAGCAGCGCAGGGGTTAAAACGGAAAGGGGATACATCATTCCTGAAAAAAAATTTCCGTACGGGTGCCATTGAAAAGGATTGGCAAACTATTGTAAAAGCGGCGCAATCGGGCGATGAATATGTGATCCGGCTGCTTACAGCGGCGGGTTACGACATTGGGCGTGGTGTGGCCGTACTCATCCATTTGTTTAATCCGGAGCTGGTACTGCTCAGTGGCCGCGGTGCACAGGCCGGGCGCATCTGGCAGGCCCCGGTTCTGCAGGCGGTAAATGAACATTGTATCCTGCGTTTGGCAGAGAATACAGCCGTTAAGGTTTCCCAGATGGGAAGCCGTGCCGAACTGATCGGCGCTGCGGCGTTGGTACTGGAGAACCTGGTACGTACCAGGAACAGGGAACCCAAAAAAATGTTTATCTGATTATACAACCTAACCGGGACACTAACAATTTTAACGATTAAAAAATGAGAAAAATGAAGAAGAAACGCTTAATGCTCGTGTTCCTTGCTACACTTTTAAGTTGCGGAAGCCTGCTGGCCCAGGTAAAGCGGGTGATCACAGGCACCATTACGGATGCGGAAGGAAAGCCGGTTCCGGGCGCCACTATAACTGTTAAAGGGTCCAACATGGCGGTGATTTCCGATGAAAATGGAAGATATTCAATTGAAGTTCAGGGAAACCCGGAACTCGAAGTGACGTCGGTAGGATATGCGACAAAAATGTTGCAGGTTGGTACAGATGACAACGTATCCGCTGTACTTACATCGCAGGCGGGTGATATGGAAACGGTTGTGGTTACTGCGCTCGGAATAAAGCGGGAAGCAAGGTCATTGGGTTATTCTGCGCAAACGGTTAAGGGCGGCGACCTGACTATTGCACAGGCACCCACGATTGCCCAGGGGTTAATGGGTAAGGTAGCCGGTTTGCAGATTTCACAGTCCGGTGGTGGCGCCGATGGTGGTTCGTCCAGAATTGTGGTTAGAGGAAATACACTGTTAACAGGCGATAACCGGGCATTAATAATTGTGGATGGCGTTGCGCTTAATAATGACCCCGTAAATGTAAACAGAAATAACGGGGGCAATGGTAAATCTGTATTGGGTGCCACCGGCGCCGATGTTTCGGGGAATAACGACTGGGGTACCGGTATGAATATGATCAACCAGGACGATATAGAAGACATAACCGTCCTGAAAGGCCCCGAAGCGGCTGCGCTGTATGGTGCAAGAGGTGCTAATGGTGTAATATTGGTAACCCGCAAAAAAGGCGGAAAAAGGCAGGGCCTTGGCGTAGACTATAGTTTTTCTTACAGAGCTACAAAACCCTGGGAGCTTTTAGATTTTCAAAATGAATACGGTCAGGGTGGTGTAGCCAGTATGACTACAGCAGATCAGAGCAAATGGTTCCCTTACAACAGTCAGGGGCAACGTATGCAAGTGGGCAATAATACCAACTCAGGAACCGATTATGTAAGTAATTCGCATGGACCGCTGCCTTATCCCAAGGCATACGACTTTTATACTTATTTCAGTTATCCCGGAAGCTATTCCTGGGGCCCTAAAATGGATAATCAGCCCATAATGAATTATGATGGAGTATTAAGGCCTTACTCAGCTCAGCCAAACAACTGGAAAGCTTTCTTCCCGGATGGCTCGGTAGCACAACACAATGTGGCTGTTTCGGGTGGTGGGGAAAATGCCACCTTCAGGGTTTCTTATACAAGAAACAATACAAAGCCCAATATGATCAACAGCAAAATGTACTCTAATACGTTTAACCTGGGGTCTACATTTAAAGTAAGCGAAAAAGTGCGCGGGGAAGTTACCTCGAGCTATGTGAATTTTTACCGCCTCAATTCGCCGCAGGTTGGTGCTGCATGGCAGGCGGCTCCCACTTATTCTATGGCGCGGGATTATAATTCGCAATTGGCGTTTTCTCAGGCGTTTGGTCCAAATGGCGAAAGGATGGATATTACAAATGGTAACAATACCTACCCAGCCACTGATGTACCTAAATATCCTTACAATACGGGATATTTAAATAATATGTACTGGAACCTGCTTATGAACAATAATGATTTTACAAGAAATCAATTTTTGGGAAGTTTAAAACTGAGTGCAGATATTACCAGTTTCTTAAATGTTACGGCGCAGGGCGGTATTGATAATTCCAACGATGCCGCAACGTTTAAAGTATATCCAACAGATGTGCTCGGCAAAGCAGAGGGACAATACAAAGAAACAATGGGACGGAATATGAGCCGTAACCTGATGGCCTATTTAAGGCTGCATAAGGACGGTATATTTCATCCGGATTTAAAGGCCAGTCTTACAATGGGAGGCGAGTCCTATTCAAGGGATGATAAGAACATCAGCAATAATACAAAAGCGCCTTTTATAAAGCCGTTTATATTTGCTTTGGATAACGGAACCGTATCTGCTACCTCGCTTCCTGATAACCCGGAAGAAATAAAATTCGCAAAAAAAATAAATTCAGTTTATTCGTTCCTTAACCTTGCTTACAAAGACTATTTGTTTTTAGAAGCTACTGCGAGAAATGACTGGTCCAGCACGTTGCCTCCTAAAAATAACAGCTATTTTTATCCATCGGTAAACATGAGCTATGTATTTACTGATGCTATAAAAGGAGTACGGGAAAGCCTGCCCTGGTTAAGTTTTGGTAAATTGAAACTTTCTTATGCCGAAACCGGCAGCGACACCGACCCTTATTTTATTTATAATTTATTAGAAAGCAATTCGTACAATGGTGTATTAGCATCCAGTCTGCCCGATAATTTAAAAACAGACGGTATAAAACCTGCAAAAAGCAAAGCTTTTCAGGCCGGGTTAAATCTTTCGTTTCTAAATAACAGGATCAGCCTCGATGTTACTTCGTACTGGATGAAAAGCTTTAATCAAATACTTAGTAACCCGCTGCCCCTTTCGTCCGGGTATAGTACCATCACAATCAATACAGGCTCGTTGGGTAACAATGGCGTAGAGGTTGTCTTAAATGCTACACCTGTAAAGAACAGCAACTTTTCGTGGAATGTTGGTATCAATGCCGCCCATTCCAGAACCAAAGTACTGGCACTGGCTGATGGCATTGATGAGCTCAATCTTGGGAACTTCTTTGGTGGCGCAGGCGTGTCGCAAAGAGTAAGAGTAGGTGAATATTATGGTACTATTTACGGCAAAGATTTTACGTATTACAATGGGCAAAAAATAGTAAAACGGGCTGTGGGCACCGATGGCAAGCCGGTAACTTTTACTGCCAACGGGCAAACTTATTATGCCGGTACGCAATGGGAACTTACAGACGACGAGGTGCCCATTGGAAATTCACAGCCTTTTTTAACGGGTGGCATTACCAATACCCTGCGTTACAAAAACTTTTCATTGTATCTATTGGCCGATGCTAAAATAGGCGGCGACACTTATTTTGGTTCTTATGCGGCAGCAATGGGAAGCGGTACGATAAAGGAAACATTAAAAGAGCGCGATGGTGGCGGTCTGCCATACACGTATCCTGATGGTTCTACAGCAAATACGGGTGTTAATTTTGGTGGCGTATTTGTAACCCGCGATAATAAAGGCGAAATTACCAGCTCTACTCCCAATACCGATGTGGTGCACTATTTATGGTACTATGCAGGTACCTACTCTGCGTGGAACCACCTGGGTATTCCCCGCTCGGCGCAGGTATTTGAAAACTCGTGGATGAAAATGAGAGAAGTAGCGCTTACCTACCAGGTGCCTCAAAACATTATAAAAGGTACAAGGTTTTTGCAAAATTTAAGCCTTTCGGTTTATGGCCGCGATCTGTTTTACATTTTTACCACCATTCCCAAAGGCTTAAACCCGGAAGGTGTAAACGGTATTGGAAACGTTCAGGGTATAGAATACTCTTCCATGCCCAAAACCCGCTCTTTCGGATTTACGGTAAGGACCGCTTTCTAATTTGATTTTTGAATATTCAAAAAAAATATCGCAGTTATGAAACATACGTACAATCGAAATATAAATAAACTGGCAAGTGCAATAGGATTAGGTGTGCTAATGGTTACCGCGTCCTGCACAAAGAATTTTGATAAAATAAATGCCCCTTATAAGGATGTAACAATTACAACCGCTTCTCCCGCCGCACTTTTCAACCAACTGTCGCGCAACTATACAAACGAAGATTATACGCTGCATGCAGGCGTGTTTATGCAAAAAACAACGCAGCAGGGTGTGCAAAATGTAAATGTACCTTACGTAAATTATATAGGCAGTTACTGGACCAATTATTATAAGGACCTGGCCGATTATAAGCTGCTTATAAAACTCGTTGATGCAAGCCCCTCTCCTGCTGCATATAGTAACCTGCGTAACATAGCTACGATCCTTATGGGATCTAAAACGCTTTCCATGTTAGACAGGTACGGCAGCATTCCTTATTCCAAGGCCGGGATAGCTGATAACGGGGCCGCGTTTTACCGTGTAGAATATGATGACGAACTTTCGGTATACACATCAGTGCTAAATGATCTTGCTACCGCAGTAAGCGGACTGGAACAAAATGCAACGGCTGTCGGCAGTGTTCCGCTCGGTGCAAGCGAATCTTTTTTAGGCAATAATTTCACCTCCTGGATCAAATTTGGCAATGCGCTGCGCTTACGCTACGCCGTGCGGCTGTATGCAAAAAATGCTGCGCTTGTAACGCCCATTATTGCCGACATTTTGGGAGGGAACAAACCATTGCCAAATGCTACTACTTATACAAGTATGGAAGATATGCGGCAAAACAATTATGGCAATTATCCACAAATAGTCCCCCCTTCTAACCCCGATTATTTTGACAGATTTTGGTATGCATTTAGAGAAGTATCGGTGAGTAATTTACGACTGAGCACCAATGTATGGAACCAGATCTCATCCACAAATGCGGAGAGCGGCACCGGTATTTTCGACCCCCGTGCTTTTGTGTGGTTTATGCCTAACAATGCCGGCAAATGGGTAGCGCAGCCGCAGGATCTGTCTCAAACCGAGGGCACCAGCAATATATACCCTAATACCGATGCAAAGGCTCCCGCCGCGCCCAATACATTGACCGATAACAAATTTGCCGGGTTTAATTTTTATTTGGTAAGAGATTATGGTTCCCTGCCCTACGTAACTATTTCCGAAGCAGATGTACACCTGCTAAAAGCAGAAATATATGCAAAAGGAATGGGCGTGGCAGCTGATTTTGCAAAGGCCAACCAGGAATACAAGGCCGGCCTCACTTCATCTGTAAACTTTTGGTATACTTATGTAAATACTACGACCGGGGGAGTATGGCCTGCTACCAAACCGGTACTTGGTGCTACAGCAATAGCAACATTTTTAGCTAATTCCAAAGTGGCGTTGATACCCGGCGATGATACCGGGAATATAAAGAAAATTATAACCCAGGCCTGGCTTGCAGCCATATGGGAGCAGCCCGAAGCCTGGGCCATTGCGAGAAGAACCGGACTTACCCCGGTATATCCAGGGTATGCCCCGCAGGTGCTTAACAAACTGCCTTACCCGTCTGATGAGGAAACAAATAATAATGCTAACTGGAAGAAAGCGATAAATGGTGCTGGCAATCCGGATGTGCAGGCCACACAAAAAGTATATTGGATGCCGTAAAGCCCAACATCCTATTGCTGGTACGGATACCCCGTTTTAGAATTATTTTAATCCATATCGTTAAAGCTGTTTCAGGATAAGATCCTGAAGCAGCTTTTTTTATGTGGGCCGGCTATCTGGAGACAGGGTGTAACGGAAGGCCGTTTCCGGAAATGGGGAGATGCGATAGCCCCGGGCAGCAGGGGAGCGCGAACTCCGGGAAGCAACCGGATCGCTGTGCTTAGCATGAACATCGGGGGGTAAGATGTCGGTGAAAAAAAAATAATTACCGACTTATTAATTATTTTAAAAAGTTCGTTAAATTTGTATTAACATTGCTTTAAGATTTCTTTAGCAAACTGTTGTGTTACGATTGACCTATAAACCAAGCAATTTTTAAAGTTTAAAATGAGAAAAATGAATCCGACTTAGGGAATAATATCAGTCCAGCTGCATGGGTCTATATAAGCAACTTCTTATCCAATTTCTTTATTAAATCAAAAAAACAAGTATGAATAACGTGATGCAAAAAATAATATTTGTGCTGCTAATGAGTTGCACACTCTCTTTTGCACTCGCACAACAGCGAACTATAACGGGTACGGTAAGGGATGAGCAAGGGGCTGCTGTTGGCGGAGCATCTTTTATTGTAAAAGGTTCTACCGATGGGGGAAAAACAAAAGAAGATGGTTCATTTTCTATAATTATTAACGGAGACAGAGCAATACTTGAATTCAGCGCGGTAGGCTATCAGGCAAAAGAAATTGCAGTGCTGGATAAAACAATACTTGATATTGTTCTTGAGCGGTCAAACAATCAAATGGAGGAAGTGATAGTGACCGGTTATGGTAAGACAAGCAGAAGATTTAACCCCAATTCTGTTGCTTCAGTTGCGATTGATAAATTACAAAACCGACCGGTGGGATCCATAGAAGGATTACTACAAGGGTTGGTGCCAGGGCTTTTGGTGCAAAATGGCAGCGGTGCACCAGGTGGTCGCAGCAGTATTTCCATAAGAGGGCTTTCCAATTTTTCTGCTTCCGCAAACTCGAACGTAGTCAGCACCCCTTTGTTTATTATTGACGGTGTGCCACAGGATCAGGATGCGTTTAACCCCTCCGATCCGCGGCAGGCAATCACCAGCGTGTTGGCTGGTCTTAATCCTTTCGATTTGGAAAGTATTGATGTTCTGAAAGATGCGGCAGCAACGGCCATATACGGCTCCAGAGGAGCAAACGGTGTAATAATCATTACCACCAAGCGGGGAAAAATTGGTAAGCCAATCGTCTCCATTAACGCCCAATATGGACACTCCTATTATCCTGAACTTAGAAAAACCTTTGGTGGACGTGCCGAGCGACAGTTTAAAGTTGATTTATATAATCAATATAAAAGTTCAAAAGTGGGCGGTGGTTTTACCGAAATGCCTATTGAGCTTTCCGATAGTTTAAACGGTTACTACAATAACTCTACCAACTGGCAGAAACTATTGTTTAATACCGCTAATATTACAGATATTAATGTGGGCGTTAGCGGCGCTAATGAGAATGCGAGTTACAGAGTGGGTGCTTCGTATTACAATGAAGATGGTATTGTGTTAGGCTCTGGGTTTAAACGATATTCCTTGCTTTATACAGGTGTGTTCAATCCCACGTCCAAACTAACGATAACCGCCAGAGCTAATCTTAGTCAGAAAGACGCGTCTTTAAAAAGGGGAGACACCTACGGCGCTGTTGGGTTAGGAAATAGCTTCGCCAGTTCTTTCCAGCCGGGACCCAGCAGCCAATACACGTATGCCTATTTAGAAGCATATCAAAAAGGAGTGAATGTTGACCTTACCAGAAATATAGCAGCGCAACTTGAAGCTTCTTATGATTTTACCGATTTTTTAAATCTTACGTCACGCGCTTCGGCCAATTATGAGTTTTATAGAACTAGAAGTTTTAACCCATCTGCAGCAAATACTGATGGAAAAGCTTCGGCAAGCTATTACAGTCAGGAAAAGGTAGACCTTTTGAGTGAAACTTTTTTAAGGTTACACAATGTTTTTCAGGAAACTCACACGGTTGATTTTGTTGTTGGGAATACCATTAATACTAATAAAAAAGATAATATCTATGGAGCCGGCACGGGCGGCCCTAGCGATGCACAACAGGTAATACAAGGTTATCCACAATCAAATATCATATTGGGCACAAACAATATTACTTATGGGCTTCTTTCATATTACGGCCGCCTGTCATATGACTTCCGCCATAAATATATACTACAAGGGATACTGCGTGCCGATGCTTCTTCTAAATTTGGTAAAGACAATCAGTGGGGATACTTTCCTTCTGCTTCTGCTGCATGGCTATTATCAACCGAAAAGTTTTTTAAAGATAATGTGGGAGACTGGTTTTCATTTGCCAAGATCAGAGCAAGCGTGGGTAAGGCGGGGGAGCAATATCAAAACGATTATTTAGCACTTGGCGCATATAATACCGGCGCAGGGATTGACAATAACGGAAGGCCCGTACCCAACCTGAATACTTATAACGGAGTTCCAATTTTAGCACCCAACTATGCAGGGGGCAATGGTATACCGATTCCCACCCTTACCTGGCAAACCTCAAAGGAATACACGCTGGGCTTGGAAATGGAGTTCTTCAAGGGGCGGATTACTACAGTTATAGAGCGGTATAATAAGGATAAGGATGGCTTTTTGTTTAATGATCCTCTTAATAGCACTTCGGGTTATGCCTCACGGTTTATTAACAGCGGCTCTGTAAGAAACAGCGGTTTCGATTTTTCTTTAACAGTCTATGTTACCAGACCGGAGAACAATTTTCAATACAACTTTACATATAATGGTTCTACCAACAAAAACGTGCTTACGAAACTTCCCGATTTTGGAAGAAGTGTTACCCGTAGCGGATATGCGGCGGGAGATCCTTATCTGCAAATTGGCAAACCGCTAAATGGCTTTTATCTTCTGAAATATTTGGGAGTATATGCTACAGATGCTGATGTGCCTTATAATCCTTATACCGGAGGGAAATTAAGACCCTACGGATTGGGATTTACTTCACAGGACCCGTATAAAGCAGGAGATATAATGCTATATGATGCCAACGGGGATTATATTATTCAAACAGTAGGCAACGATGATAAAGTATATATGGGCGATCCTAATCCAAAGTTCTTCGGAGGGATGTCTCACAACTTTACTTATAAACTCAAGAACAATTCGAGTATCCAAATAGGGCTATTATTTAGCTACTCGGTAGGAGCAAAAGTATATAATAGCGTATTAGCCGACCGTATTAAATCGGTGAGTTGGACCTCATCCAATAACGTAAACTATCCCGGCGGACAGCGCAATTTATTGGATGTATCGGATATTGATTATTGGACACCCGATCATATCAACGCTAAATACCCTGCACTGAACCCCTGGAGGTATTATGCCACATCCAGCTATGATTTTATTGGAAACTACGATACCAATACGTCTTTGTTTCTGGAAGATGGCAGTTTTGTAAGACTTAACAATATTAACATTGGATATGATTTTTCTCCAGCCTTTTTACACCGGATTAAAGCGAGAAGATTGCGGGTCTTTGCAGGGATGGATAATTTATTTATCATTAAAAAGTACTCCGGTGTAGACCCCGAGAATGTGAACGACTATGGATATGACAGAGGAGACGGCTACCCCATTCCTAAAAAATTTAATATGGGAGTGAACTTTCAATTTTAAAATGTTCAAATTCAAGTAATATGAAAAAAATATATATTCTTTTCTTATCCGGTTTCTTACTTCTTTCTTGCAAAAAAATATTGAATCCGGATGTGATACAATTACCGACTTCCGACAATGCCTTTACCAGTGCTGCAGATATAAACAAAGGGATCGCAGCTGCTTATTCCTTTCTGAGAACCGTGGTGCCGGATAAGGTGTTTCTTTTTAGTGACATAAGATCTAATTCGTTTGCCAGCTATAGTGATAATGTAAATGTAGCGGTAGAAACTCCAATCCCCAGAAATATACAGTCGGCTTTGTTGCAAAATGGAGGTGGCGACTGGAGCGGATTTTACCGAGTTATTGCACAGTGTAATATAGTTTTGGAAAACATTCCCAAAATAGCCAATTACGATGAAGGTTCGAAAAAGCGTCACATAGGTGAAGCCAGCTTCCTAAGGGCACTGTCATATTTTTATTTGGTCCGCTTTTGGGGCGATGTGCCTATCAACCTTAAAAGCGTGGATACCGATATCATACCTAGAAGTTCCCAGGCTGCAGTTATTCAACTCATCAACAGCGATCTTGATGTTGCGATTGCCAATCTGGAACTGCACTACGATCCGGCCGACAGGGCGGTGAGGGCTACCAAAGGTGCTGCATGGGCCATTAAAGCGCATGTAAAGGCTTGGGCACAGGACTATACCGCCTGCAGCAATTTGTGCGACAGCGTAATCAACACCAATGAATATAGCATGATTACCGATACAACAAAGCTGCTTAGCATTTTTGTGGGAAAATCTACCGAAGGCATTTTTGAACTGAATTTTGATGCCAGCCTGAAGGAGGTACAGCAAAACAGGATTTACTATCGGACCATGCATACACCTTACTATAACAATGGAGGTATCGGCGCACAAGTTTTATTGTTTCCTCCGTATGATCAGCGGGAAGGTTTGTTCCCTGTTGGGAAGAGAGATGCAAGGTTCAGTACCTGGTTTGTCGCCAGTACCTGGGGATATACAAATAGCGATTATCCTTATTTAGGTAAATACCGTACGCTGCAGCTGGGTGGTGATACTTCTTCAAAAAACATCAACGAATCTAATGTGATTATCACCCGCTTGCCGGATATTTTGCTGCTAAAAGCCGAAGCACTTGCCAGTACACAGGTGAACAAACCTCTTGAGGCTGCTGCATTCATCAATAAAGTACGGGGCAGGGCTTATGCAGATCCCTATATAGCTGGGACCGGTAGCGTTCAGGACACTATTTTGTTGGAGCGCAAGAAAGAATTGATAGGAGAAGGACAATACTTTTTTGATTTGGTGCGTACCCGTAAGTTGAATACTTACAGCCGCATTACGGAGGCCGGCTGGTACGAAAGAGGCGCCTGGCTGCTCCCGATAGACCAGTCGATACTTGCCAAAAGCGATTTTAAAATTACCCAGAACAGCTATTGGCAGTAAATCACACTTCTTTACCTAAATATCTATAAATATGAGTATTAAAAACTATATTCCTTTAGCGGCACTTTTTCTCACATTGCTGTTGGCCTCGGTAGCCTGTCAGAAGGATAATTACTATAATGACGGCGGATTGTCTCGCCAGTCGGAGGCCGAAAAAAATATGAGTACTTACGACTTTTTAGCTAGCAGACCCAATCATCCGTTCGACTCATTGGTAAAAATAATCGACCTCACCAATACCAAAAATCTGGTTAACCAGGATAATATTACATTTTTTGCGGTTACTAATGATGGAATTATAAGATTCCAGTCCCGTTTCAATCCAGACGATCGGCAGCAGCCCCGCCTGCTCAGTACAATTGGAGTTGATACATTAAAGATGCTTCTCAATCGTTTTATAATTCCTGATCATAGGATTATGCTTGAGCAAACGGTAGCAAGCGGAATTAGCGATCTCAGCAATTTTTATGATGACAGTAATTCCGACAGTATTGTGCTGCATGGTATTAGCGGCATACCCACGCCGGGTAGCCAGGTACGAACCGGAGCCGACAAAATGGAGTACGAGCACCGAAAGATTCCCGGGGTAGATACTACCAGCTATCGTATGGGTATGCAGACCCACAATTTAATCACTAAAAATGCAGTTATACATATTCTTCGGGATGCCGCAAATTTTGCAGCAGGGTTTAAAACACGCTATATTAGGTAGCAAATAAAAATTAACCTCTTAAAAATATACATAAAATGAAATCAATATATTCTAGTTTATTCATTTTATATCTGTTGCCTCTAATATTTGCAGGTGGTTGCAAAAAAAAGGACGAGTCTACAGGATATATCAGCAGTGCTATTAAATACCCTACTCCCATAGTAACAGCTGTTACCGGGCAAGGCCAGGTTCGCACCCAGGCCTTAGTGATCGATGAGTCTACAAAGCCGTTAGAGTGTAGTATAGATGCAATAAAAGACACCTTGGGTAATGTGCTTACGAAACTTATGAACTATAAGGTGAATACTTATTGGTGGAAAGGAACCCCAACGGGCTTGGAGAAAAGTTTAGATGAGATCAATCTTCTTCGCTACACGGTAGAACGACCCGCGATAGATATGAACCCGGAAAACGGACAGGTAATTATATATGGAGAAGCTACCGATACTACTTTGTTTCCCAAGGGCTCTTATATTTTGGATGTAAAAGTAAAAAATGCTTCGGGGGAAAAAGTATTTAAAAATGCTTTGAGAATAAATACTACCCCTGCCGGATCATATTCTTATCAATTTTCGGGAGTGGACCAAATAAACGGGATAGATGTTACTTTTACAAAAAAGGGAACAACCGAAAGTAAGCTGATAATAAGAACGCTCAGAAAGGATGATACTCCTATTGACCCTAAAACACTTTTGGGATATGATTATGGAACTGCTGAAAATCCTAATTTAAAAGACTGGCATAATTTGGGACTGCAAAAAATAACAAGTTATACGGAGTTTCCTGACAGATTGGAAATAGCAGTTGCAGGCTTTCCTATTCCTGTAGTAGGAGGACTCCCGGCTGGTCAGGGGATTCCGGTTTGGGGCCAGAGGATTGACATGTATAATAATGGAAGTGCTATCGGAAAATACTTCAACTACTGGTTTGATTTTGCCATTTTTGAGCCCGGTACCTGGGAGATCGTTATTAAGCTAAAATACTAGAACACGTTTTTTTTATTGATTTATATCATATAAGAATCGGAGGGATGTTATTAAGGAGCTATTCAATACTGGAGTAGCTCCTTATTATTTTAAATTTGATATATGAACCGTATTTTAAAGATCACGATATTATTTTCTTGTATCAGTTTACAGGCCTTAGCGCAACGCCCCCCTTACAAAAACTCCTCCCTCCCCATAGAAACCCGTGTAAAGGACCTGCTCTCCCGCATGACACCGGAGGAAAAGTTCTGGCAGTTATTTATGATCCCCGGGGATCTGGATAAGGCCAAACCCGGGCAGTATCAGAACGGACTGTTTGGCTTTCAGGTTAGTGCTGCAACAACCGGTGCCGGTGAAGCGGCGCAGCAAATGCTGAGCTACAACCAAAGCAGGGAGAATGCCCTGGCACTTGCAAAAAAGATCAACAGCATCCAGAAATATTTTATGGAACAAACACGGCTGGGGATCCCGTTACTGTTCTTTGATGAAGCGTTGCATGGCCTGGTACGCAGTGATGCCACCGCGTTTCCCCAGGCCATCGGGCTGGCGGCAAGCTTTGATACGGCTATGATGCGCCGGGTGGCCAACGCCATTGCGGATGAGACCGGGCAGCGGGGTATCCGGCAGATCCTGACTCCGGTGGTAAACCTGGCCTCAGACGTACGCTGGGGAAGAACGGAGGAAACCTATGGAGAGGATCCGTTCCTTACATCGCAGATGGGCGTTGTTTTTGTAAGCGCTTTTGAAAAAAAGAATATCATTACCACACCCAAACATTTTGTGGCGAATGTAGGTGACGGGGGGCGCGATAGCTATCCCATCCATTGGGATGAACGGTACCTGGAGGAAACTCATTTTGTTCCGTTCAGGGCCTGCTTCCAGCGTGGTGGCAGCCGGTCGGTGATGACGGCGTACAACGCACTGGATGGAACCGCCTGTACGGCAAACTCCTGGCTGCTCAATACAAAGCTTAAGGAACAATGGGGATTTAAGGGATTTGTTATTTCCGACGCCGGCGCAACGGGCGGCACACTGGTATTGCATCATACCGCCAAAGATTACCCGGAATCCGGAGCCCAGGCGATCAATGGCGGACTGGATGTGATTTTTCAGACGGATTACGCGCATTATAAATTATTTGATCCGCATTTTTACGACGGCAGGATCAGGCAGGAGCGGATCGATGATGCCGTAGCGCGGGTACTACGTGCAAAGTTTGAGCTGGGGCTGTTTGATCATCCTTATGTAGATGAAAAAAAAGCGGCACAGCAAAATGATCACAAACCCGTGGCAAAACAGGCTGCGCTGGAATCGCTGGTGTTACTCAAAAATGAAAACGGAGTACTGCCCCTGGCAAAAAATATGCAAAAGCTGGCAGTGATTGGTTCAGATGCAGTTGAAGCCCGGCTGGGTGGTTATAGCGGTCCCGGCATCCGTAAAGTTTCCATACTGGAAGGGCTAAAGAAAAGGGCCGGAGCAGCTGTAACGATCACCTATGCGCCTGGCCCCGGCAGGGATGAAGATATGTGGAAGACCGTTCCGGCTGACCTGCTGTGGCATTATGAGGGAGCTGTTTTGAAAAAAGGATTGCAGTATGATGTATTTGACCGTATTGACTTTTCAGGAGCAGCGGTTGATGCAGGTGTTGATCCGGAGATCAATAAACTCTGGACGCTTGCACGTCCATCATCAAAGTTGAAGCAGGATTTTTATGCGGTCCGCTGGGAGGGAGTGATCCGGCCGGATGTTTCGGGGAACTATCAGCTAGGCCTAAGCGGCAATGACGGCTTCCGCCTGTATCTGGATGACCGGCTGGTCATCGATAACTGGAAAAAGGAATCGTTCAGAACACAGCTGGTTCCTGTTTCCTTTGTAAAAGGAAGGGCATATAAGTTAAAGATCGAATACTACGAGCCGGTTGGTAATGGAAAACTGCAATTGATATTCCAGGGAGCCGACGACCGGGAGGAGAAGATCCGGGAAGCGGTCGTTGTCGCTGAAAAAGCCGATGCGGTGGTCATAGCGGCCGGCATTGAGGAAGGGGAGTTTAGAGACCGTGCAATGCTGTCACTCCCTGGCAGGCAGGAGGAATTGATAAAACGGATCTCAAAAACAGGTAAACCGGTTATAGTGGTGTTGATCGGAGGAAGTGCAATAACCATGAACAACTGGATCCACGATGTAAGCGGGGTCCTGCAGGCCTGGTATCCCGGAGAGGAGGGCGGGCATGCTGTAGCGGAGGTTTTGACAGGTGATTATAATCCCGCGGGCCGGTTGCCCGTTACCTTTCCCATGCATGAAGCGCAGCTGCCCCTGGTATACAACCATAAGCCCACCGGGCGGGGCGATGATTATGTAAACCTGTCGGGCCGGCCCTTGTTCCCGTTTGGTTTTGGATTGAGCTATACGACATTCGAATATAGTAATATCCGGTTGAACAGGGCGGTGATCGGTTTGTCCGATTCCGCAAGAGTGCGTTTTACAGTGAAGAACACAGGCTCCGTGGCCGGGGATGAAGTACCACAGCTTTATATCCGCGATGATCTGGCTTCGCTGGCACAGCCGGTACTGGCCTTAAAAGGATTTCAGCGGGTACGGCTCAGGCCCGGGGAGACAAAAGAACTTGATTTTTTGATTACACCGGAGTTGTTACAGATGCTGGATCAGCAGATGAAATGGGTGGTAGAGCCGGGAAGTTTTAGCATTATGATCGGCACGTCATCAGCCGATATCCGGTTGCGGACCACGTTAATGGTAGAATAGGCAAATGATGCGATTGAACGGGAGCAATCCATAGGATCACCATTCGCGCCGGTTATTAAAAAAAGCGTATTTTTAATATGCGTCAATTTAATATATGATAAATGAGAAGATTTTAATAGCCGTAGTGATGTTCGTCACTGTTGCTGCCTGCTCGAAAACCGCAGAAAGGAACAATAAAAGGAATGCGGTTAACAATACAACCAAACCAGATAGTAATATAGTAAAGCTGGGCATTGTTGCCGCAGCGGTGGGCTCCTGGCAACTATCTGAAACCAGGATATCGCCAGGGATTCTTGTTGACTGGGAAAAGGTGAATAGCGGACCTGTGCTGACATTTAAGGATTCTTCCTCTTATGAGATAAATGGAGATAAATCCTTATTCTGGCCGAATGTACCTACCTCAAAAAATGGAACAGCGGGGTTAATTAACCGGTTTCGCTCAACAGTGATGTATCTGTTACCTGCCAATAGTCAAGATACCGCCTTTTTTGGTCTTCGTATATCTAAAGACACACTGGAACTGGCGGGTATTTCCTGTGTGGAAGGATGTGGATACCGTTTCCGGAAGGTAGAATAGGTGACCGGCCTTATGCAATTTCCTCAAATACCCCTGTCTCCCGGTTCTTGCGTACATTATCCGCTTTAAAGTACCGGCCGTTCATGGCTACATAAACACCGTGGGGAAGCGATTGAGCAAAGGCAATTGCATTGCCCAGGTTGAACAATCCATCGGAACTGCCAAATTTGATCGGGATCATGGCACCCGTTAATACAATCGTTTTGTCTTTGACGCGGGAGGCCAGCAACCGGGCCGTAACAGACATGGTATCCGTACCATGTGTAATGACGATCTGCTCTTCCTCACTTTGCTCGCATTGGTAGGCAATGAGTTCCCGGTCCTCATCGGTCATTTCCAGACTGTCTACCATCATGAGGGTCCGGATCTCAACCGGAACGGTGTTGCGTCCTTTTTCCAGCAGCTCGTGTAAATGGGTATCTTTAAAATAAAGCTCCCCGTTCAACATATTATATTCTTTGTCAAAAGTGCCACCGGTTATAAAGATGCGTATTGCCATGCGCACAAAAATATCGCTTTCATGCCAAAATAAAGATGCGGTACCGGCTTGAGACACCGGCATCAGATTGTTTTTTAAAATTTGAGTAGCAGGCCGGGGATTTCGTTAGTGGTTTCAATGGTGATCCAAAGTCAACCTTGCAAAATGTAAAACGCATAGGATAAATAAATCGATATTCTGAAAATGAGCGGGACATTCAGAATTGAGCGTTGAGATTTGAGAAGGCGTGTTCGGCTGTTAACAGCCAGCAATCAACATATGTTCTGAGAGCTGACAACGAATTGCTTAGCCAGATAGCGCGAATCTAAAATCTCGATTCTCCGCTCTCACCCCCTCCGGCTCCTCAGCCGGGCCTCTTCCAGGTCCAGTTCCCATTCCTTTTCCTTGATCAGTTCTTCACTGAAGCTTCTGTTCAACCGGCACTTCATCAGTTCATTGCGTTTTATGTCGATCAGTTCCAGCAACAGCTGGCGGAACCGGGGGATCGACTCGTCCACAACAGTATCCGTGCCGGAAGTAAGGCCCAGCTTTTGTTTAGCCGCATCGATCATATGGCTGTACCGGTTGCGGGTGAGCAAAAAGGGCTCGCTTTGTTCCAGGTCATTCTTATAATGCACATCAATATATTTCAATGCCAGTTGGGCCAGTTGCAATTTCAGTTGCTGGTTTTCTCTTCTTAACTGGTCTTCACCTGCATCCCGGATCTTGAGCAGCCGTATCAATGGCGATATGGTAAGCCCCTGTAATACCAGGGTAACAATGATGACCACAAAGGTTATGAACAGGATCAGGTAGCGGTAGGGGAACTCCACATTATCTTTTACATAAAAGGGAATGGCCAGTGCTGCAGCCAGGGATACCACACCCCGCATGCCGCACCAGGCAATGAGAAAGGTTTCTTTATGGGTGGGCACGGCCGTATCCGGCGACCACCGCCGTTTAACCGATACCCGGATATAAGAGGAGGTATATACCCATACGATCCGGATAACGATCACTGCCCCGCTGAAGATGAGTCCGTAGATAAGGGCATCCTTAACCGTATTCTTTGTGAAATTGGATACAATAAACGGAAGCTGTAACCCGATAAGAATGAATATGAACCCATTCAGCAAAAAGGTAAGCGTATTCCAGACACCGGTCATACTGATCCTTGACTGGTAGCCCAGCATGCGGTGTGTATGATAACTCAGGAACAGCCCTCCGGCCACCACCGATAATACACCGGAGCATTGGAAATGTTCCGCCATCAGGTACATCACGTAGGGCGAGAGCAGGGTAAAGGCCGTATCAATGGCGGAGGTGGTGGTAAAGAACCGGAGGATCAGGTAAATGATCCCTGCAATAGCCAGTCCGATAACAATACCCATCCCCGCAACGATGAAAAAGCTTTTGGTGGCGGTCCATGCGCTGAACTGCCCGGAGATAACAGCAAGCAGTGCAAAGCGGTAAACGATCAGGCTGGAGGCGTCATTTACCAGGCTTTCTCCTTCCAGCAGGTTAACTACATTGCGGGGAACTTTTAATCCTTTTAATACAGAAGTGGCGGCAACTGCATCCGGCGGTGAAATGATCCCCCCCAGTACAAAACCCAGTGCCAGTGTAAACCCGGGAATGAGTGCTGTTGACAGGAATGCAATGATCGTGGAAGTAAAAAAGACCAACCCAAAACCCAGCAGGGCAATCCGTCTTTTGAGTTTCCAGAACGCCGCCCAGGGCATTTGCATGGCCGCAGAAAAAAGCACCGGGGGCAGGAAGATCAGGAATACGATATCCGGGCTGATCTTTATTTCCGGCGTTCCCGGTATCATACTGATGACCAGTCCGGCAATGACCAAAAATATGGGGTACGATATTTTTAGTTTATTGCCCAGCATAGTGAGCAGTGTGATCACAAAGAGCATGGAAAGGATCAGTAAGAGCCTGCTTTCAATCATGCCTTAATATACGAAAATTCTCTATTGGGAATTTGAAAATTTGAAATGAAGCATCAGGCTCAGCCAACCTGAAACCTGTTAACTACAGCTGGCTCCTTTCAGCCTTTGGCTGTCAGCATCGAGAATCGAATCCAGAATCCAGTATCGAGTATCCATAATCCGGAACCCCGCCTTAAACGTGGAACTATTCTGCACCATCCCGGTCCTGCGGCTTGATGATCATCCGGAACGACTGGTCCCTGCTAAAATAGGCAATGATCCAGTTGGTTAGAGTACGGAGCCGGTTCTTTAAAGTAAGTAATGACATTACGTGGATGAACAGCCATATCAGCCAGGCAAAAAAACCACCAAAACGCATTTTGGGTTTGGTGAGATCGGCCACGGCTTTATTGCGCCCGATTATGGCCATGGAGCCTTTATCCACATATGTAAAGGGTTTCAGTTTTTGCGGGTGCAGCAGATTTTTAGCAAGGTTGGCTCCTTGCTGCAGCGCTACCTGTGCCACCTGGGGATGTCCGTTCGGAAAAGCCGCGTCCGTGGTCTGGAGGCAGGTATCGCCAATCGCATACATATCTTCAACACCCTGTACTTTATTATAGGCATCTACCAAAAGTCGCTTTCCACGTCCGTAACACTCCGCCGGTATGCCTTCAAATGTTTTTGCCGCAACGCCGGCCGCCCAGATGAGGTTCTTGGTCTCGATAGTGCTGCCATCGGATAAAAGGACCGTGTCATTTATAAAATCCTTTACCGTGGTCTGGAGCTTTACATGCACGCCCAGGGCTTCCAGTGATTTTTTTGAATACTGCTGCGCATCGGGCGACATGGGTTTTAAAACGGCATCTCCGCCATCTACCAGGTATATTTCGCCCAGGTTCCGCCCTATAAGTTCCGGATAGTCTTTACGGATAATGGTAGCGCGCATTTCAGCAAACATACCCGAAATTTCTACCCCTGTAGGGCCCGCCCCTGCCACCACAAAGGTGACCAGTTTTCTTTTATAATCGGCGTCCGTGGTACGCGATGCTTCTTCGAGCCGGTTCAAAAGCGTATTCCGCATCGCCAGGGCATCGCTCAGTGTTTTCATCGGGATCGCGTGCTGCTGCACCTGCTCCATCCCAAAATAATTGGTAGTGGCGCCGGTTGCCAGCACTAAAATATCATACTTCAGGGTGCCCGTCGAAAGAAGGAGCTCCTTTTCTGCGGGGAACACTTTCTTTAACTCGCCCATCCGGAACCGGATGTTTTTCTTGCCCCGCAAAAATTTCCGGAACGGGTAGCTGATACTGGAGGGCTCCAGGAAGCCTGTGGCTACCTGGTACAGCAGCGGGGGAAAGAAGTTATAATTGTTGCTGTCTACCAGGGTTACATCAAAACCGGGTTGGTTGTTGAGCTTCTTTGCCAGGGTTACCCCGGCAAAACCACCACCAACGATCACTACTTTTTTTGACGATTGATCCATACTGATTTGTTTTAACGTTTATGGCAAACCGCTGGTTCGTTGAGTCAGGCCTGTAAGATTTCCGCCAGGGTAAACCGGTCAAAATCCACAGGTCTGCAAGTTGTTTAATAATCGACCACCTGCTCCACAATAGCCTCCGGTATGCTGCGCCATTCGTATTTCTGCGTGCGCAGCTGCGGTTCAAAACCGGCCTCACGAATAGCTTCCTGTATGGATTTATAGGTAAACCGGTGCGGTGCGCCGGCAGCGCTTACCACGTTTTCTTCGATCATGATGCTTCCGAAGTCATTGGCTCCTGCATGCAAACAAACCTGGGCCGTGGGTTTGCCCACTGTGAGCCAGGATGCCTGAATATTTTTGATATTCGGCAGCATAATGCGGCTCAATGCCACCATCCGGATATATTCTTCTGCCGTGGTCAGGTTATGCACTCCCCGTATCCGTGTCAGGAGTGTATCTACATCCTGGAAGGTCCAGGCAATAAAAGCCAGGAACCCATTGGTACCTGCCGGTTTCCGGCTTTGCACCTCCCGTATTTTCACCAGGTGCTCAAAACGCTCCTCAATGGTTTCCACATGACCAAACATCATGGTGGCAGAAGTGGTGATATCCAGTTTGTGCGCCTCGTGCATAATATCAAGCCATTCCTGCGCGCCGCATTTTCCTTTACTGATGAGGCGCCGTACCCGGTCTATGAGTATTTCGGCTCCGGCCCCGGGCAGGGAATCCAGGCCGGCATCTTTTAACGCCTGCAATACTTCTTTATGCGTGCTTTTCTCCAGTTTGGTAATATGGGCTACTTCGGGTGGCCCCAGTGCATGCAGCCGGATGTCCGGGAACTCCGCTTTTATCTGCCGGAATGTATCCACATAAAACTGCAGCCCAAGCTCCGGGTGGTGCCCGCCCTGCAGTAACAATTGATCGCCGCCATACCGGATGGTTTCCTCAATTTTTTTCCGGTAAGTAGTCATATCGGTAATATAGGCATCCGGATGTCCGGGTATGCGGAAAAAATTGCAGAATTTGCAGTTGGCAATACAAACATTAGTTGTGTTCACATTGCGATCGATCTGCCAGGTAACTTTTCCATGGGGCACCTGCTGCTTCCGGAGCTCGTCTGCGATCAGCATCAGGTCAGAAAGCGGGGCATGATGATAAAGAAAAACGCCCTCTTCCACACTTAAAAATTCAAACGCCGCTGCTTTTTTATAGAGATCCTGTAATATCATAGTTATTTAAAATAAAATACAAAAGTACGATACTGCCTGTAATTTATGGTATCGGAGGTGGCTGTTCCTGATCATGGCCTTAAACTGCTTATGGATATTGATAACGTTTTTTTGTAATGTGCCGTTCTTTTGTCGCCGGATTGTTCGATCATCCCTTTACGGACTCCGTTTTTAAGGTCTCTGCTTGCTGTGGCGGTTGATAGTTCCGGGTACTGCCTCATATAGTCTTTTCGGGTAAATGCCCTGGTGAATTGTTCCAGGAACAGGTATAACCGTTCCGTTTCATTGGGCTTTTTTGCAGTGTTTTCAAGAAGCTCCGCTAATGACTGATCAAGGATATCCAACATGAATTCTATAAAGTTTGTTGATGTTCCTTCTTTATCTGAAAGAGAAAGTGCATGATAGTAGTCGCTTTGATTTTTTGAAATAAGCGTTTCAAATGGCAGAAACTCAAGTAATGGATATTCACTCATTAGTATTGCCGTTTGCCACAACCTTCCCATTCTTCCGTTCCCGTCCATAAAGGGATGAATAAATTCCATCTCGTAGTGGAACACACAGCTTTTTATCAGCGTTAACTCCGTTTTATCTTTCAGGTAATCAAATAAATCATTCATTAAAAAACGTACATTTTCATGTGAGGGGGCAATATGTGCAACTTTTGAACCTTTAATGATCCCAACGCCTTGCGTCCTGTATTTCCCCGGTTTTTGAATCAGCCCATTCATTAACAGTTTGTGTGCTCTTAAAAAATCCTTTTCCAGATGACAATTGAAGTTTTTTAGCTCTCTGTAAACTTCTAAAGCATTGATCACTTCCTTAATGTCTTTTTCAGGCCCGGTAACTCTTTTATTTTCAATAATGGCGGTTATTTGTTTTTCTGAAAGCGTATTTCCTTCAATGTTTAATGAAGAATGTATGGTTTTGATCCGGTTTTGTTTTCTGAGTTCTGGGTGCTGTCGTACCAAAAGCTTTGCGTTTACTTCTCCTATTTTCTGAGAAACCGCACTGATGGACTTTAAAATCGCAGGGGTTATTTCGTACGGTGATTTCATTTTTTTGATACTATCATTTGATACTATCAAAAGTAATAAAATAATTTGTTTTACCGGTCCGGAAGAAGGTGGCCGGAGGCCGGTTTGGCAAAAGCCCGTTTCTAAAGTATCTTTGCATAACAAAAAAAGAAGTAACCGGTGTGCGAACATTTGTAGCGCCCGGGTTGTTTTAGTTGTTTCTATAATAAGGAATAAAATGACAGAAACCATAAAAAATACGATTCCCGGCAACATCTATGTAAGCGAAAGCGCAAAAAAGCGCATCCGGGAGATCCTGGCCGAAAAACAGGCCGGGGCGGATGACGCGTATTTTTTACGGGTAAGCGTCGTTAGCGGCGGTTGCTCCGGGTTGAGTTACAAACTGGATTTTGATAACCAGCAAAAGCCAATGGACCAGGTTTTTGAGGATAATGATATCAAAGTGGTTACCGATATGAAAAGTTTGCTTTACCTTTTGGATACCACGCTTGAATTTTCAGATGGATTGAATGGCAAAGGGTTTTATTTTAATAATCCCAATGCATCCCGGACCTGTGCCTGCGGCGAAAGTTTTGCCGTTTAGACCGCCTACTACATCAACAACAGAATATACTAATAATGACACAAGAACAGATCACGTACCTGGTTTTCGGGATAGTTATCGTGTTGGCTTTGATCTTTGACCTGGGACTGCTGAGTAAAAAGAATAAGGTGGTTACGATCAGACAGGCGCTGTTCCAGACCATTTTCTGGGTAAGCCTGTCCATGTGCTTTTTTGCGTTTGTGTGGTTTGAGGATGGTAAAACCCTTGCATTGGAATACATCAGCGCTTACCTGATGGAGTGGAGCCTGAGCGTGGACAATATTTTTGTATTCATTCTTATTTTTTCCTCTTTTGCGGTAAAGGAAAAACATTTTGGGCGGGTATTGCTCCTGGGAATCTTAATGGCCATCGTGTTCCGCATCATATTTATTACCGTAGGCGTAGCCCTGGTAGAGCGTTTCCATTTTGTACTGTATATTTTTGGGGCCTTCCTGTTGTATACGGGTATTAAAATGTTTTCCTCCGGTGATGGAGAGGAAAAAGATCCCCACGATTATGCCATTTATAAATGGATTAAAAAAGTGATCCCATTGGTGCCGCATGATGGGGATGGTAAATTTTCCGTGGTAGAGAACGGGAAAAAGAAATATACCATGCTTTTTATGGTGGTGCTGATGCTGGCGGGCATCGATCTGGTGTT
>Ga0222424_100352_pt1 | contig 30114 bp, 20 predicted proteins | sample 2B2ome_FD_182468 | JGI IMG/M metagenome (GOLD analysis project Ga0222424, IMG submission 182468) | Enriched microbial communities from leaf-cutter ant dump, University of Wisconsin, Madison, United States - 2B200A (version 2) | ecosystem: Environmental > Terrestrial > Nest > Insects nest > Nest... | reverse complement strand
GTTTCCGCAACCGAGAAAAAAGACCGGAAGCAATAACCGCATTAGCAGGCTATTTTTTAGTTTTCTGTTCATATCGTAGTAACGTTGTTCTTTTGAATATTCCCGAACATCCATCCGGGCATTTTAAAAATGTGGAGGTGGCCCGGCCGCCGTACGGGCTGAAGCTATTATTGATCGCCAGCACCATATAATAAGCGGTTTCTGTCTGACAAATCATGCCGGGCATATTTACCAACCAGTGTACGATAGCGGGTCTGAGCCGGATCCATTGCCAATATCCGGACCATATCCTCGCAGACGCTTTGTTGTTTGGCCTCCCACCCGCTGATCTGTTTATACGGCCAGCTTTCCACCCCCTTTCCTAAAAAAGAGGCGAGGTAATCCATCGCTTTAAATATCGATCGTCCGTCGGCTGATTTTTTGTGCAGCAAATCGATGCCCAGCTTTTGAGCGGTTGCACATACTTCCAATATATGGCTCAGGTTATATTCGGAATAATGATAGGCAAGGGTGCGCCATAATTCATTGGGTTGTTTGCCATCTGGCTCAATCTGCGCAAATATTCTTTTCACCGGGAATTCATCAATAATTTTCCGTCCTCCCTGCTCATCTCCGGAAAACAATAAATACGTCAGAAGCTGGGCATCGTAAGCTGTGGCGTGGTTATTTTTGGCCGCTTTTTCCTTTTGCCCCTGCCCGCTTGCCTGCAGCCATTTTGCAAAATCCCCAAACCATTGTTTCAACCCCTGCTCAACCGCCGGGGTATAACCCGCCGATCCTTTTATCAGCTCCACACTGCTCAGCATTCCCACAAAGGAATAACTATCGATCAAACCTTCGGGGCGTCCTTTTGAGTTGTCTCTCCCGGGGATGAACTGCGAATATTCCAGGTTGGGATTCATCCGCGTTTTTTCATCCAAAAACCAGGTACCAAGCAAGCTGACTGCTTTTTGCGCATATTTTTCTTCCCCGCTATAAAAATAGGCCAGGGACAGGGTATGCACTGCGGCACACATATCACCCAGGGTATTGCGATCGTAACGCTCCAGCTCCGGGTTGGATTGCCCGTCTTTAAATACATAAGGAAGACCATTGGAACTATGCGGATCGGGCCACCAATAGCGGCTCAAACTCACATAATCGTGTTTGTTGCCGCTTGGTGCAATAGCTTTCTTTTGAGTAACGGAGTATGCCGGCGTGTTAATGGCCGCATCGGCCTGCGCACATAACAACCGGTACGCCGCCGCATAAGCAGGTGTCTGTAACCGGGTTTTAATGGTACTCATTTTCTCGGCATTCCATAGCCATTGGGCATGCAGGCCCGGCGTAAGAACGAGGCAACAACACAGAAAGAGGACAAAAAATTTTCCTGTTATTTTTTTCATCTGGCAGAAATCGCGGGACGGATGGGTCGTCAATTTTTCATTTATCATACTATAAGCATCGGATTTTTAATAACGGCTAAGCTCATATGGCTGGTTTAAGCTTGTGGCAGGCAAATTTATTAACAGGACTTGCGCCAAAAAATTCAGATTAGAGCGAAAATGAGATCATAGAATCGATAAAAATTTACAATGAGTTAATTGTCAATATTTTAAAAATAAGTTCATCTCAAAAAAAGTAGTGCAGGAAGGGTCTTTGATTTTAAAAAATGGCAGTCTGCCATTTTTAGTTCAAAGAATTGGCTGGTGTTAAAACAATTCCCCGATATCACTTGTATCCACTTTTTTTGGGATCAAAAAAAATCATTAATTGTTGACAATTAGTCACTTACAATTAAACCCAAGGTGTTTAAATCTTAATTTTTGAACCCGCAGGATATTTTCACTTTTCTTCCGCTGTTAGTTTTGCCAGGTTCCACTTTTTCTTGCTTTATGGGTTGCCGGAATGCTTGCGAAGGGGGGTCAGCATCCTAAATATTTAACGATTTAAAATGTCATGATGAAAAGAGCCAGAATTTTCCTGCCAATGATCGGGGTTGTTCTATTACTTCATTCCTGCAAAAAGAATGAAGAGAAAATTGACACACCCAGTATCACATCGTATCAAACAGCCGAAGTGGCCTATATGGGCGATAGTATTCCGCTTGCCATAACTGCAGCCGGCGAATATCCGCTGAGTAGTATTAAGGTATCGTTTTACAGGGACGATGCAAAAATTTCAGAACGGCTTATTCCCGTTAATGAGGGCGGCACGTATGGAGCCAAACTGCTGGTGCCCTTTGTTAAGGATATTGCAGATGGCAATGCGGAAATACAGCTGATGATTAAAAACAAGAATTTTAACTATTCCATCGTAACGGTTCCGGTGCAGATCACCCGCCCGAAATTCCCCTACCTGACGTTAAAAACGGCTTATGGAGATTACCGGATGGAACCGGTTCCGGGCGAGCCTTATAAATATGCCGTTACCCACGCCTTCCCATCCACCAAATTAAACGCACTGATTGAAGCGCCTGCTTATGGTGAGAACGGGAACCGCTTTTATTTTGGAGGAAAAACAATTGTTGCAAATGCCACAGACCAGGATTCCATACCCTTCCAGATTATTGGTGCCCCGGGTACATCCTATACCGTGTCCTTCGATACCCGCAGCTTTGAGGGCACGCCCTTCCTGAAACCAGCCTTTGGTGATATTGAGTTTCCTGCGTTTGAAGCCAACTCCGCGGTTATTGAGCATGATTTTACACAGAATCAATCCATTATTATTGACGGCTTCACAGATATCGCCACCTGGTGGATCGACCCCAGTTTTCTTGATAAAAACAGCGACGGCTCCTACAAGTTCCGGGCGGCCAGTGGTAAATACCGCGTGAAGGCCGATCAGAACCTTAAATACTTCAAAATAGAGCCGATGAATGGCAATGGCCTGGCCGATTTCAATACAGCAACCAAAACCGGTGGCGTTTATATCAATGGCGGCATTGGTGATCAGGGAGGCTCCGCTCCTGCAGAGCGCCTGGGAATTCCGTCCATGACCGGTAATCCAACGCTTTGGAATGCGGAAAAGAATATCGCAATGGCGCCCCTGGGGAATGGTATTTACCAGATCAAATTAATTGCCGGTACAACGCTGTTCCTGAGCAATGTGTCCGGAAGCACGGCCGGCATCTCCTTCTATCAGAACAGCCGCTCATTAAGCAACCCTTTTAGCCTGGTACTGACGCAAACACTTTACGGAAGCCCGGGTTCGCCATCTGCTTCCGCAGGCTCCGCGCGCTTTGAACTGAAGGCTGCAACCTCCAGCAGCATCGGCCAGATCATTGCAACCGGCAGCAACCGGTCTCTTGGAAACGGAAGAACTTATGTCTTTACACTGGACACCAAAGTTTCCCCAGCGTCTTTAGTCATCGATATAGAATAAAATTTTAGAAACCAAGCACTCATGAAATTAAGACTATTTAACAATCATACATACGGCAGCCGTATTTCCTTTCCTGTAAAGTTATTCGTCCTGCTTTTGCTCTGCAGCATGCCCATTGGGCTACTGGCACAAAATGGTACCGTTACAGGATTGATCACAGATGCGGAAGGGAACCCTGTTGCCGGCGTAACGGTATCTGTAAAAGACCAGGCCAGCACCACCAATACAGATGCAACCGGCCGGTATAGCATAAAAGCTGTACCCGGAAATACCTTATTATTCAGTTACGTGGGGCATACTACGGAAGAACGGGCGGTAAAACCGGATGAGCCGGTGATTAATGTACGCCTGACGGTAAGCACCCCGAACATGGATGAGGTGGTGGTTATCGGGTACGGACAACAGAAAAAAGAAAGTGTAGTATCCTCTATCAGTACCGTAACGGCCAAAGATCTTTCGGTTACCGGGCGGAGTTTATCCAATTCCTTAGCCGGCAAATTGCCCGGCATCATTGCCATACAACCTTCGGGCGAACCGGGATATGACAATTCCAATTTCTGGATCCGGGGTGTAAGTTCATTTGCCGGAGGCACCAATCCATTGATCATTATAGATGGTGTACCACGCAGTGCCAGTGATATGAGTAATATACCGGTTGAGGATATTGAAACATTCTCTGTTCTTAAAGACGCCGCCGCAACCGCTGTTTATGGTGCGGAAGGCGCCAATGGTGTGGTGCTGGTAACAACCAAACGGGGCTTACCGGCAAAGACCGCCATTACAGCCGATCTGCAACATGCCGTACGCAAGCCGATCCGTGTACCTCAATCACTGGATTCGTACAGAACCCTGAGCCTCTACAATGAGGCCACATGGAACGAGAAGGGAAACCCGCTTACCGGCTGGGTACCCACATACGACGACATCACACTGGAGAAATACCTGACCGGTGCCGATCCGGACCTGTATCCCAATACCAACTGGCTGGACCTTTTGAAGCCGCATACCAATGTTTCCCGGTATACGATCAACTTCAGGGGTGGCGGAGACCGGGTGCGTTTTTTCACATCCGGCGCTTACTATACCGAAGATGGGTTATATAACAGCAGCACGGTGGAAAATTACAATGCCAACCTGAAATACGAGCGCTTTAACCTGCGTTCCAATATCGACATGGACCTGACCAAAACCACGAAGATGTCTGTGGACCTTGCCGGCATTTTTGTAAAACAAAATGCGCCGATCACAACAGCAGACAACCTGTGGAGCATTATTTCCCTGGCACCCCGTTACCTTTTCCCGATGGTTTACTCAGACGGCACTTTCGCGGAGCATCCCGTATATTCGGCGGGTTCGGTGGGTACTGCAGAGCGGGCGAACCCTTACAACCTGCTTAACAATATGGGATACAGCAAAAACCAGGAGGTTACCTTACAGTCAAAAGTGAACCTGGCACAAAAGCTGGATGTGATCACGCGAGGCCTTTCCTGGCGCGGAGCGGTGGGTTTTGATAACTTATCGCAGGGAAGGGTAAACCGTACAAAAGAGGCCGTATCTTATTATGCCAATTCCCGTGATGTAAATGGCAACCTGATCTTCAATCAGATCCGTGGCGGTGCCGCTTTGTCGAACCCTACGGCTGCCGGCAGTTCAGGCGAACGGAACACGTATATTGAAACAGCCTTCGATTATAAACGCGTGTTTCACAAACACGATGTAACAGGGCTTGTGCTATACAACCAAAAAGAAAAACAATATCAAAACAGGAGCAACGGACTGGAGATGCTGCCCTACCGTAAACAAAGCCTGGTGGCACGGGGTACCTATGGCTTTGACGGGCGTTATCTTTTGGAAGCCAGCGCAGGTATGACCGGCAGCGAAAACTTTGCATCCGGCAACCGCTGGGGATTCTTTCCTGCCGTTGGAGCAGCCTGGTGGGTAAGCCATGAAAAATTCTGGGAACCCCTGGCCAATGCGATCAATAAACTGAAATTCCGTCTTTCCTATGGTAAAACCGGTAACGATGTGCTGGCCAATGACCTTGGCCGCTTCCCTTACCGCGAAAAGCTAAATGAAGGCGATGCCGGATATAACTATAGCTGGACGGGAGGGTCGGGAGCTGCCAATAACGGTCAGGGTTCCGGCAGTCCGGGCGCAGGCATCGTGGAAAGTGATTATGCTACGCCGCAATTAAAATGGGAAGAAGAAGATAAATTCAATGCCGGCATCGACATCGGTTTACTCAATAACCATATTGACGCAACCGTTGACTTTTTTTACAACGAGCGCTATGATATATTGATGCGCCGCAATACACTTCCTACCGCAGCGGGGCTGCGCGTGGCGCCCATGCAAAACTTCGGCCGTACCAATAACCGGGGTCTCGATCTCAATATAACAGGAACACAAAAATTCAACGAACTAACCCTTAGCGCACGTGTAAACTACACGTATACTAAAAATAAGGTTGTAGAGTATGATGAAATACCACAATCTTACGCGTACCAGGCTTATACCGGGCAAAGCATTGGCCAGCCGATCATGTATATCGCAGAAGGGCTTTACACACCGGACAACTTTATCATTACCACCAGCCCCAACGGGTCTCAAAGCTACCAGTTAAAACCCGGATTACCGGATCCGAAACTGGCCGTAGCGCCCGGTGATATCCGTTACCGGGATCTGAACGGCGATGGCATAATTGATAACTATGACCAAACCTATGCCAATGGCTTCTTCTCCAGCAGTGTGCCGGGTGTTGTATACGGCTTTGGTCTTACAGCAGAATGGAAAGGGTTTAGCGCCGCTGTGTTCTTCCAGGGTGCGGGCCGGTTCTCCACTTACCTGCTGAATAAAGTAGAGAATTTTTATCCGTTCCTGCGTTCCATTACCGATGAAGCCTTACGTGAAGAGGCCATGAACCGCTGGACCTACGCAGACCCCTACAACCAGGACGTATTGTTCCCAAGATTGAGTACGGTAAACAGCGGCAATAATACCCGTTCAAGTACCTGGTGGTATCGCGATGCTTCTTATATACGCCTGAAGAATATAGAACTGGGGTATGCGTTAAAGCAGGATTTTGTAAAACGTATGCATTTAAATGCTATACGGCTTTATGTGCAGGGTGAAAACCTGTACACCTGGGATAAGGTGAAATTCTGGGATCCGGAAATAACAGGCCGCTCAGGCTCCCGCTACCCGATCAGCTCTACCTGGACCTTTGGACTAAACGTAACTTTTTAAATTGATTCGGAGTCATTAAAATATACACAGATGAAACTATTCAATAAAATCATTTCCGGTGCGCTGATGGCAACAACCTTGCTGACGGTATCCTGTAAAAAATACCTGGATGTATCCTCAGAGCTGGCCGCCAATCTTACCATTGATGGCGTATTTGAAAATGCAGGATATGCCAAACGCTGGCATGCCAATGCCTTTAACTGTATTATCGAATACTCAAAAAATGCTTCCAGCGCCGATGCGATGAGCAATCCCTGGTCTGCCATTTCCGGAGAGATGGTCGCCAATTTTGCCCGGAATACAATGGTGTCCGGCTATACGGCTGGTAATGCGGCCTATCACCGGTGGGCAACCCAGTACCAATATATCCGGCAGGCGCTAATCTTCCTGCAAAGAGCACACGCCATTCCCGGATCGGGCAGCAACGGGCTTCCGCAAAGCGAGGTAGACCGTATGAAAGACGAAGCTAAGTTTTTGGTGGCCTATGCGTATTTTTCCCTGCTCGAATTGTATGGGCCGGTGCCGCTGGTTACCGAAATTTCCGATCCGGAAGACCAGAATCTTGATTTTGCACGGGCTCCCATGGACGATGTAATCAATTATATAGACGGCTTACTGGCAGAGGTTATAAACGGAGGAAAATTGCCGGCAACCATCCGGCAAATGAACGGCACCACCATTACGTATAATACCGGGGAAATGGTGCGGCCTACACTGGTGGCGGCTTATGCCCTGCGGGCCAAATTATGGGTATACGCTTCTTCCAAATTGTTTAACGGCGGCTTTGCAGAAAGCCTGGCAATTACCAATAACGACGGCACCCGCTTATTTCCCGATTATAATCCTGAAAAAATACAAACGGCTAAAAAAAACCTGGAAGCATTCCTGGATTATGCACAAGGCCTGGGACATAAGCTCCATGTAGAATATTACCCGAATACCACAGAGATCAATCCTAATGAATCCGTATACCAGGTCTTCCAGAAATACAACGACGAAATCATTTGGGCAACGGCTTATAATGATTACAGCAATCCAAATAACCAGGAACGCCGTTCAAATCCGGTTGATCTCTATGCCAGCCCCACCAATTTTGCCAATATCGGTATATCGCAGGAATCGGTGGACGCATTCTTTATGGACAACGGCATGACGATCTATGATCAGGGATCGGGATATCGTGAAAATGGCTTTACTACCGTTAACAATCCTACCCATGTTAACAATCATGCAGATCAGAATATATTCAATATGTATGCAAACCGGGAGCCGCGCTTTTACGCTACGGTAGGGTATAACGGAAAAAGCTGGCATATCCACGCCAATGAAAATAACAACGCCAACGGTGTTTATTACCAATGGTACGGGCGAGGAAAACCATCGGGTATCGCCGGTGGTGAAAACTGGCCAAGAGCGGGATACCTGTTATATAAATTTAAAAACAGACGGATTGCGCAGGGGTTAACATCCATTGCCGTACCCGGAGCGCCGGGAAGTCCGTTTACCGTATACACTTCCTGGGCACGGCCTTCCATCCTCTTCCGGTTAGCAGATTTTTACCTGTATTATGCCGAGGTGCTGAATGAAATCAATCCGGGTGATCCGAAAATCATTGAATATATTGATAAAGTGCGTACACGTGCGGGAATACCGGGTTATGCCGAAATGAATGCAAACGGTACTAAAACCGGTGTCATTGGCAATAAAAGTGCCCAGTTTAAAGCGATCGTACAGGAGCGGCACGTGGAGCTGCTGGGTGAGGGACAACGCTGGTTTGATATGCGCCGGTGGATGATCTGTGATCCGGCAGCCACCAACCAACCGGACAAGGGGGGTGTTGATGGGGATATTACCCGCATGAGCGGTATGAATATGAACGGTTTCGACAATGTAGCCATTACTTATGGCAATGTAACCACTACCGTTAAACCCCTGGTGGATCCGGATTCGTTCTTTAAACGTACCAAACTGGAAGACCGCCGCTGGGTAAAAGAATATTACTGGTACCCCGTTCCGCAAAATGAAATCAACAAAAGCAAGGGACATTTGCTGGTTCAGAACCCCCTGTGGCCCGTAGTGATCAGCGCTCAGTAACGCATATATTTATCGTAAAAAAAACCGGCAGCAAAGCGATCGTGCTTTACTGCCGGTTTTTTTATTCCTGAGAACCATCACTTTAAGTTAAAACATTGTTAACCCAGTTCCGATTTTCATATATTTGGTTGGAATCTATACCAGTTGACAAATATTATGAGAGAGGTTTTATTGATTTTAGGGTTGCTGCTGCTAAAACAAATGGTTGTGTCTGCTCAGAATGTGGATTCACTACTACAGGTTTTAGATGATAAAATAAAAAACACGCATATTTATGAAAGCCTGAAAGAGCAAAAGATAGAGGAACTAAAAACCGAGCGAAGAGAATTGAAGAATAATCCTTCCGAGCTCTATTCGATTAACAGGTCTTTATACAATGCATACAATAATTACCAATCGGATTCGGCTGTACATTATCTCAACCAAAATATGAATATTGCGGATAGCCTGAAGGATATCAGCAAAATAAACGAGGTCCGTATTGAATCCGCAACCCTTTTTGTCCGGTTGGGCATGTACTTTGAAGCCCGGGAACTTTTAGAGAACGTAAAAGAAGAAACGTTGAGCCTGCAACAACGGCTGGACTATAACCTGGCATACCGGCAGCTTTACCTGGGGCTGGGTTCCTATAGCCAGAATGATCGGGAACGACATACGTACTGGGAAAAAGCCAGGGATTTCGATAACCGTGTGATGGAGCTGACTCCCGACATTTCAGAAGAGCACCTGAGAAGCCTTGAGAAATCGATGCGGGTAAAAGATGACTTCGCTGCCGCCTTAAAAGCAAATGACCAACGATTAACATTAACCACCCCCTTTACCATCCCATATGCATTGGTAACGTTTCACCGCTCATTGATTTACCGGAAAATGGGCGATGTAAAGAATGAAAAAAAATACCTGGCTTTATCAGCCATATCCGATGTACAGCTGGCCATAAAAGATAATGCCTCCATTTCTATACTGGCCGCCCTGCTGATGCGTGAAGGGGACATTAACCGTGCCTATCAGTATATCCGCTTCTGCCTTGATAATATAAAGGATTACAATACCCGTATCCGGAGTTCGGAGATCCTGAGCATCCAAACCATTATCGATAAAGAGTATCAGAGCCGGAACAAAAAAAAGAGCCAGGAATTGCAGGCCGTGCTTATTATCGTATGCGTCCTTTCCGCACTGCTTGCCATTTCAATTGTATATGTATATAAACAATTGAAAAAGGGCCAGGCATTCAGCCGTAAGTTAAAAGAAATAAACCAGGAATTGCAATCGCTGAATGTAAAGCTTCATGACATGAATGACGAGCTTAAAAAACGAAACCTTGAGGTAGCGGAAGCCGATCATATTAAAGAAGAATACATTGCCTATTTCCTGGACGAATGTGCCAAATATATTATCAAGTTAGACAACTACCGGATAATGGTCAATAAAAAGTTACAGGCAAGACAATACGAAGGGCTTTATAATATTACCCGGGACAATTCCCTGAAGGCAGAAGAGTCGAAAGAATTGTTTCTGAATTTTGATACGATGTTCGTCAATTTGTTTCCCGATTTTTTAACGCAGTTCAATGCATTGCTAACAGATGAGGAACAAATCATCTTAAAAAAAGGGGAAGTGCTTAACACCGAATTGCGCATCTATGCGCTGGTAAGGCTGGGAATAGGAGACAGTTCTAAAATCGCCCGTTTTTTAGGATATTCGGTGAACACCATTTATAACTACCGTACAAAAATGAAAAACAAGGCCAGGGTAGCCAGGGAAGACTTCGAAGACCGGGTAAAAAAAATCGGAGCATTTATTTAACGGAATTTGTATGCCTACCAGAACTTGTTTAAACAGCTGTTATATATAAACAATGCCTTCGCTCACTACTCCGGATGATCGCTTCAAACGGGTAATTGCAGTGTGCAGATGCCAAAACAGGACCTACGTAACCCTGTAGATTTGATAGCCACCCAACTCAATTTCAACAAATCGGGAAAAGTTTCATATCAATATTTGAACGGAAATCTCAATGAATAGGATGCCAGTAACGTCCAGTCAACTGATATGAAAAACTTTATCGCTGTTATTTTTAATCCCGATAGCATTGAGCGAATGGAAGGATACTTAACGGCCTGGGAATACAAAAGAAATGGATGGCCAACACTTTCCGGAGTCCATTTAATGGCTTTGCAAATTTAAGTAGAATTTTTGTCGGTCCTTATTTTGAAGCAATTGATAAAGCAATCACTGAGGGGAAATAGGCAAATCCTTAAGTGAATATCGAACGAATAAAAAAGTAAGCTGATATTCGCTTAACTGGCTTAAAATATAACCGCCGATAGTACAATTATAGTTTATTGGCATTCCATTAGTTAGCAGTATAAAAAGACGAGATACATTTGGTATTGTATTTCGTTAAGTAGCCCGGACAAGAATCGAACTTGTATCTAGAGTTTAGGAAACTCCTATTCTATCCATTGAACTACCGGGCCTTTGATAAACTCAGAAGGGTGGCAAATATAATAAATTCGGATTAACAACAGCAGGAGAACATTTTCCAGGCCCATCATCCATACAGCTCAAAATGTACCGCCTTTTTATCGAACCCCAGCTCCACGATCCGCCGGCGGGCCTCATCGATCATGTTCTTCCAGCCACAGAGAAAAAAGTTCGCATCCGCTTTCCCGGCGGAATGCTCCTCATAAATAGCATGTACATAACCCGTTTTCCCTTCCCACTCCTCCCGCGACAGCGTAGGAATAAAATGAAAATCTTCCAGCCCCAGGTTTTTCATTTCCTCATAATACAACAGGTCCTGCTGTGTGCGGCAGCCATAAATAAGATAAATATCCTTGTGCGGAACATTTTCACGTACCAGTGTGTGCAACATGCTCCGGAAAGGTGCGATCCCCGTGCCGGTACATACCAGGAACAGATCCTGCTGCAGTTGCGCCTCTTTTAATGTGAATACACCCAGTGGCCCGCGGAACGTGACCTTGCTGCCCACCGCCCAGTTTTTGAACATATACGGGGTGCCCAGCCCGTCCTCCACCAGCACGATCAGCAGCTCATACACCGCTGTTCCGTCCGGGGCGCTGGCAATGGAATAGCTGCGCCAGCGTTTATTGGGTTTTTCATGAATGGGAAGATCCAGCGTTACAAACTGGCCGGCCGTAAAATCAAAATGCTCCGTTTCATCCACCTGTATAAAATACCGCTTGGTATTATAGGTCTCATCAATGATGTTGACAATCGTTCCTGTAAGCCAAGTGAGGGACATACCGTTTTTCTTTGTAAGATAAATTAATTTTCAGTAAAACCCTTGCCATCAGGGCATGATTTACCATTGCAACCGCCCTTTTGTACCATATCCGGACTGCCTGGTTTACAGCTATTTGAAAACATCCCCCGTTTTAATAACGATTCACGTTGGGATTTTTTTAGAACTCGTTGTATCTTTGCGCCCCCATGCAAACGGAAGTGTTGAAGAATTTTTATGGTGAGGATCCCCGCTGTTTACAAATAGCGAATGAACTTTCGTTGCTCCAACCCGCCCGGATGGCGCTTTCCGGTGTACATGGAAGTGCCTCCCAGTTTATAGTAGGCGCCTGTATGGCGCAAACACCGGCGCTTAACCACCTGGTCATTCTGAACGAGCCGGAGGATGCGGCTTATTTCCAGAACAGCCTGGAAAACATCACCGGGGCGTTGGATATTTTTTATTTTCCGTCTTCTTTTAAGACCACCAGGAATTACCGGCTGCTGAACGCATCACATGTGATGCTGCGCACAGAAGCCCTTACCAAACTGGCCGGCGGCGGAAATAAGAAAGTGCTGGTCACTTATGCGGATGCCCTCTTCGAAAAAGTAGTGGTATCCTCCACACTGGCAGAAAACATCATTCACCTGAAGACCGCAGACCAGCTCAACATCGAAGCACTACTGTTAAAGCTGGACCGGTTCGGTTTTGAACGCAGCGATTTTGTATACGAGCCTGGGCAGTTTGCCCTGCGTGGCGGCATCCTGGATATTTATTCCTTTGGTAATGATAAACCTTACCGGATCGAGCTTTTTGGCAATGACATTGACTCCATCCGGATCATTGACCCGGAAACACAGCTGAGCGAACGGAAATTACTGCAGGTATCCATTATTCCTAATGTAGACACCCAGTTTGCAAAAGAGGAGCATGTGTCCCTGTTTGAATTCCTTCCCGAAAATACCGCCATATGGGTACAGGATGCATCGCTATGCAGCGAGCGCTTAAAGGAACATGCGGAAGAGCTGGAGCATTTTCTGGCACAACAGCAGCCGGATGCATCTGCCGGCAACAGGGATGAGGATAAACTGATAAAAAAGGATGTTAGCGGCGCAGACTTTATTACACCCGCAGATTTTGAGACCGCACTGGAACACAGACCCGTAGTGCACCTGGAGCAGCTGCCGGCATCCGTCTCCAGGGAATTTGCGTTCCATACCCGGGAACAGCCCGCTTTTAACCGGCAGTTTGAGCTGCTGATCAGGGACCTGAAGGCCCACGAAGCAAAAGGTTTTGCCCTCTATATCTTTTCGGAGAACCCCAAGCAGCTACAGCGCCTGCAATCCATTTTTGACGACCAGGATGCAAACCTTGTTTTTAATCCCGTTTCTGCCGCCATCCACCTCGGTTTTACCGATGAAGACCTGAAGATCCTCTGCTATACCGATCATGAAATTTTTCAACGGTATCATAAATACCGGGTCAAGCAGGCCTATAATAAAAACAAGGCCATCACGCTGCGTACCTTAAGGGAGCTGCAGCCCGGGGATTTTGTTACGCATATCGACCATGGTGTGGGCGTATACAGCGGTTTGCAAAAGATGGACGTGAACGGCAAAACGCAGGAAGCGGTCCGCATTATTTATAAGGATAAAGATGTACTGTATGTAAACATCAATTCGCTGCACAAAATTTCCAAATACACCGGAAAAGATGGCAGTGTGCCCAAGGTAAACAAACTGGGCAGCGACGCCTGGACGCGGTTAAAGGAAAAAACAAAGGCAAAGGTCAAAGAGATCGCTTTTGACCTGATCAAACTATACGCACAGCGAAAAGCCCAGAAAGGATTTGCCCATACACCGGATAACTATCTGCAAACAGAACTGGAGGCTTCTTTTATCTATGAAGACACGCCTGATCAGAGCAAAGCCTCCGCAGATGTCAAAAAAGACATGGAGTCCGAATCGCCCATGGACCGCCTGGTATGCGGGGATGTAGGCTTTGGAAAGACCGAGATCGCCATCCGTGCAGCCTTTAAAACCTGTGTAGACGGTAAACAGGCTGCTATACTGGTGCCCACCACCATCCTGGCCTTCCAGCACTATAAGACCTTTAGCGACCGTTTAAAAGAGTTTCCCGTGACCGTCGATTTCCTGAACCGGTTCAAATCGGCCAAAGAAAAAAAGGAAACCCTCAAAAAACTGGAAGAAGGTAAGATCGACATCCTGGTAGGTACCCACGGGATCCTGGGCAAGGAAGTAACATTCAAAGACCTGGGTATACTGGTGATCGATGAAGAACAAAAATTTGGCGTAGCCCATAAGGAAAAAATAAAAGTGCTGCGCAACACGGTGGATTGCCTGACCCTTACAGCAACACCGATCCCCAGAACATTGCAGTTCTCCCTGATGGGTGCAAGGGACCTGAGCATCATCAATACCCCACCTCCCAACCGACAGCCGATACAAACCGAGGTACAGGTATACAATGAGGATGCCATCCGCGATGCCATTTATTTTGAAACAGAACGGGGCGGACAGGTGTTTTTTATCCATAACCGGGTGGCCGGTCTTAGCGAAATGGCGGCAATGATCCAGGGACTTTGCCCGGACCTCTCCGTAAGCTATGCCCATGGCCAGATGGAAGGCTCCAGACTGGAAGAAAAAATACTGGACTTTATCGACCACCGGTATGATGTACTGGTTTGTACCAATATCGTGGAAAGCGGGGTAGACATTCCGAATGTAAATACCATCATCATCAACAATGCCCACCATTTCGGACTTAGCGACCTGCACCAGCTGCGGGGCCGCGTAGGCCGGAGCAATAAAAAGGCGTTCTGCTACCTGCTGGCGCCACCCATGAGCACCCTGCCGGCCGATTCGCGTAAACGCCTCCAAACCCTGGAACAACACAGCGAGCTGGGCAGCGGCTTCCAGATCGCAATGCGTGATCTGGATATCCGCGGTGCCGGTAACCTGCTGGGCGGTGAGCAAAGCGGTTTTATGGCCGAGATCGGCTTTGAAACCTACCAGAAGATCCTGGATGAAGCCATCCGCGAATTAAAACGCACCCAGTTCAAAGAACTGTTCAAAGACGAGATCAGTAAACAGGATGATTTTGTAAGTGATTGTACCATTGATACCGACCTGGAGATCCTGATCCCGGACGATTACGTAGAGAGCATTACCGAACGCCTGTCGTTATACCAGCGCCTGGACAACAGCGAATCGGAAGCAGAGCTGGCCGAAATGTACACGGAGCTGCAGGACCGCTTTGGCCCGGTACCCGAACCCGTTAACGATCTCTTTGAAACCGTCAAATGCCGGAAGCTGGCCGTGGAACTGGGTTTTGAAAAAATGACCCTGAAGAATGAAACCCTGCGTTGTCATTTCATAAACCGGCCTGATTCGCCTTATTTTGAAGCAGCTGTTTTCCAGAAGATCATCCAGTACGTACAAACCGGCACCAATAAGGCCCGCTTAAAACAAACCGGCCGGCTGTTTTTGCTGGTAGCGGAGCCCATTCCTTCCATGAAATCGCTCTATGACTTTTTGAAGGATATGCATGCATTTTGCCAGCCTGGTTTAGCTGAACTTCAATAAGCAATACCATTTTTCCGCTATTGTCGGCATCAGCCGGGCGGTGCTCAAACGGCCCGTTCACTAAACAGTAAAGCATAAAACCTTTGCACCCATTACACCGTTGCCATTACGATGAGAAAACTTTCCTGTACTTTTGAATTCCACGCTACATAGTGGCTCCTATATGATCAGCCGATGCTAAAAAAAACGATCTATTTTTTATTGATTGCATCAGGTGCCTTAATCGCAGGTTTTTTTCTGCAGCCGATTAAGAAGGGTAACGGGATCAATACATCCATAAGATACGAGCCTGTACAAAATTGGCTGCACTTACCCGGGGATCTAAAGCTGGGCAACCCCACAGGTCTTGGAGTTGACACAAACGGGAATGTGGTTATTTTTTGCAGGGGCAACAGGACCTGGCCGCTTTTAGGTTCCATGCCAGACAAACCCATTCAGCACAAAACCATTTACATCGTCGACAAAAATAATGGAACCCTTATAAACAGTTGGGGCAGCAATTTATTTATCATGCCCCATGGGTTGAAAGTTGATCGGGAAAATAATATCTGGGTTACCGACGTTGGTCTTCATCAGGTTCTTAAATTCAGTCATGAGGGAAAACTTTTAATGAAACTTGGTATCGCAAAGACAGCGGGTAATGATTCTTTACATTTTGACAGACCTACAGATGTTGCCATTGCCAGGGACGGCTCATTTTATGTTAGTGATGGCTACGGGAACAGCCGGATCATAAAATTTTCGGCAACAGGAAACTACCTGTTCGAATGGGGCAAAAAAGGCAGCCGGGAAAGTGAATTCAACATTCCGCACGGAATTTCATTAGATGAACAGGAAAATGTGTACGTAGCGGACCGGGAAAACAACAGGATACAGCTATTTGACTCAACAGGAAAATTTATAAAGCAATTTTCAGATGATTCCTTTGGAGCGATGTGTGCCGTTTCATTCGTCAATTCAAAACTGTTTGCCGTTGATGATTTTACATTTCTAAAAGTCAAACACCGCGGGTCGGATCTTTTTATTTTTGACACATTGGGACAGGTACAAATAAGAGCAGGCAGAAGTGGGAATTATAAAGGCCCGGTTTCATGGTATCATGCACTTGCAATCGATAGCGATGAAAACATTTACACCGGTGATATTATGAACAACACGATCCAAAAATTCAGAAAAGTTCCATTAAAATAGGGCAAATTTGAGTGCTCGATCACCGCGGCCGGAAAGCGAAAAACACAATTTTTAACCTTACCCCATGCACTGCTGGTACCTGCCGGGCGTAACCCCCTCGGCCTTCTTAAAAATGCGCACGAAATAATTGGTATCCGCAAAACCACATTGAGCCGATACGCTGGCCAGTTTATTGGCCCGGTCTTTCAACAAGGTTTTGGCCAGCCGGATGCGCTCTTTATTGATATAGTCTACCGGGCTTAATCCAAACTGTTCTTTGAACCATTTAAAGAACAGGTTCCGGCTGAGGTAGGCTTTGCGGGTCAGGGTTTCTACAGTGATCCGTTCTGTAAGATGTTCACGTATATAATTAATAATATAGTGTTTCCTGGAAAGATTGTTATTAACGGCACTTTCGATGCCCACCTGCTGCAGATACTGGCTTTGTACCAACCGAATCAACAATTCTTTTAAATTCAGATCTGCAATAATATCCTTGGAAAGGCTGTTGCCGCTGCAAACCCTTATCAGCTTATTAATAAGCAGGCTTACTTCGGCATCGTTGTCAAAGTGATATTGGCTCACGTGCAGTTTCCAGTCGGTTTCCTCGTCCCGGGTAGTATTATAATATTCGTTCAGATAGTTGAGCGTATTTTTCACATAGGCCGCATCCACCGCCAGCGCAATACATTGTGTTGGATCATCAGCCGTTGCCTCCGGAAAATCGATCAGCATTCTTTCGCCGGCCGGAACAATGACCGTTTCTCCCGGTAAATAATCGAAGTCATTATTCATCAGGTGCATCACTTTCTTCCCACGCACCATACTGGTAATAATAAAGTCGTTAAACGTTAACGGCACCTGGTAAGCCTGCTGATAGGTTTCAAAAACATTCAGCTCACAATTATGCAAACTAAAGATACGCCGGTTCTCAATTAATGTATTTAAACGAGGGGGCGCTGTCAGATCAACCTTATGAAGCCTGTTTTTGTACATATTCTCCAGATCTAATTTACGGCATTTTCAGACTTAAAATAAAAACAGGGTACGATTGTGCTATAAAAAAGGACTATTCTTTAGCTGTTTCCTGAAAATCTTGGCCAACTTGTTGCATTATTTACTTTAAAATATTTGTCATATGAGCACAGCAACAGTCGATGCACCGGCATCAACCCTGGTAAAAAGGCCTTCGTTCAAAGAACGATACGACAACTACATTAACGGGCAATGGACGGCCCCCGTTCAGGGAAAATACTTCGACAATATTTCTCCTACAGACGGAAAGGTATTTACCCAGGTGGCCCATTCTACCAAAGAAGACCTGGAGTTAGCCGTTAACGCAGCCGACAAAGCATTTAAGACCTGGGGAAAGACCTCGTCTACGGAAAGAAGCATCATCCTGAACAGGATCGCGGATATCATGGAGCAAAACCTGGAATACCTTGCCGCCGTGGAAACAATCGACAACGGAAAGGCCATCCGTGAAACTTCAGCAGCAGATATTCCCCTGGCCATTGATCATTTCCGCTATTTTGCCGGCGTCATCCGCGCAGAGGAAGGGTCACATAACGAGCTGGATGAATACACGGTTTCCTTAATTGTTGAAGAGCCCGTTGGCGTGGTGGCCCAGATCATCCCGTGGAATTTCCCTATTTTAATGGCGGTGTGGAAGCTGGCGCCCGCGCTGGCCGCAGGTTGTACGGTAGTGTTAAAACCGGCAGAAAGTACGCCCACCTCTATTTTAGTATTAATGGAACTGGTTGGCCACCTGATTCCCCCGGGTGTGGTAAACGTGGTGAATGGATTTGGTGCTGAACTGGGCCGGGCACTGGTAACCAACCCGAAGGTTAAAAAAGCGGCCTTTACCGGCTCTACGGCCACCGGACGGCTGGTAATGCAGTACGCCACAGAAAATATTATCCCTGTAACCCTGGAGCTGGGTGGAAAATCGCCCAACGTTTTCTTTCCCTCGGTAATGGATGCCGATGATGCTTTTTTAGATAAAGCGATCGAAGGCGCAGTACTGTTTGCGCTGAACCAGGGCGAAATTTGCACCTGCCCTTCCAGGCTGCTGGTGCATGAGGCCATTGCCGACAGGTTTGTTGAAAAAGTAGTGGAACGTACGGAAGCGATCAGAATGGGCGATCCCCTGGATACAACCACCATGATGGGTGCACAGGCTTCCCGGATCCAGTTTGAAAAAATTTCCACGTATCTGAAGTTAGGAAAAGAAGAAGGAGCGGAAGTACTGACCGGCGGCGAACCGCAGCAAATGGACGGTGCACTTGCAGAAGGCTTTTACATACAACCTACGATCTTTAAAGGCCACAACAAAATGCGCATTTTCCAGGAAGAGATCTTTGGTCCGGTGCTGGCATTTACAACCTTCAAAGATACGGACGATGCTGTTGCCATAGCAAACGATACCTTATACGGATTAGGTGCCGGCGTATGGACACGTGATGCCCACGAAATTTATCAGGTGCCCAGGGCGATCCAGGCCGGAAGGATCTGGATCAACCAGTACCACGCCTATCCTGCCGGTGCGCCGTTTGGCGGGTACAAGCAATCCGGTATCGGCAGGGAAAACCACAAGATGATGCTTTCGCACTACAGGCAGTCTAAAAATATGCTGATATCCTATAACAAAAACAAATTAGGTTTCTTTTAATAGTTCGTTAATACCCGGCTGTCTGAAAAGGAGCACCGATCATGTATTTTGTGATACCCCGGAACCCTTTTCAGACAGCCTTTAAAACAGAGGATTATGACTTCCCGTTTAGATGCAACCGATAAAGCCATCGCGTTGATCCGGCAGTTAAAAGAAACACATGGCCCGTTGATGTTTTACCAGGCGGGCGGTTGCTGCGAGGGCACACAGCCGCAATGCTTTGAAAAAGGCGGTTTTTATTTGCGCATGAACGATGTTTGTATTGGTACGGTGGAAGCATGCGATTTTTGGGTGGATAAGGACCTGTTCGAATACTGGAAACATGCGCATTTTACACTGGACGTGCTGGACGGATTTGGCGTGGGCGGTTTTTCACTGGAAACCCCGTTGGGCAAAACCTTTAAAGTGCATTACCGGCTTTTTACCGATGAGGAATTAAAAGACCTGGCTCCCGTAAAAACAGCCGAATAAACGCCCCGCTCTTAAATATCTGAAGTGTTCTTTTACAGTTCCCTGATCTTTATATTCCGGAACGCCACACCACTGGCCCAGTCCTGTAGTGCAAGATGCCCGCTTGTGCGTTTTCCAAATTCGGGGAAGTTTTTAAAATGTGTATGGCTTACCGAATCCTGCCAGGCCGGAACGGTAAAATCTTCCTGTACCGTTAACACGCCATTGAGGTAAAACTCAACCTTTCCGTTTACCTGTTTGATACGGGACTGGTTCCACTCCCCTGCCGGTTTAGCCTGCGCAGGGTTTTTCTGTGCATCCAGTGCAAAAAGGGCTCCCGCTTTTTTTACAGGATGGGCATTATCCGCATGTGCAGGATCCAGCAGCTGGTATTCCGGGCCCGTTGCCCAGGCGGTGGTAATATCCGGGCGTTCCATAACATTGATAAAGACCCCGCTGTTACCGTTTTTTGCCAGCTTCCACTCAAACTGCAAATCAAAATCGGTATAGGATTTATCGGATACCAGGTCGTTGACTTCCGTTTTGTTTACCGTATCTACTTCCAGCACACCGTTCCTGGCGATCCAGCCGGCCGTGGTATTCTTTTTATTGTATAAGTGCCAGCCGGCGGTGGATCCGCCATCAAATAATAAGGTCCACCCCTCTTCTTTTTCTTCCGTTGTTAACCGGTTGTTTTCATCATTACCGGTACAGGAAACCATCAGGATCAGAACACTGAAAAACAGAAAGAAGCATGGGGTCCGGGGCCGATTCATCATTGTTCGTTTTGCTGAAGTTATAGGTTATTTTACAATATAACAACAAGAGGTTATTCCCTGTTCCCCCTTTCTATTAATCATTGAAGAACCCTTAAATACCTTTTTATTGCTCCGGGTACGCATCTCCCTTATGGCAGGTATTGCAGGTAACCGTATTCAGGTATGCCGGGTGGATCAGCGAATCCGTACGGAAATAATTCTTGTTGATGTCGATGGTCATGCGCAGCATGTTCCGGGCCACTTCCTTGGCGGGGTTTTCATCGGATGCAAAATCCAGCCGCTCCGAGTTCTTTCCTTTTGCATGGCAAAAACTGCATTTAACCCCCAGCGCTTTGTTATAGGACTCCATGATACTATCCAGGCGCTCATGTGTAATGTCCTGGGGCAATACCTTCAGGTTATGCGGCGGCCGGTAAAAAGAATATGAGGCGCCCACCATAAGGGTTAAAAGGATAAGCGTAAATACAATAGAGATCTTTTTATACCGCATAAAATAAGTTTTACAAATAAATGACAACTTTCCACAATATAGGAAAAATCAACAGAAACAAGGGTTTGGGAGCCATACACCACATAAACAGTCGTTCGTTTTACGGATAACAACCCTTCCAATCCTTCAGAATGATTAACTTTGCAACCTATTTTTAAGATCATGTCTGAAGTTTTAACTCCCGCTTTAACAGCCAAGGATTTTGCAACCGACCAGGAAGTACGCTGGTGCCCCGGCTGTGGCGACTATTCAATATTAGCCCAGGTGCAACGGGTAATGCCGGGTTTGGGTATTCCTAAAGAAAATATCGTATTCATTTCCGGTATCGGGTGCAGCAGCCGTTTTCCCTATTATATGAATACGTATGGCATGCACTCGATCCACGGCCGTGCCACGGCTATCGCATCGGGCCTGAAAGCATCGCGCCCGGAGCTGAGCATATGGATCGTTACCGGCGATGGTGACGGACTCAGCATCGGTGGCAATCATACCATCCATTTATTAAGGAGGAACTTTGATGTAAATATACTGTTGTTCAATAACCAGATCTACGGGCTCACCAAGGGCCAGTATTCTCCTACATCAGAGGAGAACAAGATCACCAAATCGACCCCTTTTGGCAGCATCGACCATCCGTTCAATCCCCTGGCACTGGCCATGGGTGCGGATGCCAGCTTTGTGGCGCGTACCATGGACCGGGATCCGAAACATTTGCAGGCTATGTTGATCCGCACGCACCAGCATAAAGGCGCGTCCTTCCTGGAGATCTACCAGAACTGCAATATCTTTAACGACGGCGCTTTTGAAGTGTTTACAGAAAAAGGATCCAAGGCTGAAGAAACCATTTTTGTTGAGCATGGAAAGCCCTTGATCTTTGGTGCCGAAGGCAAAAAAGGCATCCGCCTGGATGGGTTTAAACCACAGGTGGTAACCCTGGGCGAGGGATACAGCGCAGATGATCTGTGGGTACATGATGAAAGAGACATTTTTAAAGCACAACTGCTCACCCGCATTTTTGACAACCCGGCACTGGAAGGGCACCTGCCACGGCCATTTGGTGTGTTCTATGAAACGGACCGCCCCTGTTACGAAGAAATGATGGCCCTGCAACTGGAAGATGCCAAAGCCCGCAAGGCGCCGGACCTGGATGCCCTGTTGCGCGGTAAGGAAGTGTGGACGATACAGGGATAGCAATAATGAATAGGAAATGTTGGATGTAAAATTTAGAAGTAAGCGCTTCATTTCTGCTTTATGATCTCTAGCTTTTAGAAATGCTGTTACATTACTTCATTCCGGGAATCATCGTCGTCCCGGCACTCCGGTCGTTTTGCATTTTGCATTGAATATTTTGTATTTTACATCCCTATGGATCCCGAAAAAGATTATTTAGCCGTCAATAAAGCCTCCTGGAATAATAAGGTGCGGTTTCACCTGGAATCTGATTTTTACGGTGTGGAGGGGTTCCTGAACGGTGCGTCATCGCTTAATGATATTGAGCTGAACCTGCTGGGCAGCATAGCCGGAAAGCGCATTCTGCACCTGCAATGCCACTTTGGACAGGATTCCATTTCGCTGGCCCGCATGGGCGCACAGGTTACGGGGATCGACCTGTCTGACAAAGCCATTGAAGCGGCCAACGACCTGGCGGCAAAAACCCATACCGATGCCCGGTTTATCTGCTGCGACCTTTATGACCTTCCCAACCATCTGAATGAAACCTTCGATATTGTGTTTACCAGCTATGGCACCATTGGCTGGTTGCCCGACCTGGACCGCTGGGCAGCGGTTGTAGCCCGGTTCCTGAATGCCGGCGGGCAATTGGTTTTTGCAGAGTTTCACCCGGTGGTGTGGATGTTTGACGATGATTTTACCCGCATTGGCTATCATTATTTTAATACCGGCCCCATCACCGAAACATACAGCGGTACTTATGCCGACCGGAATGCAGCGTTGAATCAGGAATATGTGATGTGGAACCACGGCCTGGCCGAGGTCTTCAGCAGCCTGCTTGGCAGCGGACTGGAGATCACGTCCTTTGCCGAATTTGACTACTCGCCCTACAACTGTTTCCGGCACACAGTAGAAGTGGCTCCCAAAAAATACCGCATCCGGCACCTGGACAACAGGATCCCCATGGTTTTTGCACTAACGGCGGCTAAAAAAACAGGTATGGAGATCCCGTAACTGTTGCTTGATTTCATTTTTTAATGATGTATTGGGAATTGAGCGTTGAGCAATCAGCCATGAACCTTTATCCGTCAGGCGTAAAGAGAATATTCATTGCCCGAACAGAGGACACCAAAAAATCTAATAAAAATCATTACAGGGTAAGGATTATATTACCGCGCAGAAAAGCAGCGACCCTTAAGCGGCCTGTCCCCCATTTCTGCATTTTAAATTCAATATTCTATATTTTACATTCCCGACAGGCCATCCTGTCCGATATTTGCAGTATGCTTATCTCCATCCATCCCAAAGATCCCCAGCCCCGCCTCATTAAACAGGTTGCCGATTCCCTGCGGGCAGGCGGCATTATCATTTATCCTACTGATACGATCTATGGCCTGGGTTGCGATATCTTCCAGACCAAGGCCATTGAGCGCATTGCCTGGATCAAAAAAGTAGACCCTAAAAAGGCACAGTTTTCCTTTGTTTGTGCGGACCTGAGCCATCTCAGTGATTTTGCCAAACAGATCTCCAACAGCACCTTCCGCCTGCTGAAGGAATACCTTCCCGGACCTTATACCTTTATCCTGGAGGCCAGTAAACAGGTGCCAAAGATCCTGCACAGCAAAAAGAACACGGTCGGTATCCGCGTTCCGGACAACAGGATCACCCAGGCGCTTATCCGGGAGCTGGGTCATCCTATTTTAAGTACGACCCTCCCCGGCGAATTTGTTGAAGACTACACAGACCCGGAGATCATTCACGATAATTACCAGAATCTCGTTGATATTGTTGTAGACGGTGGCATTGGCGGCATGATCCCCTCCACCATTGTCGATTGTACCGGAGATGAAATCGTACTGGTGCGGAAAGGACTGGGCGATTGGGAAGAGTAAGACCTGTCAGGTTTTAAAAACCTAACAGGTCCGGGCGCTACAAACTGCGCTGGATCCCCAGCTCAAGCCCCCTTAGCTCCGCCAGTCCTCTTAAACGGCCGATAGCGGAATAGCCGGGATACGTTGTTTTCTTCAGATCATCCAGCATCTGGTGGCCGTGATCCGGGCGCATATGGATGGATACACCTCTGCGGCGCATCGTTGCTACGATCGCTTTTACTACGGCATACATATCCACATCCCCATCCAGGTGATCTGCCTCAAAAAAGTTACCGGCAGCATCCCGCTTTGTACTGCGCAGGTGCAGGAAATGAATATGATCGCCCAGGCGCTCTACCATCCCGGCCAGGTCGTTATCCGAACGTACGCCATAGGACCCGGTGCAGAAGCACAATCCGTTGGCAGGCGAAGGCGCCGCATTGATCAGCTCCAGCGCATCTGCCTCGGTACTAACAATCCGGGGTAATCCCAGGATCGGGAAGGGAGGATCATCCGGATGAATGGCCATTTTCAAACCCGCTTCTTCTGCCAAAGGCACCACCTGCTGTAAGAAATAGAATAAATGTTGTTTCAGTTTTTGTGCGTCAATGGCCTCATAGGTCTTCAGGGCATTCAGGATCTCTTCCTCTGTAAAACGCTCTTCGCTCCCCGGCAACCCTAACAATGTATTCCGGTACAGCGTTTCCTTATCGGCTTCACTCAACTGTTCCAGACAGTTTTTTGCACTTTCCAGTTCTTCCGTTGTGTAATCATTTTCTGCACCCGGGCGTTTTAACAGCAACACGTCAAATGCAATAAAGGCAGCCTTTTCGAAGCGAAGCGCCTTGCTTCCGTCGGCAACCGTATAGTTAATATCCGTACGCATCCAGTCCAGGATCGGCATAAAGTTATAGGTTACCACCTGTAACCCGCAGGCCGCAACATTCCGGAGGCTTTGCTTATAGTTTTCGATGTATTGCTCAAAATTGCCGCTATGCTTTTTGATATCCTCATGTACCGGCAGGCTCTCGATCACTTCCCAGGTGAGCCCTGCAGCTTCTACTTCATTTTTCCGTTTATTGATCTCATCTACTTCCCAGATAGCACCCACGGGTATATGATGAAGGGCCGTAACAACCCCGGTGCAGCCGGATTGTTTTATATCACTCAAACTAACAGGATCTTTGGGTCCGTACCAGCGCATGGTATGGATCATGGCATATTGTGCTTGTTTCATGCTTTTTTTATCGTTTAGAAAATACTGATTCGCCCAAAAATAAGCGATTTATAAATGTGCAGGCTCACTACTTTTCCGCGTAATGATGCGGGTTGATAATACCTGTTTGGTAAAACTGGTTACAGGGCGCTTACTTTCAATATCGGCCAGCAGCAATTTTGCCGCTACACTGCCCATTTCCACGGATGGCTGATAGATGACGGAAAGGGCCGGATCCAGCAATTCGGAATTATTGAAATTGGAGAATCCCATCAGGCCGATATCCCCGGGTATTTTCATTTGTTTTTGTTTCAGGATCCGGAGGGTTTTTAAAGACAGCGTATCAGACAATGTCAATAATGCATCAGGCCGGTTCTTCATATCCAGCAGGGAGGAGATCACTTTTTCAATCTCCCGGTCGTCTGATCCTCCTGCAGCACAAAACTGTACCCATTTCGCATTTTGTTCCAGCCCCAGCTCCTCAAACGCTTTCATACACCCTTCAATACGCTCCCTGGATATGGACAGGTTCCGGTTATTGGCGATCAGCGCTATCTTCCGGTAACCATTCGCGGCCAGGTGCTGCACCGCCTCATAGGCACCGGTAAAATTATCGGCGGTTACCTTATGGGTTTCTATATTTTCAGCAATGCGGTCAATAAAAACAAGCGGTACCCCCCGGTCGGTCATCTCTTCAAATACGGTATAATCCGTGGTTCCTGCTGCAAGCGATACGATCAGCCCGTCAATAGACCGGGATGTAAGATCATTCACGATCATCTGTTCCCGTTCAGCAGAATCTTTGCTTTGCGTAATGATCACATTATAGCCCTTTTCATTGGCCACGGACTCAATACCGGCGATCACCTGGCTGAAATAGCTGTTGGCAATATCGGAAACAATAACGCCTATCGACCTGGATTTACCCTTACGCAGGCTTAAAGCAGCAAGATTGGGACGGTATTTATTCTCATTGGCATAATCCCTTATTTTCTTTTTCGTTTCCTCGCTGATCTCATAGCTGTCACGCAATGCTCTCGAAACCGTAGAGGCAGATAGCCCAAGTGCCTTGGCGATGTCTTTAATTGTGATGGCATCCAGTTTCATATAACCAATATCTTAACGGTAAGCGAATATACTTATTTATACAATCGGCACCGGCAACGATTGCGTAAATAGTACTATATGACACACGGTACCATGCCTGAAATAATCCTAACTTGTACCTCATCAATCACCATTGTTCAGCCTGCATTCCGCAAAAAGGGCATCCGGTCCACACATGAAAAAGTTTTTTCCAGATCGTTCCGTTTTCCCTGGTTGCCGGCCAAACAAGGCATCTCTGTAAATCCATATGAACATGAAAGTACTTTTCTTTATTTCCATAATGATCACAGCCCTTTATAGCACCGCTCAAAACACTGCAGCTTCTGTTACGGGGCAGGCCATCGCTTTTCCGGGAGCAGAAGGCTTTGGAAAATATACTACCGGCGGCCGGGGGGGCAGTGTGTACCTGGTTACCAACCTTGATGATGAAGGCGAAGGAAGCCTGAGAAAAGCGGCCAGCTCCGCAAAACCGCTCATCATTGTGTTCCGGGTTTCCGGCACCATCCATTTAAAAAGCCGGTTAAATATAAAGGCAAACAAGACCATTGCCGGCCAAACGGCTCCGGGCGGGGGCATTTGCCTGGCAGACCAGCCGGTGGTTCTTGCCGGGGACAATATCATTTTACGCTTTCTGCGTATCCGGATGGGCGACCGCTACCAGAACAACGGGATGAAGGACGGCGCCGGCGCCGATGACGCATTGGGAAGTTCCGGCCGGAAAAACATCATTATCGACCACTGCAGCATGAGCTGGAGCACCGATGAGGTTTGCTCCGTATACCGGGGCGACAGTACTACGCTGCAATGGAATATCCTTTCGGAGCCGCTGAACTACTCTTATCATTTTGAAGCAGGCGATAAGGATTTTGAGCACCATGGCTATGGCGGGATCTGGGGCGGCGCTCATTTCAGTGCCCATCACAATCTTTTTGCCCATTGCAACAGCCGCAATCCGCGGTTTAACGGAACCCGGCTGGGAGCCACGGTGGAACTGGCCGATTTCCAAAACAATGTGATCTATAATTGGGGGGGCAATAATATTTACGGGGGCGAAGGCGGCCATTACAATATTGTAAACAACTATTTCAAATACGGCCCTGTTACCAAATCCACTGTCCGATACCGCATCGTGAACCCCAATAAAGAGGAAACAAAAAATATTCCTTTTGGCCGGTACTATGTCAGCGGCAATTATGTGGACGGGGCCCCGGATGTTACAAAAGATAATTACAAAGGCATCCATATGGGTAATAACGGCACAGATGATGATAAGAAAAATACCGTTATGGCGGCCCCGTTCAGCACGGTTGAACTTCCGGCCCAGCCGGCATCCGAAGCTTATAGGGCTGTGCTGGAACGCGCCGGGGCCGTGCTTCCGGAACGGGATACGATGGACCGTCGTATCATCAATGATGTTAAGCACCGTACAGGAGCGTTGATCGACGTTCAGGGTCATTATCCGCACGGTACGCCCTATGAAAAAACGGTTACTGCCTGGCCGTTCCTGAAACAGGTACCGGCCCCACGGGACACCGATAACGACGGGCTTCCCGACGAATGGGAAAAAGCGCACCACCTGGCTCCTGATGACCGCAGAGACGCCGAAGCGTTCACGCTTGATAAAAACTATTCCAACATCGAAGTATATATAAACGGACTTGTAAATTGATCCCCGTATGAAAAATTGTTGCGCATTAGGTTTATGGATCTTCCTGACCGCCTTTATACCGGTCATGCAGCAGAAACCAATAAAGATCTTTCTGGCAGGCGATTCCACCATGGCCATCAAAGATAAAAGAGCCTTCCCCGAAACCGGCTGGGGCATGCCCTTTGTCTATTTCTGGGATTCATCGGTAACAGTGATCAACAGGGCAAAGAACGGCCGAAGCACTTCCTCGTTTAAAAAAGAAGGTTTGTGGCAGTCGATTACCGATGAAGCCGGCCCCGGGGACTATGTATTGATCCAGTTTGGCCACAATGACGAAGTACCAACAAAGAAGACGTATACACCCGAGCGGGAATTTAAAAGCAACCTGGTGCAATTTATCAATGAAACCCGGAGCAAGGGTGCTGTTCCGGTGCTGATAACCCCGGTGGCCCGGAGAAACTTTGACAGTTCCGGAAATATCGTTGAAACCCACGCCGTTTACGCCGCTATCGTGCGGGATGTGGCCCGCCTGGAACATACACCGCTCATTGACCTCGACCGGGAAGGCCAGCAGCTTTACCAGCAGCTGGGCGATACCTATTCCAGATTATTGTTCATGCATCTTAACCCCGGTGAGCACCCCAATTACCCGGATGGAAAAACAGATGATACCCATTTTACAGAACTGGGTGCACGGAAAATTGCAGAACTGGTGCTGGCGGATATCCGCAAACAGGTACCGGGGCTTGCTGCAAGGATTGTGAACGCACCTTCAAAAAGATGATCTACCTGCCCGGGAGCTGCCTGCTATTCCGTCTTTTTTACCAGTACAATCCGGGACCGGTCTGCCGTATAAACCGTATTATAAAAAGCAGCCAGCTTCTCATAGTCTCCGGCCGGAAAACGACCGCTGTTCCGCTCATACCGGCGAATCATGCGGATGAGCCCGTCTTTCAGCTCAAACCGGATCCTGTATACCCCAAAGGATTGCTCCTGGGTTACCGGTGCAGGCATGGCCTCGGCAATATACCCCGGGGGGATCTTTATCGATACCGTGTCGGATGTTACAAAACCATACGCATATACGATCTCATGCTCCCGTTTGTCTTCGCTGGCAAGTTTACCTGTATTGGCCAGCAATATATTGGGGGTAATGAACAGGCGCCTGCCGGTGATGGTAGCATAGTCTTTTGATACCAGCTGTACCTTTTCTGTAATAGCAGGAACGTTCCTGCTCCCGGCCTCCTGGTAGCCAAAAGCACTTACCTCATAATTGGGGATCGAAAAATGATTCCGTAGCCGTTTTTGTTTTTCCGCGTCCGATAAGCCATACATCACATGATGCAGATCGTCCTGCAGCAAGCCGGTACAGCGGGTAACCACCGATGCCACCAGTGTTCCCTGTTCATCAAGACGCGCCTCAATCACGCGGTCCTGTGTATTCTCCGGCTTTTGATAAGCCGGGGTGCGCACCAGCCGGCTGTTAACATCATCGATCAGCAGGGCTTCCCGGTCGCCGGTAAAGCCTCCCATATAACCCGGCTCCACCGTTTGACTGGTACATTCCAGCCATACGGAATCCCTGTTCCCCGGCACACATACAATAACATGATTGAACTGGTTGGAAGGAAAATCACTGACCACGTCCTTATCCTCTGTTCCACCGGTGATCAATGCGGAATAGGCCCTGATCCCTGCCTCTTTAAGTAAGGCGACCATATAATTTGACAGCGCCTTGCAGTCTCCGTATTTTTTTTCGGCCACATATGTTGCATCCAGCGGCTGCCAGCCACCCATTCCCAGCTGGATGCTGATATAGCGGGAATTTTGCTGCATATACCGGTATAACGTATCAATTTTTTCACGCTCCGTTTTCAATCCGGCGGTCAGCATTTTTACTTTTGCTTTTAGATCCCCCGGCAACACATCCCGCCCGGCATACAGCGCCGTCATAAACTTCCCGAACTGCTGCCAGGTTTCCATATTT
>Ga0222424_100348_pt1 | contig 30173 bp, 36 predicted proteins | sample 2B2ome_FD_182468 | JGI IMG/M metagenome (GOLD analysis project Ga0222424, IMG submission 182468) | Enriched microbial communities from leaf-cutter ant dump, University of Wisconsin, Madison, United States - 2B200A (version 2) | ecosystem: Environmental > Terrestrial > Nest > Insects nest > Nest... | reverse complement strand
CCAGGGCCAGCGAGCCGAAGATGTACCAGAAGTTGAAGTTCTTCGGAGCGTAGTACTCCGACATGTGCACCTTGTAGGCGTCGAAGGCGGTAGGGAACCGGTTCTCGAACCAGTTCGTGACCTTGGCGCTGATCGGGGCGTTGGGGGAGATGTCTTTGAATTCGTGGGCCATGTCGTTCTCCCTGCTCAAGCCTTCTTGTCCTCGCCGATCAGCAGGCGCGTGTCGGACAGGTACATGTGCGGAGGCACTTCGAGGTTGTCGGGAGCGGGCTTGTTCTTGAACACGCGGCCGGCCATGTCGAACGTGGAGCCGTGGCAGGGGCACAGGAAGCCGCCCTTCCAGTCGTCGGGCAGCGAAGGCTGGGCGCCGGGCGTGAACTTGTCGGACGGCGAGCAGCCCAGGTGCGAGCAGATGCCCACGCCCACGAAGATCTCGGGCTTGATGGAGCGGGCCTCGTTGCGTGCGTATTCGGGGGTGAGTTCGGAAGGCTTGCGTTCGGACTTGGGATCGGCGAGCTGGCCGTCGAGCTTGGGCAGCTCGGCGAGCTGCTCGGGCGTGCGCTTGATGATCCAGACGGGCTTGCCACGCCACTCCACGGTGAGCTTTTCTCCGGGCTTGAGGGCGGAGATGTCCACCTCGACAGCGGCGCCGGCGGCCTTGGCGCGCTCGGAGGGCTGGAAGGTGCTCACGAAAGGTACGGCGGTTGCCACGCCGCCCACCGCACCAGCGCATGCCGACGTGATGATCCACGTCCGCTTGCTGGAGTCGATTGGAGTGTCACTCATGGGGGTCCTCGATTTACATCGCTATTGGGGTCAACCGCGAATTGTAGCGGAGTGAAAATGGGTATTCACGGTGCGACCGACCGCCTTGACAGGGAGCAATAATCCGCCATCGCCATTCAGCAAAGGAGCACAACATGGGGATGATGCAGGAGTTCCGGGAATTCGCCGTCAAGGGCAATGTGATCGACCTCGCGGTCGGCGTGATCATCGGCGGGGCCTTTGGCAAGATCGTGGATTCGGTGGTGTCCGACCTGATCATGCCGGTGGTCGGCATGGTGTTCGGCAAGCTCGACTTCTCCAACCTCTTCCTGGTGCTGGGCAGCGTCCCCGAGGGCACGGCGCACACGCTGGACGCGCTGCGCAAGGCCGGGGTGCCGGTGTTCGCCTACGGCAGCTTCATCACGGTGGCCGTCAACTTCTTCATCCTGGCGTTCATCATCTTCATCATGATCAAGCAGATCAACCGCTTGAAGCGCGAGGCGCCTGCAGCGCCCGAGGCACCCGCTGCGACGCCTGAGGACATCCAGCTCTTGCGCGAAATCCGCGACAGCTTGAAAAGATAACCCCCTGAGTCGCCTGCGGCGCCTTCCCCCAAGGGGGACGCCACCAGCGGCCTGGCAAAGCCAGTTCCGCGGTGTCCGCGCCTTTGCGGCGCGCCAGTCTCAAACGTTGCCGCCTGCGAGCACCCGCGCCATGCGGACGGCCTCAACGAGGCTGTCCGCATCGGCCACGCCCTGCCCCGCGATGTCGAAGGCCGTGCCGTGGTCGGGGCTGGTGCGCACCAGGGGCAGGCCCAGCGTCACGTTCACGCCCTTGTCCACGCCGAGGTACTTCACGGGGATCAGGCCCTGGTCGTGGTACATGGCGACCACCACGTCGAAGGCGCCCGCGCGGGCGCGCATGAACACCGTGTCGGGCGGGTGCGGGCCGTCCGCGGCGATGCCTTCCGCGCGCGCCTGCGCGATGGCGGGGGCAATGTGCTCGATCTCCTCGCGGCCGAACAGGCCGCCCTCACCCGCATGCGGGTTCAGCCCCGCCACCGCGATGCGCGGCGCACGCCCCAAGCTGCGGGACAGCGCGGCATGCGTGATGCGCAGGGTCTGCAGCACGTTGGCCTGCGTCACGGCCTCGATGGCGGCGCGCAGGGACACGTGGATGCTCACCAGTACCGTGCGCAGCTCGTCGTTCGCCAGCATCATGCGCACGGGCATCTCGGCCAGCGGTACGCCGGCATGGGCCGCCGCCTCGGCTTGCAGCAGCTCGGTGTGGCCGGGGTAGTCCACGCCCGCCGCCGCCAGCGCCTCCTTGTGCAGCGGCGCGGTGACCAGCCCCGCCACCTCGCCCCGCAGCGCCGCCCGTGCGGCCCAGACCACGCTGTGCGCCGCCGCGCGCCCAGCCTCGGCGCTGACGCGCCCCCAGGGCTGCGGGCCGGGGATGCCGGGCAACTGCAGCACGGGCACGCAGCGCGGCGGCGCGGCCAAAGCCTCGGCGGGCGCGGTGATCTGCGCCACCGGCACGCTGGGCACGCCGGGGCGGCCAATGGCCTGGGCGGCGCGCCGCAGGGTCGCCACGTCGCCCGCGACGAAGCAGCCGCGCAGGTCGTCGGGCGCATCGCGGAAGGCCTTGGCGACGATCTCGGGGCCGATGCCGGCGGGGTCGCCCTGGGTGATGGCCAAAAGTGGAATATGAGTCAAATCGGCCTCCAGCGCTTATCCATCAAGCGCGAGCAGCTATCAAAACAGTAGTTCACGCCGGGTTGTCGATCTCGATAAATTCGTGCGCCAGCCCGAACTGCTGCGCCACATGTGCCGCCACGGCGGGCGCGCCGTAGCGCTCGGTGGCGTGGTGGCCCGCCGCGATGAAGACCGTGCCCGTCTCGCGCGCCAGGTGGGCCTGGGGTTCGGAGATCTCGCCGGTGATGAAGGCATCGGCTCCGGCGGCGATGGCCGGCTCGAAGTAGCCCTGCGCGCCACCCGTGCACCAGGCCACGCGGCGGAGGGGCCGGGCCTCGCCAGGCTGCGCCAGCGTGACGGCGCGGCCCAGGGCGGCGGCCACGTGGTCGGCCAGCGCCTGTCCGTCGGCAAAGGCTGCGGGCGCGAGCAATGCCGAAAGGCCCAAGTCCTGCTCGCCAAAGCGCGCATCGGCCTGCCAGCCCAGCACGCGGCCCAGTTGGGCGTTGTTGCCCAGCACGGGGTGGGCATCGAGCGGCAGGTGGTAGGCGAACAGGTTGATGTCGTGCGCGAGCAGCAATTGCAGCCGCTGCTTCATCCAGCCCGTGACGCGCCCGTCCTGCCCGCGCCAGAACAGGCCGTGGTGCACGAAGATGGCGTCGGCCCTGGCGGCAATGGCGGCCTCGATCAGCGCGCGGCTGGCGGTCACGCCGCTCACGATGCGCTCGATGCGGGGCTTGCCCTCGACCTGCAGGCCGTTGGGGCCGTAGTCCTTGAAGCGTTCGGGCTGCAGCAGGCCGTCGAAGGCCTGCAGGAGTTCTGTGCGGGAGGTGCTGCTGCTCATGCGGCTATTGTCGCGCCGCCTTGCCGCCCCCAGATCAGGGGACAATAGCCCCACCACCCGTCGTTGCCCCTCTTCTTCTTCCACCACCACATCCCATGAAGCGCATCTGGCTGCTGTTCTCCCAGGCCGTGACCGTGTTCGTCGCGGCCTATTTCGTCGTCGCCACCCTGCAGCCCGGCTGGCTGGGGCGCGGCGCCACGCGCTCCAGCGCGGGCATCTCGCTCATCGAGGCGCCCGCCGCGCCGCAGGGGCAGCCGGTGGCGGGCAGCTTCAGCGCGGCGGCGCGCCAGGCGGCGCCGGCGGTGGTGAGCATCAACACCAGCAAGACGGTGCGCCACCCGCGCAGCAATGACCCGTGGTTCCAGTTCTTCTTCGGCGACCAGGGTGCGCAGGCGCAGGCAGGGCTGGGCAGCGGCGTGATCCTGAGCCCGGACGGCTACATCCTGACCAACAACCACGTGGTGGAAGGCGCGGACGAGATCGAGGTCACGCTGACCGACAGCCGCCGCGCCCGCGCGCAGGTGATCGGCACCGACCCGGACACGGACCTGGCCGTGCTCAAGATCGAGCTGGACAAGCTGCCCGTGATCGTGCTGGGCAACTCCGACCAGCTCGCCGTGGGCGACCAAGTGCTGGCCATCGGCAACCCCTTCGGCGTGGGCCAGACGGTGACCAGCGGCATCGTGAGCGCGCTGGGCCGCACGCAGCTGGGCATCAACACCTTCGAGAACTTCATCCAGACCGACGCGGCCATCAACCCCGGCAATTCGGGCGGCGCGCTGGTGGACGTGAACGGCAACCTCATGGGCATCAACACCGCCATCTACTCGCGCTCGGGCGGCAGCATGGGCATCGGCTTCGCCATTCCCGTGTCCACCGCGCGGCTGGTGCTGGACGGCATCGTGAAGGACGGGCAGGTGACGCGCGGCTGGATCGGCGTGGAGCCCAACGAGCTGTCACCCGAGCTGGCCGAGACCTTCGGCGTGAAGGCGACCGAGGGCGTGATCATCACCGGCGTGCTGCAGGACGGCCCCGCCGCCCAGGCCGGCATGCGGCCCGGCGACGTGATCGTGCGCGTGGACGGCAAGAACGTGGGCAACGTGTCGGAGCTGCTGACCGCCGTGGCCGCGCTCAAGCCCGGCACCAGCGCGCCCTTCCACGTACAGCGCGGCGACAAGATGGTCGAGCTGGGCATCAGCCCCGGGGTGCGCCCGCGGCCCCAGCGCAATGTCAGGCGCTAGGCCGCTGGCGCTTCCAAAAGAATAGCTTCCAGCGCTTATCTATCAAGCGTTAGAGGCCATTTTGCCCCTCAGGACGCGGAAGGCGTTTCCTCGGCCTCTTCCGGCGCCTTGGTGTGCTTGATGAAGAGCTGCGCGGCCCAGATGCCCACTTCGTAGAGCAGGCACATCGGGATGGCCAGCGACAGCTGCGAGACCACGTCGGGCGGCGTCACGATGGCGGCCACCACGAAGGCCAGCACGATGAAGTAGCCGCGGAACTGGCGCAGCTTCTCGACGCTCACGATGCCCATGCGGGCCAGCACCACCACGGCGATGGGCACCTCGAACGCCAGCCCGAAGGCCAGGAACATGGACAGCACGAAGCCCAGGTAGGCCTCGATGTCCGGCGCGGCCGTGATGCTCTTGGGCGCGAAGCTCTGGATGAATGCGAACACCTGGCCGAACACCAGGAAGTAGCAGAACGCCACGCCCACGAAGAACAGCAGCGTGCTGGAGATGACGAGCGGCAGCACCAGCTTCTTCTCGTGCGAGTACAGGCCCGGCGCCACGAAGGCCCACACCTGCCACAGCACGAAGGGCAGCGCGAGCAGGAAGGCCGCCATGAGCAGGATCTTGAGCGGCACCATGAACGGCGAGATCACCGAGGTGGCGATCAGCGTGGCGCCCGCGGGCAGGTGCGCCACCAGCGGCGCGGCCAGGAAGTCGTACAGCGCGCCGGGGCCGGGGAAGAAGAACAGGAACGCCGCCGCGATGCCGATGGCAATCAGGGCCTTGACCAGGCGGTCGCGCAGCTCCATGAGGTGCTGCACGAAAGGCTGCTCGGTACCGGCCAGCTCGTCTTCTTTGGGGGGGGAATCGGACATGTTGGGCTCATCGCGGGCGGCTGCACCGCCCAGGCGGCGTGCGGGAGGGCCGCCGCATCGTCGTCGTCAATGGAATTTCTGCGGCCGGTAGCGCGCCACGCGGGCGGCGCCGGACTGCGCCTTGGTGCGCACGCCGCTCCTGGCCTTGTACCACTGGGGCGTGGCGCCGCGCTTGAGGCGCCAGTTCTTGCCCGGGTGCTTGTAGGCCGGCACCACGGCGGCCTGCGGCTCCTGCGGGCCGTCGCTGCCGTTGAAGTCGGTGGCGGAGGCCCAGTCCTTCTCGAACTCGCTGGCGCTGGTCTGGATGGAGTTCTGCACGTCGCGCGCGGCGTTCTCCACCGAGTCCTTCATCTTTTTCAGCTCATCGAGTTCCATGGACCGGTTGACCTCGGCCTTCACGTCCGACACGTAGCGCTGGGCCTTGCCCAGCAGCGTGCCGACCGTGCGGGCCACGCGGGGCAGCTTCTCGGGCCCGATGACGATGAGCGCCACGGCGCCGATCAGCGCCATCTTGGACAGGCCGATGTCGATCATGGTGATGGATCAGGTCGGGTGGTCAGCTTTTCTGCTTGGCTTCCACGTCGATGGTGGTCTTGTCGGCGGCCGCATGGTTGGCGACCTGGCCGGCGGGCGGGGCCGCGGGCGTGTCGGCCGCGCCGTCCTTCATGCCGTCCTTGAAGCCCTTGACGGCGCCCCCGAGGTCGGAGCCCATGTTCTTGAGCTTCTTGGTGCCGAACACCATGACGACGATCAGCAGCACGATCAGCCAGTGCCAGATGGAAAAAGAGCCCATTGCGAAATCTCCTAACGAATTGCGTTCATTTTAGACGGGGGGCGTGACAGGGAAGTTCATCAACCCTTGAGCCAGGGGCGCGGGCCGCCCATCACGTGGATGTGCAGGTGGTGGACTTCCTGTCCGCCTTCCGCGCCGGTATTCACCACGATGCGGAAGCCGCCATCCGGGTACGGGTTGCAGCCCTGCGCCTGCGCCAGTTGCGGCGCCAGCGCCATCATGCGCCCGAGCAGCGGCGCGTCCTCGGCAGTGACCTGCGCCATCGAAGGGATATGGCGCTTGGGCACCATGAGGAAGTGCACGGGCGCCCAGGGATGGATGTCGTGGAAGGCCAGGATTTCTTCGTCCTCATGGACCTTCTTCGAGGGGATCTGGCCCGCGATGATCTTGCAGAAAAGGCAGTTCGGATCGTGCATGGTAGTGTGGATGACCGGGTGGTCAGGCATTGTCGGCGATCTGGATGCTGGGGCGCACGCCCACGTCCTTGCGGTGGGCGTGCATCCATTCCTGCCCCGCCGCGCGGCCCATGGCGAACAGCTTGCGCACGAAGGCGAGGTCCGCGCGCATCTTGCTGTCGGCGCCGAACGGCGCCAGCACCGCCCCGCCGTCGATGCGGTGCATGCGCACGCTCTTGTAGCGGCGCGGGTCCAGCTTGCCCTCGGCCAGCAGGCGGCGCACGAACTCGATGGCGCGCAGCTCGGCCAGCAGGCTGGCGTTGAAGGTGACCTCGTTCATGCGCTCCATGATCTCCGGGCCGGAATGCGGCAGGTCCAGGTGCTCGATGGGGTTGATCTGCACGAGCAGGATGTCGGACGTTTCGGTCTGGTAGATCAGAGGGTGCAGGGCCGGGTTGCCAGAGTAGCCGCCGTCCCAGTAGTGCTGGCCGTCGATCTCCACGGCCTTGAACAGGAGCGGCAGGCAGGCCGAGGCCATCACGGCGTCGGCGCTGAGCCGGGGGCCCGAGAAGATTTCGCCGCGCCCCGTGCGCACGTTGGTGGCGCACACGAACACCTTGGGTCCGCCTGCGGCATGCGCGGCGCGGCGGGCGGTGCACAGCAGGTCGAAATCCACCTCGCGCTCCAGCAGGCGGCGCAGCGGGTTGATGTCCAGCGGGTTGGTCTGGTAGGGCGAGAGCCACTGCCGCATCATGCCCAGCATCGGGTTGGCCACCGACAGCGGCGAGCCCCACAGCAGGCTGCCCAGCGTGCCCACGCCTTCCCACAGCCGGGTCAGGGTTTCGCGCGCCAGGGTACAGCCGGCCTGGTGGGCTTCGCGCGGGTCCTTGTGCTCGCGCGCCGCCTGGGCGAAGCCGTGGGCCAGGGCCACGGCGTTCATGGCGCCGGCGCTGGTGCCGCTCACGCCGTCGAAGTGCCACTGGCCGTCTTCGAGCAGCGCGTCGAGCACGCCCCAGGTCAGCGCGCCGTGCGATCCGCCGCCCTGCAGGGCCAGGTTCAGGCGCGGCAGCGGCGGGGCGCCGTCATCCGCTTCAGGCATCCACCGCCTGGCTCTTGTTCATGGCCACCATGCCGCGCACGATGCGGTACAGGAACCAGATGGAGATCAGGCCCCAAGCGATCCAGCCCGGCAGCACGAACAGCAGCCACAGCGGCGCCGTGACGATGTAGAGCACGCCCGCCCAGATCACGGTGCGGATGCGCCACGAGAAGTGGTTGGCCTGCCAGGTGCCTTCGGCCTCGCCCTTCTTCACGAGGTCGATCACCAGCGCAATGATCAGCAGCGCCGCGCCCGGCTGCGCGCCCGGGATGACCGCGCCCACGGCCACGATCAGGTGCAGCACGTAGCTGACCCAGCCGATGGCCTTGAGGTCCTCGGCCTTCTGGTCACGGGTCTGCACGTCGATGATGTCACTCATGGCGAGTCCTCCTCGGTAGCGCGCGCAACGGCCTTGCGCAAGGCTTTTTCCTCGATGCCGCTGGTGCCCTCGCGGCGCTCCAGCTCGGCCAGCACGTCGGCGGGTGCCAGGCCGTAGTGGGCCAGCGCGACCATCGAGTGGAACCACAGGTCGGCCACCTCGTACACCAGCTTGGATTTGTCGGCGCCGTGGTCCACGTCCTTGGCGGCCATCACGACCTCGGTAGCCTCCTCGCCGATCTTCTTGAGAAAGGCGTCCGGGCCCTTATGCAACAAGCGGGCCACGTAGCTTTTCTCGGGGTCGCCGCCGTTCGCGGGCTTGCGGCCCTCGATGACGGCGGCCAGACGCGCCAGCGCGTCTTGCGACGCGGGGGCCAGGGAATCGTTGGAACTCATGGTCTTACTTGTAGATGGATTCGGGGTCTTTCAAGACCGGATCGACCGCCTGCCAGGCACCATCCCGGAGCACGCTGAAGAAGCAGCTGTGGCGGCCCGTGTGGCAGGCTATTCCTGGTTCGTGGCCCTGCTGCGTCACCTTGAGCAGCACCACGTCGTTGTCGCAGTCCAGGCGGATCTCGTGCACCGTCTGCACGTGGCCCGATTCCTCGCCCTTGAACCACAGCCTGCCGCGCGAGCGGCTGTAGTACACGGCGCGGCCCAGCTCGGCGGTCTTGGCGAGCGCCTCGCGGTCCATCCAGGCGAACATGAGCACGTCGCCCGTCGCCTGCTCCTGCGCAATCACGGGCACCAGCCCCTGCGCGTCCCATTTCACTTGATCGAGCCAGTTCATCGGGCTATTGTCGGCGAGCTATCAAAAAAATAGCTGCTCGCGCTTTCCAATCCTCATTTTCAGATAGAAATCCATCTAAAAACCTTGATGGACAAGCGCTGGCAGCTCCTCAATTCATAGCCGTACCGGAATGCCCCGCTCGCGCATGCGCTCCTTGGCCTGGCCCACGGTGTATTCGCCGTAGTGGAAGATGCTGGCGGCCAGCACCGCATCGGCGCCACCCTGCTGCACGCCGTCGGCCAAGTGGTCCAGGTTGCCCACACCGCCCGAGGCGATCACGGGCACGCTGACCGCATCGCTCACGGCGCGCGTGAGGGCGAGGTCGAAGCCGGCCTTGGTGCCGTCGCGGTCCATGCTGGTCAGCAGGATCTCGCCCGCGCCGCGCCGGGCCATCTCGGCGGCCCACTGCACGGCGTCCAGGCCGGTGTTCTTGCGGCCGCCATGGCTGTACACGTCCCAGCCGGGGCCATCGGGCCGGCGCTTGGCGTCGATGGCGACGACGATGCACTGCGCGCCGTACTTGTCGCTGGCGGCGCTGATCACGTCGGGGTTGGCGATGGCGGCGGAGTTGAAGCTGGTCTTGTCCGCGCCCGCGTTGAGCAGGCGGCGCACGTCCTCCACGGTGCGCACGCCGCCGCCCACGGTGAGGGGAATGAACACCTGCGAGGCCACGGCCTCGATGATGGGCAGGATCAGGTCGCGCCCGTCGCTGGTGGCGGTGATGTCCAGGAAGGTGAGTTCGTCCGCGCCCTGCGCGTTGTAGCGCGCAGCGATCTCGACGGGGTCGCCCGCGTCGCGTAGTTCGACGAAGTTGACGCCCTTGACGACGCGGCCGCCGGTGACGTCCAGGCAGGGAATGATGCGCTTGGCAAGCATGGGGGTTGGTTCCTCAGGAAGCGGCGCCGCTTTGCCAGCGCCATGCGTCGACGCACATATGGTCGGCATCGCGCCACGCGCGCCAGCCCAGCAGGCGCTCGGCCTGCGAAGGGTCGGCCCAATAGGCGGGCACGTCGCCGGGGCGGCGGGCGGCAATGCGGTAGGGCACGGGCCGCCCGCTCGCGCGCTCGAAGGCCTGCACCATCTGCAGCACGGAGACGGGCTGGCCGGTGCCCAGGTTGACGGTGATGAGGCCGGGATGCGCGCGCAGGTAGCGCAGCGCAGCCACGTGGCCTTCGGCCAGGTCGCTCACGTGGATGTAGTCGCGCACGCCAGTGCCGTCCGCGGTGGGATAGTCGCCACCGAAGATGGAGAGCTCGGGCCGCTGCCCCGCAGCCACCTGGGCGACGTAGGGCATGAGGTTGTTGGGCACGTCCTGCGGGTCTTCGCCGATCAGGCCGCTTTCGTGCGCACCCACGGGGTTGAAGTAGCGCAGCCGCGCGATGCGCCACTGGCCGGGCGCGGAGTGGTCGAGGTCGGCCAGCGCCTGTTCGGCCATGGCCTTGCTCCAGCCATAGGGGTTGGCGGGCTGCAGCGCGAAGTCCTCGCGGATGGGCGAGCTGATGGGCTCGCCGTAGACCGTGGCCGAGGACGAGAACACCACCGTGCGGACGCCCACCTCGCGCATCGCTGCCAGCAGCGCGAGCGTGCCGCCCACGTTGTTGTCGTAGTAGCGCAGCGGCTCGCGCACCGACTCGCCCACGGCCTTGAGGCCGGCGAAGTGGACCACCGCATTGACGGCGTGGTCGCGCAGCACGCGCGCGACCAGGGCACCGTCGCGCACATCGCCTTCCACGCAGTCCACCGGCGCGCCCGTGATGCGCGCGAGGCGGTCGAGCACCGAGCGGCGGCTGTTGCTGAAATTGTCGAAGATGACGAAGCGTTCGCCCTGGGCCGCCAGCGCCGCGCAGGTGTGCGAACCGATGAAGCCGGCGCCGCCGGTGACGAGGATCATCAGGGCCTAGGCCCCCAGTTCGTCGGCCCGCGCCTGCGCGGCGGCGAAGTCGAGGTCGCCGCTGTAGATGGCCCGGCCGCAGATCACGCCCTCCACGCCCTCGTCCTCCACGGCGCAGAGCTGCTCGATGTCCGCCATGTTCGACAACCCGCCCGAGGCGATGACGGGGATGGACAGCGCCTGCGCCAGCTTCACCGTGGCGTCGATGTTGATGCCCGAGAGCATGCCGTCGCGGCCGATGTCGGTGTAGATGATGGATTCGACGCCCCAGTCTTCGAACTTCTTGGCCAGGTCGACGACCTCGTGGCCTGTGAGCTTGCTCCAGCCGTCGGTGGCGACCTTGCCGTCCTTGGCGTCCAGGCCCACGATGATGTGGCCGCCGAAGGCGCTGCAGGCGTCCTTCAGGAAGCCAGGGTTCTTGACCGCCGCCGTGCCGATGATGACGTAGCGCAGGCCGCCGTCGATGTACTTCTCGATGGTGTCCAGATCGCGGATGCCGCCGCCCAGCTGCACGGGGATGTCGTCGCCCACTTCCTTGAGGATGGACTTGATGGCGCTGTAGTTCTTGGGCGTGCCCGCGAACGCGCCGTTCAGGTCCACCAGGTGCAGGCGGCGCGCGCCGGCATCCACCCATTTGCGCGCCATGGCGGCGGGGTCTTCGCCGAAGGTGGTGGATTGATCCATGTCGCCTTGCTTGAGGCGAACGCAGTGGCCGTCTTTGAGGTCGATGGCGGGGATGAGCAGCATGGTGGTGGGGCGTTCCGGTGGGGCCGGCAGCGGCGGCCCGGACAGGGTGGTGGAAGAAGGTTCAGGGATTCCAGTGGAGGAAATTGCGGTAAAGGGCCAGACCGTGCTCGGCGCTCTTTTCCGGGTGGAACTGCGTGGCGAAAATATTATCGCGTGCAATGGCCGCCGTGAACAAACCCCCGTAGTCGGCCTCGCCGGCGCAATGGGCCGGGTCCTGCGGCAGCGCGTAGAAGCTGTGCACGAAGTAGAAGTAGCTGTTGTCGGGCACGCCCGCCCACACCGGGTGCAGGGGGTGGGCGCGCTGGCGCACCTGGTTCCAGCCCATCTGCGGCACCTTGTAGCGGCTGCCGTCGGGCTGGGTGCGGCCCGCGAGGTCGAACTTGCGCACCTCGCCGTGGATCAGGCCGAGCCCGGGCGTGTCGCCCTCGGCGCTGTGGTCCAGCAGCATCTGCATGCCCACGCAGACGCCGAACATCGGCTTGGACGCCGCCGCTTCGAGCACCGACTCCTGCAGCCCCGATTCACGCAGCTCGCGCATGCAGTCGGGCATGGCGCCCTGGCCGGGCAGCACGATGCGCTGGGCGGCGCGCACTTCTTCGGGGCGCTGGGTGACGACCACGGTCCAGCCCGATCCCTGCGCGGCGGCCTGCACGGCCTGCGAGACCGAGCGCAGGTTGCCCATGCCGTAATCGACCACGGCGACGGTTTTTGCTTCTATATTCATAGCTGCTAGCGCTTGCCAGATAAGCGTTGGAGGCCTATTTGGCTTGATTCTTTACAGGGAACCCTTGGTGGACGGGATGACACCCGCCGAGCGCGGGTCGCGCTCCAGCGCGGCGCGCAGCGTGCGGCCGAAGGCCTTGAAGATCGTCTCGCACTGGTGGTGGGCGTTGAAGCCCTTGAGGTTGTCGATGTGCAGCGTCACGCCCGCGTGGTTCACGAAGCCCTGGAAGAACTCGTACACCAGCTGCGTGTCGAGCTGGCCGATGCTGCCGGCCGTGAACTGCACGTCCATGTGCAGTCCCGGGCGGCCCGAGAAATCGACCACCACGCGAGAGAGGGCTTCATCGAGCGGCACGTAGGCATGGCCGTAGCGGCGGATGCCCTTCTTATCGCCCACGGCGCGCGCGAAGGCCTGGCCCAGGGTGATGCCCACGTCTTCCACGGTGTGGTGGCCGTCGATGTGCAGGTCGCCTTCGCAGTCGATCTCCAGGTCGATCAGGCCGTGGCGGGCGATCTGGTCGAGCATGTGGTCGAAGAAGCCGATGCCGGTGTGCAGCTTGGCCTGGCCCGTGCCGTCGAGGTTGATGCGCGCGCGGATGCGCGTTTCGGCCGTGTTGCGGCTGACTTCGGCGGTTCGGTCGGCCAGCGGGTCCACCGAGGAAGAAGGGACGAGTGCGGAGGAAGTCATAGGGAAGCTTGCAGCGCGGCCAGCATCTGCGCGTTGTCTTGTGCATTGCCCACCGTGAGGCGCAGGCAGTTGGCCAGCATGGGGTGCATTGTAGAAACGTTCTTGACGAGCACCTTGCGGTTTTTCATGCCCTCGTACACCTTGGCGGAATCCGCCACGCGCACCAGCACCATGTTGGCCTCGCTGTCCCAGCATTTCTCGATGCCGGGCATCCCGCGCAGCGCGGCGATGAGCGTGGCCCGCTCGGCGCGCAGCTCGGCCGCCTGCGCGGCGAACACGTCGGCGTGCTCCAGCGCGAACAGTGCGGCCTCGCAGTTGAGCACGCTCACGTTGTAGGGCGGGCGCACCTTGTCGATCTCGGCCACCAGCGCCGCCGGGCCGATGAGGTAGCCCAGGCGCACGCCCGCCAGGCCGAACTTGCTGAGCGTGCGCATGAGCAGCACGTGCGCGTTGCGCGCTGGCTCGGCGCGCATGCGGTCAATGAAGCTGCGGCTGGCGAAGGGCTGGTAGGCCTCGTCCATCACCACGATGCCGCTCTGCGCGCCCACGGCATCGACGATGCGCTGCACCGCGCCCTCGTCCCACAGCGTGGCCGTGGGGTTGTTGGGGTAGGCGATGTAGGTGATGGCGGGTCGATGCTGCGCGATGGCGGCCAGCATGGCGGGCTCGTCCAGCTCGAAGTCCGGCGTGAGCGGCACGCCCACGAAGTCCAGGCCCTGGAGCTGCGCGCTCAGGGGATACATCACGAAGCCCGGCATGGGCGCAAGCATGGTGGCGCGCTGGCCCGTGCCGGGCTGCGCGCAGGCCAGGGCCAGCAGGGTGATGATTTCATCGGAGCCGTTGCCCAACACGATGCCGCAACCCTCGGGCATGCCGGCGTAGCGCGCCAGCGCGGCCTTCAGGTCGGCGATGCAGTCGCCGGGGTAGCGGTTGAGCGCCAGCGCGCCCAGGCGCTGGCCCAGCGCGGCCTGCAGGTGCGCGGGCAGGCGGAAGGGGTTTTCCATCGCGTCCATCTTGAGCACGCCGGTGGCGGGCTGCACGGCGTAGGCATGCATGGCGCGCACGTCGGGGCGGATGCGCTGCAGGAAGTCGGGCTTGGTGGTCATGGTTCAGCAGTCAAAAGGGAGTCGGGGTCTACCAGAAAGGGGTTCAGGACCTGCACCACGCCATAGTGCGCTTCGTGTTGCATGTCTTCGCTGAGCAGCACGGCACAGCCCGCGTGTTGCGCGGCTGCCAGCACCAGGCAATCCCAGTAGTGCAGGCCATGGCGGGCCTCTATGCCCCACGCGGTCTCCACCGTGGCATGGTCGATCTGCCAAGGGTTCCAGCCCTGGAAGCGCCGCACCTTGGCGCGTGCATCGCCCTGCGACAGCCCTTTGAGCTTGCGGGTGACGACGACGTAATACTCATTGAGCACCTGGGTGCTCAAACGGCCGCGGCGGCTGACCCACAAGGCATCCAGCCACTGCCGGGCTCGCAGGTGCTTGGCCGCGTCGCGCAGGTCGTCGGCATAGACGAGCAGGTTGGCATCGACGAAGACCGGTGCCGTCATGGGCGCTCCGGGCCGCGTTCGTAGATTTGTTCGCGGGTGGGATAGGACACGGTGGAGGTGAAGACCGTGGTGTCGTTCTTCCACTCCTGGTAGGCACGCTCGTAGGCGTCGTCGCGGCGCATCTTCTCGGCCAGCAACTCACCCACCAGCCGCGACACGCTGGTGTTGCGCTTGGCCGCCTCAATGCGCGCCCATTCGAGCGCCGCATCCTCGACCGTGATCGTGACGTTCTTCATGGGTTCAGCATACACGAATTTCGTGTTGCACGAAATTCGTGTGATATAAAAACCTCACGCCGCCTTCAACTGCCCCTGCAGCATGCGCGTGGCCATGGCGCCCACGGTGCGCAGCGCTTCCAGGTGGGCCGGCGACCAGTCGCCGCCCACGCCGATCCGCAGGCAGTTGCGAAAGCGCCCGCTGGCGCTGAACACCGTGCCGGGCGCGACCAGGATCTGCTCCTGCAGGCAGGCCTCGTGCAACTGCACCGAGTCGAGCCCGCGCGGCAGCTCCAGCCACAGCAGCAGGCCGCCGGGCGGGTCGCTCACGCGCGTGCCCGGTGGGAAGTGCGCGGCGATCACGCGGCGTACCTCGTCCATGCGCGCCGCCACGCCCGCGCGCAGCTGGCGCATGGCGGCCGCGTGGCCCGCCTGGGTGATGAGGTCGGCCAGCGCCAGCTCCAGCACGGCCGACTGCCCGCCCGCCTGCAGGTCCTTGATGCCGCGCACCTTGTCCGTCCAGCGCCCGGCCTCCAGCCAGCCCAGGCGCAGGCCCGGCGCCAGGGTCTTGGAGAACGAGTCGCACAGCATCACATGGCCCGTGGTGTCGTAGGACTTGACGGTGCGGCGCATCTCGTCGGCCTCCACCAGGTCGTTGTAGATCGCGTCCTCGATCACGGCCATGCCGTGCCGGGCCGCCATCTGCGCGAGGCGCTTGCGCTCGGCCTGCGGCATGCAGCTGCCCAGCGGGTTGCTCAGCGTGGGCACGATCATCGCGGCCTTGACCGGCTGCGTGTCCAGCGCGAGCTGCAGTGCGTCCAGCGACAGGCCGTGGCGCGGGTGCGTGGGGATCTCCAGCGCGCGCAGGTGCAGGCCCTGCAGCACCTCCAGAAAGGAGAAATGCGTGGGCGACTCCAGCGCCACCACGTCGCCCGGCTGCGTGACGGCGCGCAGGCACAGCGCGATGCTGTCCATGCAGCCGCCCGTGATGACGATGTTCTCCGGGTCCAGGCTGCAGCCCAGGCCGACGGCGTAGCGCGCCAGCGCCCGGCGCGCGTCCTCGTGCCCGGCCGAGGTGGGGTAGGTGCACAGCAGGTTGCGGTGGCGCTGCGCAGCGCGCACCACGGCGCGGCGCACGCGGTCGGGGTTGAACAGCTCGTGGCCCGGCGTGCCGCTGCTGAACGAGACCATGTCCTCGGGCTGGTTGCGCCCCAGGATGCGCTGGCCCAGCCAGTCCACCGACACCTCGCGCGGGCGGCGCAGGGGGCGCGACGTGCTGGGCTCGGGCAGGCTCACGGGCCGCGCCGCCACGAAGAAGCCCGAGCGCGGGCGCGCCGTGATGAGCCGCGCATCCTCCAGCCAGTGGTAGGCCTGCACCACCGTGGTCTGGGCCACGCCATGCTGGCGCGCCAGCTCGCGCACCGAGGGCAGCTTCTCGCCGCGCGCCAGGGTGCCATTGCGGATCAGCTGCGCGAGCTGCTCGGCGATCTGAAGGTACAGCGGGGGTGCGTCGTCGGTGGCCATGGCTGCATTCTGTACTGACACCTTGGCTGGCAGGCAGTACAGAGCCGTGCCGGTACATGCAGTACAGATACGCCGTTCCGGCCATCTGTGCTGCATCAGGTGGCGGCCGCCTGTGGCTGGCAGCCGGCGCGGCCCGGCCGCACAGTGAAGGCATGAACACCCTGTCCCACACCCTCCCCCTGCTGCCCGCCCCCGTGTACAACGCACCGGGGCCTCTGAACCTCCAATGGAAGCGCCAGCCCCTGCCGCCGCTGCAGGCCGTGCAGGTCCTGGACTTCCGCGCGGGCGAGGTGGCCCTGCTGGAAATCGAGGACGGCCGCGTATGGGTGACTTGCGACGGCCTGCTGGAAGACTATTTCCTGGAGGCCGGCCAGCGCCTGTCCTTCACCGGCCCGGTCCGCCTGCGCGTGAGCGCCGAGGGGCAGCGCCCCGCCCGCCTCAACTGGGCGCGGCACCAGGCCGTGGCGGGCGCCGTCTACCCGCCCGCTCCCATCCCGGCGCCCTCCCTGGCCGTGGTCAGCGGGGCTTGAGCCGCATCTCCGCCGCCTGCGCGTGGGCCTGCAGGCCCTCGCCATAGGCCAGCTCGGCGGCGATGGTGCCCAGCACCTGGGCGCCCGCCTCGCTCACCTCGATGAGGCTGCTGCGCTTCTGGAAGTCGTACACGCCCAGCGGGGACGAGAAGCGCGCCGTGCCGCTGGTGGGCAGCACGTGGTTGGGGCCGGCGCAGTAGTCGCCCAGGCTCTCCGACGTGTAGGCCCCCAGGAAGATCGCGCCCGCGTGGCGCAGCAGGGGTTCCCAGCGGTGCGGATCGTTGCTGCTCACCTCCAGGTGCTCCGGCGCGATGCGGTTGCTGATGGCGCAGGCTTCTTCCATGTCTTTCGTCAGGATCAGCGCGCCCCGGCCCGTGAGGCTCTTGGCGATGATCTCGGCGCGCGGCATGGTGGGCAGGAGGCGGTCGATCTCGCGCTGCACGGCGTCGATGTAGGCGGCATCGGGGCACAGCAGGATGCTCTGGGCGAGTTCGTCGTGCTCGGCCTGGCTGAAGAGGTCCATGGCCACCCAGTCGGGCGGCGTGGTTCCGTCGGCCAGCACCAGGATTTCGCTCGGGCCCGCGATCATGTCGATGCCCACGGTGCCGAACACGCGCTTCTTGGCGCTGGCCACGTAGGCGTTGCCAGGGCCGGTGATCTTGTCCACCTTCGGAATCGTGGCCGTGCCGTAGGCCAGTGCCGCCACGGCCTGCGCGCCGCCGATGGTGAAGGCGCGCGTGACGCCCGCCACGTAGGCGGCGGCCAGCACCAGTTCGTTGCGCTCGCCCTGCGTGGCGGTGGCGGCGCCCGAGCCCCCCGTGGCCACGCTGCCGCGCACCGGCGTGGGCACGACCATGATGATTTCCTGCACACCGGCCACACGCGCAGGGATGGCGTTCATGAGCAGGCTGGACGGGTACGCGGCCTTGCCGCCGGGCACGTAGATGCCCACGCGGTCCAGCGGCGTGACCTTCTGGCCCAGCAGCGTGCCGTCTTCGTCGCGGTAGCTCCAGCTCTCGCCCGAGGCCTTTTTCTGCGCCTCGTGGTAGCTGCGCACCCGCTTCGCGGCGGCCTGCAGGGCGTCGCGCTGGGCCTGCGGGATGGCGTCGAACGCGGCCTTGAAGTCGGCCTGGGTCAGCTCCAGCGCCGCCATGCCGGGGGCGGAGAGGCCGTCGAAGCGGGCGGTGTATTCCAGCACGGCCGCGTCGCCGCGCTTTTGCACGTCGGCCAGGATGTCGGCCACGCGCTGCTCGATGGCCGCGTCGGTGTCGGCGGACCAGTGCAGGCGGGCTGCGAAATCAGCCTCGAAAGTGGCCGCAGCGGTAGAAAGACGGGCGATAGCAGCTACGAATTTCATAGTATTCAGTTGTTCGGTACGGCAGATGCGAACGCGTCGATGATGCGCCGCAGCGGCGCCTGCTTGAGCTTGAGCGCAGCCTGGTTCACGACAAGGTAGGAGCTGATGTCCATGATGCGCTCGACCTCGACGAGGTGGTTGGCCTTGAGGGTGTTGCCGGTGGAGACCAGGTCCACGATGGCGTCGGCCAGGCCGGTCAGCGGCGCCAGCTCCATGCTGCCGTAGAGCTTGACCATGTCCACGTGCACGCCCTTGCTGGCGAAGAAGTCGCGGGCGATGGAGGTGTACTTGGTGGCCACCTTCAGGCGCGAGCCCTGCTTGACGGCGCGCTCGTAGTCGAAGTCGCTGCGCACGGCCACGCTCACGCGGCATTTGGCGATCTGCAGGTCCAGCGGCTGGTACAGGCCCTGGCCGCCGTGCTCGATGAGGGTGTCCTTGCCCGTCACGCCGATGTCGGCGCCGCCGTACTGCACGTAGGTGGGCACGTCGGTGGCGCGCACCAGCACCACGCGGACTTCGGGCCGGTTGGTGGGCAGGATGAGCTTGCGCGACTTCTCGGGGTCTTCCAGCACCTCGATGCCGGCGGCCGCCAGGAGCGGCAGGGTTTCGTCGAAGATGCGGCCCTTGGAGAGGGCCAGCGTGATCATGCTGCTGCTCATGCTTGTATCCGTTCAATGTCCGCGCCGATGCCGCGCAGTTTGGCTTCCATGCAGTCGTAGCCCCGGTCCAGGTGGTAGATGCGGTCCACCACGGTTTCGCCGTCGGCCACCAGGCCCGCGATGACCAGGCTGGCCGAGGCGCGCAGGTCGGTGGCCATCACGGTGGCGCCGGACAGCCGGCCGGATGTTGACCCCAGGCCTTCGATGACGGCAACCTTGCCGTCGGTCTGGATCCTGGCGCCCAGGCGCGCGAGTTCGTCCACGTGCATGAAGCGGTTCTCGAAGATGGTCTCGGTCACCGTGGCCGTGCCCTGCGCGATGCAGTTGAGCGCCATGAACTGGGCCTGCATGTCGGTGGGAAAGCCCGGGTACTCGGTGGTGCGGAAACCCTGGGCCTTGAGCGCGGCGCCGCCCGCGCTCTGCACGCGGATGCCGCCCTCCACCGCCTGCACCTGCACACCGGCCTCGCGCAGCTTCTCGATCACGGCGTCCAGGTGATCGGCGCGGCCATGGCGCAGCAGCACGTCGCCGCCCGTGGCCGCCACGGCGCACAGGAAGGTGCCGGCCTCGATGCGGTCGGCCACCACGCGGTGGGTGCAGCCGTGCAGCTGCTCGACGCCCTGGATGCGGATGCGGCTGGTGCCGTGGCCTTCGATGCACGCGCCCATGGCGATCAGCATCTCGGCCAGGTCGACGATCTCGGGCTCCTGCGCGGCGTTCTCCAGCACCGTCTCGCCCTCGGCCAGCGCGGCGGCCATCAAAAAGTTCTCGGTGCCCGTCACCGTCACCATGTCGGTGGTGATGCGCGCGCCTTTCAAACGCTTCCAGCCCGCAGGCAGCTTGGCGATGATGTAGCCGTGCTCGACCACGATCTCGGCGCCCATGGCGGCCAGGCCCTTGATGTGCTGGTCCACGGGGCGCGAGCCGATGGCGCAGCCGCCGGGCAGCGACACCGTGGCCTCGCCGAAGCGCGCCAGCAGCGGGCCCAGGGCGAGCACCGAGGCTCGCATGGTCTTGACCAGTTCGTAGGGCGCCTCGGGCGTGCTCAAGGCGCTGGCATCGATGCTCATGGTGCCGTCATCGGCGCGGGCGGCCTCGACGCCCATGTTGCGGATCAGCCGGAGCATGGTGCTCACGTCCTGCAGCCGCGGCACGTTGAGCAGCGTCACCGGCTCGGCCGTGAGCAGCGCGGCGCACAACTCCGGCAGCGCGGCGTTCTTGGCGCCGGAGACCGGCACCTCGCCCTGCAGGCTGCGGCCGCCGCGGATCAGGAGTTTGTCCATTTCAAGAACCAGAGAATATGAATCAAATATGCCTCCAGCGCTTATCCAGCAAGCGCCAGCAGCTATCAATAAATGAGTTCAGCCTACGGCTGCGCAGCCCACTCGGCGGGCGTGAAGGTCTTCATGGACAGCGCGTGCACCTCGTCGGTGTGCATTTTCGCGCCCAGCGTGGCGTACACGCGCTGGTGGCGCTGGATGGGGCGCTTGCCCTCGAACTCGGCCGAGACGATGGTGGCGTACCAGTGGCGGCCGTCGCCTTCGAGGCTGATGTGCTCGCAGGCCAGGCCGGCGGCGATGATGTTCCGGAGTTCTTCTGCGGTCATGGTGGGTCTCAGTTTCTGATCTTGTAGCCGGTGCGCAGCAGGTTCACCGCCAGCGCGCTCACCGCCAGCCAGGCCGTGCCCACGATGGCGAGGCTGAGCCATGGCGAGGTGTCGCTCTGGCCGAAGAAGCCGTAGCGGAAGCCGTCGATCATGTAGAAGAACGGGTTGAGGTGGCTCACCGTCTGCCAGAACGGCGGCAGCGACTGGATGGAGTAGAACACGCCCGACAGGAAGGTCATGGGCACAACCACGAAGTTCTGGAACGCCGCGAGCTGGTCGAACTTGTCGGCCCACAGCCCCGCGATGAGCCCCAGCGTGGCCAGCAGCGCCGCGCCCAGGAAGGCGAAGGCCAGGATCCACAGCGGCGCGGCGAACTCCGGCCGCGCGAACGCCAGCGTGACGATGAACACCCCCAGGCCCACCACCAGCCCGCGCAGGGTGGACGAGCCCACGTAGGCCAGGAACCAGGCCCAGTGCGACAGCGGGGTGAGCAGCACGAACACCAGGCTGCCCATGATCTTGCTCTGGATCAGGCTGGACGAGCTGTTGGCGAAGGCGTTCTGGAGCACGCTCATCATCACCAGCCCGGGCACCAGGAAGGCGGTGTAGCTGATGCGGTCGTAGACCTTGACATGGTCTTCGAGCACGTGGCCGAAGATCAGCAGGTACAGCACGGCCGTGAGCACGGGCGCGGCCACGGTCTGGAAGCTGACCTTCCAGAAGCGCAGCACCTCTTTGTGGAACAGGGTCTGCCAGCCGGTCATGCGACCTCTCCCATGACTTGCAGGAACACGTCTTCCAGGTCGGGCCGGCGGATTTCCATGTCGTGCACATCCACGCCCGCCACGCGCAGGGCGGCGAGGTGGCTTTCGATCTCGGCGGCATCGTGCGCGGGCAGTTGCACGATGCGGCCCGTGACCCGCGCCACGGCGGCCAGCGGCGGCGGCAGGGCCGCGTCGGTCTTGAACTGCAGCACGCTGCCCGAGGCGGCCTGCAGCAGCTCGGACGTAGCGCTGAGCGCCACGACGCGTCCCGACTTGAGCATGGCGATGCGGCTGCACAGCGCCTCGGCCTCTTCGAGGTAGTGCGTGGTCAGGAGCACCGTGTGGCCTTCCTTGTTCAGGCGCGCCACGAAGTGCCAGAGGGTCTGGCGCAGCTCCACGTCCACGCCGGCCGTGGGCTCGTCCAGCACGATGATGGGCGGCTTGTGCACCAGCGCCTGCGCCACCAGCACGCGGCGCTTCATGCCGCCCGAGAGCTGCCGCATGTTGGCCGTGGCCTTGTCGGCCAGGCCCAGGTTCTCCAGCAGCTCGTCGATCCAGGCGTCGTTGTTCTTCACGCCGAAATAGCCCGACTGGATGCGCAGCGATTCGCGCACGTTGAAGAAGGGGTCGAACACCAGCTCCTGCGGCACCACGCCGAGCTTGCGGCGGGCTGCCGCGTAGTCGGCCTGCACGTCATGGCCCAGCACGGTCACGCTTCCTTGCGTAGCACGCGCGAGGCCCGCGAGGATGCTGATGAGGGTGGTCTTGCCGGCACCGTTGGGACCGAGGAGGCCGAAGAATTCGCCTTCCTCGATGTCCAGGCTGACGTCGTTGAGTGCCTGGAAGGGGCCCTTGGGCGTGGTGAAGGTCTTGGAGACGGCTTGGAAGGAGACTGCGGGCATGAAGCCCCTGATTTTACGGCCTTGCCCCGCAACGCGCTGGGGCCGCCGCAAGAGAGGTCAGGACGCGGGCGGGAGCAGCAGGCCCACGCCATAGAGGCCCGCCAGGCCGCGCAGGGCGGCGGGCAGGCCCTGCACGGCAAAGGTCTTGCCCGCGTCAATCGCCTCGCGCCGGCACTCCAGCAGCACCGCCAGCGCCGAGGTGTCGTACACCGCCAGCGCGTGGGCATCCACCACCACGCCGGGCTCACGGTGCGCCTTGAGCCCCTGCAGCAGCATGTGCAGGCAGACCGTGGCCTGGCGGTGGGTCAGCTCGGCGGGCAGAACCAGCATGAGGACTCAGCCCTTCGCGCCGGCGTTGCTCTTGTTGCGCGCCGCCAGGGTATCGATCAGGCCGTCGATGCCCTTGGCGTTGATCTCCTGCGCGAACTGGCCGCGGTAGGTTTCCACCAGCCACACGCCGAGCACGTTCAGGTTGTAGATCTTCCAGCCCGCGCCGTCGCCGGGGGTCTTCTCCAGCCGGTAGTCGAGCTGGATCGGGTCGCCGCGGCCCACGATCTCGGTGCGCACCAGCACGTCCTTGTCCTCGGGCGCGGCGCGCAGGGGCTTGACCTGGATGGTCTGGTCGTTCACCTGCGCCAGCGCGCCCGCGTAGGTGCGCACCAGCAGGACCTTGAACTCGTCCTGCAGGCGCTGCTGCTGTGCGGGCGTGGCTTGCCGCCAGGACGGGCCGACGGCGGCGGCCGTCATGCGGCGGAAGTTCACGTTGGGCATCACGGTCTTGTCGACCAGCGCGATGATCTTGGCGAGGTCGCCGCTCTGGATGGCCTTGTCCGCCTTCACGGTGTTGAGGACATCGGCCGAAAGGCGCTTGATCAACGCGTCGGGCGCCTCGTCCGCGGCCAGTGCCGCCAGCGGGGCGCCAAACGTTGCCACGGCGGCCAGGCACAGGGCCGCACGGCCCAGGGTACGTCGGTTCATCATGATTGTGTGTCTTTCACTTTCTCGGGGGCTGCGGGTACCGGTGGCGCCCTGCATTCCTCACTTTTTCATTGTGGGCGGCACGCGGATTCTGCATGCGTCGCCCAGGTTGCGGATTGCAAGCAAGTGCAACGTGCGCGCGCCGCGGCCATCTCAGCGCGGCGGCTCTTCGGGCAGCACGCCGTCGTTGGCGTTGCGCTCGTCCTTGTCGTCGCCATTGGATGCCGTGCCCGCCAGCTGCTGGCTGCGCACCTGCAGGAACACGTCGCGGGTGAAGCTGTACTTGTCCAGGGCCGCGCTGTCGAGCACCGAGCTCGCACGCAGCAGGTTGGCGCGCACATCCACCGCCCGCAGCGCATACAGCGAGTTGCGGGCAGAGACCGGGTCCACGTGGCTCACCAAATTGCCCTTCCAGTCCACGGGCAGCGCCAGCGTGTCGCGCACGGTGGAAGGCCCCAGGATGGGCAGCACCACGTAGGCGCCCGTGCCCATGCCCCAGTGCCCCAGCGTCAGGCCGAAATCCTGCTTGTAGCGGTCGATGCCCAGCTCGCTGGCGATGTCCAGCACGCCGCCCAGGCCCATGAAGGTGTTCACGTTGACGCGCATAAACGTGGATGCCGCCGCCTCGCCGCGCAGTTGCAGCACGTTGTTCACGAACGACCATGCGTCGCCAATGTTGGCGAAGAAATTACTGACCCCCGTGCGCACGGGCGCGGGCACGGCGTCCTTGTAGGCGATCGCCACGGGCTTGAGCACCATCGCATCGACCTGCTCGTTGAAGTTGGTCATGCTGCGGTTGTAGGACTCCAGCGGGTCGCGCGGATCCGGGTGGGGAACGGTGGCGCAGCCCGTGAGCAGCGCCAGGGCCAGCCAGACGGCCATGCGCGCCGCCGTACCTCGAAGATTCATCGTTGTCATTTTTTGCTGCCGTCTTCGGCCTTGCTGTAGAGGAATTGTCCGATCAGGTTCTCGAGCACCACGGCCGACTGGGTGGCGGTGACCATGTCGCCCTCGGCCAGGTTCTTCTCGTCGGCGCCGGGCTCGATGCCGATGTATTGCTCGCCCAGCAGGCCGCTGGTCAGGATCTTGAGCGAGCTGTCCTTGGGGAAAGCGTAGCGGTTTTCCATGGCGAGCGTCACCCGCGCCTGGTAGGTCTTGTCGTCGAACGTGATCGACTCCACGCGCCCCACCACCACGCCGGCGCCCCGCACGGCCGCCTGGGGCTTGAGCCCGCCGATGTTGTCGAAACGCGCCGTGATGCGGTAGCCCTGCTGGAAGTTCAGGCTCAGCAGGTTGGCCGACTGCAGCGCCAGGAACACCAGCGCCACCGTTCCCAGCATGACGAACAGCCCTACCCAGAGATCGTTCTTGCTTCGTTGCATTGCTTATTCACCTCTCAAATGCTGAACATCATGGCCGTGAGGATGAAGTCCAGCGCCAGCACGGCCAGCGACGCCATCACCACCGTGCGCGTGGTCGCGCGCGCCACGCCCTCGGGCGTGGGCTTGGCCGCATAGCCCTGCAGCAGCGCCACGAAGGTCACAGTGAAGCCGAAGACCACGCTCTTGAGCACGCCGTTGCCCAGGTCGCGCCACACGTCCACCCCGCCCTGCATCTGGCTCCAGAAGGCGCCATGGTCCACCCCGATCATGAGCACGCCCACGACCCAGCCGCCCAGCACGCCCACGGCACTGAACACCGCCGCCAGCAGCGGCATGGTGATCACGCCGGCCCAGAAGCGGGGCGCCAGGATGCGGCGCACCGGGTCCACGGCCATCATCTCCATGGCGCTCAATTGCTCGCCCGCGCGCATGAGGCCGATCTCGGCCGTGAGCGAAGTGCCCGCGCGCCCGGCGAACAGCAGCGCCGCCACCACCGGCCCCAGTTCGCGCAGCAGCGACAGCGCCACCATCAGCCCCAGCGCCTCGGCCGAGCCGTAGCGCTGCAATATGTAGTAGCCCTGCAGTCCCAGTACGAAACCCACGAACAGGCCCGACACGGTGATGATGGCCAGCGAATAGTTGCCCAGGAAGTGGATCTGGTCGCGCACCAGCGCTGGCCGCAGGAAGGTCGCCCCGGCCAGTCGCAGCAGTTGCACGAACAGGCGCGCCGCCATGCCGATGTCGGCCAGCTTGCTGCGCACCGCAAAGCCCACGTCGGACGGCTTGTACCAGCTCACAGCACCCGCCCTTCGTAAGGACCGAAATCCTGCTCCACCGTCGGCCCGGCGTAGTGGAAGGGCACGGGCCCCGTGGGCTGCGCGGTCACGAACTGGTGCACCAGCGGGTCGGTGCTGGCGCGCACTTCCGCGGGCGTGCCCTGCGCGGCCACCACACCGGGGCCGAGGATGATCACGTGGTCCGCGAGGCGGAAAGTCTCCTCCAGGTCGTGCGAGACCACGATGCTGGTCAGCCCCAGCGCGTCGTTGAGCTGCCGGATCAGCTGCGCCGCCGTGCCCAGCGAGATCGGGTCCAGCCCGGCGAAGGGCTCGTCGTACATCACGAGCTCGGGGTCCAGCGCGATCGCCCGCGCCAGCGCCACGCGCCGCGCCATGCCGCCGGAGATCTGGCTGGGCATCAGGTCGCGCGCGCCGCGCAGGCCCACGGCCTGCAGCTTCATCAGCACCACGTCGCGGATCAGCGCCTCCGACAGGTCGGTGTGCTCGCGCAGCGGAAAAGCCACGTTCTCGAACACCGAGAGGTCGGTGAACAGCGCCCCGAACTGGAACAGCATGCCCATGCGGCGGCGCGCGGCATACAACTCGGCGGTGTCCATGCGCCCCACGTCCTGCCCGTTCAGCAGCACCTGACCGCCCTGCGCCCGCTGTTGGCCGCCCAGCAGGCGCAGCACCGTGGTCTTGCCGCCCCCCGAGGCGCCCATCAGCGCCGTGACCTTGCCGCGCGGCACGGTCAGCGAGACGTCGCGCAGGATGTCGCGCTCCCCGTAGGAGAACGTGACGTTGCGCAGTTCCGCCAAGACGGGAGAAGCAGCCATGCAGTGGGATAGATATGAGGGCGAAGGGGGTATTGTCGCGGCTTGGAGCACCCCCAAGGTGTGCGATGGTAACCGAAACATACATTCACGTATGTTTGTCTACTGCAAACACCCTCCATCGCTACTCTTTCAATAGCTATCAGCGCTTTCCTACTCAGCGATAGAGCCTCTTTTTATCCAAGAACAACGGCGCCTCAAGGCGCCGTTGTTTTTGCCAGGTGCGTTTCAAGAATCAGCGCGGCAGGTCGGAGTAACCCATCAGGAACTCATCCACCGCCCGCGCTGCCTGCCGCCCCTCGCGGATGGCCCAGACCACCAGCGACTGGCCGCGCCGGATGTCGCCCGCAGCGAAGACCTTGGGGGCGCTGGTGGCGTAGCCGCCGGTGAAGTCGGTGGTCGCCTTGGCGTTGCCGCGTGCGTCCTTGTCCACGCCGAAGGCCTCCAGCACGGCGGCCACGGGGCTCACGAAGCCCATGGCCAGCAGCACCAGGTCGGCCTTGAGCACCTGTTCGGAGCCTTCGACCTCGACCATCTTGCCGTCCTTCCATTCGACGCGCACGGTCTTGAGGCCGGTGACCTTGCCTTTTTCGCCGATGAATTCCTTGGTGGAGATGGCGAACTCGCGGTCGCAGCCCTCTTCGTGGCTGGAACTGGTGCGCAGCTTGATCGGCCAGTAGGGCCAGGTCAGCGGACGGTTCTCGACTTCGGGCGGCTGGGGCATCAGCTCGAACTGCGTGACGCTCACGGCACCATGGCGGTTGCTGGTGCCCACGCAGTCGCTGCCGGTGTCGCCGCCGCCGATCACGATGACGTGCTTGCCGTCGGCGCGCAGTTGGCCCTTGAGCTTGTCGCCGGCGTTGACCTTGTTCTGCTGGGGCAGGAACTCCATGGCGAAGTGGATGCCGTCCAGGTCGCGGCCGGGCACAGGCAGGTCGCGGCTCTGCTCGGCGCCGCCGGTGAGCAGCACGGCGTCGAACTCTTTCTGAAGCTGCTCGGGTGAAATGGTTTCCTTGGCCCAATTGGTGACCTTGGAGCCCTTGCCCAGGCCGTCCTTGCCCGCCACCAGCACGCCAGTGCGGATGACTACACCCTCAGCTTCGAGCTGCTTCACGCGGCGGTCGATGTGCGACTTCTCCATCTTGAAGTCGGGGATGCCGTAGCGCAGCAGGCCGCCCACGCGGTCGTTCTTCTCGAACAGCGTGACGCTGTGGCCGGCGCGCGCCAGCTGCTGCGCGGCCGCCAGGCCCGCGGGGCCGGCGCCGACCACGGCCACCTTCTTGCCCGTCAGGTGCTTGGCCGGGCGGGGCTGGACCCAGCCCTCTTCCCAGGCGCGGTCGATGATGGCGTGCTCGATGGACTTGATGCCCACGGCGTCGTCGTTCACGTTGAGCACGCAGGCCGCCTCGCAGGGCGCGGGGCAGATGCGGCCGGTGAACTCGGGGAAGTTGTTGGTGCTGTGCAGCACCGCGATCGCGCTCTTCCAGTCCTGGTGGTAAACGAGGTCGTTGAAGTCCGGGATGATGTTGTTGACCGGGCAGCCGTTGTTGCAGAACGGCGTGCCACAGTCCATGCAGCGCGCGCCCTGGATCTTGGCCTGCGCGTCGTCGAGGCCGATGACGAATTCCTTGTAGTGCTTGAGGCGCTCGGGCACGGGCTTGTAGCCCTCCTCAATGCGCTCGTATTCCATGAAGCCGGTGGTCTTGCCCATGATCGTGGTGTCCTGTGTTCTGGTTTCTTACTTGGCGGGGACCGCTACTTTTTCAGGAGCTGCTACCGCAGGCGTGGCTTGCTCTTCCAGCACTTTTCGTTCATAGATCTCGGACAGCGCACGCTTGTACTCGGTCGGGAAGACCTTGACGAACTTGCTGCGCGAGGCGGCCCAGTTGTCCAGGATCTCGCGGGCGCGCTTGCTGCCGGTCCAGCGGTTGTGGTCCTCCAGCAGCTTCTTGAGCTGCGCTTCGTCGGTCTGGTCGCGGTGCCAGATGCCGCGCGGCATGCCAGTGGCCTGCTCGTCGGCGGGCAGGATGCGCTCCAGCGTCACCATGGACATGTTGCAGCGCGTGTCGAACTGGCCGTCCTCGTCGTACACGTAGGCCACGCCGCCGCTCATGCCGGCCGCGAAGTTGCGGCCCGTCTTGCCCAGCACCACCACGGTGCCGCCGGTCATGTATTCGCAGCCATGGTCGCCCGTGCCTTCCACCACCGCCGTGGCGCCCGACAGGCGCACGGCGAAGCGTTCGCCGGCCACGCCGCTGAAGAAGGCCTCGCCCGTGGTGGCGCCGTACATCACCGTGTTGCCCACGATGGTGTTGCGCACCGCGTCGCCGCGGAAGTCGATACTGGGGCGCACGATGACGCGGCCACCCGACAGGCCCTTGCCGGTGTAGTCGTTGGCGTCGCCGATCAGGTACAGCGTGATGCCGCGTGTGAGGAAGGCGCCGAAGGACTGCCCGCCCGTGCCTTCGAGCTGGATGCGGATGGTGTCGTCGGGCAGGCCTTCGGGGTGCACGCGGGTCACGGCGCCCGAGAGCATCGCGCCCACGGAGCGGTTGACGTTGCGCGCCACCTCGATGAACTGCACGCGCTCGCCCTTTTCGATGGCGGGCCGGCTGCGCTCGATGAGCTTGCGGTCCAGCGTGTGGTCGATGTTGTGGTTCTGCACGTCCACGTGGAAGCGCGGCACGTCGGCAGGCACGTTGGGCTGGGCGAACAGGCGGCTGAAGTCCAGGCCGCGCGCCTTCCAGTGTTCGATGCCGGCGCGCATGTCCAGCAGATCGCTGCGGCCGATCATGTCGTCGAACTTCTTGATGCCGAGCTGGGCCATGATCTGGCGCACTTCCTCGGCGATGAAGAAGAAGTAGTTGACCACGTGCTCGGGCTTGCCCGAGAACTTGGCGCGCAGCACCGGGTCCTGCGTGGCCACGCCCACGGGGCAGGTGTTGAGGTGACACTTGCGCATCATGATGCAGCCCTCGACCACCAGCGGCGCGGTGGCGAAGCCGAATTCGTCCGCGCCCAGCAGCGCGCCGATGGCCACGTCGCGGCCGGTCTTCATCTGGCCGTCGGCCTGCACGCGCACGCGGCCGCGCAGGCGGTTGAGCACCAGGGTCTGCTGCGTTTCGGCCAGGCCGATCTCCCACGGGCCGCCCGCGTGCTTGATGGACGACCAGGGCGATGCGCCCGTGCCGCCGTCGTGGCCGGCGATCACGAGGTGGTCGCTCTTGCACTTGGTCACGCCCGCGGCAATCGTGCCCACGCCCACTTCGGACACCAGCTTGGTGCTGATGCTGGCGTGCGGCGCCACGTTCTTCAGGTCGTGGATGAGCTGCGCCAAGTCTTCGATGGAGTAGATGTCATGGTGCGGCGGGGGCGAGATCAGGCCCACGCCGGGCACGCTGTGGCGCAACCTGCCGATGTAGTTGCTGACCTTGCCGCCGGGCAACTGGCCGCCTTCGCCAGGCTTGGCGCCCTGGGCCATCTTGATCTGGATCTGGTCGGCCGACGACAGGTACTCGGCCGTGACGCCGAAGCGGCCCGAGGCCACCTGCTTGATGCGCGAGCGCAGCGAGTCGCCGTCCTGCAGGGGCAGGTCGACCTCGACGTTCTCGGCGCCGATCACGCTCTTCAAGGTGTCGCCCTGCTTGATCGGGATGCCCTTGAGTTCCTGGCGGTAGCGGCGCTGGTCTTCGCCGCCCTCGCCGGTGTTGCTCTTGCCGCCGATGCGGTTCATGGCGACGGCCAGCGTGGCATGAGCCTCGGTGGAGATCGAGCCCAGCGACATGGCACCGGTGGCGAAGCGCTTGACGATTTCCTTGGCGGGCTCGACCTCATCGATGGAGATCGCCTTGGACGGGTCGAGCTTGAACTCGAACAGGCCGCGCAGCGTGAGGTGGCGCTTGCTCTGGTCGTTGATGATCTGCGCGTATTCCTTGTACGTGTTCCAGTTGTTGGCGCGCGTGGAATGCTGCAGCTTGGCGATGGCGTCGGGCGTCCACATGTGGTCTTCGCCGCGCGTGCGCCAGGCGTATTCGCCGCCTGCGTCCAGCATGGTTTCCAGCACCGGGTCGTCGCCGAAGGCGGCCTTGTGCATGCGGATGGCTTCCTCGGCGATCTCGAACACGCCGATGCCTTCCACGCGGCTGGCGGTGCCGGTGAAGTACTTGGACACCGTCTCGGTGTTCAGG